>CEUX01040165.1_pt1 | contig 17783 bp, 11 predicted proteins | sample 531361 | NCBI WGS metagenome assembly CEUX01 (sample SAMEA2622736, study PRJEB7988) | marine metagenome | isolation source: saline water (ENVO:00002010), including
TGCCAGTTGCAGTACAAACTAATCCATAACCCAAAAATGTACCTGACCCGTTGTACCGTTGAATCTCAAAATTATTATTGTTGGAGTGTATCTGGTACGCATAGTAACTAGAACTGTATATAGCCCCAGTATGAACGTTTCGGTTGAAGCCAATGCCTTGAAGACTGTTAGTAGCCTTAAAATTCATGTGGCCACCGAGCAACACTTGCCCCTCAATGTCTAGGTTGTATTGGCTATTGGGGGTTTTGTTTAAACCTATACTGCCAGCAGAGGTAATCCGCATCCGTTCTGTATGAACCGTTCCGAAACGCATTGAGTTGTCTGCGTGAGAGTACTCTAAATATCCTTCATAACGCGCTGTTCCAGAATTAGCATCACCAAACCCAATAGAATGAGTTCCTGTAGTAGTAGACCAAAGCGTCATACCCCCAGTAGTAGTTCCCGGATTACCTACGCTTAAGTCAATAGTTCCCCCTACTCCATATTCAGTTGACCCGATAGCTACATCTTCACCATTAGTAGCTATAGTTGAATTTCCAATTGCGCTAGATCCAGTGAATTTAGGTATATAATTTGCGCTTCCAGAACCTGAGATGTTACCTCCACCTCCGCCTCCGCTGACTGTAGCCCAAACTACTGTCCCGCTTCCATCAGTTTGCAAGACTTGGTTTGCGCTACCATCTGTAGTAGGGAAAGTAAACGCATTGTTAAATGTAACTGCTCCTCCGGAAGCATTGATTCTCATCCGCTCCGTATAAGAACCTCCACCCATAAACTGAACATTACCTGAGCCGCTCCAGCCATATTGCAAAACATTACTAGAAACTCTAGCAATGGTCCGAGTTGTTCCGCCGCTATCCTTGGATCTAATTTCATAGTTATGATCCATGAGGAAATTGCCGCCATTCATGTAGATGTCTCCACCTACTTGAAATTTATAAGCAGGACTAACGCCTACGCCCACATTCCCATCAGATTTTACTTGGAATTTAGTTGAGTAACTAGAGCCCGGAGTTTGGATTACGAATAATCCATTTTGGTTACCAAGGTAAACATGATTTCCCCCTGACGCTTCTTTAATAGATATATAGCTATTAGCACTAGTACTTTCGAAAATAGCAGTTGTCCCTGTGCCGTAAACATGAAGAGTATCGGCAGGAACATGTGTTCCTATTCCAACACTAGCATGGCTAACATTTATAACTTTAGCGATGTTACTTGTCCCATGTTCCCTTGCTCCAATATGAACCATACCTCCATATTGACCATCTCCAGCGTTAGGTCGACTCGCCCATATTCCGGCTAAGGAAGTCTGAGTTTCACTGCTATTATATGCTCCTGCAAAATTAATTCCCCCCGCATGACCGTTTGCGTAAGTGTTAGATGAAGCAATTACTACATTATAATTTAGGCCATTAAAACCACCTATAGTAGGTCTTAAAACATGGAATCCAGCCCATGGAACATTTGTCCCTACACCAACGTTACCATTTTGGTTCATTGCAAGAGCAAGAGTATCCGGGGTACCATCTGTAGCCGCTCCGAATCCAAAACTTATTAACGCATTATTACCACCTGTATTATTTAAATTAGTAAGAGAAACTCTTCCAGAGGACGAAGCGTTATATCCTAAAAATGCGCCTATAGAAGCTGTAGAGCCTCCAACTTTTACAGCACCTTCATAATAACCATTAGACACAGTTCCAGCTTGATAAACATTTAGTAATTGAGTTGGAGAATTTGTTCCTATTCCAACTTTACCTGATGTCACACTTACAGTATTTAGGTAATTAGTGCCAGACTGCCTCGTCCCTAGATAAAACCTACTAGGCGTATAGCCAAACATGGCCCTGTTATTGTCGTCTGCACCGCAAGAAATTTCTGAATTGACATGGAGCTTTGAGCTGGGACTTGCCGTGCCGATACCTACGTTGCCGCCGCCCGTGACACGTACTCTCTCTGTATTGCTGGCTGATCTAAAAATTAAATCGTCAGCAGAGAAATCAACATAAGCCGCAGAACCATTGTGACCTAACTGCAAATAATCTCCAGACGTAGAATGTTCTGAGCGTATCCAAGGTGCAGTTGTGTCAATATGAAGCTGTACTGCTGGAGCATTTGTTCCTATGCCAACATTACCGTCAGCCTTTATCCGCATCTTTTCAGTAACAGCAGTTGCATTATTGGTCGTTAAAAATGCCAGATACCCACTAACCGCAGTATTGGTATTAGACTGAACTCCCCCTCGAACTTCAGAATGAACTATGTTGGCGGTACCATCGTTGTCTTTCCCCATGAACTGAAGGTATCCCAATGGTGCGTCATCAGCGGGAGATGCAGCATTATTATATAGTTGTAATGCTACTGCGTTGCTGGCTCGTTCAAATTTGATAGCGTCTCCAAGAACATGGAGTTTCTGCGCTGGCGCATTTGTTCCTATACCAACCTTTCCACTTTTAATATAAAGCCTAGAAGTTGATCCTTCCCTAATATTAAAATTATCTCCGCCCCCGTCATAGTTAGCCCTAATAGACCAATCTACAGAATCGTCGCTACCGAGCCATTCTATATCGCCGTTGGCTACTACGTTTCCAGTTCGTTTTAGTTGTATTTTTGGAAGAAAAGCTGCTGATCTAATTGTACCACTTACCTCAAGTTTTGTGGCAGGGTCAGAACCCCCCAATCCTATACCAACGCCAGTAGCAGTTATTCTTATTTGCTCGGCGTTGTTGGCGTACAGCAACGTTTTTGTGACTCCTGTATTTTGAGCTAATACAGTTCCCCCATATCCGCTTAAAGTCATTGGGGTAGTATAGTTGTAATGAGCGGATAAATCTGCATGATAAGCTGTGTTTTGGGCAGCTTGAAGTGTGATTCTAGCCTCACTAGAAGCCTCTACAGTTAATCCTCCCGATGCTCCTGTGTTGTCGATAAAAGCAGCTCCAATTACATGGAGCGCTTTCGATGGAGCATTTGTTCCTATGCCAACATTCCCGTCAGCGATAACCCGCACATGCTCACTACCGTCTACTTCTAAAGTAAGAAAAGAACTTGCAGTCTCATCACTAGCGTCAGCTTGTAGTTTTAATGCGCCGTCAGATGCGTCTATATAAGCTAATGGGGTTCCCGACGCGTTACTATCTCTAAATCTTATTATAGGACTGCTGCCGTTTATCATCAACAGATTGAGAGGTTGATCCGTTCCTATACCAACATTACCTGCCTCAAAAGTGGTCGCCATATTTCCACCATCATAACGAAACCTAATTGGCTGTTTTGTAATAGTGGTTCCATTGGCTTTTTTCATTTCAGCGCCAATACATAAACCATCTGTCGTGCTCCAATTTGGAGATGCAGAGTTTAAGGTAGAAAGTCTAATCACCTCGGGGATTTCATTATCCCCTACGGCACTTTTAGTAATATGTAGAGGTACGGCTGGACTTACTGTTCCTATACCAACAGAACCTTCCTTCAGGATCGACAATTTTATTGCGGTTGGATCACCCCCTTTAGCCGCAGAAGTTGAGATAGTAAAATCACCGTAGGCTCCGTTATTAGTGCCTATAGACCAATTTCGGGTATTGCTATCTGCATATCCGGAGTAAAGCCCAATTATGGGTGAAGTGGCAGATCTTACAGTTAATAATTTAGCCGGATTATTTGTGCCTATACCAACGCTCCCTGCGGAAGTAATATTAAATTTATCTCCCCCGGCCCATTGCAAACCAAACGTACCATTATTATTATCTATATCCCAACTACCTGTAGTAGATTTAAGACGAAGAGTAGCAAAGTTTGAGGCACTTTCTATAATTGTCCAGCCATATATATGAAGTAAAGATGCTGGCGCATTTGTTCCTATGCCAACATTCCCGTCAGCCGCAATACGCATTCTCTCTGCGTTGTTTGTAGCAAACTGCATATACGCATTTTCATACAACCAAAAATAAGCTCTCGTTGAAAGCTCCGCAGCGATTGCTAGGCCATCAGATGTAGTAGCGTTAGAAGTGCCATTCGTAAGCTGAATTCTCCCCGCGGTGGTTTCGTGAACATGAAGTTTTGCAACAGGACTATTCGTCCCTATGCCAAAATTAGCTCCATTATTAATATATGAAGTAGTATTAGCAAAAAGAGCTACCTTAGCTGTCCCTGCAGTATACAGCTCAAGACCCCCTTGATCCGCAGCAGAGCCGCTAGTGCCTTGACGAGTTAGCGCTGCTACTAAATAATCGTTACTTTCTAGTAAAATCCTTTTTCCGTCGCCTTTAGATTTAATATCACCTGCGACATGAAGTGTTGAATCTGGAGTCGCTACACCTATACCCACGCTCCCGCTATCAAGAGCGATTATCGCAGAGTCCTGCAGAGCTGTCGTTCCATTCCAGCGAGGAATGTAGTGATCTGTGCCTGAACCTGAAACCCCACCGCCACCACTAACCGTAGCCCAAGTTACTGTTCCACTTCCATTGGTTTGTAATACTTGCCCTGCTGAACCATCTGCAGTTGGAAAAGTAAAGGCGCTGTTAAATGTAGTAGCTCCAGTATTACTAATTGCCAACCTAACTGAACGTGATCCTGCGCTGCCTGTTTCAATACTTGCGTTATACCCACTTAGGACAGTTCCATTAGAGCTATGCTTGTAAAGGAATGCTTCTCCCCCACTTGTGCTTGGAGTAGTATTTGTTGAAAGCGCTATAGCTCCAACAAATGTAGCTTGCCCAGCGTTACTTATGGTAACAGCCGTTGTGCCCGCATTACTTCCTACCCTAAGTCTAATAGATTGATTTTGATACGCAGCAATATCTAAAGCATGACCAGAACCAGATCCTTGTACTCCCATGAAAGCGTACAAGCTGCTGCCTTTCATTAACTCGAGACCAACTGAACTTGCGCCTTGAATAGTTACGGCGTTACTCCACGAACCAGCGTTTGGACTAGCTGTCCCTACGCCAACAGCGCCTCCACTAAGATAAGAAGCCCCAGCTGCGTCTAAATATATTTTGTCGGTTCCGCCATTATTTTTTAACAGCAGAGCTCCCCCTGAATTACCATTAGCACTTTGTCCTAATTGAGCAATTTCAACCGTGTTACCAGAATGGGTGACTGCTATTTGATCTACGGTTGACCCACTAGCTTTAACGTTTAATCTCGCAGTCGGAGCATTTGTTCCTATGCCAACATTACCATCATGTTTTATTCTAATGCCTTGATTTGCTAATGTAGTGCTATTATATCTACTAATATCTAAATCCCCTCCACTAGCAGTTCCTACAAATTTTATATTAAAATTGTTATTTAGATTTGCGCTACCGTCAGATTCCCCTATGCGGAAAATAGCCGAAGCGCTAGCTACCGTACTTTCTGAATCTTGAATTGTTAGTACTGGGTCTGCGCCATATACATGAAGTAAAGATGAAGGACTTGCTGTTCCTATCCCTATCTTACTACTTGATTGAGATATTACAGAATCCCCTATTGTATTTGCATCGCTATATAATGGAACCTTGTTAGCAGTTCCTCCGCCATCTATGGTTCCAGATACAGCAGCGGGAATTAATCCTGATACAATGGCTATTTCATCAGTTAAATATGTACCTGTGCTAATTAAGTTACCGCTTAACGTATCTATTTTCCCACTTAGGCCAGCGTTAGTGCCTCCTGCTGTTGCTATACCTGATACCGTATTTATTTCTGAAGTTAAAGTTTGGCCAGTAGTCACAAGATTAGTGGCAACAGTATTAGTGTTTGTCGTGAGCGTCTGGCCAGTAGTAACTAAATTACTACTTAAATTTGTAATGTCCGTATCGTTGGATGTAATCTGGGTTTGTAAAGCTTGCCCAGTTGTAATCAAGTTACCACTAATATCGTCTACAACTTTTCCAGTTGATATTAAGTTTGTGGAAACTGTGTTAATATTGGTTGTCAGCGTCTGGCCCGTAGTGACCAAATTGCTAGTCAATGTTGTGACGTCAGAGTCGTTGCTAGTTATCTGCGTTTGTAACGTTTGACCGGTGGTAATTAGATTCCCACTAATGTCATCCACCACTGAGCCAGTTGAAACTAAGTTGTTTGTTAACGTAGAGATGTCAGAGTCATTACTAGTAATTTGAGTCTGCAGTGTCTGGCCAGTAGTAATCAGATTCCCGCTAATATCATCAACAACAACTCCAGTTGAAATTAAATTAGAATTAAGGGCAAATTGACCAGTTTCATCATAAATATTTATAGTGCTTCCCATGTTGGCATGTAATCCACACTGATATCCTAATGTTGCTGGAGCGTTTTGAGGAACCCTGAAAATAAGACTTTGACCTACTCCCGCCGCTCTGGAATTTGTTACGCCGCTCGTATACTCATCATTATAGTTTCCTCCTACGCCCCCGCTCACAATAATAAATGGGTGACTTGATGCGGAAGAGCTACTTCTAAATTTATACGTATTACCTCTTTGGAGATTTATTACAAGTCGATCCACTTGAGATGTAGTAAAAGCGCTTCCATCTGTTACTTCACTTAATAAATACCTATTCCCACCGCCTATAGATTGCACGGTTATATCAAATTGTGTGGAATAAGTACCGCTGAGACTCTCTTCTGTTAAATAGTCTCCTGTTAAATTTTGTAATGTAGAAATATCACTATCATTACTAGTTATCTGAGTTTGTAGTGTTTGACCAGTCGTAATTAAATTACTTGTAAGGCTCGTTATATCAGAGTCATTTGAAGTAATCTGTGTTTGAAGCGCTGCTCCTGTTGATATAAGATCAGAGCTAGAAGCTAGTATTCCTGTATTATCATAAATTTTAGCTTCAGCCCCCATGCCAGCATGATGACCGCAATTATAGTAAAGAACGTCTGGCGCTGATTGAGGAACCCTGAAGTAAAGAATGCCTCCATTTTGAGCTCTAGAATTAGTGATTCCTGAAGTGTATTCGTGAGTATAATTTCCTCCGTTTCCTTGAGTAGCAAAAAAGAATGGATGATTACTGGTACTAGAATCTGTAGTAAATTTATAAGTATCACCTCTGTTAAGGTATATTTCTAATTGTTTAACTTGAGACGTAGTTGTATGGCTAGGCCCAGTTACATCACTTAAATAATACCTATTACCTCCTCCATCGTTAGCAACGCTTACGTTAAATTGAGTAGAATAAGTTCCGCTAACACTTTCTTCTGTTAAATAATCTCCCGTTTCCCCTTGTAAGGTAGTTATCTGTGTCTGTAAAGTCTGTCCAGTAGTAATTAAGTTGGAAGCGCTTGCTACTACTTCGCCTTCTACAGCAAGAGGAAAGTTCAACTCAAATCTATCATTGGCGTCATTATATAAAATATTTGCATTAGTTGCAGTTCCGCGATCAATTACAATACCACCGGAAATTGCACTAATCCCAGCACCACTTTCGCCACTGTTAATTTGAATTATATTATCTTTAACTGCGAGATTCTCTACATCAACAATAACTTCAGTTCCCGTGACTGTTAAGTTATTTATTGTAACGTCATTGGTAAATATTTTATTTCCAGCTATACTCTGGTTAGTTGTCAGCTTAACAGTGGTAGAATCTAAAGTACTAATGTCAGAATCGTTGCTCGTAATCTGAGTTTGCAGAGTCTGACCAGTAGTTATTAAATTTCCACTAATACTATCAACGAAGCTCCCTGTAGAAATTAAGTTAGCGGCTGAAGCAAATTGGCCGGTTACTGAATTATCAACTAAGTTCCCGGTATTGTCGTAAACATTTATGGTACTACCCATATTGGCGTGCAGCCCGCATTGATACTTTAATGTTGGCGGGGCACTTTGAGGCACCCTAAAAATAAGGCTTTGCCCTACTCCAGCTGCTCTTGAGTTTGTTACTCCGCTTGTATACTCGTTGCTGTAATTTCCTCCCGCTCCTTCTGTTACAATTATAAATGGATGGCTTGCTGCAGAAGCACTACTTGTAAATTTGTATGTATTACCTCTTTGAAGATTTATCTCAAGCCTATCTACCTGAGAAGTAATAAAAGCACTTCCTTCTGTTACTTCGCTTAATAGATATCTGTTGCCCCCATCTATAGATTGCACAGTTATATTAAATTGAGTAGAATAAGTTCCACTCGTACTCTCTTCAGTTAAGTAATCTCCTGTCTGCCCTTGCAGAGTCGTTATTTGTGTCTGTAGAGTTTGACCGCTAGTCCCTAAGTTATTCGTAACTGTATTTACGTTAGTTGTTAACGTTTGACCCGTGGTGATTAGATTGGACGTTAAAGTGCTAATATCAGAATCATTACTGGTAATTTGAGTCTGGAGGGTCTGACCCGTAGTAATAAGATTAGACGTTAAAGTGGTAATGTTAGAATCATTACTTGCAATTTGCGTTTGAAGCGTTTGTCCAGTAGTTATTAGGTTACCACTTAGCGTATCAACTTTACCACTTAACGCTGGGTCTGAACTTGACCCTGTTGTCAAGCCAGAAACTATAGCTATTTCCGAGGTTAGCGTCTGCCCTGTTGTAATCAAATTGCTAGTCAGACTAGATATATCTGAATCATTGCTAGTAATTTGTGTTTGTAGGGTTTGACCCGTGGTGATCAAGTTCCCACTTAACGTGTCTACTTTTCCGCTTAACGCTGTTACATCTTGTCCCCCAGCTATTCCAGAAACTATAGCTATTTCTGAATCTAAAAAATTTCCACTTGAAATTAAATTTGAAGCATTATTATCGGTTGAAGTTTTCAGTGCTCCGGTGGCGGCTTTTAAATCAGAAATATCATCATCATTATCAGTAATTAATCCTGAAACAGTATTTATCTCTGACGTTAAAGTTTGCCCTGTTGTAATTAAGTGTCCACTTAAAGTATGTATTTGCGGCTGTAAAATCTGTCCAGTAGTAGCCAAATTACTTACAGCTTCCCCTAAGTCGGTTTCTAGCGTTTCGCCAGTGGCAGATAAATTTGACGTTAAAGTAGATATATCTGAATCATTAGAGCTGATTTGAGTTTGTAAGGTCTGACCAGTTGCTATTAAATTACCGCTAATATTATCAGCTTTGGAGGAAACATTATTAACATCTGTTGTTAAAGTCTGGCCAGTAGTTATCAAATTACCGCTTAAAGCATTAAATTTCCCGCTAAGTTCGCTCGTATCTGTGCGCCCTGTAGCTATACCTGAAACAATAGCTATCTCCGAAGTTAAAGTCTGACCAGTAGTTATTAAGTTGCCACTTAAGTCGTCTACTTTGCCGCTTAATGCAGGGTCTGAAGCCACTCCAGTAGTAAGGCCAGAAACAATAGCTATTTCTGCATCTAAAAAATTCCCAGTTGATATTAAATTCCCACTTAAGGCTTCTCCGGTGTTACTTAAGTTACTTGTTAGCGTAGCAATATCAGAATCATTGCTAGTGATTTGTGTTTGTAAAATTTGCCCAGAGGTAGCTAAATTACTTACAGTTTGATCTAATCTAGTTGTTAAGGTTTGCCCCGTGGTAACTAAATTTGATGTTAAAGAAGAAATATCAGAATCGTTACTTGTGATTTGAGTTTGCAGTGTCTGCCCTGTAGTAGAAATATTACTTGTTAAAGTCGATATATCTGAATCGTTTGAATCTATTTGGACTTGAAGAGTCTGCCCTGTTGAATTTAAATTATTAGTTAAAGTTAAAATATCATTATCATTATTTGATATTTGAGTTTGTAAATTTCTACCCGTGGCGATTAGATTAGTAGTTACGCTAGATATATCAGAATCATCGGCAAAAGACCCAGTTTCACTTCTCTTGACCGCTAAACTTCCTTCTATGGAGAGAGGGAAATCTATTTCAAAATTGTCGTTAGTTTCATTGAAAATTATATCTGCATCAGGTAACGTGCCCCTGTCTATAACTATACCTCCGGAACCTGCAGTTATACCAGCGCCCTGTTCGCCGCTGTTGATAACGATAGTATTGTCTTTTACCCCTAAATGCTCGACGTCAATTATAACTTCCGTCCCTGTTACAGTAAGGTTTCTAATGCTAACGTCTTTAAATTCTGTTGTTCCTGTAGCGCTTCTAAAATCTATCCCTCCCTTAGAGGAATGGATAGGTACGTCTCCAATAAATAACGTATTGTTAGAGACTTTTAAATCTTTGAAATGACCACTTAAAAAAGGCTTGGATTCACTACCTAGATTCAAGGTTCCGCTTGCGTCAGGGATTATGGAGCCTGAAATTGTCCCTCCAGCTTTACTAAATTTATTTTCTTGAAGGTCTCCTGTAGCCGAACTTAGTAATCCAGTAGCGGTTTGCAGCGAAGAAATGTCAGTATTACTATTAGTAATTCTATTTAATAGATCTTGACCAGTGGTAATTAGGTTACCACTTAGCACGTCCCTTAAAGAGTCTAAATTATTTCCGCTGGCTATAAGATTCCCGCTAAGAGTGGAGATTTGGAATTCTAAATTATTTCCAGTAGAAATAAGATGACCGCTCAACACTCCAATCTCATCTGTTAGAGTAGTGCCTGTTACTATTAAATTAGCGCGAAGATTAGCTACGTCATTAGTCAGGGAAAGTATATCCCCTTCTGTGGCTAATATATCAGTGTCGACACCTAAATCAGGTATTTGTCCGCTGACGTTGGTTACCGGAGGAGCCCCAGCAACAGTAGTAACGCCATCAATACGCTTATCTACTACAGTAGTAGTAGAACCGCTTATTACAACGTCGACTACAGTCTGAGTGCTCATTTTATTAAGTGGTTACTTGAGGAAAAACGAAAAAGTCGCCTGCTAATATTTTATCTACGGCTCCCTCTAGATTTGAAGCACCCGTCGGAAATTTTTCTATATCGTAAACAAATTGACCTACCGGTAACCCTGAAGTTTGCGACCCACTTAAATAAACGTCAACTAAGCCGCTTTGATAAGCGCTTCCTGTGTCTCCTGTTACGATAGTAGGGTCTAAATTAACTAAGTTATCAGCGCTAGAATAACGATATTTTACTACTCCTCTTACGCCGTAGCCGCTAAGATTTATAGCGTCTCCACTTGCATCCTTAACATTTAACCTAACACTTAGCTGTGACCCTTGTGTCGCGCTAAAATTATAAACCGTTGCCATATAGTTTTATTACACTATATGAGCATTTTTTCTGAAATATTATCTTCCTTCAGAAAGAATTTTCTGGATTTCCTTATCTACAGCTTGAGGTTCTTCGATAGGAGTAATAGGACGCTGATAAGCTGCAACATGTTTTCTGAATTCACGTAAAAGCCTATCTCTGAGCATATTTCTATTGTCAATTGGGATTATCCCTACCTGAGAAGCGTGGCTTTGCATATCTGACATGTTCATGTCGTCTAATCTAGTTTGATATTTAACTTCATCCATAGTTCCATATGCATTCATGCCATTGTCTCCCCAAACTTGATCTAGGGTAGTAGGTTCAAATTCTTCCACTTTGCCATGGGCTTGAGCCATATTTTTTAAAGAAGCTTTTTTGTTAGTTTTTCTTTTTGCTGCCATAATCTTACCTTTTATATTATAATTGGATACACTTTTTTTCTAAAAAATAGAAAACCCCGGCCCTTGCGGACCGGGGTTGTTAATTAAATAACTTTAATTATTTCTAATTAGAGCTGAATACGCAGACCAACCAAAGCGCGAGCATCAAGAAGGACGCGTCCTTCCTCGACTCCACCGTAAAAACCGGTTTTGTCTTGGCGAGTCACGAACTGGTCATCCGGAAGAGCGGTAAAGGTACCACCAGTCTCGGAGTTGCGAGCCACTGGACGAACAAACGCCTCAGTAGATCTATCAACACCAACAACGATTTCCTGATTAGCAGCAAGAGTACCACCGCATACGCTAGAAGAGTACAAGGTGTTGTATTTTTGACCATCACCAAACTCATACAAGTCAATGATGTTAATACCAAATAGACTCTTAGCGCCACCAGCGCGATACATCTCGTCTTTGATTCCGTCTCCAACCTGCTCGAATGCTGCGTCATCCTTAAATGCGTTATAAGAAATAGCGCGGATGTCCTCAACAACTTCTGCAGAGCAGAAAATGTCAGTCAAGCCTTTAGAGTAAGAAGTAGTAGGAGTACCGTCTGCATAAGAAGCATTGATTCTCTTCATCTTCGTAATCATCTGGTTGATTTGAGAGAGACCAAATGTAGTATTACCAGCGTTGATAACTTGGCTACCGGCACTACCGGTACCAAACTTACCCTTACCTTCTGCCAAGCCCTTAAGAATAACGGCCCAAGCATTACGATCCTGCTTAACAAGAATCTCGTTAGACATACGCTCAACAGCTTTGCTCACTACGTCCAAGCGGCTCTTACGTGCGTACTTCTTAAGGAAGCTAACAGCGCTGTCCAACTTGTAAGTAGAGATTTTAAGCTCAGCATTACCAGCGATCTGAGAAGAAGGAATACCACCAGCCATATGCTGAGACCAAATAGTCACGTAGTTATCCTTGCCGTTCTGCTCGTAAAACAAATCAAGAGGATAACTCGGGTTATCATCTTCATCGTACTCTACGTCAGTGTAAAGGTAGGCAGCGGTATTAGCCTGCTGCAAAACCTGTTGAACCACGGGGCCAATAAAAGCCGCAAAAGCTTCAGTCGCTGGGCGAGAAACTTCCGGGTTCTTGGAGCCCATAGCCTTAATCAATTCGACCTGCTCCGGAGTATTTTTAAGTTTTAATTTCATATTAATTTTCTCCTATTATAATTAGCCTTGAGTGAAGTCGAACTTAACCAAAACCGAACCGTCCGCATCCGGACCGCCCAAGGTTCTGCCGATTCTATTTTGAAGAGATTTGTTGCCGTAAGTGGTAAGTTTACCATTTCCAGTAGCAAAAACATCTACATTGATTGCGAGAGGAGTAGCAGCGGCGTTGCCCTGATTCCAAGCTCCAGTTGCCGTAAGGAAAAGTCCTTTCGTACAAACCGGTACAGCCTGACCAGTCAACACAGCCTGAAGCTCAGCAGCTTTACGCGGATTGAACTTCAATGCTTCACCGTTTTCATCAAACTCTCTAACGTCGTAGAGAGTGATGCCTAATGCAGCTTCGTCAGCACCACCATCGGTGAACTCAACTTCAGCCGTGACTCCATACCGTTGAGAAACGGTATTGTTGTAACTAGCACCGACGTCACCAATAAATTCAGTTTCTTGGTCGTTCTGCCAACCAGTCTTAACCTTAACGACTGATCCAGCTTGAATCACGTCGCTTGTGCTAAGAGTGACGGCGTCATCTCCAAAAGCGAAAAGATTGATAACTTCGTGCTCACTATAATCCCTAAAGGGCATTAATCTTTCGTTTGCCATAATAATTATCTCCTATTTATTTTGTAAACACAAATCCATCCATGGCAAAAGCCTTGCCATATTTTTCCATAATTGTTGGTTCTTCAGCAGGAGCAGAAGTCGGGATGTTTACGGGTTCCGTCTTTGCATTATCTACTGCGCTCTCAACAACGTCCTTAACTGCAGAAGCAGAAGCCTCGGCAGGTGCTGGCTCCTCAGCGGGAGCCGGTTCTTCAGCGGGAGCCTCGGCAGGAGCTTCAGCCGGAGCTGGATCTTCCGCAGGGGCCTCTTCCTCTTCGTCAGCGTGAGCCTTTGTAGAGAGAAGAACTGACAGAGTCTTGTCCAATTCAGCAAAAGCTTCATCGTCGAGGTCTCTGATTTGAGCGGCGATTACCTTGCGGTCTTCATCCGTCAACTTAAAACGCTCGTCGTAAGAAGCCATCCTTTGATTGAATGCCTCTAGTGCTGTAGCTTCAGCCTTTTCAGCCTCAAGCTTTTCTAATTGAGCTACTACATCTTCTAACTGCGTCTTCAAGGAATCATGTTCCTTGGAGAGCGTCTCGTGCTTTTCACGAGCCTCGTTCAAGGAATCCTCTTGTTCAGTCTGCTTAGAAGTGTATTCTTCCGAGGCTTTCTTAAGGCTTTCCTGAATAAACTCATGAATAGCAGAAGCAGTTATGGATTGCATAGACTCATCCGTTATGTCTGTTAGATTTTCTATTTTCATAGCTTCTACTTTCTTTGTTTTTACAGTATTTTCTGGATTTTGGGAAATCGTTTCTTTTTCAAGATCCTCATTCGCCAAAGCTTTATGTTCTTCAGTTCCTTTTTCTGTAAGTACTCCTTGTACATCAGCGGCTGGATTAGCGGTTAAACCAATACCAAGAGGAACTACATTATTGATAACTTTTCTATATATATTCGAGTTATCATCAAATTTTCCTTCGCCACCAAAACCTTTTAGCTTTGATGCGTATTTCTCAACCTCTTCAGGATCAGAAATTTCTAGCGCGTTTTCTATATTCTTTTCGTCAGCTTCTAAAACGACTAAATTATATTCATTAAAACCTAATTCCCAACTAGCACTAATACCCATGTATTCTTCACTAGTAGGATCACTTGAACTCTCAATTTTGTCGGCGAGGTTTTGGTCAACAACCTTCCACACTACTCCTCCAAGAGTAACATTGAATGGTTCTTTAAGATCTTTAACTTGATTTTTAGTTAGTGGTTCATCACTTCCAAAACGTGAAAAACCCGCGGTAAGAATTGTTCCTACAACGGATTTTCTATTATGCTCAATGTTAATGGGCTTGTTTTTAAAGTTGTCATACATTGCAATAGCCGTCTCAGTATCAACAACATCTCCGTTTTTGTTAACACGATTAGCGACAAATGCATTAAAAGCAACAGGAAGAAGATCGACGTTTTTCTCTACGTCAACCTCTGGCAAAAACTTTTCAAGTTCAACCATGGAGGCTAATGCTAAATATTTATCTTTTTCTTCCGAGACTACCGGTTTTATCACCGAACTAAAAGTAGTGGTATATTTCCAGTTTTTCATTTTTAAATTTCCATCCAATGAGAAGCTATAGCGTTGTTAATAGCTTCTTTTCGTGTTTCGATATATAATTCGTCCACACTATTAAAATCAATTTCAAGATTATAATGATTTAAATCTTTTCTAGCGGCGGAAATGTCTAAATCAAATTGCTTCCCTTCTGCTATATTCAAGAATTTGTTTACGTTAGCCATGCACCATTCCCCTAAAGTACATTCCATTTTTTCGTTATAAGCTTCTTCGGCCGCTTTATATGTTTCAATTAATGAATCAACCCTTAAACGTTTGGAGCTTTTCTTAACCTTGTCCTTGAAGCAATTAATTAGATCAGCAGAAAAAGATATAAGTTTGTCTTCCTCTTTTTGGCTCTCGACAACCTCTTCATTTCTTGCATAAACATCTATCAAATTAGTTTTCTCTTTCGAGAAGTCGGCGTCATAAGACACGTCAAAATCTAATTTGTTTAAATCGTCCATTGTTACTATATATTCTACACCCTTTTTTACAAAAATGGAAAAAAGAAAGCTCCAGACCCTTAGGCCCAGAGCTTCCTCATAAGTAATTTATATTGGATTACTTCTTGCCGATAGTAACCTTCTTGTCCCCTCGTCCTACAGATACACCGGGAAATTCCCAATCAAACTTGAAGTAAGGAAGTTTAAAGGTTATGCTCTGCTTGCTGCATTTAAAATCAAAGGAAGCCGAAACGTCCTTTCCTGCACAAACAGTTGGTAACGGAGTTTTTACTCCAAGGAATGGAATAGTTAGATGCGGATCAGGCTTAACACCTGCGCCGAACCATTTTTCCTTTTTTTCTCCTGCGTTGACGCTGGAAACCAGCCCAAGCAGCACGATCATTACAATAATGTTCTTCATAATTAGTTATTGTCTAGGTTTTCCAATTCAAGCTTTGCAGCTTGATCTGAAATTGTTTTCAAAGCGTCTCTGGTAAATTCTGGTACATGTTCCCAAGCTTTATCAATCTGAGGGTGAGTCATCATCCTTTGGACGACATCTTGAGGAACTTGAGGGATTGATATTACGTCAGTCTTTGTCGTCTTGCATCCGCTGACGAGACTTAGCAGCGCGAAAAGCGCGATCAATTTCGTTTTGAGTATCTTTCCAGTCATTCTTTACCTGCTCTTTTTTATCTCTTTTTATCTTATCAACTTGTTCATCATAAGACAAAGTTTTTTTGTCTAATACGCTAAACAAAGAAGCAAGAATATTTAAGATATTTTTGAGCCAAGACATTATTCGGCGGGTTTATCTTCTGCGGGAGCTGCGGCTTTTTGAGCCTCAGAAGTAACTCCTTTTCGAAGAAATACCACCATTAATGCTGCAAAACAGCTTTGAATAGTTGTTGTGAGATCTACCTCTCCAGCGAAATACGCGCCGAGAGCCGTCAAGACCGCCGCACCTGCGGTGAAGAAGGTCTTTTTGCCTGAAAGTGCTTTCATATCAAATCTTATTACACTATAAAATCAGTTCATCCACTTTTTTTTGATCTTTTCGACGTACTCGTAACTGTCTGAAATTGCAGCTACATAGTCTTTCCCTTTGAACTCAACGAAGGAGTCCATAGTGTATTTTAAAACTTTTTGAATTTGCATAGCTGACATTTGAGCAGCCATATCCTCGGCGAAAAAAGAAGCTAAAGTGAAAAAATATTGAGCGTTTTCTTCATTATGTTTCCTTGGAATCTTAGTTTTGATTCTTTCCGCCATCATTATCCTTGGATAAAAAACCCCAAAAAAGTCTGCGATATAATTCTTATATTTTTGATTTATGGTTTTAGCTTCCTTATTTATCAATAGCTTGATGAATAGAGGGAAGGATAATTCGAGTAATTCTTTTCTTGTGAGTCTTTTGCTTCCTAACTGCTCAAGAACCAAATCCCCATCTTCCTTCTCCTCGAAAAGAAGATGGGTTCTCTCCTTAGTTAACTTTGTTTTCTTGCTTAGAAAACTAATGTCGCTGACTGTCAGCATAATAAAAGTGGCTCACCCTTTTGTTTTTTTGCTACCGTCGCCATCAGCTGGGTGAGGCTCTACTCGCTCGCTATGAGCCAAGTAGTAAATATGTTGCGCCGACTTTGATTAAAGGTAGCTCAAGTTGCAACTACTCTATTTAAATTACACTATTGTTTGACATAATTCCAAATTACCCTTAAAATATTTGCACATGAAGAATGTTATTTTTGCGATTCCGGGAAGAGAGTTTTCGGGGAAATTTTTAAATTGCTGGACTGATACTTTGCTTAAATGCATTAAGAATGGAATCAACCCGCTGCTCTCTAATAAATATTCTTCAATGGTTAGTTACGCGAGGTGTTTGTGTCTCGGCGCTGACGTAAGGCGCGGTATCCACCAAAAACCTTTTGATGGTAAAATCGATTACGAATATATAATGTGGATCGATTCAGATATAGTTTTTTCTTTTGAACAAATTCAGAAGTTAATGTCTTACGATCAAGATATAGTTTCTGGAATTTACAAAACTGAGAACGGGCAGAACTTCGCTTGCGTTAAAGATTGGGATCAAGAGTTTTATAAAAAGAACGGCTCATTTTACTTCTTGCAGCAACAGGATGTTGCTAATCATAAAGGTTTGATGGAAGTTGATTATAACGGCATGGGTTTTATGTTAATTAAAAAAGGCGTATTTGAAAAAGTTGAATACCCATGGTTCTGCCAACTTAAAAAACAAATAGGCGATTTAGAAGATTATTGTTCTGAAGACGTTGCGTTTTGCCATCTAGCTCAAAAAGCTGGATTCAAAATTTTTATTGATCCGCAGATTGTTGTAGGTCATGAAAAAATGAGGATATTAACTTGATTTAGGGTAAGTGGCTTTTACGCCACTGCAACTCTGAAACCATTGAGAGCTCTTGGCGCTTTCGCCGAAAACTCCTGACTGTATATCCCAATAAAGCATATC
>CEUX01103816.1_pt1 | contig 17766 bp, 14 predicted proteins | sample 531361 | NCBI WGS metagenome assembly CEUX01 (sample SAMEA2622736, study PRJEB7988) | marine metagenome | isolation source: saline water (ENVO:00002010), including
GGGCAATAGGGCAAGCTCTGGGCGATGCCTTCGCCAGTCAGACCATGGGTGCGCATACCGGAGGTTTTCTGAGCGGAACTGCTCGCGTCATACAAGCCGTAAGCAATGCGGGAAATCCTTTCGGTGGGGCCAATCTCTCTACTATGATCATACCCACCTTGGCAAAGCCCTTGTTTGAAATTTACCTCAATGAGAATTTCATGGGCAAGAAGATACACTACGCCAACAACCCATGGGAAGCCGAGTCCCCCGCTTACGAGAGGGACCCCAAGATGACGGCGGAACATTGGTCGGATCTTTCCAAGGTTTTCAACAAATTGTGGGGAGGAACCGACAGTACTCAAGGAACCCTCCACGGGATGATGGGCGGAAACGTCAACATGACCACCGCCAAGAACACAATAAGGATGGAAATAGGGGGTGCCCACATGCAACATCTTCTTTATTCCTACTTAGGGGGTATGGGCCAAATAGCGAATACCCTGTTCGGAGCCGGATACCAAGCGGCCAAAGGGCAAGCCCGTCCTCCGGGATGGAACGACGTACCTCTGATCAGTCGATTCGTCTCCGGGTCCACATTCGGAGCTTCCACTAGAAGCGACCAAAAAGCCGTCAGGCAGTTGGTGGAGAACGCGAAGAACGGACTGAGGGATGCGGAATCCGACGGGGGTCCCGCCGTAGCTGCGAAATACAAGAAGGACAACAAGCACATCCTGGCACTGGTGCCGGTTTCAAGGAAAGTGGATTCCCAAAAGAGCTCATTCCGCCGGCAGAGGCAGAACAGCGAGAAGGCTTATAAGGCAGGCAGCATCACGTTCGATCAATTTAGACAAACGGTTGAAGAGATTGAAGAAAAAGAGTTAATGTTGTATACAAGTTTCGTGATAAAAGCTCGAAAGCTAGGCATAGATGTATGAAACAATCCAATATCCAGTTAAATGAGAAGCAAGAATCCGATCTCTTGAAGTACCTCAAGAATCGATTCGAGCAGCTCAAGGAAGACAACCGCGAACGTATAGACGCGGACAAACAGTCGTGGAAGTCATACCACAATCTAAAGGACGATCGGGTCATTGAGGATACCATTTTCGCCCAATCTAATTTGAGCGTCCCCCTTACCACGTTGGTGGTAGACCATTTCATGGCGCGCGCGGAAGACGAGATAACGGGCACCAGTCCTTATTTCAAGTTCGATGCCCAAGGGCCGTCGGACTTGGAAATGGCGGAATCGTACGACAAGTATTTCAATTGGAAAATCGAAGACCGTGCCGAAACCCGTGAAAGGCTCGAAGAATCCTATCTTCATATTTTCGTACAGCGTGCCGTCATCATGAAGTCGGTGTACGAAGAGGACGTGTCTACGTGGTTCGACCGCGAGCGTAACGCTTTATTCAACAACGAGACCCAGGAATTTGAAGAGATACCGGGTGAAGGCCCCATATTGGAGGGCGAGGCCCGGTTCCTGCCGGAACCCAACCCCGTGACGGGAGAGACGGAGATGCGGCTTGCAACGTCACCCACCTTTCAAATGGTTCCCGGAGTTCACCAATTCCAACCGTTTCCGGAGGGGGTTCCAACTCAACAGGTTAAGTACAAAGGTCCCCGGTCGGAGGTCATAGACAGCGACCGTTTCCTGTGCCCCTCCACGGTAGAATCCATTGAAAAGTCCGACATATTGGCGGAATTGTACGACAAGGATATGCGCTGGGTTCGAGAAATATTCCTTGAGCGGGAATGGTTCAGTTACGAGGATTACCGCCATCTGATGAAGAAGGACGCCAACCCTCGAAGCGACATAGAGAAAAACGAAGGCAGGGTTGAGAACTTGGATTTCGATTCTGAACAGAATCCCAGCGTTCCCATCGTGGAGTTTTGGTTAAAGCGTGACATACTGGGAACGGGACAACCCCAGGAATTTTGCGTATTCTATGATCCTGAGAACGAGAAACTTTTATATTACGAGTATGTTGCGAAGCTCACTCCCGACAACAGGATCCCCTATTCCGTGGTTTCCATCGGCAAAGAGCGTAACAAATGGTGCGGTTACAGTCTGCCCGAGCGTATAAAGACTTTCCAGCATTACATCGACAAGCAATTCAATTCCCAGAGTTATCGCAATGAATTGTCGGCCAACCCAATCATAGGGGTGAATCCACAGGCTGTGGAAGACGAACCCGAGGATGTGGAGTTGCACGCAGGCAAGATTTTCGAGCTGAAAGACCAGTATACCATAGACGACTTCATAGGATTCTCTCAGGTGCCCCAGGCCGATATGAAGACCCAGGAGTTGATCGATTTCGTCTTCGGCATCGTCCAGTTGTGGTTGGGGGTAAGTAATATGGCTCAAGGTGACTACCAGGCTCTAGCTCCGGCGAATACCGCTACGGGCGTTGAAGCCACTCTCCGCGAAGCATCGAAGATAGGACGACGCTGGATGCGTAGAATAGTCAAGGGATTTGAGGGTCACCTGACCAAGATGGTCAAGATCGCAATGGCCACTATGGACGAGGCCGAGGTCTACGAGTACATGGAAGGCGACGTCCGAGCATTTGCCGTGATGACTCCGGAAATGATCGAGAATTTGGATGTGAACGTTCGAGTAATACTGTCTCAGGACCAAGGTCAACGGGCGATAGAGAAAGCCAACCTCGCCTTGCAGACGCAGGAAAGGTACTTCCAGTCGCCGCCTGAGATGCGGCCGTTTATGAGACCTATGCTCAAGCGCATCCTCGATGCCATGGGCTACGAGAGAACCGACGAACTTTTACCACCCGAGGCTCCGCCCGACCCTAAGACGGAAGCGGAGATCATGAAAATGATGGGCGACAATGCCGCCCCCGGCGGTGAATCACCCCAACCTAGGGACGGCGTAATGGCCGCCACAGAGGGTATGGGTAACAGTAATCCGCAAGGGCAGAATCAATACCAACAACAAACAGGGTAACTATCATGGCAACGTACATACACAACAAAATGGTGAAAAACAACACTAGGGGACACCGTCGCTGGGGCCATCACTCCGGCGTAGTAGGAAAGGAAAACAATGACAACGACCGCCCCCGACGAGCAGCTCGCAACGGAGGCAAATACTTCGTACGATTTGTGGATGGTCTCCGCTCTCGTTTTAGAGCTGAAATAGTAGCTACTGACAACCCCGGCGGGGACAGACAGCGGAAACAAACAACAGCCGAGCGACTGATTGCATTCCGCACCCTCTTTGGAGCACCCAAGGGAATGTCGCACGACGGACTACAAATAGAGCGCACTAACATAAGTGTCGGCGACAAATCCTTCATCAGGAAAACTTAAGTGACCAATAAAAAATACATCCACAAAAAGACGGCAATCGTACGTTTGGTAGACAAGTTGCGTACGAGAAAGCGTACGGAAGCCAGTTACGTAACCCGAGAGTATCTATTTGTATCTCCGCTTAGCCTATTCCTAAGGGATGCCATGTCTCTGGGCACAACCTATGACGGAACGGATGGAACGGATGGAACCACGATAAGTAAGATCAACCGCAACCCTTCCGTAGTCTGATGGCCGTAGATCTAATACCTACCAGTTGGATAGAGATGGTCTCGTTATTGGTCATCGCTGTATCCGTGTTTGTAATTGCGTTCTACCGAAGGAGAAAATGACCGACATAATAATATTCGATCAACTGGCTGACATAAAAAGGCTGACCGTAGATGAAGCTTTTCTCCATCTTGAAAAACGTTTTCAAAAGGAAAGGGGACGATACCTTACGAAAATGCTTGATCCCGGGACCACGCCGGAGGAGACAATTAGCCTCAAGGCCGTCGTTAACGCGCTTGAGAACCTATCGCCTCTGGCTCTTGCGGAGTCGACGCTTAAGATCGAGGTCAAGAACCGGAAAATAGAACACCCGGAAATGTTCAAGGTTAGGAAAGCATGAGCGCATCCACAACAGATTTTATAGATAATGCGGAAACTCCTGCCGCATATTCTCCAAAGACTCGCACGGGATTCACCGTTGTCGAACATAGGAACATGTCGAATTACCCGCGCCCTATATTCAGGGCCGCGTCCGAGTTGAATTCTCATAGAGGAGCCGGCGGTCCCGCCGGTCCGGCCATCCCAACCTCACCAATCATGGCGTTGCTTACTGAGGGTGGAGACTTCATAATGACTGACAACAACCATTACTTTGACGCAGGCGTCTTAAAGAATTACAACATCCAGTTCGAGGAATAAATCATGGCTGACAAGAAAATATCCGCATTACCGGCGCTTACGTCCGGAACAACAGACCCTACGGTAGACTTAGTGCCGGTGGTAGACGTCGATGGAGCGAATCCGGCGTTAAACGTAACGAAACAGGCGACTGTGGAAGTACTCATGGAATCCGCTCCCGTGCAGGACGTGAACGGAGCGGTAGGCAACGTGGTCCTCAACTCCGGAGACATAGCGGATGCGGGATTTGATTCCGCCACGGGGAACACAATCGCCACAGGTACACTGTCCCACGGTACGAACGCCAATGACTTGGTGGTTCTGGATGGTTCCGGAAGATTACCCGCCGTTGACGGTAGTCAGCTGACCAACATAGCGGTTCTAAACGGGGCCGACGGGGCCGACGGGGCCGACGGACAGGACGCCAACACTTGGTATACGGACACCGTTGATCCTGCTCTTGGGTTAGGTCAACATGAGGATTTTCACTTCAATTCCGCCAATCACCAAATTACGCAGAAAGAGGAGCGGGTGGCCAGTTTTACCGTCACCATGCAGGATGCCCCCATACAAGGGGACGAAATAAAAATCACGGTAGACGGACAAGAGTACACCATACAATACGATGCCGCCGTAGTTACCAGTGAAGTCGTTTTCGGGGGGTCCACGCCCTTCTTGGCCACAGTGCTCCCAATAAATGATTTCAACGACAGGGCCAACGACCTTCGCGTTCTCTTAGGCTCCATTGCGGGATATACGTCGTCCGGAACCGGCGGCGTAATAACATTGACGGCGGATGCCTTTGCCATGTCTCCCTCGGGAGACATCTCGGTCATGGACGTTTCCGGCATGAGCGACCCCGTGCAAGATTTCGTGGGGGCAACCACTACCGAGGCCGGCGCCATAGTAACGGGTATTCTCAGATGGAATCTTCTAGCCGACATATCCGGTGGACCGCAAGGACCTCAGGGTGTTACCGGAGCTGCCGGGGCGGATGGGGCCGATGGAGCCACCTGGCTGACCACGTCCACGGATCCTTTTCCGGCGGAGGGAAGTACGGGAGATTTCCACTTCAATAGTACGGACAAGTCCTTCTGGGAGAAGGGCACCGGCACCAAAGCCCTTGCCTCATTGGACCTTGCCAACGACATAGGCAATACCTTTGAATACAACAATGGCGCCCACGGCGATCGCCTTTGGATCTCGATGGGGATTGCGGCAGTGCCCGGACCAACTCCCGCCGCCAACAGTTTTAACCTGTTGATCGAATTCGACTGCACGACATCCGCCGCCTTACCTGCGGGAGATCCTACCTACAATACCACTACGGGTAATTTTGAATACGTCGTTCCTTGGAAAGATGCGTTGGGCAATCACCGAGACTCGACCCAGCTCAAGGCCGATATCGTAACCTTGATCGGTCAGTTCGATTCGGGTTCATACGGCCCTATAAACCACACGGCTTTTGCCGGTACGGTTACCGATAACATATACATAGAGGCCAAGGTAGCCGGTTATACGGCGTGGCCGGCATCGGGCGCTCAAACTTGGTTCGACGGGTGCGACATGGTCGCCATAGATTTATCTGCTGGTTCCGCAAATTACGCCGACGTGAACGTCCAGGGGGTAGACCCCTGGCAGGAGCTGTTCACAGTAACGGATGGAGCTGATGGAGCCGATGGGAACGATGGAGTTGATGGGAATGATGGAGCCACCGGCCCCGCCGGCCCCGCCGGCCCCACCGGACCCGCAGGAGCGGATGCTTTCGGTACCTGGGACATAGCGGGTCACGCGCCCGATGCCTGGTACCGCATGGATAGCGACAGCACCGCATCGGAACCGGATCAAAGCGCGAATTCCAATACCCTAACTTGGTCGGGGACTCCGACGAAGAAAGAGGCGGGGAAGCGCGGGAAATATTCAGTCCTACTAGACGGGACAGACGACTATGGTCAAATCCCGAACAGCGCCGGGGGCCTAGCTGGAGGTACGGATATCTGGTGCGATGGTTCTGGAAGCGGGACGGGCAACACGTTTTTGGGTTGGAGTTTTTGCGGGTGGTTCAAGAAGTCGGACTGGACTACCGCCACTGATGAGTTCCTCTTTGACAACAGGTCGCATGATGGAAACCATCCTACTGGGGCTAAGCTGGAAATAGACTCAAACGGCGACCTTGTGGCGATAGTGCGCGAAAACACCGCAACCCAACTACAGCCAACAGCTACCTCGACCTACGCCTTCGCCAACGACACTTGGTATCACTTGGCTGTAGTTTTCCGCGCCGCCACGACCTCCTTTGTTGTAGAAATCTGGGTGAATGGGGTTCTGGATGCCACGACTACTACTGCGATGTATGTTCCAGGCATAGGCAACCACTCGGCAGATTTCACTATAGGCGCAAACGGAGATAACGGAGGAACCCCCGCCAACTTCTTCTCCGGACACATAGACGACATCCGCATTCACAACGGTGTCGCCCTGCAAGAGGACGAGATTAAAGCGATTGCGCAGGGCTCTGCGGTGCATGAGCCTCGCGGCGCGGACGGCGCGGACGGGGTGGATGGAACGGACGGGGTGGATGGAGCAACAGGCCCGCAGGGGGCAGCCGGGGCAGACGGTTCCCAGTGGGAGTCTACCACTACAGTACCCTTGGATGCGGACGGAGTGGTCGGAGATTTCCGAATCAACAGCACGAACGATACGCTCTATGAGAAGCGAACCGTGGATCACGCTGAATCCATTGCGATATCCGGTTGGACCACCACGGAACCGGGGAATACTTTAGACCCGAACAACACTTACACATTTACTTCGTTCGACACTTCCGTGGATTCCACCGGAAGGGCGGAGTATACGTACAGCCCGGGCGCGGGGGACGACTACATAATTGAGTACGTCGACGATATTGACAACGGGGCTGCCGGCCCTGCCGGTTGGATTCTAAGGCTGGCGAGCAATCCCATTACCCCTTACATAGCCACCAATGTAGAATCCGACGACAGTTACTACCCGAAGGATTCGGGCTGGCTGCTCACTACTAATTACGACAACGCCACGGCTACCACCTTTGCGAGTACCACGAACGGAACCCAGAAGAATCATTGGTACGTATTGTCCACCACTTTCGGAGCGTCCGGAGCGGATGGTGCCGACGGTTCCGACGGTACTACCTTTGCGGATTGGTCGGAGGACAGCGGCGGACACATGATACCCGACAGCGATGGTGGTCAGGACATAGGGTCCGCCAGCAAGAGGGTTAGGGATTTATATCTGACCAACAGCAGCCTTAAGTTCAGCAGCGCCACCGTAAGCGTGGACGGAAACGGGGACTTGCAGTACACCCCCGTCTCAACAGGGACACCTGTGTCTCTGACCGTGGGTGGGGGTACCAGTGCAGTGGCCGGACCAGCGGGACCAACCGGACCCACTGGACCCACTGGACCTGCCGGCGCTGACGGGGCAGCTGGAGCGGACGGAGCAGCTGGAGCGGACGGAGCAGCTGGAGCGGACGGAGCGGACGGAGCGGACGGAGCGGACGGAGCAACCGGACCCGCCGGACCTCAAGGCCCCGCAGGGATGAACGGGAACGACGGACAAGACGGACAAGACGGAGCCGATGGAGCCGACGGAGCTACCGGACCTGCAGGAGCGGACGGACAGCAAGGGATTCAAGGGGCACAAGGTAATCCGGGAGCCGACGGGAACGACGGTGCGCAAGGCCCTGCCGGTGCTGATGGAGCTGCCGGTGCTGATGGAGCCGATGGAGCAACATGGAGGTCGGGTTCGGGTTCGCCAAGTTCCGATGCGGCGGATACCGCCGGAGACTTCTACCTAGACACAGTGGGTAAGGATATTTACAAATACTCCGGAGTCCACAACTCGGGCGGATCTTGGTCGCTTGAGGTAGACATCCAAGACGGAGTTGACGGAGCAGACGGGAATGACGGAGTTGACGGCACCGACGGTAGCAACGGAGTTGATGGAAACGACGGAGCCGACGGAGCTACGGGACCTCAAGGACCTCAAGGACCGGCTGGACCTGCTGGAGCTGATGGAGCTGATGGAGCTGATGGAGCTGACGCTGCTAGTTTCGATGCGCCGGGTATCCAGCCCGATGCGTGGTATCGAATGGAGGGCGCAACTGGAGTCGAAGACTCAGGCGGAAACGGCCACGACATAACATGGGTGAATTCACCGACGACGCAAGTTGAAGGGAAGCGTGGAAAGTACGCTGTGGAGCTTAACGGAACGAGTCAATACGGTACCATAACAACAAGCACGGATTTCTATGGTACCGCCGCGAACACCATGGGCGAATGGTCTTTCGCAGGTTGGTTCCATAAAACGGACTGGAGTTCTTGGGGCGGATCAGGTGAAGCACTTTGGGATTGCGCGAAAACCAACGACAGCATTGGGTCTTATGCGCGGGTCAGCCAGAACGGGGAACTGGGTTCTGTATTCTATGTCGGGTCTAGTGGGACTTCATCCTTGGTGACGTCTAACGTGGACGTAACGTCCTTGGCAAGTGGTTGGCATCACCTTGCATTCACCGTCGACAATGACGGGGCAGACCTGACAATCAAAACATACGTGGACGGGGTGCTTGAAGCAACCGATACGGCTTCCTCCGTGACCTCCCTAAAGGACGGACACACAACTTTCTCAATCGGGACAAGACACCAAGGAAATGGTTCGCAATCGGGTGGGTATTTTTGGGATGGACGCATGGATGACATTCGCATCCATAAAACCGCTCTCTCAGTGGGCGAGTTGCTTTCGTTAGTACAGGGTAGCGCCGTGCACCAGCCCTCAGGCGTGGGAGCTACGGGACCTCAAGGACCTGCTGGAGCTGATGGAGCTGATGGAGCTGATGGAGCTGATGGAGCTACGGGACCTCAAGGACCGGCTGGAGCTGATGGGGCGGACGGATCCGATGCGACGGTGAACCAGACCAATGTGGACGCCGCCGGTGCCCTTATGCACGTAGACATCGACTACAAAGGCGACATTATCGTTGGGTTATCTAATGATTCCGCCACGACTCTCCAACTAGGCGCAGCTTCTAATGGAGACGTACTTACGGTAGATTCGGTTGAGTCTACGGGTCTAAAATGGGACACCCCCAGCGGAGGAGGTCTAACCAATTGGACGGAAACCAACGGTCATATCATACCAAACTCGAATGCGGCCTACGATTTAGGTAACGCCGAATACAAGGTTCGACACCTTTTCTTATCTGATAATTCTCTATGGGTTGGGGACAACCACAAGCAAAGCGGTAAGAAGGGCGAAAAGCAGAAGCATAAGAGACGTACGCGCACGAACGCGCCTAGTGTTGTCCAGACCCTAGCGGCTACCGCAAACAACGGCAACTTGGACAAGGCCGGATGTGAAGCGGAAGCAATTACGCACTCGGGGTCAGCCCTGGACGATATGACCATGCAGCAGTGGCTCGCGTATTATCTCTCGCTGAACGACGCCGATTCCTCAATGTCCGCAGGTTCGTTGTGGGACGATGATGTACCAGCGGATTGGGATCAAATAGTGACCGTGGGTACGGTGAGCTATGTGGACAGCCCTTCTGAGATAACCGCCGATTTTACCTTGGATTACACTCATGCCGGTCAAGTGCTAGCCGTAAACTCCGCTAACGACGTTACATGCACGGTGCCAGATAGTTTAGGAACCGGATTCACATGTGACGTAATACAATTGGCGGCCGGCCAAGTGGTGTTCGCCACATCCGGATCGGCAACCGTATCCGCGTACCCAGGACCTGAAGCGAGGGATCGCACCGCCGGCGTATATGCCCGTGTGCAATTGGTGACCCTGAACGGAACTAATTTTTATCTAAATGGGGATACGGCAGCCTCTGGCGGGAGCTCTTTTGACGGCAGAACCCTTAGCAATCTAGGGGGGTCCGACTTGAACTTCGACGATTACCAAGGGAATGTAGCCATGGGCAGCAACCACTCGCATACCGGATCTGCAGCTTACATCAACCTTCCCTTCGCTAATCTTGCTGGGAAATTCAAGAAGTACTCTATCGCGAATCTCGGCACCATGAAAACGGACATTCAGTCAGCGCTAAGTGCCACTGGGTTTTGTGATAACTCAAACGGTGCCGGGTATTTGAACGCCGAGGCCAATAGCCAAATTGAGAACTCAACTACAGGTCCTATGTACGTCTGGGCGGGTTCAGGTGGTACGAGCGTTACTACTATGACCGATCAGGGCTGCAGTTTCATCCCCATAATATTCGGTATGGACTATGGGAATGGTACTGGCTACGGCCCGACGTGGGGGTTGACCATGGTGTACAACGACAACGGGAACGTCGAAGAAACGTACGACGCCGGAGGTGTATATAATGCATCCGGCGGTAGCCTATATGCGGCGTATATATACGGCAGCAGCGCGTCGGATGCCTTCTCGAATTGGACGATGAACGGTAGCGATGGTACCGTAGGGATGGCGCAGGCTACAAATACGGCCACTGGAGACCAGACGTGATTCGACTAATGACCATAGCCCTTCTCCTTTTGTCCGGCTGCACGATGCGCTCGCTGATAACGCCGGCGGCAACGGTGGGCGGGGCGGCTGTGGGAGCGGTAGCGGGCCCGGGAGGGGCGGCTCTAGGTGCTGGAGTTGGCTATGCCGGGGGGCGCATCTATGATTTAAAAGGCCAAAATGAGGAACTCGTTGACGCCATCACGCACGGCGACGTTACGGCTTTGGTCGAACAGGGACTTCAAACCCACCAAACCGGGTTCGAGGAGTTTACCTCCACCATTAAGAAAATCCTGACCGTGGCAGCCTGCTGCCTTGGCCTTTACCTGCTAGTCCCGATTTTCGTGGCGAGGAGCTGCAGTAAATCTGAGGCGGAGAGATTGACCCGATCGCCTTTCACCACGACAAAAACTAAAAAATGAAGAATCTAAAGCTACTCAAGGATTACTATCTTGGTCTTTCCCGAAGAGGGAAGGCCCTTTGCATTCTAGCAGGGATTGTAATCGCAATCGCAATTTTGGAACTGATTAAATGAAAGACGGATTTTTAGCAGCTACCGGAACCGGAGGGACTTTCGTCCTTACCGACCTGAATCCATGGTTGGGCTTCATCTGCGGAGTGTTGACCTTGGTCCATGTATCTTGGGCTCTATACCGTCAATGGAGGAACAAAGGCAATGGCAAAAAAGAATAAGAAACCAGGAAACGTAACCGGGCGCCCCAAGATGAGCCCCACTTGCGCCAAGGGAAAATGCGAATATCCCGACGTATGCCCGAGCATTCAGGGGTGTGCCATTGAGGTTAACCGCAGCAAGGGTAAAAAAGTAAAATCTCCCTATTGAATTTTTAAGTCTTATTAGTTATTATACAAATCTATGGACACAAATACTGCGGAGGTTAGCTCCCCGCAAAACGAAGAAGCCGGCATCGAGGACGCGTCCACTAACGACCTTCGAGATGCTCTAGGGATAACCGAGCCCGTACCGGAAGGTATGGTGCCCGAGTCGGGGGCAGCAGTCCCCGAAGCAGCGGAATCACCGCCTCAGCCAATGGACGACGGCCAACAGCCGACGGCCGAAGCAGAGGCAGAGAGATTGGCCAAGAGACGAATCAGGCCGCGAAACGCAAAAGATCAGCAGGTTATAGACCTTTACAGGTCCGAAGCCTTCGACGGATCTTTTGCCGACGCTTCCAGGATCATCTACGACCAACAATCCGTTGCAAACGCAAATTTACCGCCGCAGGAAGCCGAGGCTCCACAGCCCGACCCATTCGACGGACAGGTTAGCGAGCTGCATGAACAAATCGCGGGACTCGAAGAGGAGGTGGCTAAGGCCGCAGACGAACTCGACACAGGTGAAGCGTTGAAACTACAACGTGAAATCATGAAGAGGGAGCTGCAACTGCAGCAATTATCTTCTCGAAGAGAACGGGATGAGGAATACCAGCAGCAGCATGCCTACCATACCCACCGTACCAAAACGGTGGAGAGTCGGGATCGAGTTTATGAAAGATATCCTGAGTTGCAGAACAAGGACACGACTGTCCGCAAGCAATTCGACGATTTCATTCAACAATCTCATAATAACCCGGACTACGCAGCCGTGTTCGATTCACCTAGGTGGCCCGAACTGATGGTCAACGAGTTCATCGCTATGCATGCGCCACCGCCGCAGCAGCAACCGTATCAGCAACAGATGCAGGTTCCGCCGCAGCAAGCGCCTCAAATGGGAACTCAGGCCAGAGTCCTGACGACGGGGACGGCAGCACAACCTGCAAACGCTCCAATTACGGAGCAGGGGGTTATGAATCAATTGCCGAATGTTTCCACAGAAGATCTTTATAAACTACTTGGGAGCGCCGGAGGTCCTCAACCCTCTGCCTAATGATTGGAGTTTTAATCACAAACTCATAATTATAAGAAGAATACCATGGCAGAAAAAACAGTAACAGATCCCGGCCTTAATCCGGCCGGAACACCCGTACCAGCAAATCTGGATCTAAGTAAGAGCCTTACCTATTTCGGCGCCACTCAGATGTCCGATGAAATCCGGACTAAGATTTGGTCCGAACTCGTTACCCGGGATGCCCGGGAAAAAAACGTGTTCGCCAAGTTCATCGGCGGCGAAGGAAGCGGTAAGCCAATCACAGAAAAGCGCGACCTCTCCGCAGGTGGCTCCGACCGAGTCGTTTTCACGACCGTCGCACCAATTCGCGGACAAGGCGTACGTGGGGAATCAGTCCTCAAGAACGACACGGACAAGCTCGAATTCGGGACATTCCCGGTAGAAGTCGATTTGGTCCGTCACGCAGTAGCTTGGACGCAAGTCCTACGGCTCATGAGGTTCACCGGCAAGACGCTCGACCAACTTTCGGCCGAAGTCATGTCGGAATGGATGGCGCGCACCGAACAGGATCACATCCAGAACGTGCTCCGCCAATCATGCCTGAACGGGGCCACCGCTTCCGATAATCTCATCTCGGGGTACGGAACCAGTGTAACCAATGCGGGAGCCCTTACGTATGCCGACGGCCTCAGCACGGATATCATTCAAGAAGCCAAGCAGGCGCTCATCGCCGGTGGTGGCGAGCCCATGAACACGGGTGGAGACGTAAACCAGGACATTCCCGGTTATTTGTTCTTCGCTCCCGACGCATGTCTTCGCCCGCTTCGCAGTGATCCCGATTATCTGGAAGCCATCACGCAGGCTGACTCTCGCGGTGAGAGCAACAAGCTCTACACCGGTTCATACGCCAAGTGGGACAACAACGTCATTGCCAATCACAATCTCATCATCGACTCAGCGAACGGCCGCCAAGGCAGCCCACTCGCCCCGACGTTCGTTGGTGCGGTCCCTAATGCGGCAGCACGTATCGGCGGAGACGCCGGCTCAGGCGACTGGATGGCCAACTTCCTCGGAGCCAACGTAAACGTTCCTGGTGGAGGTGGACCCGATGCAGCCGAATCTGCTGCCAATGCTACCTTCTACATCCTCGGAATCGATGGACAAACTGGAGAGTCTCGTACCTACTCGTACACTCCAGCCGACATCGACGACGACTTGTCAGGAATCGCTGGTGGTGCTTTGGCGCATGTCAACACGGCTGCCTTACGTACCGCTGGTGCTTACAAGGGTAATGACAACTTCCCAGCCAACTCTACGTTCGTGCAGTGCAACGAATCAGGTACGCCTATCGGGTATGCATTGGCAATGGGCAAGAGTGCTATGTATTACGCCAAGGGCTCAGTGTTCGGTGAACAGATCTTCCACTATGACGACTTCGCCAATAGCGGGAATCAAGCGCACCTTACCGCCGTGGGCGTCCAGTCCGTTTACGGAATGGCTACTCGCCGCGACACCAAGAAACGCATCCCGGCCGTACAGCTTGTGGAATGTGTTCGTCAGGTGCCTGGCCTCACATTGGCTAACGCTCTGTGATCAATCTATTAACGCCACACCCAAGCCGGGTAATTTCGCCCGGCCCATCCTAGTAGTAGCCCCTCTCGGATTCGTCCGAGGGGGGTTTCTTCGTCATGAAAATAATAATCCTTGGTAAACGAGATCAAATGGGCACCACGCCCAACATCCGAGTGAAGGGCATGTCCCGGATCGCATATAACTTCCTGTGGGACCCGGAGATAAGGCATTATGCTTTTAGCCCCGAAACTCAGAAGGAAGTAGACGACATATTCAGAACCCAAGGCAAAATATACCACCATATGTATTTCTCCGTTTGGTTAGAGCCCAAGAAGGAGGAAGCAAAGCCCAAGCCCGCAAAGAAAAAGGGACGGCCCAAGAAAAAAGCGGCTGCGGCGGCCTGACACAACCGCTAGGCCTTTGGCCCAAAGTAGGTTAACTTTAATAGTATGGCCGATATAACCTACATAGCTCTTCAAGATCAACTAGCGTCCATGTTGGGCGCTTCGGGAGTCTCGGATCTACCTCCGGTGGACCAGACACGCATAGGGGTCTTCATCAATCAAGCGTACCGAGAATGTTACTTGCCTGTGGATGGGCGGAGACCTCGGTGGGCCTCTAAAAAACTCACACTTGATTTCATAGCCAATCAGGCTTCAGAGAAACTAGGTAGCGACGTAATAGACGTTGACAAGATACCTGAACTTGTGGGCGAAGGGCCATTAAGCCCTATGTCAGGCCCAGAGGATGAAATAAGGCAACGCTCACATTACGCTTGGGATTTCAAGGCCCCCAGCGGTAGGGGCTTGAACTTTCCCAACTTCCAGGACCCCGGAGCTGAAACAGGAAGACCCACTTGGTATTACGTCGATACCACGGACGACGGTGACGCCAAAGTGGAGCCTCGATTATTTCTGTACCCCATACCCGATAAAGCCTACCAAGTTAAGCTAAGGGCTAACGTTATGGCGGCCGAGCTTAACGATCCGTCGGATCAGCCAAGACTGCCTGCGGATGTTGTATGGGATATACTTTTCCCTTTGTCGCAGGAAAAAATGTTGGCTGATCCGCGTTACAACGGAGCCAACCGAGATGTTTTATTGGCAGCGGCAGAGGCGGCGCGAAAGAAATTGGCTTCGCTGGCCTCTGCCCAAAAACACAGAGGTGCATTAAGGTTGCTAAAACGCGGAGGTTGGTGATATGAGCCGAGCGCATCTGCGAATTACCGGTCGTCCGAAAATAGAGCGGGATACCAACGGCCTTAGGAGAATAACCCGCACCTACGTGGTGCAAGGGGATGTTGTAACCGAAGGTAATGTGGAGAATGAGGTGTTCTTGCCGTTTGGTACGGCAGATGAAGAATACCACGCCACCATTACCCAAGACTTGACTAACGGTGGACTTACCGGTTCCGAGACTACCGGCGCCTACTTGGTTGCCCAAGAGATAAGCCCCGGTAAGAGCGTAAATGAAGCCGTACTCACCCGTGTATACCAAGAACTAGATGCAACCCCTGAACCAGTTCAAGTAGGGAAGGATGAAATAACTTTAACCGGATCTTCAGGCGCCGGAAATGAAAGATGGACTCTTAAACGTACCTTTATTGTAAAGAATCCCCACGCCGCCCATTACGCTTCAGGCAGGGTTGGAGTGGACAAGGTAACCGTGTCCGGGCAGGAGTGCACACTAGGTACCGTGCAGTCCAAAGCCACAGAGGTGTACACTCAGTTTGTGGAAGTGTACTACCAAGATGCCACGCTATCGGAGAGCATCGATTACAAATATGGACAGAAACCAAACCACAAGCTTGAAATTCGTACCATCAGGGGGCTAAACCCACCCGGTACCCCCGACTCCTCCTTAGGTCCTGGGACGGGTCCTTGGTTCGAAATCGAATCTCGAGAAGGTCCTGGAAACTCGGACTACGGCCAACAAGGGAGAACCGTATATACAGCTATCTTCGCTAAAGGGGAGGGTTTGATCGAGGAGAGCTCCGAGGTTAAAGGGAGGTCGCCTAATACGGTAACCATAACAACCTTAAGGTACATTACGGGAGAGAATGGAACGGTCCCCGCCTCAGCCATACCCAACTTCGAGCGTCAAAGTTTGGTTAAAAAAGACGAGAAGGATGGCTGGGAACTGCATACCATACGAGGCATAACCCTGGAGAATGCCGTTGGTATGGTAGATGTAACCGTCCAACACAAGCATGGTGTAATACCCGACCATAAATTGGAGATCGTTAAGGCGGTGTCCTATGGGGCGGCTCCCACAGCCGCTGATGTCATAACTTACTTATATCCTACGGGGGACCCGCACTCTTCCCTAGGGAATTACGTACTGGTGTCAGAGCAGTCGGATACCAAAGGGGAATTCGACGTGTTCGTCAACACCTTCGCCCGTGGGGTGGGGGAAATATCCCGGAGCCTTCGGAAGGTGGGCCTCACTGAAGTCTCGGAGACCGTAACCCTCCGGGCGCCGGTCGACGAGGGTGCCGTACCGGATCCTCTCGGGGACAAGGAACTGAGCCGCAAAGTGGATCAACGGGATGGCTACGAAATCATAACCATATCCGAGACCACGGAAGACTCCGGCATAGTAGACTCCAAGACAGACGTACGCAACAACGGTAAGCTTACCATAAAGTCCATTACGCAGATAGGGAATGCTTGGGATGCAGGCAACACACCGGCAGGGTACGTAGAGGTATCGCACAGAGATCATAGATACGACGTATACAACGCCATAACCAAAGTGTTTGCAAAAGGGGCGGGTGAAATTTCCAAGACTACCCGTAAGGTGGGCCTCACCACGGTCACTGATACCGTAACCCTCTATGATGACGCCACCGTAATAGACCCGGCTTTGGGGGCAAGCGAGCTCAGCAAGAAAATAGAACAGAACAACGGATATCAGATTGTCACTTTGTCCTCCACCACTGGTGACTCGGGTATAGTCGATTCCAAGACGGACGAACGAAACAACGGTAATCTAATACTAAAAACCATCACTCAGTTGGGTGTATGGGATGCGGCCAACACCCCGGCAGGATACGTGGAAATATCCACGCGAGATCATCGGTACGATGTGTACAATGCCGTAACCAAGGAATTTGCCAAGGGAGATGGAACTATCATAACCGCCACCAAGGACGAGGCTTTATACCGGGTGGATACCGTAGTTGAACTTGGGGCAGCTCCCGTACCTCCTAACGGGGCTATAAATCTCCGTACCTCGGAAGAGGATGGGTACGTAAAGATAACGTACGATATCAAGACCCTGCATACCCCGGCCACCATAGACGAGGCTATCAGCTTCCAGCCGGGGCTCAGCATAAGTACGACCAAGAAACTGGATGATGCCACATGGAACACCGGCAACATGGGCGGGTCTAAGAGTTACATAGACAAAGATCATTTCATAGGGGAAAAGCGAAGCGGGGCGATAAAAGAATCCTTTGACAAAAACATATCATATAGCGGTGGTGTAAAGACCACTACGAAGGGTGAGATGACCACGTCCTCCACCCCTCCAGATCAAGGTAGCTTGTCCGAGATCGGAGACGGTATATTCAAGAGGGTCAGCATAGATAAAAGCAGCGCCGGATTCGTAGACAAGCAAATTACTTTTTCCGGAGGTAT
>CEUX01010779.1_pt1 | contig 17691 bp, 11 predicted proteins | sample 531361 | NCBI WGS metagenome assembly CEUX01 (sample SAMEA2622736, study PRJEB7988) | marine metagenome | isolation source: saline water (ENVO:00002010), including
CATAACATCTGGCTAGGTATTGTAAGTCACTTGCGTAAAGCAGGAGACGGTAAAGCATTTGAAGAAGGTAACATGGCTTCCATTGATGATATCAAAGGTAGTGGTAGTATCAAACAAATATCATTTGATATTATAGCTTTCTCAAGAAACTTAGTAGCTGAAACTACTGACGAACGTAATAAGATTGCTTTTACTGTACTTAAATCTAGATTTACAGGGTTAACTGGACCAGCTGGAATTAGTATATATGATACTAATACTGGTAGATTACAGAAAGGAGAGTCAGGCTTTGACATTATCTAAGAACGATAAAATGTATCTTGAGATAGCTCAGATAATATCTGAAAGATCTAGAGATAGACTATATAAAGTTGGTGCACTAATAGCTAAGGGTAATAATATCCTTAGCTACGGGTGGAATGGTACTCCTCATGGTATGGATAATGAAACCCGTAACCACGATGCTACCACTAAATGGGAAGTGATACACGCAGAAACAAATGCTATTGCTAAGTTGGCTGCGTCTACCTCTTCATCTGAAGGAGCTACATTATACCTAACAGTAGCTCCATGTTCAGAGTGTACAAAGCTTATACTGCAATCAGGTATTAAGCGGGTAGTGTACAAATGGCCTTATCTAAAAGAGGTTGATGGTGTACGCATAACTCAGAACTACGCTTTAGAATTACTACAAGATAATGGAGTGAAAGTTGCGCAAGATAGAGATTAGGGAAAACACTAATGAAGTAGTGAGGTACCCTGAAGATATGTATTGTGTTTACTTCCATAAAGATCCTGATAGTAATAACGTAATGTATGTAGGTAAAGGTACCTTACATAGAGCATACCAAATAACTAATCGTAGTTACGATCATCATGTTTGGTTGTTAAACAAACTAGGTAATCATACGATTCAAGATATAGTAGTAATTAAAGGCGGTCAGATGACCGACAAAGAAGCTACTGTAGTAGAATCTCATGAAATTAAATGTTGCTTAAGGCGTGGGTCTGACTTATTTAATGTCACACATAACCCGTTCCGCAAAACTAGGAGAGAGAATGCAGAATGTAATAGAGTATTTAGAACAGAAAATTATCAGTACACCTCAGAGGTGGGCAGTAAGGCTGGTGAACGAGCACAAGCTGGAACCGAAGAGAATTGTATATGATGCATTAACTATACTACAATACCATTTTAGAAAGACTTCAACATCTGAATCAGCAACATGTAAACTTACAGCAGCTTCAGTAGCTATTGGTAAGAACGTGTTACTACAGAAGGGAGTTGAATTAGGATTTAGAGCCGATGTAACAATCGGCGACCTAATTCTTGAAGCATTCTATGAATGTAAATATATTAAAATAGTTAGAGCTCCTACTGAAGCTCAAATAAAGTGGGAAGCAAACCCAGTAGGTAAGAAACCTTTTAGTCGTGCTCCATATATGATTGAGACTTCTGAAAAATGGTTAAACATTGGATCGCTTCCTGACCAAGTAGTTAACGAGCTTATACAAAACACTTCATTCAAGAAGATTAAGCGTATAAGTAGACTGTTTCAAGATAATGGATACCCAGTCATTAAGCATTGGGGATACGATAGAGACGAAGACTTCAAGCTACTACTTGAAGAACCTTTTGTTGACGCTATTAACAAGCTACAACGTACAGCTTGGACCATTGATGCTGATATTTTAGAGGCTGTAAAGAAAAACAAACGGAAGTTTGTTAGTGAAACCTTAAAAGTATCTGATGAGACAGGTAAGAATTACCGTTACTGTATCTTCGGTAATAATAAAGAGTTAGAGAGTAAAGACTTATACTGGAATGGAGTTGTCTTCAAACCTGAGTTAGGCAATAAGTCTCTTGAGAAAAAGTATTATGGTGAACTTAGACGATTGACTAATAAGTTACGTAATAAACCTAACAAGAAGCCGTTACATACCATGCAAGGTAAATATGATGAAGCGGCTACTCATTGGAATGCTAAGTTAGTCTTACTTAAAAACCGTAGTAAGTTCGATGCGTATAATATGACTATCCAAAAAGCTGAAGCCTTGAAGGATAAAATCTTCTTTCAATACGTCGATGCAGATTATAGGGGGAGATTGTATTATCGTGAATCATATCTGAACTACCAAGGTAAAGATATGGAACGTGGTTTATTAAAGTTTGCTGAAGCAAAACCAATAACCGAAGAAGGTTTATATTACTTTGCTGTACATACAGCATGTAGTTATAACCAATCATATTCAATCGATAATATACCGGAGTGGTGTGAAGCCGATTATAAATCAGCGTTAGAAGATGAAGGTCTTACGGATATCTCTGTAGATAAGATGACCATTGATGACCGAGTTAAATGGGTCGTCAACAACGAAGACTTCATCAGAAATACGTGGGTTAATCGAACTATCCATGAGAAAGCTGAGAAACCTGTAGGTTTTCTTGCCTGTTGTAAGGCGTGGTGTAAGTTATGGGATCAAGAGTCTGAAGATGGTGTACATTACATCGATCTTCCTGTTCCTATTGATGGTTCTAATAATGGTTGGCAGCATTTAGCTGCTATATCTAAGGACGAAAAGGCTGGAGAGTTAGTCGGCTTGGTTAAAACCGATATCCCGAAAGACTTTTACGTGCAAACAGCTAAAGCTTTGATATCCCGCGTGCCTGATTGGTTCGCGCAGAGAGCCATGCCTATGAAACACATAAGGAAAGGTATATCGAAGCGCGGAGCGATGACTAGAGCGTACTCTGCGGGTCACCTAGCCATAGCTTTGAACATGTATGCTGACTGTTATGCCGAAGGATTCCATAGTAAGTACGATATCACCATGTCTGACTGTAATGATTTAGCTTATCAACTAATAAAAGCTATTGATGAGGTCTGTCCGGGTCCGTTAGAGACTATGAGCTACCTTCAAGCAATAGCAAACCATATTATTGCTGAGCTAAGGGAACCAGTAGTCGATTGGATAACTCCATCTGGCTTTCCAGTACGATACGAAAACTACGTAATGGAAGATGTCAAGTGGAAGAGTTGGATCTCTGATATGAGGATCCAGCACGTAGGTAAGGAACACCGGTTGGTATACGGTAAAAAGATACCTAGTCCGGGAGGCTTTGCCTCAGGTATTAGTCCAAACTTTATTCATAGTATGGACGCAGCTCATATGGCTCTGATTATCCATCACTGGGACGGAGACTTTGCTGCTATTCATGACTCATTTTCTACTCACGCTTGTGATGTAGCTAGCTTATTAGGTTTAACTAAGGAAGTATTCATTAAAATGTATGATCATGATGATTATTATAAACATATAGCTGATATGCTATTGTTTGAACCTGATAACTTTAATTACAACTATAAGTTAGGAGATCTAAATATAGAAGGGATAGCTGATAGTGACTATTTCTTCTCATAGGTAAATGAGTATGATTAAAATAAAACCAGACGGTAAGATAGGTATAGATGAAGAAGATATTGCTTTCATATATAAATATGGTATCGTATTTCTCAATGGCAATGAGATACATTATTCTCAAAGCTTTATAAAGAGATACGTAGAGCAAAATAACTTACAACATCTATACCACCACGATATATGTGGTTAATTACATATCTATTTGAAGCTTACGGTAGTCCTTAGCGGCTTCCATAAGCTTCTTTTTAGATTTACCGACATCTTCAATTGTTTTATAGTTACGTGAAAGGACGTTTAGTCCAGTGTTTTTTGGTTTAATCTTTTGGTGCTTCCACTTATTTGTGTCAGGATCTTGAACGGGTTCAGCTCCAACTCCTTCGACTCCTATTATATTATCAAAGAGTCTTAATAGATTGTTACCAGAAAGCTCTTTTACTTGCTTACCTCTCATACTATTAGCTTTTGGTAAAAGATTAGCAGCAAGTCCTTCAGCTCTAACTCTTTTCTTCCACTCATAAGACTTTACTTCTTCTCCTCGCTCTCTAGGAGGGTGATCCATAGTATCATATAGTGTTGTAACTAAATTCTCTTCACTAAACAAATTAGTTTCTGTATCATTGAGTAACCAGTAAAAACCTCTATACTCATTATCCATATTAATATCGACTTTAGTATCCCCAATATTAAAAAGCTTGGTTCTAAACCTTTGTATAGCTCCGGGTGTCCAATCTTCCATTAGACTGTTGACGTAAGAATACTCTTCGATAACATTCCACCAATTATCATTAGCAAGTTCTCTTGCTTTCCTAGCTCCTCTTAAATCTGTCTTTACGGCATCCATAATAGGTAGCATATACTGTCTGTGCATCTTAGCCCACGATGCACCGGTAAACATTCGGTTCATCCATGCACCATCGATACCTTGTATAACAGCCGGTATAATTCTACCTCTACCCCAGCCACCAGGCTTACCTTTTCTTACAGCACTTCCTGAAGGTTGTGATTCATATAAAGGTACTGCTCCAGCTCTTTTTACTGGAGAATCTTTACCAAACATAACTCCTGTGTTTCCATGAATATCATCTCTCAACATAGTACTTCTAGCACCGATGTAATTATCAACTCCAATTGCATTCTTAACCGTCATAACTTCATCGGATAGCATAGCAACTACGTTGTTAGCTCTAAGTAATTGACCAACTTGTACAACTCCTGGATCTAATTCAGCATCAATAGCATCTGCTAGTATGTTATGTAAGTAATCCGCAACAATGTCTTCTCTTGTTGGAAGTACCTTTGCTTTAGTTGCAGCAATCTTTTTATCTACAACAGCTCCAACCTGTTTACTGTTTATAACTTGTCGTATCTGAACAGAAGAAGGGCCAATAAATATAGTATCGATTATAGCTTTTCTTAAGTTTTTTAATAACTGCCCATAAGCTAAAGTCATAGGAGGCTTTTTAAGAAAATTATCTCTATCTTTTAAAGCTAACTTTAATATCTTATTCATACTAGAAGCTATATCAGTATTACGCGAAAAGTTTTGAGCATATATTTGACCATTTTCTTCCATAAAATAGTTCATAGCATCTCGAATATCGCCAGCTTGAAGATCAGGTTCTGTCTCTACTCCTTGGTATAGGTCAGCTACGGGTATGCTATCTAAATTTTTAGTAGCACCAGCCTTTCTTAATACTCCAGCTCTATAAGCTGCCTTCATAGAACCCAATTGCATTAAATTACTAGCAGGTCCGTGAGTTTTACCATCAAATTCTATACCTATATTACTTTGAAATGATGTATTAGATTTCTTAGCTTGTTCAAATTTAAATAACTCATGAGCAGCTTCGATAAGCTGTAATCCTTCTAATTCTTCACCAATAGCTTTCTTTTTTAAGTTACCAGATATATTTAATCTAGGTATTGAAGCTAATTCAGGAGGTATACTAATACCTTTAGGAGTCATCCCAATCTTTTTCATTGACTCTAAAGACTTTTGATCTTGATCAGAGTCTAATAAGCTTTCAGATATAGATTTACCGTCTTGGATATAGCTCGCAAACTTACCATGGTTAGGACTATTCCATTCAGCGTCAAAAGCAGCAACCCTATTTTCAGGTAATAGCTTATCTGCTCCTGGTATAAAGTGTTTTGCCATTAGCTCTTTAAACATTAATGTTTCATCTGAGTTAACAGCATTAGGATTTACAGTTGGAGGATTTAACCCACCAGTTACAAATCTAATCCAAGGAATTAATTGAGGATTAAATCTAGTCTGAGTAAAGTGCATTCTAGTTTGAAGCTCTTGTACAGCTGGATCTAAATAATTAGCTTGATTACTATACTTTGCAATGGTGTTTAAAGTTTCTATAAATTTAGTAATCTGCTTTTCCATTTCAAATTCAGGTTTATAATCAGTATTAGGATCTTCTAATAATTTCTTATCTAATTCTCCTCTAAACGCTATCATTTTAGCAGGACCGATTTTTAATAGATCACCTAATTCAGGAGGTCTAGTTGAATTCTTTAATCCAGTGAGTACTTCCATGGCTAATTGAACATATATTTTTCTTCTCAAAGGATCTACACCATGAGCAACACTGTTCATATTATCTCGAGCTTCCTCTACTTCTCTTATTTTTTGCTCAATAACAGAGGTAGTCTTAGCTTTTCTATATTTTTTAGACTCTCCTTCACCAGCCTTAGTTATCCGTTGTCTACGTCTGGGTATAGTAGAAGGTGGTATCTCGTAACCACTAAACACTTCAGGAGAAGATGCTTCAGCAGCAGCTAAAGCTGTAGCTCCTAATGTTGTAAGTTTAAATTGTACGTTCCTATCATCTAAAGAACCTCTATCAGCAGAATATAATTCAGGATTAGCTGCATGATACATTTCTTTAGCAGTAACACCTAACGTTTCAAACTGATCTGCTGTAACTCCGGCCTCAGTGTATTCATCAGTTGGTCTACCTTGCATAGCGTTCTGTTCTCGTTTCCAAGCTCTAAATATTTCTCGACCTAACTGCTGGTTTCCTATACCTCTTCTTAATACTCCTTCTTCTGTTGTAACTCGCTCTACTTCAGATAAAGCTTTTTCAGAAAAATCCTCTAAATCTCCTTCTGCTTCAGTGTCTTGTTTTGCTGGTACATTATATTGATTTTGTAATATAAATTTTTCTGTAGCTAATCCCATTATTCTAGCAAACAAAGGATGCACTTGCATTTTAAACCCTTCATCCATTACTTGACCAGCATTAAATCCTTTGGGATCAAACAATATCCCTTTAACAGAGTTAGGATTTATCTCTTGACCTGACATTACACCAGCTTCTTCAGGAGTAGCTCCCATAATTATAGGTACACTTTGTGCTTCAGTAAGATAAGCTCCAGCAACTGTAGCTCCTGATTCTAGTTTAGAATGAAACATAGTTGTAAATCTATCAGATCTTTTTATTGCTTCACCCATACCATCATTAGTATAATCTTCAAAGTCTAGTACGTCTTCTCGTATTTCACTAAAAGGTATTACTCTTTCTCTTTCTCTATTTTCTGCAGCTTCTGCTGCAAATGCTCTAGAATCTGATTCTTCTATTATACTTCGAAACTTTTCTCTTTGTGCTATTTGAGATTCCGATAATTCTCTACCTTTTTGTATATCAGGTATATCAAACTTAACAACAGGAGGTGGAGTAGAAGGCTGTTCTTGAAATAAAGTAGTAGGCTTTTGTGCTTCTAAAGAAACAGGACCTCTTTCTTGAAGTCCTTCTACTGGTGTCTTAGGTCTAAGCCTTTCACCTAAAGCAGCTGAGGCAGCTTCGCGCTCTTTTACCATCTCTATTAAACCACTTTGTGGATTTATTCTTATTGCCATATTATTCTCCAAAACCCCATTTATAAGATTGTTTATCTACTTGTTGGTGTATTACTTGCGCTATAGGCGTAATTTTAGTTAAGCTTTCAGGTGGTGCTTCTCCTAAAAGAACATTACCTCCTATATTAGCCATTCTTAATGCCTTACTGATCCCAGCAGATTCACTAGCTACAGTACCAAATGCCCAGCCAACAGTGGTTTGGTATCTCTTATCATACATAGGAAATACAAAGTCAATAGCTCTTTCACCTGTACCTAATAATCCACTTGCACCTACTCCTCGTCTAACATACTCTATACCTTTAAAATAAGGAGTAGTTTCTCCATACTTAAGTAAATCTTTTAAGTGTTGTGATACAAAACCCAACAAAATCATTGTAGAAACTGTAGCAAATACATTATACTTCATAGCAGGAGTACCACGTTTTGCCATTTCAGCATACATTTTAGGAATATGGTTAGCAGTAAATGTAGCTATAAAACCTTGGAACTGAGTAAACAGCGCAAACCTAGGATCTTGGAAGATTAATGGTCTATTAGCTGACTGAGGTAATGCAACAGCTTCATTAACAAAATTAAATGTAGCATCATTTATCATTCGTTCCCAGTCTTGTCTCATTTCCTGGTTAGGTAATACTGTTTGCTCGTCTCTAACAAATGTACTATGGTATCTAGCTAAAAACTCTGTATCTAATCCTAAATTTCTTAAAGCTTCTTCTGCTTCTCTTGACTCATTTGTGTTTACTTCTGATTGTCTAGCAGCTACCATTATAGATACTTTATCAGTGATATAATCTAAAGCTATAGAAGCTCTTGCAGCACGTGCAGCATTAGTCCATTGTTGTAGTAAGATAGTTTTAAAATACATATCAAGTATTCTTTGATGCCATCTTCCTGTTTCACTAACACCGGTTGTATGAGCAGCACCAACTTCCCAATCCATAAACCCTAGCTTTTTAGCTATTGCATGTCCACCTTCTCCTCTCATATGAGGTCTTGGTGAACCTGACAAAGTACCATAAAATCTATTTGCAGTATTTTTAAATTCATCTGCAAAAGATTTTGCTAAAGAGTTCATACTACCTTTCTTACCAAAGATCTGTTCTTGAGTTAATCCTTTACTTGTTAAACCTAACTCAACAAAATTTGATATAGTAGCTAATGGTAACCCTGTAATTGTAGTAACAAATAAAATATTCTTTTGTGCAAACTTTAGTATAGGAGGAATATCTCTCTTATAGTTACCTGATTCAGCATCAAAGTAATTCTTTAAATCAAAAGCAAGCTTGTTAACTCTTTTTCTTGCTTGATCAGCACTATAATTACCTGAAGCTACAAGCTCTTCTTCTATTTTATTTAAATTGTAATTAAGTTTTTCATTATTACTACCAACATATTCTTCTAATACTGTGTATCTTATAGCAGATTTAGCTGCATTAGATATGTTAGTGAATATATCTCTTTCCATAAATTGTTGGAACTCTGCTCTATCAGAAAGATTTAATGTTCTTCCTCTATGCGATTGAGGTCTAAACGTAGTTCTATCAGTAACAGAAAATCCTCCACCAACTTGAAAATTAGAAGGTATATCAGCACCATCTATCTGTAATATAGCATCGGTAAGTTTAGTAGCAGCTTCAGGAGTTATTATTCTTTCACCATTTTCATTTTCTATCTTTGTTAACTCATGTTCAAATGCAGCTCTATTATTTTCTATAGCTAATTTATCTAAAGATTTATATCTTGATAAGTAATCTTGAACATAACCTAATTCTGAGTTATGTTTAGATTGCATTTCATGTAATTCATTACCTGTTTCTATTAGCTTTCTATGAAAATTTCTAAACGCACGAGCTTGTGATCTTAACTCTGTAGGTAAATCAGTATCCCAATTTATTTCTCTATTTTCTCTAGCTGCTGCTTCTCTAGCTGCTTCAAACGCCGTATAGTATTGTTCACTAAATTCTAATCTAGATTTACGTTTATCGTTTCTTCCAAACGCAGCAAGAAGTGATGACACATCTCCAAGTTTATGTCTTATTTCAGAAATTAAATTATGTTTTCTATTTTCATAAGCTTGACCTGATGTAGATCTTTGTAAATTACCACCAACAGATTCAGCAAGAATTCTAGCTGTAGTAGAGCTTTCTTGTATTCCACCCATATTATCTGTTGCTTGTCTAGTTAAACCTCTCCATAAACCTGGTATACTTCTCCACCAATCTTTTGCAAGTTGTGGAACAGTTCGTTCTTCTTTACTAGCCTCATGCGCATCAACCCTATCATTTACATCTAGCCCTCCTAACTCTGCTAACCTAGCTTCTGTTCTTTGTCTTGTAGCATTGTTTATTCTACGAGATAATCTAGCTCTTAGATTTTCTATTTCCTGACGGTTTCGATCAGTAGTAGCTTTAGTTTTTAAGTTTTCTTGCTGTATATTATATTGTTGACCATTAGCAGCTATATCTTGCTGAGCTTTTAATCCCATATTAGATGTTTGTTTACCTGTATCAGGGCCAGTTCTATAAGCTACATCTACCCATGCACCATAATCATATACACCACCTGGTATAGACAAGGCACCACCAAGAGAAGTACCAGCAATAGTAGCATCAATAAGCCTATCGTTAAACTCATGAGCGTTCCAATCTCTAAATCCATCAGCAGTATGAGCAGCAGTATAACCAATAGCTTCTTGTAAAGCTTCTGTTATACCTTCACCGGCACCAGCTTTTGCTATACGAGTTAACTGATTTCTAGCTAAGTTTCTAGCACCAATCTGATCCTTTGCAAATCGAGCTGCATCAGTAGATAGTTTAGCTGTCTCTTGCCTAGTTAACTTTAATAAAAGTTGTTTAGCTGCAGTTTCATCCATAGCAGCTCTAGTAGGAGTTCCAGTTGTAAGAGCTTGAAGTGCTTGATCTCTACCTTCTTTACTTAAAAGAGCTGAAGGATTTAAAAACTTAAGACCAAGCCGATCTAATACTGATTGTGATATACCACCAGCTATAGCTAAGAAAGCATTTTTATTATCGCCTTCTTGATCATTCCATATTGTACCTGAATATAAAGCAACTGGAGATAATGCAGTAGCAGTAGCAGCAGCACCTAATACGCTAACACCTATGTAAGGCATAGCTACAGCACCTGATATTGTAGCTGCCATGTAAGGTAAAGATATAGCAGCGTTGTTAGCTATATACTGTAAGAATCCTTCTTTACCAAAGAACCCATCAATGTCTTTATAACTAGTAACTATTTCAGGGTTTTGAGCTATCTTTTCTCTAGCTCTATAGACACCTGCTTCACCTACATTCTTAGCCCAATCCCAATCAGTAGTTTCTCCTAGCATTTCAACAGCACCATACAATCCTTCTATAGCGCCTGTAAGACCTACATCCCACGCAGTAGAAAAAGGATTCATAGCTTTATTTTCTAAATCTCTCGATTTATCTCTAAACAATACGTTGTTAGAAGCATACAATCCACCTGAATAAGCTAATTGTACTTCATCAATAGCTTTAGTTCTAAACTGAGTTTCATATATTGTTTCGTCTGCTATAGCTCCTGCAATAATGTTTCGTGCTTGATCCCAGTTTTCTCCATACCCGTCAGTACCTAAAGTTTGTGCTACTTTCCAAGACTCTACTGCAGCTGGAGTTGAGTATCTAGTAGGATCCATTACCCCAGTTTTCATAAGGGTTTGTTCCCAGCTTTCTCCTCTATCGTTTTGTAGATCTACAATTTCGCGACCCCATCTATGATCCCACCTACCTGTACGTACTACGTTAGTAAACCCTTCTTTCTTTGCTAATTGTTGAAGAGCTTCGTTAGCTCTAGTAGAACCCGCTGTTCCAATACTATAATCATCAGCGCTAAATATCTTAGTAGTTTCAGGAGCATCAATACCTGCTACTCTAAACTTTAATGGTTTACCCTTTTTATCTACTTCTTTTCTAGAAACTAAACTATCTGAATCAATAAACGAGTAATCCTCATTTAGATTTTTGTTTGACAATCTATCTGCAACGTTTTTTGAAGATATTTCTGCCATTAATCCATCCCACTCATTACGTTGTTTATAGATTGTTTAGACCACTCCATAAAACCTGTTGTAGTTTTAGAGGCTTTTCTATTCCACTCTTTTTGCTTTTCAGGACCAATTGAAGCCCAACCGTCTGTTAACTCGGCAAACGCTGCAAGTTGTATATCCATTAAAGATTTACCTTTAATTGCTTCAGGCTCAGTTATTTGTATCCACTTAATAGCATTATCACGTAGCCTTTCAAAGTCTCTAGCATCTACAGGAGCTCCATACCCTCTATCTTTTTCCATTTTAGTTTTAGGTTCTAATCTAAGTAAGTCCATATTTATACCAGGAACTTTTTGTCGTATTGCTAAAGAGTTAAGATAAGGTACTAAACTAGTAGCTTTATACTTTCCTCGTTTACCATCTTCTTCTGCATCTCTAAGAGCTGTTTCAATCATTCCTCTCATTTGATGTAAAGGAAGTTGATGTCTTAATGCCCATGCAGCTACAACTCCTGCATCTCCTTGAGGTTTAATGTCAGTATGGTAGAAGTTTTTATTATCCTTTGTTTGACCTGCAACAGTTCTAAGCTTAGTCATAATATCTGCGTATGTTTCTGAATACTTATCCATAGCTTCTACATGTTCTTTACTATGTTTATTGTACATAGGAAGCATAGTATAGTTTCTTTCATCATGTTCTTTTCCAGATCTATCTAACCAAACAGATGAAGCTCCATCTCCAGGCCCAGTTTTATATTCTGTAACTGGAATTTTAAAGTCTTTACCATCTTTAGTTCCATAGAATATTTTAGTATTCTTTGTTTTTATAAGTTGTGTAGGTAGTGGTTTTAAATCAGATAGATCACCACTCTTAGCATAATCAGCTAAGGATTTAGCAGTCCACTTCTTTGTAGCAGCAGCACTTGTTGCATACTTCATAGCAGCTGCTTCTTTAGCGTCTACTCTACCTATATAGTTCTTAACAGCGAAATTCAAACTACCTCCATGTCCATAACCCATGGCTCTAGAACCTAAATACATAACAGCTGCTCTAGCTAACTCTTGTTTATTAAATAGATTACCAAATAAACCTTTTAGAAAACTTTCTGCTTTCTTTTTCTCTGCTGGAGGTTGAGATTCTCCTGTAGTTTTTACGTTACCTTCTTGATCACCACCAGGTTTATCTTCTCCATTTGTTTTATTAACAGTAGTAGTTAAGTTTTCAATAGCTTCCTTAGTAGGCTTGAACACATTAGGATCATCTACTTCTACTTTTTCCTTTGACTCTATATCAGTTGACCAACCACTCTTATCAACATTTTTAACGATTGAATCATCAAGCTTTTTTACTTCTTCTTCTTTTTTATTAATCAGCTCTTGTACTGCTGCTTTTAATTTTGGATCAACTGTTCCATCTAATCTTTTACGTAGATCTCTAAGTTCTTTTTCTCTTTGTAGTTTCTCATTTATCTTTTGGTTATTTGCTTTTCGTTCCCATTGATCTAAAACTTTATTTTCTTTATTTTTCTTAATTTGTTCTGCAAACTCTAGTTTCTTTTTATATTCTTCTTCATTAATTACTCCTTTACCATACTCTTCTACTAAAGTGTTTGAAACTTTACCAAAATCGTCCCACTCTTTCATATTAAGGAAATCATGTTGTCTCTTCATTTGATTTTCCTGAGCAGCTCGATAATCAAACTCTTCAGATGGTTTAGAATATTCAGGAATATACTTCTCTAATTCTGGAGGACTAAAGTTATCCATGTACTGTTGCTGTTTAACCTTCTCATCCATTTCAGCTTTAGCTATACTAGCTTCAGAAGGACGACCAAAGTTATACTCAGAAGTATTAGCGCTAGGTGGCCAGTTACCTGTTGATGTTATGTCAGAAACAGGAGGTACATTTATTTCCATCATACGATCTGCGTCTAATTGTGACTGTGGATAAGTCATCGGTTGAGCTGACTGATCTAATTTATACATACTAGAATCAGAACCAACCCCTCCAAAATCATTATCTTGTAATGAATCTAAATATTCTGGAGTTAAAGCTACTTGTTTACCATCAATAACTCTTACAGGTACTGGTTTACCCATAGGATTATTTATATCCATCATTGGATTTACGCCAGGTATTTGAGCTATATCAAGAGTAACGTTTTGATTATTACCAGGAACTACATTTACATCAGGAGATGGTTGTAAGTTTCCCATAACCTCTGCTATTCTACCAGAGCTTGGTCCTGCAATTGGTTCCATAACAGCCATTTTAGGCGCATTACTACCCATTGGAATATGAGCCGCATAGTTCGGAATGTTACCAGAAACATGATCCGTGTTGCCTATAAATAAAGATGCCCCAGGATCCGGTTGTATGTTTGATGCAGTATCGATTGGAAGATTTACCGGAGGTACCCCAGCGATGTTCTGTGCGCCACTAGTAGTGTAAGATGCTGGAGTAATCTGATTCTGATCAGAAGGAGAAATTCCGTAAGGTACTGAAAGTCCCTTTTCTTTTAATTCTGCAAATACATTTTTAAGGTCTTGATTATCTCCTTGCTTATCGTAGTAATCTGATATACTCTTAAAAGTTATATTACCATCTTTACCTCTCCAAGGTGCATTGTCATGCCACCCTTCACTATCTTTTTCATAAGCAAGTTTGTTTATATCAACCCAACCACTATCATCTTTAGCTTCATGATAAGCGCCAGGAGCTGCTTGCATTATACCTAAGTGAACGTTACCTTGGTAACCCCACATATCTAAATATTTTTCGTATAACTCTAATTGTTCATGAGGATCCATATCTCTTATATCATCAGTCGTAAAGTCTTTAGGAACTAATCCCTTCCTTCTCATATCTTTAAGAGGTGTTTCAGTAAATTGAAATAAACCGGATGCACTACCTTTTGTATTCTTTTCACCGGGATCACTGATACTACTTTCACCAGCCATCATAGAATAAAGTCGCTCTTTATTAAAGTAAGATCCTTTATACTTTTCTAACATATGGTTTAATTGAGCTGTCCATAAAGGATTTTCTTCTAATTCTTTTATAGCTTGCCCTTTATTTGCGTATACATGATTAGGCACTTGCATTAGTCCATCAGGCTCAGCACCTCTCTGATCTTGAATCTGCCTCCCAATTTCATTCATTTGCTTTATAGTATCTCCAAAAAGATCTGTAGCTTCTTTATTAACTACAAATTCTCCTGGTGTTAACCAAGCAGGTACAGTATCAGATCCTTTAGGTCCGCCTGGGTGATTATCTATATCTCCTCCTTCAGCAGAGTACTGAGGTACTTGATTTACAGGAGGTACATTAGATTCAGGAATATCAAATTCGAAAGCCATTTGGTTTCCATGTCTGTCTTTTATAACTTTCTTTTTGAGAAACTTCCCCATCATTTCTTTTGACATCATGTTTCCATGACGATCTGTTTGAGTAAATTTCTTAAGCATTACTTACCTCCGGATACTTGTCCGCCTTTATTAAAACCAAACGCACCAGCGCCAAAATCAGATGAACTTCCTGGTTCACCTCCATGAAGAGCATCAAGCCTATCCCAAAACTCTACAGTTGCAGGAGCTGCACCTTTATGGATAAAGTTTTCTAACTGTCCTGTAGTTGCTTGAGGATTATTATGGGTAAAATCTAGTATATTTTGCTGATGATCTGAAGCTGCATTAGCATATTGTTCTATTAGGCCTACATCAGTTGTACCACTAGGACTACCAAACCCCATGATATTACCTATCATCTCTGAGCGTTTAGGAAAAAGCTGTGAATAAGGATACGAATACTTTCCACTTGGTTCCCACGTTTTCTCTGCTGGATTATATACTGTATCCTGCATTGCCTTCCACATATCACCAGTAGTCTGAGGAGCTCCAAGACTATAATCAGCTCTATCAGATCCCATATGGCCAGTACCTTTAGCAGACCATACTCTTTTAGGACCAGAAGTATAATCCATATTTAAGTTACTCATATAAAGATCATTTTGAGGATTCATTCCTAAAGTAGGTCCACTATAAGTTGCCGGACCACTACCACTTGGATCACTCGGGTTACTCGCGCTCAAAGGACCTGAACCATAAGTAAAGTCTTTACCTGTATCTGTTTTACCATAATCATATTGTGGAAGCTCTTCTAAATAAGCGTCATTCATTCCACCCCAACCAGACTTTGAACCGTATCCTTGTAATGCCATTACTCTGACCTCTCTGCTAGTGGAGCTCCGAATCCTAAGAAGTTTCTTCCTTTATTCCACATCCACGTAAATGGTTTAACGTCTTCTCTTTGATATGCTATCATTCCTTTACCAGGGTCTACGTAAACATTATTAGTACCAGGTACTCCAAATAATCCGGTACGTTCTGCTTTTTGCCACCAAGATTCTGCACTAGGTTTTTGTTTACCTTGTTTAATATAAAAAGTATCAGTATTCATAGGTAGTTTTTGTGTATAATTAGCCCATTCATCAGTAGCTAATGGAGGACGCAATTGTTTAGGCATACCTTTAGTTATATAACTTTCATCCATTTCAATAGGCTTAGCTAAAGGCATTCTTACTCTCATACCTTCCTCGGCATATGTCACGTTTTTTCCTGCACGTGACTCAAATAACCTTATTATCTCATCGTGACCCATCCCAGATTTTAATCTTTGTATATATTCACTTCTTAATCTAGGTGGAAGTGCGTGTAAATCGAATACTACACCTTGGTTTTGAGCCATAAGCATTGGATCATCAGGGTCTAGTAAATCTTTGATGTTATCTAAGTAAGGATCATCTATATTGCGAGGATTAATAGAATCTGGTATATCATAATAATCTTGATACCACTTGTTTAGTTCTTCTGTGGTTTGAGCTAATGGGCCTATTGCTTGAGGTCGTGGAGCAGGTAGACGTGGTCCGGGTTTTTCGTATAACCACGTAAGTGGATCTTTATCATCATCAGTATGAGGTACTTCATCTCCTCTTGCAGCATAACTCGGAGAAGGTGAAGATGGAACTTTATTTCCTCCCTTAAAACCTAATGAAGTAAAAACAGGTAAACCAGTAACTGCATCAACCCCTTTAGTTATCATTTTAGTAGCCATAGCTTGTCCAAACTGTTGGCCTATACCAGGCTGCTGTTGTTGTGGAGCAATCTGAGGTTCTTGAGCTCGAGGAGGAGGAGGTACCTGAGTTACTTGAACTGGTTGAAACACTTGATTAGCTAATGGTCCAGCTTGCTTTTCCATTTCCATTCTTTTATATTGTTCTGGGGTATACCGCATCACTTACCTCCGCCAGTTGTAGTTTGAACTTTCTGTTGTGGAGCCCCGGTTAAATAACCAAAGTATCTTGAAGCGCCTAGGTGAGGAGCATCTAATAGCTTTTGCTTTTGTTGCTGGTAAGCTTGACCTACGTCTCCCATAAGTTTTCCACCACCAAGAATATCTTTCTGTCTTTGTTGCATATAGCCAGCGGAAACATCTCCAAGAGCTTTGTTAGTAGCAGCTTGCGATCTAGCAGAACCAAGAGCTCCGCCCATAGACGCAGCGCCCATGCCTGTACCAAGAGTATTACCTAGATCTCTTTGTAAATTACTAGATAAATCCCAAGCTCCTTTACCGGTCATCATATCACTAGCCATATTTCCTTGTGATGTTAATCCTAACTTTTGCTCATCTGTCAGACCAGCTATTAAGTTCTCAGGTTTGCCAACATCAGCCTTATATTTATCTGTAACATTACTAAGAACGTCTTTTACCAATGGAAGAAATTCTTCCGCGATACCAGATGTAGCTGTTGTAGTTCCGCCACCTTTTGCCATAGTTATCTCCTATTCGATACAACCTCTTACTGAGACTTGTATATTACCTTTAAATCGTTTCTCTAAAAATTTAGCGTATCGTAAAGCATCGTCTTCTTGTTGTACTGAATCTGCTCTCCAATATTTTCCACCATGTTTCTTTGTATGCTCTATCATACTTTCAAATAAAGCTTTTATTATATTAGGATTACTTCTTTTGCTATGATAATCTACTATGCAATCTTTAACATCCATTACTGGCTTATTATTATAGTAGTTTATATACGTAGCAGCAGATAAAAATCCTTTTAAACTGTTATCATAATATCCTATCACTAAAGCGTTAGGGTCTTTCTTAGCTTGTTTATCTACTAAACTACAAAAGTAACTAATCCATACACTCTCATTATACTCTATATTTTTATATGCGTGTTGTTCAGTAGATTGCTTCATTAATAATATAGCTTCCAAAACGTCATTCTGGCCTATAGCTCTTATCATTTTTTATCGATCCTTTCCTGTAGATCTGCAAGACTAGTGGCAGCACGTATGTC
>CEUX01001040.1_pt1 | contig 17629 bp, 6 predicted proteins | sample 531361 | NCBI WGS metagenome assembly CEUX01 (sample SAMEA2622736, study PRJEB7988) | marine metagenome | isolation source: saline water (ENVO:00002010), including
CTTTCTTTTTCCCAATGAAATACATATTCTAATCCTTTAACTGGAGAATTTGTAGCAGATAAACCTACATTGTTTTCAGTACCATCATAATACTGTTTACCTTTTACTTCATAATCATATCTAGCTAGTTTTCTTATACCTATACCATATCTATAATCAAATTCATAATAATCAGTACCATCAACTACAACTGGTATATCATATAAACCTCCATCTGGATTAGTTCTTACAAAATAATCTGGTACATTTTCCTTAGGATTTTGCATATCACCAGCTACATAAACAGTACTGTATTTAAATAGCTCGTCATAAATAGATTTAAAAAATCTACCTTTTTCTTTTTCCTGTCCACTTATATTAAACGTGATAAGTAAACAAAGTGTAAGTAAAATTTGTTTCATTTAGTTTTTCTTTTTACGGGTTTTTCTTTTCTTTTGTAATGCATCCCACTCTTTTTTTAAATATGTTCTTACTACAATAAGATTTTTACATTTATCTATTTTAGTAACTTTAACTCTATATTCTTCTACATATTCTATTTTAGTGACAACACATTTTTTCTTTCTCTCCTGCCCATTAGCAGTTAAAGAAAAAGATAATAATAAGATTATAATTAAATTTTTCATTATTTATATTTTTTAAACATTAATTTATACATTAATCGGTTCCATGCTTTTTGTATTTTATCAATACCTTTTTTAATTTTTTCTATCATAATTGTTTTTTTAAAAATTTAATTTTGGTTTAAATTCTAATCCTTTAAAATCTAAATTAGGTCCAAAATCTAAAGGACCAGTTCTACCTCTTCTTCCATTTCCATCTTCTATATTTAATCCTAAATTCCACGTACTATATCCTAAGAAGAATAATATTCTTTGCCACATTTCAAAGTCACTATCAAATGCATTTTTTAAATTTTCTGATTTAATATACAATCTGGCTACTGGAACTTGGGTAGCTGCTTCAAATCCAAATAGAAGTGCTTTTATTAGATTAGCATTTTTTAAAATTTTATCTGCTCCTTTTTCAAGCGCCAATATATCGTTAATTTCTTGTTGATTCCACGTGTATGTTCTATATGCTTGAACGGCTTTTCTTGATATTATAGCAGCTGGTACAATTCCTTCGGATAAAGAAAGAACAAAATCACCTTCTTTATAAATAGCTTTATCATCTTTACCCATTCTGATTGTAGTAAGAATTATGTTTTTAATCCATGATATAAATGCTCCATATATTCCTTGACCTTTTAATGTAGAATCAACCCAACCATTTGCGAATCTATTCCAGTTTTTATTATATTTTTCTGTTGGAAGTTCTTTTTCTTCTTCGTCCCACATTGTAGCCATTAAAGCGTTTTGAAGAAAAGCAAAAATAGCATATTGTAATCCTCCATAATAACTTATAACTCCAAGATTGTGTAATAAATTACCTCGTCCTTTAGCAATATCCATTGCTTTACTTTTCATTATTCTTCCATACTGTAAAGGAGTATTTTGAAATGCTAACATTAATCTACCCAGATTTCTGGCTTGATTAAAGGATATTTTTGATGGATCTCCAGATTGCTGAGTATCTTCTGCTAATACAAACCAATCGAACTCAGCCTTTTTAATAGCTTCTTCTTCAGTAAATCCATCTTTTTTATAAGTATTTATTCTATTTCTATAAAACGTAGTACCTCCAAAAGCAATTGCAAAACTATCTACTACTCTTGTAGGTCCAAATCCTATTTTTAATAAATAAGATAGAAGGGCATTCATATATTCCATCGAGTTAGAATATTCAAATTTAGTAGCTAAATCAGCAATTTCTTGTTCCTGTAAACTATTTAACATACCTTGTCTTCTATCTTTTAAATATGAAGAATTCCATAATGTATTAAAATCTTCCATAAATTGTGGTACATTAAGTATAGCTTTTCCAGCAGCTAAAGGATTATTATCAGTTGTATTTAAAAAATTCATAAAAGAAATAGTCTGTAAAGCTGCAGAACGCATGTTAAAAAACATAGTAACACCAATAGTATTATTTAAATAATCCATAAAAGCATGTCCTATATCTTCAGGATTATTCCTTTTGCTAATCTGTTGTTGACCATATTTCATTCTTTCTAAATTATCCTCTATAGAAACTCTCATTGCATTTCCGTAAATAGCTTGAATTTTATTTAAATTAGCATCTGTAAATATTAAATCAACATTTTGTATAAATTTAGCTAAATATTTAGTTCTTTCTGCTTCAACAAGATTATTTTTTATTTCAGAGGAAATAGTTCGACTTGTCCACCCTTCATAAGGTTCAATCCACCCATTTGGTTGTTTGGAAATTTGTGAAGCTTTATTAGCAAATTCTCTTAATTCTTTATCTTTGTTTACTATTGCTATTAATCTAAATTTTTGTGGCATACTTAACCCTGGAATACGTTTATTTCCTTTTGCCCAGCCTTTACTCCACATATAAACTCTAACTGCATCTCCATAAGTAAATGTTTTCATTCCTTTTATAGGGGATGTTAATTTACCTTTCAGACCTGGAGAATTTTTCCATAATTGTGTCCAAGCTTCAACAGTTTTAACTTTTGCAGTTTTTAATTCAAAATTTCCTTTCATGTAAACATCAAATACTTTCTCCCTAAACCATTTCTTTTGTTGTTCTCCTTTTTTTCCTTTACCAGTAGCCATCAACTCCATTAATCTCAAGATATCCATATCTTTTGCTGACAATAAACCTCCACTTCTCCACCATTGACCTTTGTCAGAACCTAATCCATATTTACCTAATACTTCAGCTTTTTCTATTTGTTTTTTAGGATCTATATTACCAGTTTCAGCTAATATTTGATTTAACGCATCACTTAAGTTATTACTATATTCATCAAAATTATAATCTTCTTTTCTACTAAATTTAACATCTCCTTCGTTTAATATTTTGCTAGTTATTTTACCAGTTGAATTCTTGGCGTTTCTAAATGTAAAATTATTATATCCTTGAGACATTTTATTTATTAAATATAAAGCAATAGCTTTATCATTTAAATTACCTAAATTAGGAACATCAAATTTAATAGAATATTTAATTTCTTGATCTCTTGATCTTAAGTCTGAATTAATGAAAGCTTGTTGAGCAACATTTGCAATAGCTATTTGTTGATCTAGAGTTCTTCCTTTAAATAATGGAGATAAATTATTGTTAATACTAAATTTAACACTATCTGATTTTCCTGTAGCCATATTATCTATAACTTCAGCTATAATATTATCTTGTTTTAGTTCTTCATATAATATTGGATTTTTTTCTGCAATTTGATTTAAAAATCTTTCACTTCTTAAAGAATTTCTAGCTTCTTGTAAAATAAGCACATCTCCAAATAATTGCATTAAAGATGTTCTTCTATCAAAAAATCCTGTTGGTCCTATTTCTCCCATTGTTTTATCAGCTTTCTCACTTAATTCAACTGGATAAGATCTTAATTGTTTTATTTCACTTTCCGGATTTTCGTTATATTTATTTATAATTTCTTCTGCTTTGTTTTTACCAAAATAAGCTTGTAAGAATAAAGCCCTAGTTATTTTTTTATTTTTTGTTGGTCTACCTTGTTCATCAAATTCTCTTAATATAGTAGGTATTTTTTTAGCAGCATAAGTAGATTCACCAGTAACAGGATCATAAGGATTGTTTATAACTTTATATATTAATTCCCAATTATTATACATAAAGAAATCTAAATCTCCTTGATTTTTGAAAGTCATATATCTAGCTAAAGGAAATATAAATGATTCAAATTTATTTTTAAAGTTTCTAAAATGTAATGTAGCAATATTTGGAGCTCTTAAAATTTGCTCTTCTACCGCTTTTATTATCATTTTAACTGGATTCATAGGAAGTGTATAAGCTTCATATGTTTTTATTACCCTACCTGATCCTAAATCATAAGCTTGAAATCCTCTTAATTTCTCTAATTCTTTTACTTCTTCATTTGTTAAATTAGATTTATTTTCTAATTCTAAACCTCTTTCAATATTTCTTTTTTGTCGTTCTAAATCATTAATAACATCTGGATCTTCTGCTGTTTTTAATCTTTGATTAACAGCTAATGTAGGATCATTTATACCTGATATAGTTCGTCCTCCTAAAGGTACTACATCTATTATTACTTCTGTTCCATCTTCATTTACAAAACCAAATAATGGATCTCTTAAAAAACTAACTAATTTACTTTGATTTTGCTCCCATTCTTGTTTTTGTTCTTCAGCAGTATCCTCATCTATAGTACCCATTGTTCGTGGGTCATATTCTTTGGTGTATTTTTTAGTAGTTATTCCTGGTCTTTTTAATGCTTGTTTTATTTTATTAACTAATTGAGAATTTATCCAACCATATAAAGATTTATTTTCTTTTATTATTTCACCTTTTTCTTCTCCAGTAGTAATTTTATAACCTTGTTCGTCTTGTGTTTTTAATCTTTCTTCAATCTCACTTTTACTTAATCCTTTTTTGTATAAGCTTTCTTTATATTTGTCTCTTTCTTTTAAAAATGTTTTATTAAAATTTCTAATATGTTTTAATAATTCTTCTTGAGTTCCAAATACTATTTCATCTACTAAAACACTAGGTAGATTAGAATAAAGAGATTCTACTTTGTTCGTTATAATTGCTTCATAATCAAATATTATATCATAAGCTACGGTATCTATTCCTGTATTTGTAGTAAATAAATCTGCATCATAATAATTATCTATTTTCTCTCCAAATGCTTTTGGATCATATTTTTGATCTGGTATTAATGAGTATTTAGTATCAAAACCTTGTGGCTCATCAGCACTACCAGGTTTTGTTTTTTTAGTTTTAGCTGTAGCTTTTCTTCTTTTATCTATCTCTTCTTTTAAAACAGTTATTTCTTTTCTAAGCTTTTCTTCTTTTCTTTTTTCTTTTTCTGCTAATTTTTCTGATGTAGTAGTTTCTAATTCTTGTTTTTCTTTTTCTAAAGCTTTTTTATCTACTTTAGCTCCTTTGGTACCCATTTTCTTAAAAGCTCTATTCCATTTAAGTGTTCCACTTTTAATAGCTGCATTATAATCTCTAATCATATTAAATACAGCTCTACCACTATCAAATTCAAAGTCAGTAGCTCCAATAAATTGCATTGCTCTTCTCCATGTATTCTTTAGTCTTTGAGCTACATCTTCATCAAACTTAACTAAATTTTCTCCAATAGCTTCTGAATAAATTTCTAATGCTTCTTCCCATGTATTACCATATAAGTTATTTCTTCTTCTCTCATATTCAGCTTTATCAATAACTTTATTTTTAAGATCTATTTTTAATTTTTCTTCTGCTTTTAAAAATCTATTATAATAACTTCTAAATCTATTTACAAAATCTTTAGGTAAAACACTAGTGTCTAAATCATCATCTAGTGCTAAATCCATTTTACTTATTTCATTAAATAAAGCTTTACCTAAAAGTACTTGAGTTTCATAATCTTCACCGATTGTTTTAACCCATAACGCATGTTTAAATTCATGCTGAGCAGTTTGTGTCAAACGTTTACCTGCTCTTCCGGGTTTAGCTGCTTGCCATTTAAATTCTAAAGCAAAGTTAGTATCACCTTGTTGAAACATAGCTCCAGTTTTGTTTGAAATAAATCTTTTCTTTAAATATTCTTCAAACTTTTTATCGTCCATGTTTTTTGTTTTCCTATTTCTAGGAATAACTCCTTTAAGATATTCTAACGCTTGTTCCTCATTTTCAAATGCTTCAAAAACTGTATTACCTGCTATTCCAGCTTTCGCCGCAGCCAAAATAGCTGCTCTATCTTTTGATGTTATAGCATCATAATATGTATTGTTTATTCTATCTTTTAAAGCTTGAATTTGATTATCATAACCAGTAAAACCTTTAGGAGAATTTTTCTTGTCATTTTCTAAATCCCTTAATTCTTTTATATCTTCTAAAATATTTTTAGCATTTTTAGCATCCATACTTTTAGGAACATCATTAATAGTGTTTTTATATAATGATACTTCTTGTAATAAATTATCTGCTTCTTCTTGAGTATATAAACCATCTTCTACTTGTTTAGCTAATAAAGATTTTAATTCTTTTTCATTAAAAGCCATGTAAGCTAAAGCATTAAATCTATCTACATTATCTAATCCCATAAATTGTCTATATCTATTTCTACTAGAATTTATAGTCATACCTGCTCCTGGCATAGCCATACCAGCTAAAAATGATAATTTAGAGGTTTGAATAAAATCTTCTAAATTATAATCTTCTCTAACAATTTGTTGTCCTGCTCTAATATTAGTTGCAACTCCGATAGATTCAGTTTCGCCCCATTGTTGTATATTTTCTTGAAATAATTCTTTCCAACCTTCACGCTGCATTAAATCAGCTCCTCTAACTAATCCTTTGAATCCTTCATATGTAGTAAATTTTTTACCTTGATCTTTCCAAAATTGATTCCAACCTTGCCATCCTTTTTTCTTATATATGGTCAAAGCTGTTTCTATAGTTTCTTTTGCTGGTTTTCCAAATATTAAATTTGTGGCTTTAGTTTGAGGACTTATAGGAGCTGTTAAAGCATACCATGCTCCAGTTTGAAAAGAAGCATTAGAAGCTAATTCTCTAGCCTCTTGATCATTTATTCCTGCTTCTCTTGCTGCTAATAATGTATCTTCATATCCTCTTACAAATCCTATTGTAGACTGAGCAATGATAGCATCTGCAACTATACTTTTAACTGGAAGAGATTTTAAAAAATTTTTCGTTTGACCTAAAACACCCATACCTTTAGTAAAACCTCCTATTGTAGATTTAAGTTTACCTATTCCTCTTGTTAATGCAACTTGAAAAAACAAATCTCCAAATACTCTAGAAAATTCAAAAGCTAAACCAGCAGAAGAAGTTGATCCTCCTTGTACACCTTCTTTTTTTGTTCTTTCAATTATATCTCGTTGTTGATCTGAATTTAAAAACCCTGTAGCTTCTATTTTATTTGTAATATCAAATATTCTATTATCATCTGTAACTAAATATTCTATATTACCATATTCAGGAAATTGTAATATTTTACCTCTTTTATATCCATATCTTATTTGGTCTCCTCTTTCTAACCCTTTAATTAAATGATTTGTTCTCCAATTTTCTGCTACATTATCCGTCCATTCTCCAGGTAAAATATCCATAGTAAAAGTACTAAAAGGAACAATTGCGTCATCCCAAAATCCTATCCAAAAATTTCCACCATTTTTAGTTAAAAAATCTCCTGTAGAAACATTACCCTTAGTTTTTAAAAGATTTTGATATTCTGTTTCTAGTTTTAATTGATTCTCTTCTAAAGTTTTATATACATAAGGTGTTTCAGTTCTCATCCAATCTTTTACCATATTAGGATTTATATTTCCTTCAGATAAATAAAATTGTATACCTTCTGTATCCGCATCTTTAGCGGGATTTTTTGTTTCCCATTCTAATTTCTGTTGTTTTAAATCTCTAGTAAATTGTTCATTTAAATAAAGATTTAAATAATGAAGTTTTATTATCTCCCATCCTTTTTGTTTTTGAGTGGGATTATATTTTTCTAATCTTTTAATAGTGTTTTGAATATCTTCTCTATGCCCTCTGTGATTTATAAATCCATTAAAATCTTTTATATTAAAATCTTTATCTCTACTTAAAGCTTTAGTATTAAAAATACTATCAATGAATTCATCGTCTATAGCATATTCTTCAAATATATAAGGTTGATTTAACTTTTCTGCATCTATAATTGATTCTATTTGTTTAGGAGTTTTTAAAACAAATCTATTTACTTTTCTTCTTCCTTCTCTTTTTACTCTTTCAACATCGGTATTAAATGGCATGTCATTTTGCCACATAATTTTAAACACTTCTCTATTAGTTAGTTCTTTGCCATTAGGTAGTTTTATGCCAGAAGGACCTTCATCTATATTATTACCCATAGATTCTACCCATCCTGTATAACCTGGATACATTCCTAAAGCTAAATCTTTTTTAGTTATAAGTTTTGCATCTAATGCTTTTTTAATACTAGGTTGTCTCATAAATCCTCCAACATCTTTTTGAGAATATAATTCAAACTCAGGATCTAATCCTAAGCCTTCATATATAGATTCTCCTTCTACTCCTGTTCTTATATAATCTTCTTTTTCAACTTTAGGATTTAATGCAGCATTTATAATAGCTGATCTTAATTCTGCATTATTAGTTATATCATCAGTAATACCGCTTATTTTAGCAAATTCAGTATCTTGTGGAGATGCTCCAAATATAGCATCTACCATTGTTATATCACTTGGAGTTTCTTTATCGTATTGTTTGATTTTACTAGAAGTAAGTTGTTCTAGCATAGTATTTAAATCAAATTGATCATATGGTTGAGGACCAATTCCTGGATAATAGTCAGGACTTTCTACAGGTTGAATTCCACCTGGCACTCCAAATATACTAGTATCTAAAGTAATTTCTTCTTGATTTGGTTCTACCCTTTCAGCATCACTATTGTATGTTAACCATAACATTCTTGATACATCTGTAGCGTTAGTAAGATTAACTCTATCTCCTGTAGGTAATTGATAGATAAATAATTCTTCTTCCATAAAATTTATTTAGGATAATTCTTTTTAAATCTTTTTTTATACGCGGTTTTCATTCTTTTTATCCACTCTCCTTCAGATTCTGGATCTACTCCTGTGATTTGTGGATTTTGATCATACCAATCAGCAGCCCAAGCTAATGCTCTTAATCTAGTTTTATTCTCCATGTCTTCTCTTTCTGTTTTATCAATGTTATCTAAAACAAAATTCAATCTACCTATTGCGGTATCTAAATCATAATCTCCTATATGTCCTTGAATATTTCTTCCTTGTACTTTATATAATCCTTCTGTAGGAAAATCTGCATTAAACGCTTCTACTGGATCTAGATCTTTTGATTCATAGTATTGTTTATTAGTATAGGTCTTATACTTTGGATGTTCAGATTCCAACCATAGTGAATATATATCTTGTTTATCCATTAATCTTAAATTAGGTTTAAATTTCTTAATGGTTTGTTTAGTGGCCTCTACTCCTGTTAAATTTTTATTTTTAGGATCAATTATAGTATCCATATAGTCTACTCTATAATCTAATGGTCCATCATCATCATCTGTTGATGGAAACGCCTTAATACTATCTTGGGTATTATGAAATATGTTTCCATTATCATCTGTAGTTATTCCATCAAAACTAGTTAAACTTTCTATTACTTTCTTAAATAATTCATCAGCCATTTGTTCATTATCAGGTAATAACTTTTGATAGGAATTTGCAAAACCTTCATTTAGTTTTTGTAAATCTATATTCCAAAAATTAGCCATTTGTTGTGGTCCTGTTTTTGCTAGTCCTAAAACTTTTTGTTTTAACACGCCTTGCATATCCGTACGCAAAAGATCTAAATTTAATCTTCTTTGTATATTAGTAGTTTGCATTGAACCTCCACCAGAAACAGGAATAGTTCCTTGTATAACTTTATCATCTATCCAATATCTATCTGCTATAACTCCTTTATCGTTTAATACTCCTATTCCATTTTGATTTTTACTTTGCTCTTTAAGTTTCAACATATCAATAGTTTCATTAACTACTTGAGGAACATTTGATACAAATTGAAAATCTTGATCTCCTGATGCTACTCTTGCATTCCAAGCTCTTGCGCTAATTATTTTTTCTCTATAATCTCCTAATATCATGTTTCCGTTAGTATCTAATTGATGTTCATTTCCTGATACTCTTATCTTTATATCATTATTTTCTTCATCATAAACCATTTCAAATTGAGCATCGTCATATACTCCTCCTAAAGCATTTACTAAGTATTGATTATTAGCTATTTCATTCTCATCATTACCAATTATTGTAATTTGAGATCCAATAGTTGGTGCTTTCTCTTTCCAATAAGTTCCTAAAGCTCCAAAGTTTGTTATAGTTTCTTTAGTTAAATTTAATAAATCATAATAATCTGCAAGAGCTTTTTGAGCACTAGCTCTTTTTGCTTTATCACCAAATTGTGTTTTTAAATATACATTAGCTTGAGTAGCTATATCTAATCTTTGTTCTAGTGTAGCACGTAATTGATCTTCTATTGCGGTAGAACGTGGCATACTATTAAGATTACTCATCTGTTCTAGATTCCATAGATCAGCATTGACTTGGATTGTTTGCATATTTTGAATAATCTTTTGTCTGTTTGCTTCTGCTAGACGTTCTTCTTGTTTTCGCGCCTCTTCTTCTTTTTGTCTTAGAATATCTCCTTGTTGTAATACTCCTACCATAGCAGCACCTGGAGTAATAGATCTACCTCTTTGAGGATTAGAATACGCGCTGTAATTTACATTAGGTAAAGTAACTCCTGGTAAAGGGTAGCTTGATTGTGCTTTTGTTGCCATAATTTATTTTATTTATTTATCATTCCCCGTAGTCATAATAATACGAATTGGGGTCGCTTAAACTTTCGTAATCATCATCTTCTTCTCCGGAGTTTAAGTCTGGACTTACGGAATTACCGGCCGCTATCCCCCCCCGATTAAACCTCCTATACCTCCTACTACTTGTCCTAAAGAGTTATACATTTGAGCTTCTGCCGCAGCTTCTGATGCTCTCATATCTCTTAAATCTTGTTGTGCATTAGCTAACATTGATGCTTCTCTATTAAGTTCTGCTACTTCTCTTTGTTCTTGTGTGCCAAACATAAATTGTTGACCCATAACATCAGCTGATTGTAATCTTTGCTCTTCTTGCATCCTCATTTGATTTAATCTTTCTTCTCCTTGAGCATATAGTTTTTGATTTTGAGCTTCTTGCAATTGAATACTAGCGCCTACTTGTTTCTTACTTTGTAATGCAGCTTGGGCTAAAGCTGTAGCACCTCCAGCACTAGCTCCTGTTGCTCTTAAAGTATCTAATGTATTAGCAAGAGAAATATCTGCTTGTTCTGCTTGAAATTTAGCTGCTTCTGTTGCAACACCTAAATTAGCATAAGTATTAGAAAGATTTCCACTAGTATCAGTCACATTAGCGTATGGATTGATAATAGGTTGTCTAGTGTTTTCTAATTCCTCTAATTCACCTTGAAGTCTATCTTTTTCAATCTGAGCATTTTTTCTATCGTTTCTCGCTCTTTTTTGTGCGGCACCTGCGCCTATAACCCCTACTATTCCTGAGGCTACACCTGAAGCTGCTCCCATATTATTTTGGTTTATTTTTATATATTATACTGTGTTTTTTTGTTCCAATAGTGTAATCAAGTAATTTTAATTTTTCTAAAACAGAATCATATGGAGTAGTACACCATACTGCTTCTGCTCCTAAATCCCAACAAGTATTAACTGCTTTGTCTATCAATAAAATTAATATTGCTTCTCTATTTTTTTCTTTATAATTTGGATCTGCAACTAAATAATCACAATACCAAACTGGAGAATTAGTTTCGTATATAAATACCGCTGCAACTAATTTTCCATTAATTTCAGCAACTAATCCATTCTTACCATTATTAGGTAATAATTTTTTATCTATTTTTATCTTGTGGTAACTTTCCCACCACTCATCTATAGTAGATGCATCTTTATTAGGCTCAATAGGCCTAATAGACAATTTGTCTTCCATTTAATTTAATTAATATGATGATTCAACGTATTCTGTAGATACGGCAAATAATTCATTAGTTTGAGTAGCTCCTGCTGTATTAGTAGCTGTAAATTTAGCTATTCCATAAAATCCTTTTATTCCAGAAATATCTTTTCCATAAATAACTTCTCCTTGATTTACAGTGCTTGTATTTATTAAATTTGCAAAATATTTATTTTCTTTTGCTTTAAATTCATTTTTTAACAAAGCAGCTTCCATGTCTGCTAATGTTGTTGGTATTGTATAAACACCTACGGCATTAGCTGAATCAGTAGTTGTGGTAAAAGAATCTAATGCCCAATTACTATCACCTTCATAATTAATAGTTTTAAATGTTTTACTTGTAGAAGGTTGTATATTAAAAATAGAAGTAACATCTGATGAATTATTAACTCCATAAAACGAAGCTCTATTAGAAGTTTCAGAATAATGTTGCCATAAATCTCCATCTAAATCAAAAGTATAAAATTTATTATCTAAACTAAACATTTGAGAAGGAACATAACTATAAAAACTTGTCCACCCTTTAGTTTGTTCATCAAAAGATAATGTTACAGCATTAGCTCCTGTAGAGTTGTTTAGAGTAGGTTGAATAGAAATAGTATAACATTTGTTATGTATATCCCATCCTCCTATTACTTTACCTGATACTCCTAAATTAGCAACATTTAATTGATCTCTAAAAAAATCATACATTCCGTAATTAGATATCTCAGTTAATCCATCTTGAGATAAACGCATTACCGAACCTTTATTAGCATCACTAAAATATTTTCTATATCCATATACTGCAAAGGATTCAGGGTTTGTAGCTATTCCAAATTCTCCTGCATATGGTTGAATTTGACCTATAACTAAATTAGTACTAGTAGTTACTGGTTGACCTTCTGCTGAATAAATAGCATCTTTATCAATTAAGGCTCTATTTACTTTATATTCTTGGAATATAACAAGATTTGTATCTTCAGCATATAGTTTTTGTATAGTTCCTTTTCCTGGATCAACTGTTCTAGTAATATCATTAGCAACTGAAAACTGATTAGTTTCATTAATATCAGTTCTTGAATTAAATATACCAGAATAAATAATAGTATTATTAAAAGCTTCTTGGTATTTATCATCACTGCTTAAATAAGCTCTTGGTGCTAAACCAGAAAACTTAGCATTATAATCTCCTTTTATTCTTGATTCTTCTACAAACCAATCATATTGAGCATTTGCTGTATTACTATTAATTTTTTTAAGTATATACGTGTTATAATACTTTACATTTAACGTTGTTGCCATATGTTATAATCACTTGTTTATCTTAATGTTTACTAAGCTCCAGGCCAGTTACTTGTTTTATACCACCAATCAGTTACAAATGGTGGAGATCCTGTTGCAGGTTGAATTGGTTTAGGATCAATAGGAGCTGCAGGAGTTGCCGCATTAACATCATAATATATTTCAATACCTGCTCCTCCATCACATGTGTTTAAAGAAGTAAAGGCTATTTTATTATTTATCCATACACAATCTCCAAAATCATAAGCAGCACCACTAGAATCTGTACCTTTATCTCCTGGAACTACTCCATCAGTAATTTGTTGAGCAGTAGGATTAAAAGGTTGTAATGTACCAATTAATTGCCATGCAGTACTAGTACCACTATAACTCATATTGACTGCTCCTCCTAAAGCAGCTGTACCATCACCTTTTGCTGGAGAATTAGAGTTTTGGGTATTTTCTCCATTCCAAGTTACTTGAAAACTAGAAAGAGCAGTAACTGTAGTATCACCTGGTCTAAATATATTTCCAATCTTTACATATATGTTTATTGGTACACCAGCATTATAATCCCAGTTTGCAATTTCTCCAACCCATGTAGGTAGAACTGGAGTAGAATATTGAGTCTCACATCCCGCATACATGTTTACAGCTGGAGCGTTCCATTCATTAGCAGTTGCCGCAGGATTATTATTATAAAAGTTAATTTTTACTCCTGTATATCTAGTCGCTTTAGGAGTCCATTGTACTACAATAGTTTCACTGTCTCCAGTAGAATTTAAATCAGTTAGTTTCATTACTAATTCTTGAAGAGTAGCTTCATATTGAGAATTATAAGTAGATAAGTTTCTATTTACTTTAACACCATAAAAATTAGTATTACTTCCTGTAGTACAAGTTGATTGATTTCTCGCTTCTTGTCCACTTATTAACATATAATAATCAATGTCAGTTGAAGTAGGTTCTCCAGTAGGATTTTGACCTGTTATATAATCTCCCCATACACCTAAAGTATTTTGATATCTAAATGACTCAATAGACCATTGTATATCTTGAGTTCTTTGACATGGATTAGCACTTCCATTGTATCCTTTTAATACTCCTGGTCCATTTCCTGGTCCTGGATTTAATCCTCCTGGAGGAGTATATCCTGTATAATCTAATATTTCTTTATCAGCTATTTCTGGAGCTGGAGCTAAAGATAAATCACATATAGGTGTATCATTAATTAAAGTATGTGTGATAGTTTGATAAGAAACACTACCATCGTTTTGAGTAAATTTAATCTTTATCTGATATTTTTCTAAATATTCAAAGTTAATTAAACAAGCTCTTTCTGCTCCTACTTTTAACTGTAAATAAAAACCTCCTCCTCCAGCGCTTACAATATTAAATAATGATATACTAGGTTGAACTGGTTGATCATTAGAATCATGAATAAGAGTTTCGACGATAGAAGCTGTACTATATTCATCATTACCTTGAGGAGTTACAGGCCAAAACGTAGTTGTAATTTGAGCATTACCTGCATCACCTTCATTGAACAACCAACTAAAAGCAGATATTCCTGTTATTTGAGTTCCAGTAGATGTTATCTCGTAATTTAAATCAGATATTAAACCACTTGTAGAGGTTTCATAAAATAAATCTAGTTGAGAAACTGTAGGTGCAGTTTCATATACAGATAACCTCATGTATGCTGGATAATCTGGTCTTCCTGCTACAGGAACTGTATTATAAGATGTTTGTATTAATCCAATACTTTTTTGAGTATTAACTTTTGCAACAAAAGGTTTTGATTCAACATCATAAATAGCATTGTTATTTATTTCATTATCACTTCCTCCTGGTCCGTCGCTATAAGTTATATCAGGGAATATATCTTTTATTCCTCCAATAAGCTCTACACCATCTGCGTTTATACTAGGAGAATATTGAGCATTTCCTGGAGTAGTTGCTTCATTTGTTACTCTTCCCCAACACATTAAATCACTATTAAATTGTTTATCCTGGTTACTTACATCTGTTAATTGTCTAGGAACTTTATTTATATTATCATGTGTTAATACTATAAAAGCAGTACTACCTACTTCAGTTGTATTATCACCAATAGGATAACCATCTATAATTCCAGGTAAATATACATTATAAAATTCTTGTTGTTGTTGTTTTACTACTACTCTATAAGAATAAAACCCCATTTCATTAATAGTATATACATAGTTAGTATAAGCTTGAGATATAACAGGTTCTGGATATATAGTACTACTTTGCGTTAAGAACATATAACTATCTGCTATTTCTTCATAAGTATAAATATTAAGAATATTGTTTGTACTAGGATCTGTTTGTCTTTCTATTTTAACATAATCTTGATATTTTCCTCTTAATTCTTTTCCTACTGCAAATAAATCTTTAGATGTTATTAAATCAGCAGCAGCATCTCCAGTGGTTGGAATATATGATAATGTATAATAATATTCACCACTCGTAGTATCTGTATTATATTTTAATTCTGCTTTTATTTGTTGATTTAAAGGCAATGCATTGTTTAAAGTAACTTTTAATTTTCCATTAGTTGGATCTGTTGGTGTAGAAGATGCGGCAGCTGTATATGTCGCTGGAGCAATAACAACCCATCCTGATCCATCATTAGAATATAAATTAAAAGTATTAGCAGCTGCTTGAGTATCTGAGTAATCTATACTTCCAAAAAAATATTTTAAATCTGCAGTTAAACTACCTGTGAATAAAGTAATAATTACGCTTGTACTACCTCCAATTACACTTGTAGAAATAGTAAATGTATCTCCTGCTACATAACCTGTTCCTGCTTCTTCTAAAGTTACACTAGTTACAGCATTACCAGTAAGAGTTATCTCAAAACTTGCTCCTGATCCCGCTGAAGAACTTGTAGTCCAACCCGAAGTAGTACCTGGAGTTCCTGAATAATCTCCATTATTTCCATCAGAAGTATTAGTAGTAACATTTGCAACTGCTAAAGTAGTTATTCTTGATCCTGTAGTATCTAAAATTTGAGTTGAATAATTTTTAAAATAAGAATATGGTGCTCCACCAGGAACAGCTACTGTGTATTGTTCTGGAACAGCATATAATCCTGCGTCATTTCCATTTACATTCACAGCGCTATCGAATCTTACAGCTAGTTGCTCACCTTGCCATCCAGACAATGTACTAGCGTTTTCTACTGGTCTATAATTAGAAAAATAATTTGATCCTTCTGTAGGTTCTCCTCCTGCTACTAATACGTTATCTTTTGAAGAAAGTATAACATCTGTTTGTCTTCCCCATTTATCTGCTAAAATTATTCCTACTTGGTAATTTCTATTTTCTTTTACAGAGTGTTGAGGATATTCTTCATATTCTTGATTGTTTTTGTCTTTCTTTTCTACAGCATAATCTAGTCCTAAAGGAGCATTATAACCTTGTATAAAATTTCCATACATTACTCTATTACCTGCGATTTCTTGAGATAAAGCTCTTACTGGAACTTTATCATAAACTCTAGTGGTTTCATCAGTAGGTAGAGTTTTATAAGGAATAGTAGATTGATAAGTATATTGGTAAACATTAGTGTTATTAAGATTAGATATAAATGTAGTATCTACAGGTACACTTTGTAATACTTTGTAAGCTAAAGAATCAGATTCTTTATATATAATATCTATTTCTTGTATTTTATAATCATTTATAATATCTAAAGAAGGGAGTTCAATGTTTAATATAACATTATTAATATTATTTTGCATAAACTCTACTATTGTAGATGTCATTGTGTCATCTTCATCTTCATTAACAAACTTTCCTTCTTGTTGAGGAACAAAACATTCTTGTGTGAATGGAGCAATAAGAGAGTATTCACCGTCGTTATATTTAAATCTATAACTAAATCTTATAAATTTATCTTTCATTAATTCTGGATCACCTTGCCATCCTTTAAAACTAGCATCTTTTATTACTCTAACTGCTCTTCCTTGAAGATTAGAAGTTGATGCTGGAAGAGTTGGAGCAGCTCCACTATCTAAAATTTGAAAATATTTATCTACTCCTTTAATCCAAAATTCTGCGTGTGTATTAATATTTTGAAAATCTGTTACACTACTAGTAGCTACTCTTTCTCCAGAAGGTAAAGCATTAAAACCTAAACTATTGTTTGTTATAAGAGATGTAGAAGTCCAATATGCTGTTGATTTAATATCTGCTACTGTTCTTCCTCCAGATGTAGTATAAGTTTCAAGAGCAGTATAATTAGCTTCAGTAGCTAAAGTATATCCATAAGGAGCTAAATTTCTGGAATCTTCTACTGCCCATTTATTATATAGTTTTCCATATATAACTCCATTATCATAATCATTACTATAATAACACCACGCTCCTACTTGTCTAGTATTTGCATCTACCCAATCCGCCCATGTAGTTGCGTGTTCTATTAGATCTCCATTTCTATATCTAGTTACATCTAAGTTAACTGTTGCCCAATCCAATGCATCTATTAGTATAGTAGGAATATCAGCTCCATTACTCATTGTGCTTGGAAGAGTAGAACTAACACTTCTTAAATCTACTAATCTTGGAGCGACATATGGAGAATATTTACAAACAGTTATATCTGATTCATCAGTATAATAAGTTTTTCCAGAACC
>CEUX01044077.1_pt1 | contig 17618 bp, 12 predicted proteins | sample 531361 | NCBI WGS metagenome assembly CEUX01 (sample SAMEA2622736, study PRJEB7988) | marine metagenome | isolation source: saline water (ENVO:00002010), including
GGTATAGAGGCACTCAGACAATATCGTACTCAATACAATGAAAAAACGCAGACCTTCATGCAAAGACCACATCATGACTGGACTTCACATGGAGCAGATTCTTTCAGATACTTATCAGTATCGATTAAAGACGGTAAACGACACCAATCTAGGCCTACTGTGGCTATAAATGAATATGATGTATTATCTTCTCATGGAAGAGAGACTAGAGCTTCTGATATGGATGGGTATTGGCCATGGTAAGAGCTATGAAGCCTGGAGATGAGCCGCTAATAGTATCACTTGGAAAAAGAATGGCAGAAGAGTCTGAGTACTTTTCTAATCATACAATTGATCATTCTAAATGGTATGATACTTGCTATAGAGCTTTAGTATTAGATGATTATCAGGCGTATGTTAATGAGGAAGATGGCGTAATTAATGGGCTTTGGGCAGGTATGATTGCTCCCGTTTGGTTTGCAGAAGATTACAAAGTAGTAGATATTGTATTTTATGTAGATAAACAAAAACGCGGCAGTACTATAGCTTTTCATTTATTAAACGCTGCAGAACATTGGGCAAAGTCTAAAGGTGTAAAATCCTTGACAATTGGTCTAAGCTCAGGAATTGACACAGAACGCACAGTGTGCTTTCTTAATAGGATAGGTTACAACAATAGTGTTGTAGTAATGGAGAAGGAGTTGTAAAGAATGTGCTTTTCAAGTGCACCTTCACCTGCACCACCACCTCCACCCCCGCCTCCTCCACAGGTTTCCGATACGGAAGTACAAGCCGCTAGGGAAAATGAGAGAAAGCGGAGGATAGCTGCCCAAGGGCGTAGCTCGACTATACTTACAGGCGGTCAGGGTGTTGCGGATGAGCGAACACAAGGCAAAAAATTACTAGGGGCTTAATATGCCTTTGGTTAAAGGATCATCACGAAAGGCAATTCGCAAAAATGTTAGTACTTTGTTAACAGAAGGGTACAAACAGAAGCAAGCAGTTGCGATTGCCTTGCGCAAAGCGGGTAAGTCCCGCAAAAAGAGGAGCTAGTATAGTGCCAAAAGTAGCAGGAAAAAAGTTCCCGTATACTAAAGCTGGGATGAAACAAGCTTCCCAAGCTAAAAAATCAATCAAAAAAGCTTCTAAGAAGCGTAAGTAGATAATTATGCCAACTGATGCACAGTCATATACTAAGAGGTATGAGGAATTACGTGATGATAGACGTAATTGGGAGCATCATTGGCAAGAAATTGCTGAGGTAGTATTACCTAGACGAACAGACATCGTTGGTAAACGTACACCTGGAGATAAGCGTAATCTAAAGGCCATAGATAGCACAGGTATAATTGCTAATGAATTATTAGCTGCTGGTCTTCATGGTATGATGACTAATCCTGCTTCTAAATGGTTTACTCTTCGCTTATCTAATGCTAATCTAAATATGGAGGATGAGGTAAAGCTTTGGCTAGAAGCAGTAGAAAACATTATATATGAAGAGTTATCTTCTTCAGAGTCTAGCTTTTCTAGCCATATGCATGAGTTGTACTTAGATTTGTCAGCTTTTGGCACGGCTATAATGTTTATTGGAGAGACTACACAAACCCAAGACTTAATGTTCCAGTCTCTACCTCTTAAGGAGTGTTACGTTTCTGAAAATGCAGATGGTCGTATTGATACTCTTTATCGCAAATATGAACAGACTGTGCGTCAAATTGTCCAAAAGTGGGGTCCTAAAGAATCTGCAGTTGGCAAAGATGTGATTACCTGCTATAACACAGGTAAATTAGAAGAAAAATTTGAGATTATACACGCTATCTTCCCTCGTATGGATTACGATCGTAGAAAGCGTACCAGACAGAATATGCCAATTGCCTCTGTGTATGTATTGTGCAAAGAAGATATTATACTAGAGGAGAGTGGATATGAAGAAATGCCTGTCTTGGCTCCGCGCTGGTCTAAAGCGGCTGGTGAAGTGTATGGTCGTGGCCCTGGAATGGCTACACTCCCTGATGTTAAAATGCTACAACAGATGGCTAAAACCGTTATTAAAGCTGCCCAAAAAGTTGTGGACCCGCCTCTTCAGTTAGAAGATGACAGTGTTATACTACCAGTTAGGACTATACCAGGTGGCTTAAATTATCGTCGCGCAGGGTCAGAGCCAATAACCCCACTTTCAACGGGTGCTCAAATTCCAATTGGTTTAGATATGATGCAGGATGTGCGTACACGCATTAGAGAAGGATTCTTTTTAGACCAATTACAGTTGCAACAAGGTCCTCAAATGACGGCTACAGAAGTGTTGCAAAGGACTGAAGAAAAGCTAAGATTATTAGGACCAGTAATGGGTAGAATGCAATCAGAGTTGCTTAGTCCTCTGATTAATCGTGTGTTTGGCATTCTTGGTCGACAGGATAAATTGCCACCTCTACCTGCGCTTTTAGAGGATGGTAATTATACAATTGAATTTGTGTCGCCTTTAGCTAGAGCACAAAGGCAAGTAGAAGCTAATAGTCTATTAAGGGTGTTCGAAATTGGCTCAACGGTTATGCAGATGCAACCAGATGCAGGTAGGGTGTTTAAGGCAGAAGATACAGTGCGTTGGTTATCAGGGTTATTTGGTATTCCTCAAATAATTCTTGAAACAGAGACAGAGACTCAACAACGCAAACAGGCAGAAGCTCAAATGCAGCAACAGATGCAACAGATGGCGATGTTACAACAAGGTGCAGAAATAGCAAACAAGGCAGCTCCAGCAATCGATGTCCTCCAAAACGCAGCTCCAACAACGGAAGCGTGATTTTGAAATTACCTTTCGTAGTGACCATGGTGAACGAGTTTTAAATTACCTAATTCGTTCTAATCATATTTTAGAACCTACATTTTCTACTGATCCTATTCAGTCCGCTTTTAATGAAGGTCGTAGAAATACAGTTCTTGAGATAATGTCTATCCTACATTATCGGCCAGAAGATTTCATCCAAATAGCAGATAATGTGGAGAATCCAGATGAGTGAAGAACAAACAGTTGAAGCCCCAGTTGAAGCCCCAGTTCAAGCTTCAACAGAAGCCCCAGTTGAGCCTGCGGCGGTTACCCTTGCACCGCAGCAATCTTCTGAACCTGCCTCAGAGGATTGGAAGGGTGGTTTATCAGATGAGCTGCGAGACCATCCTTCGCTCAAAAAATACTCTTCAGTTGAAAATTTAGCAAAAGGGTATATTAATGCTTCGTCTATGTTAGGTAAGGATAAGCTAGTTAAGCCTAATAATGAGGATGAATGGAATGAATTTTATACGGAGATGGGTAGACCAGAAGGCGCAACAGGGTATAAATTTACGTATGAAGCAGAAGTTCCAGAAGAATTACAGGCATACACGGAGGGTCGAGTTGATGCATTTAAAGAGACAGCATACAAATTAGGACTAACCTCCGAGCAAGCAGACGGGCTTCATAGGTGGTATATGGAGGGTAATGTTGAAAATGCAAATAGTATTACTCGACAGGTAGAAGATATTCAAAAAGAAGCAGAGAATGATTTAAGACAAGAGTGGGGTAATGCCTTTGATCAAAAAGTTAATCATGCTCAAGCTGCCTTAAATGAATTTGGTACTCCAGAATTAGTCGAGTATTTAGAAAGCTCTAGATTAGGAGATAATCCGCATTTAGTTCGTACATTTGCTAAAATAGCAGAATCTATGATGGAAGATGGTTCATTACAAGGACTACAAGCTGATGTTAAAACACCTAATCAACTTGATCATGATATAAGTACAATTATGGCCAAGCCAGAGTATTGGGATCCTGATTCTTTAGAAAGGCCTGGGCTAATAGCGCAAGTACAAGAGTTAATGCAACAGAAGCATGGCACTGAATAACTTGACTTAATTTACACTTATAGTATATAATTTCCTAGAAAGTGGCGTAAGACGGATACCGAATATTTTCGCCCGATCTGCCCGCTCCTAATAGGCCGAGAAATCGACACCCTAGTGGGATTGGTATAACTTTCACACGGGATACATTCTATGAGTGTAGAAATCACAACAGCTTTTGTTGAGCAGTACCGTGGAAACGTTGAGCATCTGGCGCAACAAAAAGGATCACGCCTTCGCTCTTCTGTCTCTGTAGAAACGGTTACTGGTAAGAATGCGTTTTTCGAGCAAATCGGCGCAACAGCCGCTCGTCAACGCACAAGCCGTCATTCTGATACCCCTCGTTTAGACACACCACATTCTAGACGTCGAGTTTCACTAACTGACTTTGATTGGGCAGATCTTATTGATCGTGAAGATCAGGTGAGGATGCTTATCGACCCAACTTCTCCGTATGCTGAAGCGGCATCAAATGCCATGGGTCGTGCGATCGACGATACTATTATCACTGCAGCGGATGCAGCCGCATTCACAGGAGTTGATGGTAGCACTAGCACAGCATTTGACACTAGTGGTATGGTTGTCGATGTTCAAGTTGGTGGTAGTTCGTCTGATGTCGGCTTAAATGTTGCTAAACTTCGTGCCGCAAAAGAGAAATTGGATGCAAACGAAGTTGAAGACAACGAGCGTTTTATCGTCTTAAATGCTAAGCAAATGAACAATTTGTTAGCAGAAACAGCAGTTACTAGCAGCGACTTTAATACTGTTAAGGCTCTGGTTCAAGGCGAGGTTGGAACCTTTTTAGGATTCAATTTTATACGTTCGGAGCGTATTGGGGTCGATGCCAATAGCGATCACAAGGTCTTATTTTATGCTAAGTCAGGCCTTAAATTAGCCATTGGCCAGGAGCCTGTCGCACGTATTAGTGAACGTGATGACAAAAATTACGCCACCCAAGTTTTCTATTCCATGTCGATTGGTTGTACCCGCATGGAAGAAACGAAGGTTGGTTTCATCGAATGCGATCCGAGCTAGGAGGAATAGGACATGGGTACTAAAAACTCCACTCTGGTTACTAACTTCGAAGCTACACCAGCTGTTTTAAACGATGCATCTTTGTTACATGGCGTTATGCGTGTTGCACAAGGTACTGTCGCTTTAGCTGCTGGTGACACTAACGACGATGACGTTGTTATGTTGGCTCCAATTCCGTCAAATGCAACTGTATCTCATATCTTTATAGGTACGGACACATTTGGTGGTTCTTGTACATTTAATGTTGGCATTTATACGTCAGCGGGTGTGGTTAAAGATGAAGATGTCTTTGCTTCAGCTGTTGCCGACGCAGGTGCCATGGCGGATGTGCGTTTTGAAGCTGCAGACATCAACACAGCTGAAAAGAAAATGTTCGAATTAGCGGGTGATTCTACTGATCCCTCTAGTTACATGTACATTGCAGCTACGATGGCAGCAGAAGGTGGTACTGGTGGTGATATGAGTTTCATTATTCATTACACCGTATCGTAAAAATAAGGGAGAGCTAATTTTACTTTTAGCTCTCCCCATTTTTAAAAAGGGCTACAATGACTGTATCCACATCAAATGTAGAGATTTGCAATTTAGCTCTTACCAAAATTGGCGAAGAGCCGATTACTGCTCTTACAGAAGATAGCAAAGCTGGGCGATTATGTAATCTACATTTTAATCGTACCCGTAATATGACCTTGCGTGCTCATAATTGGAATTTTGCGATAAAAAGAAGTGATTTAGCTAAAAGTACTACGACTCCAGAATTTAAATTTACTGCTCAATTTGCCTTGCCTGATGATTTAATAAGATTATTAGACACTAATTTGGTTAATGACCAAGATTACAAGGTTGAGGGTAAATTTATACTTTGTAGCTCAGACACTCTTAAAATTAAATATGTGGCAGAAATGCTTGATCCTAGCTACTTTGATGAATTATTTATAGAGGCGTTATCTTGCAAATTAGCAGCTGAATTAGCTATTCCCTTAGCAGATAATGTTAGCTTAGCAGAATTTATGTATCAACAATACGCAGCTAAACTTCGTACAGCTAGGTCAATTGATGCAACGGAGGGTTACCCTGATTACCTTGAAGCTAGTACGTGGTTAGATTCTAGAGCTTCCTACAATTCACCTTTTCCCTCTGAGAATTAATGGCTAGAACTAAGTATATACAGACAAACTTTACTGCAGGTGAGATATCACCTAGATTAGACGCCCGTATTGATCTGACTAAGTATCAAAACGGGGCTAAAACCATTGATAACTTTGTAGTCTTGCCCCATGGTGGATTACAAAGGCGTGGTGGTAGTAAGTTTGTGCTGCAAACAAAGAATTCTGGTGATAAAGTTAGATTAGTACCTTTTGAATTTAATGTTGAACAGGCTTATGTACTAGAATTTGGTGATGAATATATTAGGTTTTACCGAAATGATGGTATAATTTTAGAGTCTAGTAAGACAATTTCGGGAATAACACAGGCTAATCCAGGTGTAGTAACTAGTAGTAGTCATGGGTATAATAATGGTGATTGGGTATTTATTTCTGGTGTAGCTGGCATGACAGAAGTAAATGATGACTTTTATATAGTGGCGGGTAAGACTACTAATACTTTTCAATTAACTGATATTGATGGTAATAATGTAAACACTTCTGGCTTTACAGCGTATTCTTCTGCTGGAACAGCTGAAAGAGTATATGAAGAAGCAACGCCCTATGATAAAGATGACTTATTTAATTTATCTTTTACACAGTCTGCTGATATTTTGTATGTGGTTCATCCTAATTATGCACCCAGAGAAATTACCAGAACCGGACACACTTCCTGGACAGTAACTGAATTTGCCTTTTTGGACGGGCCATATCTAAATGAAAATGCTACAGCTACTACCTTAGCTTTGTCTGGTGTATCTGGTAGTGTAACTGTAACAGCGTCTGCCACAACAGGTATTAACAGTGGTGTAGGTTTTAGGACTGCTGATGTTGGTAGATTAATTAGACACACTCATAGTGGTACTACTACTTTTTTAAAAATTACAGGATTTACTAATACTACAGTTGTAACGGCAACTGTACAAGATGCAAATGCAGGTGGTACTAGTGCTATAACTACTTGGAGATTAGGTCACTATTATATAAATAATCAACCAGCAGCGGTTACTTTTTTTGAAGAAAGATTAGTATTTGGCGGGTCTAATGATTTTCCACAGTTATTAAATTTTAGTGCTAGTGGGGATTTTACTAACTTTGCTCCTGGTACTGCATCTGACGACGCAATGTCAATAACAATTGCAACTGACCAAGTAAACGTTATTAGGTGGTTAAGTTCGGGCGTAGTTTTGGCTGTTGGTACAGCAGGTGGGGAATTTGTAGTATCTGCTTCTAGTGAAAATGAGGCTTTAACTCCAACCAATTTACGAGTTGTTAGACATACTACTTTTGGGTCTGCTGCTATCACTCCATTGCGAGTAGGCCACGTTGCCTTATTTTTGCAAAGAGCACAGCGCAAAATCCGAGAATTTGTGTATAGATTTGAGTCTGATACGTTTGTGGCACCAGATTTAACTCTGTTGGCTGAACATATCACTGCTACAGGCATTGTAGAAATGGCTTACCAACAAGAGCCAGATTCAGTGGTTTGGTGTTGTCTTACCGATGGGTCATTGTTAGGATTTACTTATCAAAGGGATCAAGAAGTAGTAGCTTGGCATGGTCATATTATGGGTGGTTCGTCTGATGTTGCAGGTAATTCTGCAAAAGTCGAATCTATAGCTGCCATACCCTCTACTGCGTCTGACGGAGCAGGTATAGACCAAGTTTATTTATCGGTTAAAAGATTTGTAGATGGTAGAACATATAGACATGTAGAAATTTTGCAACCAGGGCTAGATGTTATAGATACACAGGAAGAGGCCTTTTTTGTAGATAGTGGACTATCATTAAATTCACCAATAACTATGACAGCTGTTACGAAGGCTAACCCAGCTGTAGTTACAGCGTCCTCTCATGGACTGTCTAATGGGGATTTTGTGGATATCCGAGATGTAGAAGGGATGACAGAACTAAATAATAAAAGATTTATAGTAGCTAATAAAGATACTAATACTTTTCAATTAACAGACCAAGCAGGGACTAATATAAACAGCACTGATTTTACTACGTATACACAAAATGGTACAGTTAGAAAAGCTGTAACTACTATAACGGGATTAGGACATATTGAGGGTGAGACAGTATCTATATTAGCAAATGGTGCCGTACAAGCAAGTAAAACAGTATCTTCTGGTGCTATAACTTTAGATACAAGGGCTAGTATAGTTCATGTTGGTTTACCTTATACAAGTTCAGTAACTACTTTAAGTTTAGAGGCAGGTTCAGATAGTGGTACAGCACAATCTAGGACTAAGCGTATTCATGAAGTATCCGTACGGTTGTTTAGGTCATTAGGTGTAAAAGTAGGTCCAGAAAATGGTACTTTAGATACAGTGCCTTTTCGAGATAGTTCTGACTTAATGGATCGCCCTCCAGCTTTATTTAGTGGAGATAAAAAAGTTCCATACCCCAAAGGGTTTGAAACAAAAGATAATATACAGGTGCAACAAGATCAACCTTTGCCAATGACTATATTGGCATTAATCTCGCACGTAAAAACCAATGATTAGGTGTTAGAATGTGTACAGGTATGGAAACGGCTATGATAGCAAGTTCAGTAGCTGGGTTTGGTATGCAAGCTGTTGGACAAATGCAACAATCTGACGCAGCTAAAAAAGCAGCGGCTTTTAATGCAGCTGTTCAGAGGAACCAAGCTATAGCAGCTAGACAAAAGGCTGAATTTGATGCTCAACGACAAAGGTCTGCTACTCAAGATTTGTTAGCTAGACAAAGAGCGGGTTTTGCTGCCTCTGGGGTTGTTTTAGAAGGTACACCATTAGAAGTACTAGAGTCTACGGCTGAAGCTGGAGAACTAGATGCTCAAGTAATTATACATGGTGGCGAATTGCAAGCCTCTGGTTTTGAATCTCAGTCCCAATTATCGCGTTTTGAATCAGAAGCAGCAGGTAGAGCGGGTCCATTAGCAGCGGGGGCCACTTTATTAACTGGTGCTGGAAAAACAGCGCTAGCAGCTAAAAAAGCTGGGATTAAATTCGGCGGGGGTACTAAAAAGAGCGGCTTAGCAAATACCAATATTACCAGCTTGGTTGCGTAGGAGGGTATAAGTGCCAAGAATACCAGAATATAGAGCAGGTGGTACCGCATCTATTCCAGGTCCAGGATCTATTCCAGTTCCTAGGGCTACCCCTAGTGCATTTGGGGCTACGGGTGGTAAAATGCTTGAACGTGCGGGAGGGCAGATATCAAATTTTGCATTAGAGTATGTAGAGAAAAAAGCAACTGAAAATGCTAATATTTTTGTGTCTAAAGCTCTATCGGATGCTCGCACAGAGTTTACTCAGGATTTTATTAATCGTAGAAGCAACGCTACTGGAGATATATCTGCTGATTTTGATGCGTTTATGCAAACCAGAGCGCAAGAGTTAATTGCTCAATCTCCAAATGATTTGGCTACATCTAAACTAACTTTAGGTTTGAACCAAATGAGAAGTACTTTTGGTTCAAAATCAATAATATTTGATGATAAAAATAGACAAGCTAGATCAATTGATACATTTGGTTTAGCCCATAATAATAGATTAGGTGTTGCTTCTGCAGATATGTCACAACTACCTATTCTGCTTGCAGAAAATGTAGCAGAAGGGAATAAATTATTATCTAATGTAGACCCTTTAACCAGAGAAAAGCTAATACGGGATAATGGTTATGCAATTGGTGAATCTGCTATTAAAGGATTAATTATTGGGGGTAGGTCTACTAATGATCAAGCTATCAAATTATTATCAGATTCAGATCAGCCTTGGAAGGAGTACTTACAACCAGGACAAGCGCAAAAGTTATTAAAAGAAGCAGAATCTCAAAGACGTACTCATTTGGCCGAGGATAGAGCACAATTTACTTTAAATACTGCACGGCAAACGGCTCTTAATAGAGATGAAACAGAAAGATTATATGATATGGCAATGGTAGCGGTTGCCGATCCAAGTACAAGAAAAGAATTTGCTGCCGCTCTAGCTAATACAAAAGCTAGTCCTAGTGTAAGAGAGTATGTTAAAAAAATTTATCGTTACGAGTTAACGCGTTCACCAGAAGAAGATATCCCGCTACAAGAGAAAAATATAAGATTTGTTGAATTGTTTGATGCTACAGAAAATATCGGATTGTCTGCTGACAGAATTAGAGAAGTTGAGATACAATTACAACAGTCAAGACTAAATGGTTATATAAATGATGACCGATATAAAATGTTAACTAAAAGGTTAATGCGTCCTGTAACACAACAAGAGAAAGTATTCTTATCAGCACTCAAAACTAATTTGATAAGAGGTAATCCTTTGATGGGGATTGCGGACCCAGAAGGACACAGATTGTATTCTGAAGCTGTTGCAAAGTTTGAAAACAAAAAGACTGAACTAACTGATCAAAATATACCAATTAGTGTATTATTTGATCCAAAAAGTGAGCATAACAAACTAGTTCAAGAGTTGCTAACACCACGTTCTCCAACGGATATTATGAGAGGCCAAATTCAATTAATGACTCAGAAGCCTCAAACCGCTACCAAACCAGGAGACAAACCACCTTCTGTTACAGTTCCACTACCCCCAGGACCTGACGAGTCAGAGGAAGAAGACCCAGCCAAAAAATTAGGACGCCGTTTATTAGGGTTGCCTAAATGACGTCTTATATAGATCAATTAAGAAACCAAGGTATGCTAAAAGACCAGATCAATGATGTGGTTATGGCTCTTAGAAAAGAAGCCAATGCAGCTGGTATGATTGATACTGAATTTAATGATAGATTAGGTATATCAGACTTTGATACCTCGCCTATACAAGAATTTATGGTAAATGCAGCTAAAAATGTATTTGGAGAAGGGGCAGAAAGATTTACTAAAGAAGTGTTTACTTTAGATGATTTTGCTCAAGCTGGGTTTAATTATTCTACAGGAAGTTTAGCTTTTGATGCTCCTACTGAGAAGGCTAAGCAAGCCCAATCTATGAATAAGTCTGTGTTACAGTCCTCTGCCGAAATGTTAGGTATGATAACGGGTGACATACCAGCTGGTGTAGCTGGATTTTTTGCAGGTGGGGGTACAGCTCTCGCAGCAGGACAAGCTGGACCACAAGCCTTTTTACCAGAAGAGATTTTTACAATGCCAATAGGTGCTATGGCAGGATCGTTTGCTTTACCAGAAGTATTAAGATCAGCAATGCTAGATGCATACGAAAATGGTGATATTGATTCACCAAGTCGTGCTTGGGATGTTATTACTAATACTTCAGTAGCTGGTTTAAAAGCATACATCACTGGTCTGTCTGCTGGTATAGCTGGTAAGGTAGTAGCACCCGCTGTCAGTAAAGCTACTATACCTCTAGTAGGAGCCAAAACGTCTAAAGCTATAAAATATGCCGCTGTTACAGAAGCTGAAGTAGCTGCATTTAGTGCCGTTGGACCTGCACTAGAGGGTAGACTACCTTCTGTACATGATTTTGCAGCAGCTAATATTGCAATATTTGGTATGAAGGCAGGTATATCGGGCACAACGGGTACATATAGAGCTGCTCAAAAAAAGATAGAAAAGGTATTTGAGAAGACAGGTACAAAGCCCGATGAGTTGTCAGTTTTAGCCGATCGAGATGTTACCGTACGAGAAGATTTAGCATCTGATACTCAAGACGTTCCAAGAGCAATGCAGTCTCCAGAACAACGAGCCGAGGCTACTGATACTACTTGGATAGCTGGTAGTGAAAAGACTTTAGAATGGAAGGACAAGGCTCAACAAGACGTATACAATCCTCCAGAAACTGCTTTTGGAGAACTATCTTTTAAATCAATTATAGAAGGCGTAAAAGAGTCTGAGGCAGAATTAGGTCAGATATATAATCGTATTTTAGCTGAACACAATCAAGTTACTATGTCTACAGCTTCTGAAACCCTTATGCACCGCTATATACATAATGATCAAGCGGGTATTACTCGTATGGAGGATTTATTCTTTGATTTGCAAGAGCCTTTGGTAGTATATAGAGGTACAAGTGATCAAGGAATTAGTAGCACTTTGTCTACTTCTCTATCACCAGAAATTGCTGCAAATGCTACAGGAAATCAAGGCACCTTATTTAGAATTACATTACCTGCTGGTACAAGAGTAGCGATGCCTTCAAAAGTGTACTCTGAAGGATCGTTGCGTGGCAAATTAGAAGTGATTGTTCATCCTGATGAAAATATAGTAACGCTTAGAGAGGCTACTAGTCAATTAGAAAATACCGATGTTAGTGTTAAAGTAGGAGATGCAGCTGTACTAAAAGCAGATGCACAAGAAGCAATATCTAGTCGTATAGGTACTGAGTTACCAACGCCTAGTCGAACTTTTAAGCAGACCATACATGATTTCTATACCAGAGCCTTTGATGATTTGCACCCTTTGTCTCAAGCTACAAAAGCTTTGTCTGAGGGCAGAGAGTTACCAGCTAGTCGAAATCCCTATACATTAGCTCGTTTGTATAGAGGAGTTCAGCCTATAGCGGATTCTTTTTTAGAATTTGGTGCTTTAGATTTTGCTCATAGACGTCGCATATCAATGCCACTAAGAGAAATACTGCGTCCTATTGAAAAATTAGGGGCTATGAAAGATTTTCAAACGTATATGGTGGCTAGAAGAGCACTAGAATTATCTAATCGCGAAGTAGAATTACCATCTACATTTACTAGAGCTAACCTTATTAGCGTAGTCAATATGGGTAGAGAACAATTTGGCGAGGCTTTTAAACAACTACGTGAATATCAAACAAATGTATTAAAATATTTAAGAGATTCGGGGGTTTTAAATAAAGAGACTTTTGATATTATACAAGAAGCTAATCGAGATTATGTCCCATTTAATAGGGTATTTGCTCAAGGAGAAGAAAATACCGGAAGTACTGGATTAAGAGCTGCCTTAAATCCTATTAAACGTATAAGAGGGTCGGGTAGAGATATAGTTAATCCAATTGAATCTATAATACGTAATACGTATATGCTAGTAACACTAGCTGAGCGTAATAGAGTTATGTCAACCTTAGTAGATTTACAAAAGCAAAATCCAGAGAACACTATATTAACACCTAAAAAAGCAGGTAATAGAGCAATAAAGTTAGGAGAAACGGATTTTAGCAAAATGTTGGAGCCTTATTTAACTGAAGGGGCTTTGAAGGATTTACAGTCAAAAATTTCAGATGCTGATTTTACGGTATGGCGTAAAAATATGTTTATTCGAGACAACGATGTTGTCCATATGGAGAATGGTAAAGCAAAAATTTATGAGGTACAAGACGTTGAATTAGCTCAGGCTTTGTCGGCAATGGATAGAGATGCGTTATCTGCAGTAATCAAAGTACTAGCAGTACCCTCTACTTTGCTAAGAACAGGGGCTATATTATCACCAGATTTTATGGCAAGAAATGCGATTCGTGATACTTTATCAGCAACCGTCTTTTCTAGAGATGGGTTTATACCTGTTTATGATACGTTTAGAGGTATGGGTCATATTATAGGGCGTACTCAGCTTGCTAAAGATTGGGCAGCATCTGGTGGTATGTTCTCTCATATGCAAGCTATTGATGCTCGATACATGCAAAAAGGCATAAAGGATATGTTAAGAAATATCCCTGTGCGCAATGTATTAAAAAATCCGATTGAGCAACTAAGGATGTTGTCTGGATTGGTAGAACAAGGTACTCGTGTAGCAGCTTTTGATCGCACCATGACTAGAGCTTTGAAGGAAGGCAAATCTAGAATAGATGCTCTAACTGAAGCTGGATTTGAGTCTAGAGATATTTCAATTGATTTTCAACGATTTGGTAGTTATGGTAGGGCTATTAATTCTTTATCAGTATTTTTTAATGCTTTCATACAAGGACAAGACAAATTAGTTAGGGAAATTAAAAATCGTCCAATAGCCATGACAGCTAAAATGATTGGTGGGATTGCTATTCCATCTGCTTTATTACATCTAGCTAATCATGATAAAGAATGGTATAAAGACTTACCTGACTGGCAAAGAGATTTGTATTGGCACTTTGGTGTAGGAGAGGGAAAAGATTTTACAATTTATCGAGTACCTAAGCCTTTTGAATTAGGGCTAATATTTGGTACTGGTACAGAACGAATGATAGAGTGGGCTATGAGTCAAGACCCTGATGCGGGTGTAAGATTTATTAAGTCTGCCTTTAAAAGTTTAACACCTAATTTGTTGCCCGTGGTTATGCAAGTACCGATAGAAATGAAGCAAAATCGGTCTATATTTTTTGACAGGCCAATTATCCCTAGAGATAGAGAAAATTTGTTACCTGAGTATCAACACTCTGTATACACTACCGAAATTGCTAAAGGCTTATCACAACTTTTAGTACAAATTCCAGGTGCTAGACATTTAGAGATATTTTCTCCTGCTATGATTGAACACGCAGTTAGGGGATTTACAGGTGGACTAGGTGCGTACGCTTTGGATTATTCTGATAAAGCACTGAAGATGGCAGGTATTCTACCTGATGATGTTATACCACCAGCAAAAACCATGGCAGACTACCCTGTTGTTAAAGCTTTTGTAGCTAGGTATCCTAGTATGAGTACCCGTAGTATAGAGGATTTTTATAAAGAGTATAATAGTCTAAATGAATTTAACAAGTCTCTTAAAGCAGCCTTTGCAGATATGGATGTAGCGGCTGCAGAAGATATATTTAAAGAGCAGCAACTAACAGGTAACTTAATTACCTTAGAAAAGCAGAAACAAGCGATCGGTAATTTAAGCAAATTAATTCGAAATATTCATAAATTACCAATGTTGGAGGGTATGAGTAAAGAACAATTACAACAATTTAAACGAGAGCAAATAGACAATTATTATCTTTTGGCTAACCAAATTGCTAAAGCTGGGGTGGATTTAGCAAAAATGTCTAGAAAGCAGTTAAAACTTGACGAAGAATAATATAACATATTATAATCTTCTCAACAGAGGTGTTAAATGACCCTAAACGCAACCACCAATACGGTATCTTACACTGGCAACGGTAGTACCACTAGCTTTCCTGTAAACTTTGCTTTTCAAGGCACAGCAGCAACAGCAGAATTAGTAGTAATTGAACGAGTAATAGCAACTGGTGCCGAGACTGTAAAATCATTCTCAACTCATTATACTGTATCTGGTGGTAATGGGTCTACAGGTACAGTAGTGGCTGTGTCCGCACCCGCAGATACAGTACAATGGCACATTCATAGAGTAACTACAGAAACGCAACTAACTGACTACGTAGAAAATGATGCGTTTCCTGCAGAAACTCATGAGGATGCTTTAGATCGTTTAACGATGATCGTGCAAGAGCACACTTCAGAATTAAATAGAACATTTAGGGTAAGCCGTACTAATGCTATTACAACAGCAGAAATTGTAGAAGATGCAACGGCACGTGCTAGTAAGATAATTGCATTTGATTCTTCTGGTAACTTAGATGTAAGTCAAGAAATTGGTAATTTTCGTGGTAATTGGGCAGCATCAACGGCATACGCTGTAAGAGATATCGTTAAAGATACCAGTACAAATAATATCTTTATTGCTACAGTTGCGCACACTTCTTCTGGATCACAACCACTAACATCTAATACGGATTCAGCAAAATGGTCGCTTTTAGTGGATGCCTCAAGCAGCACTACCTCTCAAAATGCTGCTGCCGCAAGTGCTACCGCAGCCGCTAGTTCGGCCACCGCAGCCGCTAGTTCGGCTAGCACGGCCTCTGGCCACAAAGATACTGCTACTACGAAAGCGTCTGAAGCTGCCAGTTCGGCCACTGCTGCTGCATCCTCGGCCTCAGCTGCCAGTACATCAGCTTCAGCTGCCAGTACATCAGCTACTACCGCAGCTGGTGAAGCCTCAGCTCTAGCACCTAAATATACCTTTTCTACAACAACGAGTATGGCAGACCCTGGAGCGGGCGTACTGCGTTATAATAATGGTACTGTTGCCAGTGTATCTTCAATTGCTATAGACGACCAGACTGCAGATACTGGTAATCCAGATATTGAAGCTTGGTTACTAACTTGGGATGATAGTACTTCAACGGTAAAAGGTGTGTTGCGATTAGTTGAGCCTGGAACACCAGCAAACTATGCTGTGTTTCATGTAACTGGACTAACCGATGGTAGTGGTTTTGTAACATTAGCCGTTACTCACGTTGACAGTAATGGTACGTTCGGTGATGGCGATTCAATTCGTGTTACATTCGATCGTAACGGTGCAAAGGGTGATACGGGTAGCACGGGTGATACCGGAAGTACGGGTAGTACTGGCGCTGCAGGTAGTGATGGTTCAGACGGTGACCAGCCTGGACTAAGAATGACGTTCGAAACTACAACGACTGATGCGGATCAAGGTGCAGGTAAAATTTCGCTTAATAATAGCACCGCGTCCAGTGCAACAGTAGTATTTGTAGATGATGTTACAGCTGACGGTACATCTATTAATTCATTTGTTGATACTTGGGATGACTCGACAAATTCAGCTTTGCGTGGAACGATAACAATAACCAAAACTTCAGCACCAGCGAATTTACACATTTTTAATGTGACAGGTGCTGTAACAAGTGCAAGTACCTATTCTAAAGTAGCAGTCGCACATGTGTTGTCGGCGGGTACAATTAGTGATGGTGATGCGGTAAACGTGCAATTCGTGCGCACCGGAAATGCGGGCGCTGACGGTTCTGATGGCACTGGTTCAATGTCAAATTTTACCATATCAGACGGGTCTACTACGCAAACAATATCAGATGGAAACACGATGACCTTCGCCGCTGGGGAGGGACTCGATGTCGCTGTAAGTGCTACAGATACCGTGACTTATAGTGGTGAAGACGCAAGCACCAGTAATAAGGGTGTTGCAAGCTTTTCGAGTGATAATTTTTCTGTCTCTAGTGGTTCTGTAACAATAAAGACTGGAGGTGTCGTAACGGCTGAGTTGGCCGATGATGCGGTTACTTCAGCTAAAATTGCAGACGATGCGGTAGTAACGGCGGCAATAGCCGATGATGCGGTTACAGCCGCAAAAATAGATGCAGCTGCAAGTGCTAGTGCAGCGGGCCTTGTTGAGTTGGCTACCGATGCAGAAACAGTAACTGGTAGTGACACTGCTAGAGCCACCACCCCAGCTAATATCACAGCTAAAATGGCTGCACCTGGGGCTATCGGTGGAACCACCGCAGCTGCAGCTAACTTTACGACTGTTGGAACTACAGGTAATGTAACTTTAGGCGATGCAGCAAGCCTTAATATTGGCACGCCACTATTAGCTGGTACAGATCACACAGTTACAGGAATGACAGCCCAAATGTTAGCTGGCGCTTCAATATCAGCATTTGATCTTGTATGCATTCACACAGTTACATCAGAAGTGGTAAGAGCTGATGCTAGCGCTTTTGCGACATGCCGCGCCATTGGAATTGCACCAGCTGCGATTAGTGATACTGCAACGGGAACTGTTTTGCTTCATGGCTTTGTTAGGGATGATACGTTTAATTTCACTCCTGGATCAACATTATTCTTAAGCGAAACAACAGGACAAATGACCCATACAGCACCAAGCACTGACGGTGCTTT
>CEUX01051865.1_pt1 | contig 17618 bp, 13 predicted proteins | sample 531361 | NCBI WGS metagenome assembly CEUX01 (sample SAMEA2622736, study PRJEB7988) | marine metagenome | isolation source: saline water (ENVO:00002010), including
TTCGGGCATTCTTGATAGGGCATCAAAGCCCTGCTCCACATAGACCACAGTGCTTGGGATAAAGCACAGAATAAGAGGAATACTAAACAAGATAGTCAGCCATTCATCTTTCCAAGACTGACTAGAAGCTCTTGCCATAGCAGCCTCCCAATCAGCAGCACTCTCAGCCTGTGTCTTGAGCACATGGGCCTCTGCCTCTGCTTTTGCTTTAGTCTTCGCTACACGACCTTCCAGCCACGTACCTGCTAGGTTTGATACTGCACTAATTATTGGAAGCATAAGAACACCTCTTGTTATGTCTGTCTGATCTTCTCATTTTCAATTAAATCTATTATCATTCGTGTCATTTCTAATTCTTTCTCTACGATGTCAGCTTTTATCTTTAAGGTTTCTAATTCTTTATTGTAGTATTCTAGCTCCTCTTCCTTACGCTTCTTCTGCTCTAATAACTCTGTAATTAATATTATTTGTCCTTCTTCGTGCATGATTCTTCTTCAACGATGTTGATGACCTCCTGCATGATAGAGATATTAAAGTCAACTTGGGATCTTAACTTTAGCAGACCGCTCATCTCACTATTAAGCATTCTCAACTCAGCATTCTTGCTTTCTTTACTCTGCTTATAACGGGTGAATGAAAGAACGTTCATAAAGAAGCTATTCTTTTATGCAAACTGCTAATAACTTTACCGCCTGAGTTTTTATTCCGTCTTTCTCTTTTAGACCTTTCTATAAATTTTTTATTTAGCTTTTCTCTAAAATCATCAACAGCTTTTTGTATCTCAGGATTTGATCCCATACTATCCATTACTTCCTGTATAGACATTTCCTTATCCTCTGCAATATTAGGAATGGCTGATTTATTATAATTATCAGTCCAATACTTTGCTTGCCCTTCTATATCTTCAGGTATAGGATCAGGTTTGGTCTTGTGTATAAGCCTGGAAAAGATTGTATTGTTTACTGGATCTCTAAGATCTTCATACTCTATATCTTTTAAGTTTTCTTTATCAAAGACTTCTTTTACCATTGCTCCATATTTTTTAATCCCAGAAGGAACTCCTTCGCCTCCAATTAATCTGTTCTTCACATCCTCAAAAGCTATTTCATCTATTTGATGGATACCAAAACCACCTCTCATAGTAGAACCATCTACATAACTAGATGTTCTTATGTTGTAGGTGTTTTTATCTTTGCCTAATCTAGACTCTACCTGTGCTTGATTGATTAGATAATCCACTACATGAGGTTTGTCTTCTGGAAAGTAGGTCTCCATTGTGAACTTTATAGCCTCTTCTGGTTCTAGTGTACCTGATTCGGTGGTATAGCCGCCATGAGACTTCTTATTCCTATTAGCCTTTTCTTGCATTCGTATATTAAGTTTTATTTTTCTTACAGTTGGCCCCTGACTATATCTACTTGGATTAGCTTTATACTGATCTGTTTTTTTAAACTCGTTATATGCCCGAACCGCCTGGCTATGAATGCGACTTTCATTCTCAGTAAATGCTAATGTTCTAGCACGTTGCTCTTTTTCCTCATCCGTTTCCTCATTTGTTAAGCCACCTTCTGCCTTACGCTTACGGAGGGCTTTGTAGACTTTGCCTCCTTGAACATAGCCTGTATAATCTGGATCAATCTTTGCTTTCTTTGCTAATACTAATGGGCCAACCTGTATGACTTCTTCAGCTTCTTTGACCGCTGCACCTATATTGTCACCGCTTCGGGTGTAGAACGCGCCTTGGCGTCTAGGATCAAACCCTATCTGAATCCAATCAGGATCATCAAGAAGGCTCTCTGCTTTTTTACGGATGCTATCAGCGTCTAAACTTTTAACCCATCCAGAAACTGTTGCGTACCCCTTCTTTTCCTTTTCCCCTACCCCAATCCTCTCACCATATTTCTGAGATGCCGCGAATTTTACTGGCTCATCACCCTTTCCTACATAGTGAACAGCCTTGGCATAGTGCGTTCCTGTTCCTTTATGATCTTTTGATGTTCCTGCGACAATCCATGAATCAAACTTCTTATACGCATGAATGTCTAATCTTCCATTAAAACTATCACCTACCGAAAGATCAGATACAGGCACATCAAACAGTTGTGCTTCTGAACTGTCAATTACAAAGTTACCATCCTTCCTTTGCAAAGAATTGAGAGAGTAAACAAGAGTTTTAGTTGAAGGCTCTTTTGGCATACTTGTCCATGTCGTAATTGGCTTGTGCTTCTGCACGTTTTGTAGATGTTCAGCACGATCTATCTTTCCAGCAATAAGGTCTTTTGCAGACTCTTCTAGAGCAGGAGTTTTTATAACGGGGTCTACCTCCCTGTTCTCTCCCACGTATTTTCCAACTGTACTCTGCCACTCGTCAACATCTTCTATATCTTCAAACTTAGACCACGTTTTATTATAGTCAGTTTGAGATAATTGTGGGTTAATAACTTCATCAGCCTTTGCAACTGGAGCTTCCTCAACAGCCTCATCAGGAACATCGTCCCACATCTTTTTCTGCAATTCCATAACCTCATCAGTCGTCATAGTTGCAGTAGTTTCTGGATCTAATCTAGCTATAGGTAGTGCAGTTGGGTTTTCAGTCATTAAATCATCAGGGTCTATAGCTCTTTTAAGTCTGGTATAGGCAGAAACCAATCTACCCATGACGTATTTCTTTCTTTTCTTCTTAGCTAAAGAACCTTTACCAAACCCTAACCGCCTTATCGGATTTTCTGCAAGACCCCCTCCAAGGAAGCCTAAGCGCCTCACAGGGTCTTCTTCATCTATAAAGGCTGTACCCGCTTGTTCGTTGTAAGGCCTCCCTGTGAGCTTGTCAATGCGCTCATCAGGCTCTTTAGGTACTTGGGGTACATTTTCTACTACGCCACCCTTACTATAAGTTATAGGGCTTATGAAACTTTTACTTTTTAATTTGCCCCTATCTTCTAAGGGCATATCCATAACTTTTAAGAAATCTAATATCTCATCTCCTAAAGGCATCCGCTTAACCGATTGCTTTAAAGCCCCTTCGGTATCATCATCATATAAGTTTCTCCAGATACTTCCTTGATGATCCCCAGGTATGGGAGATATCCCATCAAACATTTCAGTAGCCCAGCCAAGGACAGGCCAAAGCTCTTCTAGGGGATGCTTACCTCCATGAGAAGACATCAGCCTTGCAAATTTATCTATCAGATAATGACTAAAGTTTCCGCTGTGATTTACAGATCTCCCTACATTTTCAAGTGTGCTATATGCTTCTTTATACGAGTCTTCATCTCTTTTATCTAACCACTCTCCAGTAGGATCATTTAGGTAATCTCTGAAAGTAACCACACCATCATAAAGAACCAAAGATCCAACCATCTTAGCAAATAGAGCATGATCTCCATCTTCCATCCGACTAATCAGAGAGTTTGTTTGTGTAGTCTTAGCTTGCGCCCAAGAAAGAAATTGGCTAAATGATTTTACTATCGGATCTCTTGACTGTGATATAGCTCTTCTATTTCCATGACCAGGAATTATAATGTCTCTGTTTGATACCCTATTCCCGCCTATGTTCAATAATCTTCTGCCCCTGTTATCTTCAAAAGCATCTTCAATTTTATTAAACTTATTAAGGTAATCTATATCATCAGATTTCAATCCATAGTAATTAGCTCTGGCTTGTAGAGCCGTTGTCTTTTTCTTTGCCATCTTTTTAGCTATGTCAAAAGTATCCTCTACCCCAGTGTTATATCCTAGCTTTCTAGACCAAGCTGTATAAGGAGATAGAAATGTAATTCTTCTGAAAAAGAACTCATTTAGTTTTCTAGTAGATCTTTGAATTGTTGAATCTGGATTCACACTATCTAGAACATACTGTCTGAGTTCATGCTCCATAACATCTTTATTAGCAAAGCCTGATTCCTGTGAAAAATCTTTTGATTTATTTAAAGTCCTACCAAGACCTTTTAAGGCGCTAAAGGAGTTACTGTTTACAAAAGGTTGAGCAAGTTCACCTAAACTTGTAATAGTTACTTTAGGAAGAAAAGAAATATTAGCTCCTGTAACTAGAACAGACATAACAGAGTTAGCAAATTTATTATTAGCAAAATAAGAAGAGGCGTGAGTGAACCCAAAGAAATTATCAACAACCTCATTAACAGTTTTTATATGCTTAGACTGTAATTCAGCTAACTTATTTCTTTCCCTACCTGTTTTAGCTTGCTGTTTAGCCTTATTAAACTTTAAGTTTATGGACCTTTTCATAGCATCCACACCTTCACCTTTAGCTCCTAACCGTCTAGCAAACTCTATAATAGGCACTGATTGATTAATGTAGCCTTTCATTAACCTATCTACATCTGTAATCAAGTACCCTTCATTGGCAAGCATTTCTCTAGCTTCAAATGTGGTAAACTTACGCTCTTTCTCAAAGTGATCTGCCAGTGGCCTCATAGGAGATTTTAAATACTTTGCACCTCCTTTAGGGGGTACTGCAAAAGCAGATTGCATTTTGTTTCTACCACCGCCAAAAGCAACCAAATCATCAAACCATCCATGAATATGATCTGTAGATCTTTCTATTTCTTTTTGAGTTAAAGGTTTACCCTTTTTAATTTCTTTTTCTGTAAGCCAAACTCTCTCATAGAACTCTCTAGCTTTGTCTTGCTCTTTTACTATTTGAGGAATGTTTTGCATCTGAGGAAGCTTGTAGTCTTTTAATTTAGTATATTGAATACCTACATTATCAACTTCGTCAGATATACGTCTGGTATTATCTAAAGCTATATCAGATAACTTAGAAATATTAGATATCTCTTCATTAGAAAAACCCTTTGCTTGTAAAGCAGCCTCATCCCAAAAACCTTCTGCTTTCATATAAGAAGCACTTCTCAATTCTGCTGCCCTTTTAGTATTAAGGACACCTAAATCACTTAAATTAGTTAACCAAGATTTAGTAATATCCGTTTGAACAAGATCAGAAGCCTCTTCAATAGAAGATCCAAGAGCACCTTTCAAATCAGTACCTACATTTGATAGTACGGTATTAGTAAAAGTCTGTACATCTCCTCCAAAAGCAGACCCTTTAGCTGAAGAACTTCCTGAAAAGAAAACATTAGCAGAAGCCCACAAGCTTTTTCTTGGAATGCTTTCTGCCGCCTCTACACCAGCATCTTTAATTTCTTGTGAGAATTTAGAATTGACAATCTTTTTAGATATTGCTCCAGCAGTCAATCCCATCAATGCCCATGTAAGCGGGTCAAATTCATCCTCTCCATCAGAAAATATATTTAGCGTAGCTCCTAAACCAAAACCCCCCGCTGCTCCCATTATAGGTCTATATACAGCTTGAGCTATAGTATTCTTATTTAGAATGCCTCCTCTTTCATATTTCTCCGCAAGTTTTATAGCATCGTCAGAAGTGGTTTCTACTTGAGAGGATATGTTTTTGTATAACCCATCTTTTCTATATGTATCTGACTCCTCTTTTAATGCTTTTAATCTTTTAAACTCAGAATCTGATATTCTATTTTTATTATCTTTCCTTGACTTTCTTAGTTTCTTCTGCTCATCATATGCTCTTTTAATATTATTAGCTTTAGTAATAGTCCAGCCATTATTAAAAACATCTATAGCATTAGAATAAGAATCTGGAGCTTCTTCATTAAATTCTGCTGTTAGTTTATTTACAAGATTTTGTTCTTCTACATTCTCTAGCGGAGAGGAGAGGGTGTCTGAAACTTTAGAAGGTTTTAATTTTTTAGTTTTAGGATTGAAGACAGCGTTAAGAGTTTCTTTTGCTTTTTCAGCTCCCTCTTCTAAGGACTTAGGAGTCTTAACAGGAAAAAGAGAACCTAATACTGCTCCAGCACCCACAGAAAAACTAAGAGTAGCGGGGTCTATTTCTTCTCCCCTTCCTTTTTCTCTTACTATATAATCTAAACCTGAAACGGCCCCAACAGGAGCGGCACGGGAAGCTCTCATAGCCACTTTAGAAGTAGCCCCAAGTCGTGAGGCCAAACTAGCCGCCTTAGTAGCCGCTCCAACGCCTCCAAGGGCATATAGAGGTATAGCCGTAGGGTCTAAAATAAGACTCCCTACTTCCCCTACAGTAGCCCATCCAGATTCTTTTTCTTCTTTAGTAAGATCTGAATACTCTTCTTCTATTTTTTTTAGTCTTTCAGCTTCAAGCCTCTTTCTTTCTTCTTCATCATAATTTAGAATGTTAGCTAAATCGCTACCAAGCCAAGTAGCCTTTTCAAAACCATAACCAAGCTTTCTAAACGTTGAAGCTTCTGGAGCCTTAACCTCTGTTGCTATTATAGACCAAATATCTTTTTTATTAGAAGCCATTAAATATCCTATAGATTTATATTCTTGTTGTACTTACTATCTATTCTCAGTAAAAAGTTTAAAACTTCTGGTGTATCACCAATCCCTGGTATATCTATATTATCTAAAATATCATCTAAGGTATCATATAACTCTCTAGGTTCTCCCCAATCAGTTGTTATATTTCTACCACCTTCATCTCTTCCTTTTTTTGTAAATTTTCTATCTTTTCTTGAGTAACCCATTTCATCTAGTTTGTCTAGAATAGTTCTAGCTCTTAGAGCTTCATACCTGAAATAATTTTTTATATTTTTCCCTGCTTGAGTATCTGGTAAGACTTCTAAAGTAAATTCAGGTGCGCCTTCTCTTTCCCACACCTCCACATCACTAGCCAATAAATTTTTACTTACATTAACTCTATACTGAGGAACAGTTTCACGCCCTACTAGTAGACTATCCTTTTCTGTTGTTATAGTGACAGAATCTTGACCACTTATTTGGAATGGATTTCGTTCGGGTGCTCTCCCACCATAAAAGGCTAAATCAATACCATGCTCTTCTTTTAAATCATTACGAATCTTTATAAAATCCTCAAACTGCTCATCTCCTGATTTTTCTCTAAAACTATTTGTCTCTACAGTTAAATCCCAAACATCAAAAGCTTTTTCTACGCTTTGTACAGATCCTACATCTAGCTGATTATCTTCATCTTCATCTTCATCTTCATCATCATCTTGTGTCACATTAATGCCATTACTAGGAGATTTAGATTCTTGACCAGCCATCCACTTTTTGAAATCCTCTGGTGTCTCTTCAGTAAGCTTATTTATTTTTCCAGTTTCAGGATCAAACTGTACCGTTGTATACCACTCTATTGCAGAATCTAATAACTCCTGTCTAGCAGGTATGGAATCATAAGGATCAGGAGTTTCTCCTATAATAGAATTTGATAAATTCTTAGAGCTATTTATTAGTACACTAATTGAGGTAGAAAGTCTTTTATTTACTTCTTCAAATATTGTCGTGCCATGATCTCTTAAAAAAGCGTCCATCCCGTCATCATCCATTTCATATCTATTGCCCCTATCATCACGAGCAGTAGCCATTAACGTTTCAGATATATTAGCTTGTAAGGTAGATTTATAGGTATTTAATAATTCATAATTATTTAATTTTAACTGATCTGCTGCGGTTGCAAAGGAAGCAGCATCCATAGTAATTGAATTTTTACCAGCTCTTTCCTCAATATATAAAGAATTTACATTCTCATAAAGAGCGCGACCTGGACTATTAGTAGTATCTATACCTCCTGGTTTTAGAAGTGATAGTATATTTGATTGATTAATATAATTCTTTCTAATACCCCATCTAATGGCTTCATTCTGATATTCTGATAAAGGTTCAGTGTTAGATAGGTTTTGAACTTCTAAGATATCATTACGTTTGTATGCCTCAATAATTTTATTATTTGTAAAGTCTTGATAGTCTCTATTAGCAGCACTATCTTCTTTAAACATGTTGTTAATATATGTGTATTTCTGTGCAGGATTCATACCTCTTGTATTTAAATTAATAGCTGTAATATGATCTTGAGTCAAATTCAAATCATCAAAAGCTTCGCCAATTTTACCTTGATCCCATAAATGCATACTTTTTCTTATATCTCTATCTGATATTTTTTGTGCTTTTATCCTTTCAAACTCTTCTCGTTGCTCATCATTCATTAAGCTTTGTACAAACTCTGAAGATTGTTTTGTAGTTTGAGGGCCAAGCTCAAGAGCCTCTGTATGCATTCTTTCTATTTCTTCTCTAAAAGAGCCGCCCTCTTTACTTTCTTCATTTAATATTCTATATATAAAAGGTGCTGCTTCTTTTAAATATTGCTTATTCTGCTCTTCTTGGGACAGTCTATCTTTATCAAAAATACCAGTAATAGATCTCCACATCTTAGCAGGAAGACTTTTAGGAAAAGGATTATTCTCTTTAAAGTATTTAGTAATTTCTTCTTCAGAACGTCTATTCTTCACACCATCTATATAGGAATGCATTTCATTCCAATCTTTTGTTACTCCCGCTTCTATTGCCTTTGAAGTTTTTTCCCATAAATCTGCATGTGTAGATAAATAATCCTCTCCATAATTTTCTACAAAAAAGTTAGCACTTTCAGAATTTCTAAGATTAATAGCATGTTGAAGACCAGTAACTCCAGAGTGCCTCCGTCCTGCTGTAGTCATATCATCTATATAGTCTTGATGCATCTTTGCATTTTTTGTAATTTGTCTATGCGTATCTATTACTCTTCTACCTTCCCTTCCTAAAAAGTCTTCATATTTTTTTTCAAAAGGTTCAGTTAAAAAATCAGATACGCCCTGACCTATAGCTTGACCAATAGGAGCTAAAACAGCTCCATACAATAATTGATCCCTTCTAGCTCTCCTTCTGTCTTTTTTCTCTTCTTGTCTATAGCGTCTGTAATCATCTGCTCTAGCTTGACCTATTCCCGCCCAAATATTATCAGCCATTACTGTTCTCCTAGTAGTGATCTACCTTGTTCAGGCACTTCAGATTCTAATTGCTGCGCTACCTCTTCAGGAAACTCCTCTCCTGCCTCTGGAGACTCTATAGTTCCCACTGCCTGGCCAAACATAGATGTATCTTCATCTTCTTCATCGTCATCATCATCTTGTATAACAAAATCAATTTTAGCTCTTTCTGCTAATGCGGCTATCATGTAGGCCAAAGGCTCTGCTAGAATTAACATCATATCGGGGTTTATTTTCCCCTCTTGAAAGGATTGATAGAGAAACACTTTAACTAAGTCCATAACAGGAACTTTAGATTCTAAAGAGTTCATTAGTTTTTCGTAGGTTTCTTCTGAAGTAAAAAGATCAAAGAAGTACTCTAAAGCATCAGACTTCTTATTATACTCAGGAGGCCCATCCCAAGGATGAGTCTCTTCAGGACTTACTGTTAAAGACTCTCCAGGTATGGGAGCATCAAATGTGGTAGCTTCATCTAAGAAAGCTTTATCTACATCTATAGCCATTTATTTTCCTATTTATGCGGTACGTGTAAGTGAACGTAGTGTATTATGATATGCAGAAGACTCATTAGGTATCCAGCCAGGAGTATTGTTGTAATTTGAAGATGCAAAAGAGTTAATCAAGTTAGTAGGCTCTGGATTACCATATAAACGTTGTAAAGCTACAGCCTGTTCTGTTTGAGCAGTCTGGCTGGTTATACCTATATTTGTATTGGCGCCAAAATCTGTACCTCTAGATCTATAAGAACCTGCACCTCCCAAACCAACAGCATCCGACAATGCTGTAGTTGCTGCTTTACCTACCATTTTACCAGGTGTTGCTTGAATCTCTTCAACTATATTAGTTTTAATACTTGAAGCTGTTTCTCCTACTTTATCAAGCCAAGTACTAGGCTTTAAAAGAGAAAAATCAGAAGCTTGATCCGCTGCTTCAGAAGCAAGCCCTTTATTTTTAAAGTCGAAAAGATCTTCTCTAAAGCCTGATGCATCATCAAACCTTGATCCTCTATAAGTTTCTGTAGTTTTGTATTCTGCTGTTGGATACTTCAAGGCTTCTATATTATCAGTAGGTAAGCCTTTATCATCAAAACTACTAATACCTACCTTTTTAGGATCAGCATCTGGTATTGCTTCGGTAGAGAGTGTTTCTATAGTTTCTCCAGCCGCATTAGTATCGAAGTAACCTTCTTCGATTGCATAAGAACCTTTCCCAATATCCGCACCTTCTGCCATTAATTTATCCAGTTTAATTTTATTAGCCTTAATTGTATTAAACCTAGTTGTTTTTAAACCTTCTCCAATTTTACTGAGATCCGAAGTAAATCCTGACCATCCAGAACTTTGAAATATGTCAAGAGATTCAGGACGTAAAACTCTATTCATTCCATTAATAACACCTTTACCAAAATTAGTTACAAGGGATGTCACAGTCTTAAAAGGAGCAGTAGCTGCATTCACAGCTATTCTTCCGTACTCAAGAGCATGTCCAGCTACTTTTGCAAGAGTGCTGGTGCTTCCTGCAAGATTACCCGCTAAAGTACTAAGAGATGTAATATTACTTCCAACCCCTAGCATACTCCCTAGTCCCTTTACAAACATACCTCCTATTCCTGGTAGTATAAAAGACATAGCAAGCTGACCAAGGATTCCAAATTTACCCATGAGCTTTCCAAACTTTTTAAAGCCCTTTTTAACAGTCTTGCCAATCTTTTTAAAACCACCTTTTATACTCTTCCAAGCACTACTTAACAATCCCATGAGTTATATTCTCCTATTTATTGATTTTCGCCTGTATAGCCAATGCCCATACCTGTAAGATCTTTTAGTAGCTCAAATAATTCTTTTCTTTGATCTTTAAACTTATCCTGTGTCATAAAAGCCTCACTACCTAAAGCAGTATTTGCCATAGAGATAGCTCTTTCATCTTGTGTAAGCTCTCTACTATATTCTCTAGTGGCTTGATCTCTTACTTCTTGCCATATTTGAGATTGAGCCTGTTGAGTAATAGCAAAGGTATTCTGTGCATTCTGCTGATTAACAGCATTCTGAGCTGCTGTATCTATTGTATTTGCTCTACGTCTCCACTCTACATTAGATTGCTCAATTGCTTGAGCATTTGCAGCGTTCCATTGTTCTCTTTGGAAATCTACTTGAGCATTAAACTGTCTTGTTTGTGTCAGTAACTGAGCATTAGCTTTACTTACTTCTGTTTCATTCTGAGCATTTATAGCTTTAGCTCTATTTTTTTCTGTAGCATTAAACTGAGCCATAGCGTTTTTCTGAGTAGTATTAAACTGCTCCATATTTTGAGCCATGTTTGCATTGAATTGGTTTGTTTGATTAATAGATGTAGAGTTAAACTGCCTAGCAGCATTATCAGCCGCTTGATTAGAAAGTATCCTTTGCTGTCTCATTTGTTGATCCATAACAGTTGCTTGTTGTCTGTTATTTAAATTGGCTGTATCCATAGCTAAGAAATTCTGAGCATTCGCTATAGAAGCTTTAGTACGAGCATCTGCATTCTGCATATCCATAGATGCCAGAGCTGTTGCATTCTGTATAGCTGCTTGCTGTCTATTGTCCATATCTTTAACTGTCATAGTTTGCATAAATTGACTATTAGCTAACTGTACTTGCTGATTAGCATCGAACTGTCTCATATCCATATTGGCATCTATTTGAGCATTAAACATAGCAGCAGATTGTTCGTTAGAAAGATTAGCTAATCCCATTTGCTGTGCGAGTTGAGCATTTACTTGACCTGCTTGCATTTTCTTTTCATAGACTTGAAGCTCTGCTACATTTTCAGCACTCATACTTTCAGAATCTGCTTGATTTTGAGCTGTTAAATTAGACAATTCTACTTTTTCTGCTGCACTTAATTGAGCTAACTCCGCACGTTGTCGTAGCTCTGTATTCTCAGACATCATCTTTGTATGAACAGAAAGACGCTGCAATCTAAATCTATTAGCTTCTGTCATATTTGCAGCATCTGTTGCCGCTCTTTCTGACAGCATAGCTAACTCCATTTGCTGTTCAGCGTTCATATTAGCCATATCCATTTGTTGAGCTAAGGTGGCATTGGTCTTTTTAAAATCTACTAAGGTATTTAAATTAGTTAACCTTTCTTGATTTTCAGCAGTCATTGTATCTCTGGCTGCTGCATTCTGTTCTGTTAAATTGGACAGCTCCATCTGTAATTCAGTAGATAGATTTGCTTTTTCCATATCCTGAGTCAGTTCTGCCTGACGCATAGTTCTATCTACTTGTGCTCTGTAGGTTGTCAGTCGTGCCTGTTGCTCTGCGTTTAAATTTTCAGCACCTGCTCTATTTAAAGCCTCTAGGTTTGCTAAATCCATTCTAGAGCCAGCGTCTAAGTTAGCTAGAGCTGTCTGTTGCCTTTGAGCAGATTCCTGTTGCGCTCTCTGCTGTGCTGCTTGGAAGTTAGCCATCTCAGTCTGTTGAGTCTGAGCTTCACCTGTCATAGCAGCTTCTTGTCTAAATTGACCTTGCTGAACTTTAATCTGTTGAGCCATATTAGCTGTTTGTGACGCAGCCGTTTGTCTATTAGATAAATTCTGCATACGAATCTGCATAGTATTCTGTGCAGAGGCTAAGTTAGCTTGTTGTTCATTGGATAAGTTCTGCTGTGCTCTTTGCTGTAGAGCTTGTGCATTGCTCTGAGCCATTGGTAAAGCACTCTGTATAATGGCATTAAATAAAGCATCTCTACCGACTGTAGAGGCTGACATGCCTCTCTGAGCCATCATCTGTTCTATCTGTGCTACAGCAGGTCTTGCCCATGCAGGAGTCTGACCTTCTTCCATACCCTCTAGAAGCTTACTCATTTGTGTAGAAACTAAAGCTTCTTCTGGTAAGGCAGCTACGGCTGCTACAACTTCTGCGTTCTCTCCAGAATCTAATTGAGCTTCTAATGCAGCAGGGTCTTCAGAGATAGCAGCAGTTACGTCAGCAGGGAGATTAGCTACAACTGCCATCATATCTTCTGCTGCTGCTGATCTTTCTGCGCCTGTAACAGCTTCTCTACTAGCCGCTTGCATAGTAGGAATACCACCGATTTGACTTGCATCCCCTTGAGGAGCAGTTCCTGTAATAGCCTCACGGCCTTGTAAGTCTACAGAGGGAGCCGTTCCAAGCTCTTGTGCAATTCTAGAAGCGGCTTCTCCTACTTGTGCAGTTCTTCTTTCTGCTAATGCAAACTCAGGAATATCGTCAAGATTAGTACCTTCTTTAGATACTATAGCCATTAAATCTTGTTTCTCTCTTTCGGAGATAGTTTGAGCTATTCTTGTAGCTACTTCAGGTTCTTCAGCTTCAATTACTTCAAAGCGTTCATCTGTAGTAACGCCTGTTGCATAATCTCTAGCCTCTGGACGCTGTGCTGCTGTTGCCATAGCTTCTTCTTCTTGAGTAGCGTCTCTTTCAGCACCCACAGCTCTTTCAGTTAAAGTAGCTTCTCCAGCTTCTGCCTCTCTAGTGACTTCTCCTTGCTGTGCTCTAGTTCCTGCAAGTCCAGACGCTCTAGCTGCTTGATATTGATTTACACCTATAGGCTGTTGAGTTGCACCTTCTGTAACTGTTGCTGTATCAGCATCAAAAGTCTTTGCAGTGGCTGATCCTGCTGTAACATCGTCTTGTTCGTCTATTTGTTGTATCTGATCTTCAGGAGTATAAGTTGCATTCCTTTGAATTGTTTTAGCATCAGGAGCATACTGAGGTATAGTCTCTGCCGTTCCACTACGGAGATCTTTTAGGCGTTGAGCCTCTGCCGCTTTATCAAAAAGAGGTGGAGTTTCTTCAGTGTCATCATCATCAGTAGTATTTTGATTATTATTTTGCTGATTCTGATTATTATTATTGTTATCTTGATTAAGATTATCCCGAACTTCATCCCAAATACTCATATCATCTCCACCTTGTGCGCCTGGAAAGGCACTTGTGTCTGGTAAATCATATAATCCTTTTTCTTCAAAGGACTCCTGTAATTTTTGTTGGCCCTCTTCAGTAAGATTAGAGCCTCCTCCTGTGACTATATCCCTACCTGCAAAGTCTTCTTGATTAGGGGAAGGCCCTCCCATGCCTGAGTAAGCCTGTTGAGTCTGTTTTATTCTTTCGTTTGCTGCTGCTATTACTTCATCACTAGATCCTGTATAGGGAGTTACATAATCTTCCTTCTGAGCGTCCCTTGAAGCTTCATATCCCTTAATACGCGCTTGTATTGATTCTGGACTCCTAGTGTCTAGATACTCAGCCATATCGCTAGGATATTGGGAATCTTGTTTAGGTGTAGTATCTTTATCTGTAAATTCATTTACTGGTGTTCCAAATGTAATTGGCTTTTCTTTTTTAGGAGCTGATCCAGAAGAAGTAGGTTTTGAAGTTTCTACAGGCGCTCCTCTTTTCGGAGTACTACTTTCTCCCACTCCGCTAACCAATTTACCATCTTCATATACAGGAGCAGACATACCCGTTCTTCGACCAGGCATAAAACTAGACACAGCCCCTGTAGCAGTACCTGCAAGAGTACCTAATACTCTTCCCGCAGTACCCAACATACCTCCCCTTTGTAAACCCTTACGCAGAGTATCAAACATACTCTCTGTCTGAGATATACTAGAAGATTTCCTATTACGCTTCTTAGCCATGAGCTACCCTAACTTAGTTCGCTGTATTATCCTTGATATAAAAAGGACCGCTTGTTCTCTGAACACTTCTTAGATAGATGCCTGTATTAGGAGTTCTTGCTACTTCAGGCAAATAAATACTATTAACTCCACCAGGAATACTAGCAGGACCACCGTTAGGCGGGTTGAGTTCTGATGTATTCTGCGGTTGAACCCCGCTAGGAGGGTATGGAAAACTTTCTTTATACATTTTGGGCATATCTGTCTCCTAAATTAAAGTCACTATTACAGCACTAGCTGAAGTGAGTATCGTACCAATAAGTAACCATGCAACACGTTCCCATCGTGCCGCATGTGAATCAGTCTGTCGTCTAAGCTCCCTGAGTTCAAGCGTGGCTTCCAACCAACGTTCACCACACTCTTTCTCATGTGCATCAATTCTTTCCAGTGCCGCAAGAGCCAAGTCATTTGCTGTCAACTCCTGGTTATTAAGGTTTGTCGCCATCATCGCCCTTGTCTTTCGCTTTACCGAAGTTCAATGCTGCAAAATCGAGAGCCTTGTAAATCCATTTGATTATGTTATCGTCTTTTGGAGTAGGTGTCATAGCTGCGATAGCAGAAGCTGCTGTCACGATAGCTGTTGCCCAAGTAATAATTGTCATAATATCCATGTAAGTTTTCCTTATTGTAGTGGATTAGCTAAGTCATCCATAGCTGTCCATATGTCGTTTATTTCCCGTTCAAGTTTCTTTGATTTAGTATCAAAGTTATTGAGCTGCTTATTGAAACCGTCTACCTTTTCTACTATGAGTTTAGCTGACTGTACGGTTGCTTTCATGTCAGTCACTTCTTTTTCCGCTTCAACTACTCTTTCTTTTATGGCAAGAAGCTCTGCTTGTTGAGTCATTATTGTCTGTAAATTGGTTCCTAACTGAGCTAACTTACCCTGCAAACTACTTATATCATTATCCTTTAACTGTTGTTCTACTAAAGCTACCTGCTCTATTATAGGGTTAATATCTTTCTTTTCTATCTTATCTGATTCTACACTTTCCAATCTTCCGTAGAGCGTACTAGCTGTCCAAATCGTTCCTCCTATAGTAGATACTATCGTAAATAAAAGAGCTATATAGACTCCTTTAAATTTTAGACCCCCTACATTTAGCTCTGTAGCCTCTAAAGACATATCAGGCTGTGGAGCCTCAGGAGCAGGAGGCTCTGGTGAGGCTTCTGTAGGCCACTTGTAAAGCGGTATCTTTGGCACTCATCTAACTCTCACAATCACCCAACACAAAGCACCTATACGCTGCTGTAGGGCCTTCTTGATAGATTCCACTCTCTTCACCAGCAGATAAGAGATCATTAATACTAATCCCCTGATCTAAATAGTCTGTCGTAAACCATATGTATTCTGCACCAGACCAATTCTGATCTTCGTACCAATCAAAGTAAGCAACATACTGGTCTGTATATACATTGTTTACTTCTGTGAATGAGACTCCCCATTCTTCAGCCTGTTCGTTACTGTAGGCTACTAGCTCATCATTCTGACTAGCGGCTGTCCACATAGCGGCTGTTGATGCAGTCTCTTCTACTTCAATAAGTGAGTTATTAAAGTTATCTACGTCTTCTTGATCTATAACGAGACTCACTTCATTCTCTTCTACAAAGGTAGCAAGATCCTGTTTATCCTCTAGAGTCCCTGACTCTTGAGTCTCTACAGCCAGCTCTGCAACCTCTACAGTCTGTACTAGCTCTACAGTAGCCTCTACAAAGCTATCAATGGCAGTCTCCATATTTTCATAGCTTTCTGCTGCTTGATCTTCAAAGAACTCACGAGCATGGTAGTAGTCTGCATCAGCCATTGCAGCTACTGCATTATTATAGGCGGCTACTTGGTCTGGAGTAATGAGAGCAACGTCGGCTGCTCCTATTCCAATAGTCCGACCATTATATCCTGCATAGGCTAAACCGCCTGTCAGCTTATATGCATTATCTAAATCTTCTACTATGCTACGACTTGCATTAACTAAATCATTCAGTACTTGATCTGAGTGAGCTTCTGTAGCGTTCACTGAGAGACAAAGTATCCCCATTGCCATTGCCATTTGCTTCAGCTTCATCTAACCCTCCAATGCCTAGAATTTTGTTGTACCACTCTTCTTTCTCCACATAGTTCGGAATATGAATTTCTGGATTTCTCTTCATTTCTAAATAGGCTCTTTTGCCTACAATGAGTCTTCCGTTTCTCATAATGGGGCAGGGTGTACCGCTTATAAATAAGCTTTCCCAAATCTCCGTAGACTTACACATCCTTGCTACTGCTGAAACTTTCAGCCCTAAGTCATTAAGAGTCTTGGCATCCCTTCTTCTGTTACACTCCTCATCTAATTTATAATGTCCTCTTGACATTCCTAGTACAAAAGCCTGTAGTGCGTAACTGCTAGATCGTAAACATGTCTCTGATCCTGTGGACATGAGCGATGGAGCTATGGCACTTTGTACTGGCATTCCAGAGCTTCCTGCTCCGTTGTATGTCCTGTTGCTTGTACTAGTTGTATTATTATTATTTGAGTTCTGGTTATTCTGATTTAAGTTACCGTCCTGTTCATTCTCAGGTGGTGGCGCTGTACTTGGGTCAGGCATATCCTCTGTTTGTGGTGGTGGGCCATCAGGATTGGGAGCCTCCTCACCATAAACAATACTAGATATAACTAATAAGACAATGTAACGCCACACTCATCACCTACCGATTAGGAAGGTATAGTGAAATCAGTATCTGATTCTGGAAGTTTTGGAGGATTCGTAATTACCGAATCTACCTGACTTGCAAAAACTCCATCCCACTGCGCTATAGGTATTAGTGCCTCTATCTCTGATTTTGTAAACGAACCTTTAGCTTTCTTAGTAAAGTTCGCAGTTCCATCGGGGGCTACTGCCTCTACTGTTCTATTAAAAGTAGACTTGTAATAGGTTTCATCGCCTTCTGAGTCATTCTCGTAGGTTGCTGAAAAATCCCATCGTTCTACTTTGTCATCTAGACTGTAAGGTACAGCTCCAAATTTTTTAGTGACTGCCATTCTTATTCTCCTTTGAGTTTCGTTACTTCTGCTTGTAAA
>CEUX01101489.1_pt1 | contig 17590 bp, 10 predicted proteins | sample 531361 | NCBI WGS metagenome assembly CEUX01 (sample SAMEA2622736, study PRJEB7988) | marine metagenome | isolation source: saline water (ENVO:00002010), including
TCGTTTGGGTGATTCTTTTCATCTTGGGTTGGTGCAAGAGCTGACGGTGACTCTTGATCGACAATCAGAGAACGTTACTTGGACATTGTTGTCAGGAGACGATGCAGAAGATGTCGTTCACAACGCAAAGACAAGAGCTTCCGGAACTTTTACTAGTGGTCGCAATCGCAATCATAGTCCTCGTGTTGCTGCTGGCTCGTTTGCTTTGAAGATTGAGGGAACTGGTTTGTGGTCCTTCGAGTTGGCCGCCATCGTTGGCCGTTTTGCAGGGAGGCAGCGACAATAGATGGTTACCAAGCTATCGGTCCCTAACTCCAATAATCCTCAAACGCTACGTCGGGTAATCCTTAACCTCAACCTGGCCGTTGAGGAACTGCGAGAGCAGATCACTAAAATCGAAACCAACCTTGCGAATATCACCTCTCAACAAGCAACGCTAAACGCGGCCGTCGACGACACAGGTGGCGGAAGCGCGAACGCCGGCAAGATCGTTAAGCTTGACGCCAATGGCAAGCTAGACGGCGTGGACATGGATCACGCATTAACCACGGAGGCCAACTAAATGGGCACGAAGATCTCAGCACTAACTGAAGACACAGCCCTTGCTGATGCTCATGTGATTCCTTTGGTGGACAGCGGTACTACGAAGAAAGCCCAGCTTTCAACGCTTCGTCAGTTCATGCGAGACAATGAGAATCGTTGGCGCGCGATCGACACATCGAAGTACACGGCTCTCCCGCCGAGTACATCAACGATCACGATGAGTGACACTGGCGACTTCGCGGTCGGACTGCCGGTCAAGTACACGATCAGTTCGGTTGACTACTACGGGATCGTCACGGCGGTTTCAGCTGGTTCCAGCATTACAATTGCCGGCGCTGCTCTTGGTTCACCAACAACCATTTCGGCTTTGTATGTTGGCAAGCCCGAAATGGTCACTGAAATGACGCTTTTCGTTTCCGGCACCTACGGGAATGGAACTGGTGATTTGTTGGCCAACGACATGAAGACCTACGAAGCGTGGGATGGAGCGGATGCCTATCTCGTCGCCTTCAAGGGTGTTCAACAGGCGGCTGACAGCGGCGCGTCTGAACCGAAGATCAACATAAAGATTGGCGGCAATGCAGTTAGCACTGACGACAGTAACAACGGAATCCAGTTGGGAGCTGCCGGCACCTGGGTCCGAAATGGAGCCGTTGCCATCAACACAGCTCAATATAAGATCGAACGCGACGACGCGATCGAAGTGAATTGCACGGCAGCTGGAACAAACGGTGATGCTGAAAACCTGACGCTGCGTGCTCAGTTCGTGATGGAGTAGCGTTATGCCTCGACAGATCATTCGAGTCCCTCACCCATCGGGTTACAACACAGCCACGGCAACGTCTGCTGGTCCTACGTCTGCCGGTAGTGGAGACCAAGATGACAACAGCGGTGGAGAGGCATGGTCGAATGTAGGAAACGTCACGGCCAGCGATGACACCTATGCTACATGTGCTTTGTTTCCCCTTACCTCGTCGGATTTTCTGATCGGCGACAACTTTGGATTTGCTATTCCTGGCGGCGCGACCATTACCGGCATCGAAATGGCGGTGGAACGAAAGACAAGCGTGAGTGGCGTTGGTGGAGATTCCCATGTTCAGTTGCTGAAGGCGGGAGTTCAACATGGAGACAACAAAAGCGGAGGGCATTCTTGGCCAACAGTCGAAGCCGAACGGAGTTGGGGCGGCGCGTCCGATATGTGGGGAGGAACATGGACTCCAAGTGACATCAATGACGCCAACTTCGGACTACGTATTGCAGCAACTGGCGATGAGGTAGCGTCATGCACGCTAAGCGTTGATCACATTAAATGCACTATTTACTACACGGTTTGATTTCGTAAGGATTTGATCAATGTCGAGATTACCAGCCGTTTACGAACCTGGTTCAACCGCAGGAAATCCTGCAGTTAGTCCAGTATCAGCCAATCTTGGCCAGCTCGGCGCATCAACTGAGTTTCGCAGACGACAGCTTGGACAACCTGGTGCAGCCGATCAAGCTGATGGCTGGCGAGCCGGATCGGCGTATCGTGTTCCCCGAACTACGCGCAATGCCTACGGGAATATGTACGACACCTTCTACGATTGGACTCGTAGCACAACCAGTCCGGACATGACATTGCAAGGGCTGATTGGCGAATACAGTCGTGCTCACAATGAAGGATTGTTGGCAAATCAACAGCGATATGAAGACATTCTCGGCGGGTATCGCGATCGCTACGGCCAGGCAATGAATCAGCTTCAGGGGTTGGGCTCTGTTGAAGCAGATCGAATCAATCGCCGGTACGATTCTCTTTCTGGTGCAACTCAGCAAAGCCTAGTCGACCGCGGTCTCTACAACACCACGATTGCACCAGGCATGTTACGTGGAGTGGAACGCGATCGCGCCGAAGCTCATTCAGCATTACAAGAACAGATTCGTCGTGAAAACCTCGGGTATCACACTCAACTGTCCGGTGACACCTTGGGTTTCATGGAACGACGAACTGACACGTATCCGAATCTTGACCAGATTGCCCAGCTGGCAATTGCCCTTGGCGAAACTGATTCACCAGGAGTGGGTACAGGTGGCGGCGGTGCAGCCATCGTTTCTAACAATCCACTGGGAACCGGTACGCAGAACCAGGTTGCGGCCGGGAGAGCTGCAAGAGGCAACAACCCAAGTATCAGCAGCGGCCCGCAGCCGTCGACGGGAGGCGGTGGCGGAGGGGGCGGCCGTGGGGGCGGTGGCGGCGGAGGATCTTCAAGCGGTGGCAGCCGTAGTGGCGGCAGTGGCGGTTCAGGTGGTGGTAGCGTCATTGGTAGCGGCGGTGGTGGCGTTCGAGTTCCTGTAAGCGGGAGTGGTGACGTAGGCACCGGCATGACAACCGTTCCTAGGTACGCCTACGATCAGTCGCCTGGTCAGGATCAATCGCAACGTTGGAGCAACGGACCGATGTCTGATCCGACGTACCATCCCAACCCGGCACTCAATCCTCAGAGCAGCGTGCAGGGCCTCTCGGCCAATCAGTACAGTCAGTTGCAAAAGATGGGAGGGGGTATGACCTTCACCGACAATGGCGACGGCACAAGCACGCTGAAAGACAAGGACGGCAAGGAAATGAAGGTTCCTAGCAGCTTGATCGACGGATTGAAGAAAGACGGTTGGTTGAAGGGCGACAGCCAGACCTCTTCTAATCCCCTCGGCGGTCTTAACTCCGAGTCTCCGTCTTCAAGCACTCCGGGTTACGGAATCGAGTCAGCACCGTGGTTTGACCCAAATTTTCTAGAAGGACTGGATCAATCAGGGATATCACCTGGCGAGCTTCAATCTCTTCTCGGAGGTTATGCGTAAATGCCAATCGTACTTGCACATTCACCGTCACCTGCAGCGGTCGGCTCGGCGGGATACCAGATTGGTGAAGGCCGTCGCAGAGAGCGAGACGTTGCCCAGCGCAACCAGCTCGCTCTTTCCTATGAGCAACTGAATCAACAAGCTGCATCACGAGCCGCGTCTGAATCCAATGCCATGATGCGGTTCTATGACTCTCTTGCAGCTCGACAGCAATTTGCTGCTGACCGTCGAGACGCTTCGCGCGAGTACCAAGAGTTCCAGTTGCTTCAACAGGGCATGGCCAACGATACCCGGTTGCAGTTGGCAGAGATGCAGATGGAGTCGCGGGCAGCACATGATGCGGAGATCCAACAAGCTCGCCGGCGAGAAGAAACTGGTCGTGCTGTTAGAGACGGCCTGGCCTTCTATACGCCAGAACAAAAGCTCAGACTGTCGCGATTACAAAACGAGCTCGGCAACCTCGGAACAAACAACAGGCTTAATCCCGGCCAACAACGAGATGCATCCCGCGCCCTGCAACAACAAATCGACGGCATTCTGGCAAACCCGCAGTGGCGATCGCCAGACGATCGACCAATGTCCACCGAAGAACAGGTGAAGCAAAAGCTGTACTTCGATGAGGGTGGTCAGCCTTGGACCATCAGCAAAGATGGTGAAGTTCAAGTTCCAAGAGGATGGTCAGCGCCAAAGGAAGAAAAGGAAGATGTTGTTTCAAAAGACAAACAGGCCGAACTTGAGTTTAAGCGACAACAATCAATAGCAAAGGCTGCCATTGAGTTGTTTGACTCGACCATTGAAACAAAGGACGCGAAAGGGAAGCCGCTGCATCACCCTCGGTTCAAGAGCATGGAAGAAGCCAGGCGTGCAGCCGAGAAGCTTTATCCACGCGAACAAGCTGCAGGACAACCGCAGCAACCGCAATCGCAGGCACCTCCAAAGCACCAACCTTTGGCAATAATTGGCGGCGAGGATCTGATTAGCAAATACCAAAGCATCAGCAAGCAAAGGGCAGACTTACTGAAACAGCACGGGGAACTTCGTAAAGAGCTTCGCAAAGCGGACGGTAGTCGATCGCGGATAGAGCAAAAGCGAATCGCAGAAGCAAAAGAAGAGATTCGATCTAACATGCGAGCCAGGAATCGCATGGAACGAGAGTTAGAGTCAATTGAAAAAGAGCTTAAGAATCGTCGCGACATGATGATTCGTCAAAAGAATCCTGGCGTGCGAAGGCTAGAAGCTAGAGGCCGAAACACTGACGATTTAATCAGAGCCCAAATGCAACTTCAGGGGATCAAGAAGGATTACCCGAACATCAAGTCGCTTTCTGAACTTCCTCAAGAAGTACAGCGACAGGTGCAGCAACTTATTCGCATCATCAATGCAGCAAATGGAAACTAAAAGATGCCAGACTTTTGGGATCAGATTGGAGTTCTGGATCCCGCCCCGAAGCTAGATATCAATTCTGGGTGGGATGACGTATCCTCTGCCGTTGACCAAGCCCAAAGCCAATTCGAGCCTGATTACTACAAGGAACGTGCGTACGCCACTGCTGCTGCGCAAGCAGCTACTGGAATTCCGTGGCGAGGAATCAGCGACCACGCGATTGCTCAAAGCACTCCACCTGAATATCGACACGCTGTTCTTGAGGCAATTCAGAAGGCGACCAAAGAAAAGAAGCCAATGAAGAAGCTCGGTAGTGGTGGACGTCTTGCTTCGGCGTTCGCTCAGGGAGCTTTTGAATTTGGTCTGCCATTGGCGCGAATGTTATCAAAGGCAACTGGCGGACCAATCGAAGAATTGGATGAAGAGCAAGAGCGATTTCGCCAGGCGATTGTAGCCGTTAAGGAAAAAGAAGATCCATCCATCGATAAGTCATTCTTGATGGGCAATCTTCAGAAGACGGCCCAAATGACCTTCCCAATGATCATGGCCGTTGGTGCTGGCCGTGCAATGAAGGGCGCGGGTGCAGTGGCTGGAGCTGGATCCAAGGCGCAGACGCTGCTGCAAGCAACTGGTGTTAGCGGTTCTTTTCTTCCGCAAATTTACGATGACAGCTACCGTCAACTAATCGGCGAGGGATTCAAGAAAGATCAAGCTAAGCGAATCGCTACTTTCTCAGCTCCAATTGAAGCTGCTATCGAATCAATCCTTCCCGATCCCTTGACTGGCTACAGTGCTGCTTTTCGTGGCACAGCTCGACAGGTTGCAGGAAACCTTCTTCGTCAAGCTACGAAGAACTACAGCAAAGAACTTAGCGAAGAAGCGCTGCAAGCGATCTGGCGAGAAACAGTAAACGAAACCGCCAGGATCATGGATGAGAAGATTCCGGACAAAGGTTATGGCAACGCCCTTGTAAAGGGACTGGAAGCAGTCAAAGAATCTGCTGTTCCTCTCGCAATGATGATGGGTCCAGGCATGGCCAGAAGCGGCCTGGCTGTCGCTGCGGAAAGCGGCAATCGTCCGCAACGCCTTAGTCAACTGCAAGGCTACCGTGATTCAAGTCGTGAACTAGCAGAATTCTTGAGCACGGATGAAGGTACACGTCAGTGGGTGGCTGAGAATTTTGAAGAGGCTATTAATCTTCCAGAGTCTCCGTCTCGGTCTGAATGGAAGCGGGCGGGCCTTCCGTCGACGATGGGGAAAGAAGAGCGTACGTCTTTTGTCCAGCGAGCGAGAAGTTTGTTCGATTCAGTCGATGTAGATCAACAACCTGAAATTGAGATGGGAGAACTGCAAACAGTTTCTCCACAAGTTGCGGAAGCCACTCTAGATCCCACAACGATTGAGCCAGCAGACACGATCGAAACGGAGAGCTTCACTCTTACTACTGACACTGAATCACCAGAAGTACCGGAAGTCCTTTCAGATGTTCCACAGCAGCCTGGGCAAAAGAGCTTCCTTGACATGACGGTTGAAGAAAAACGGGAATATCTTCAGCAGCGAAGGGCAGCTGCAGCTGACACAGCCGAACAAGAAAATACGTCAAGTGAAGTTGCAGTTGATCGCGATGCTCCTGCTCCCAGCGAAACTCCCCAGATTGCAGCGACAAGGGAGTGGACTATCGAGAGTCCTTGGGAAGAGATAAAGGCTGAGGCAAAGCGGCAGGGAATTAAGCTGGGACGAAGGAAGCAGGCGATTGTAGACGAACTGAACTCGCGTACTGACGGGAGTGTTGATTGGTTCAGCAGGTGGATCAGGCGGGGTAGTCTTGAAAAAGCAGCTAAAGGCTCAGGAGAACAAGCGGATGCTGCAAAGCGAGTATTAGAAAAGCGGAAAGCGAAGAAAGACAAAGAGGCTTCAGGAGCCCCTGCAAGCTCTGTAACGTCCGCAAAGCCTGAAGCCTCTGACGTGTCGCCCGAACCTACAAAAACATCACCAGCGAGCCAAGAGGCGGGAGAGTATCGCGTTTCGCAAATCGATGAAGTATCAGGAGATCTTGAAAAAGCTGGCTACGGATTTCTTCCAGGTCTTCCCCGTGGTCATTGGGTGAAGAAGAACAAACAGGGATACGCTGGCAAGGACGTTAGCGCTATAGAGGTCTCTCGTGAATCAGGTGTTCCAGTTGAGCGATTGGATGAGATTGCGGAGAAGTCGCAATCAGCCTTTGAGAAAACAGCAAAAGGAGAAACATCGAAGAAGACACTCAAGCCAGTTGCGAAAGTTATGCAGTTCAAACCTGGCGAGCAGCGCGGTTTACCAGGAATGGAGAAACACGTTGCTGAAGCCAACGAGCGAGAACGCCGGATTCGCATCTTTCGTCGTAATCCAATTCACGAACGTCTTGCTGAATTAGCAGGCGACAGCGACGAAGCTCGTGCATGGGCAGATTCGCACTTTGAGGCGTTCGAAAAGATGGAGGACACGATCATTGCGGAAGCCCAGGAAGCCGCCCAAGAGACCATTCCTAGTTTTGACTACGAAAGCGTGTACAAAGCTCTTCCGCTCCCTGCTGCGCCGGATGGCATCAATGTCGACGAGAACACTCATTGGGAAATTATTGTCGAAGGTATCGAAGAAGCCGCTGATCGTGCGTCAGAAAGGATCAAAGAATTTGGTCCTGTCGAGTTTAGATTCAAGATAGGTGATGCGGTCTTTAGTGACGCCACTGGTGTTCGAGGAACAATTCGCAAGTTTATTTTCGACAGCAATGACTTGTATGCAGAAGTTGGCGATGGAGGCAGCGTTGAATCAGTACGATTTGACGACTTGCGCCATGAAGAAACTGAGGCCGAGGATCTTGGCAATGGTCCTCAACAACAAACGTCTGAACCGCAAGAGAGTAAAGCAGACCTAACAACGAAATCTGAGCGATTAGAAACAGAAGGCAAGGATGTTCGACACATTCTCCAGTGGACTGAGAATGGCAAGAGTCGCGAACGGTCATTTGCTGCGTACTCGATGGCGAAACGATACATGGATCAGCTTGGATCCAGTGCCAGCGACAAAGCAATCAACACTGTTACAACGCCTCGTGCTGAACTGGAAGTCAAACCAACAGACGCTCCGAAGTCGATCGAGTACACCAAAAAGGGAGGTTTCGATGCTTCCGCGATGGATCCTGCAATCGCTGGTGAAGTCATCAGTGACATAAAGGTTACTCAATGGTCCCCTCAGCTAAACAAAGATCTGCGAGATGCCTTGCAAGAGATTGCCGACAAGCAAACTGACAGTGAGCATTCGACTGAATATCAACGACTCCGAGATGCGTACTATGACATCAATCTTGGCGAAGTTGAACGGAATCGCGAAAACACCAAGCGATACGTAAAGAAACTACACGAAGAGGCGTATCATCGAATTGCCAAAAGTCGGGGTGTGCCAAATGGCCGTCGACATGGCTCATTGTCTGGCGCCAAGAAATGGAAGGATGCAATCCTCAACGCCAAGTCGGATGCATGGGAAGATCCTGATGTCGTAGCTGCGGTCGAAGATAAGAACTTGGCCGAGAAGAAGTATCAAGAACTCTCCAGCCAGAAGGCTAAGGCAGAGAAGGATATGGCTCGCCAAGGGCATCAGGACTTGGTTGAAAAGTTTGGCGAGAAAGAGTCAGGCGACATTTTGGTGTCTCGCACGTTAGGTCCAGCAACGGCAATCCGCATCGACGGCTGGAGCGAAGAAGACGCCACTTACTACGTTTCTCAAGGGGCTTTCGTCGAATCAACGGGTCAGTTCTACCAGCAATACGAACATTTGCAGGAGATGACCCCTTACGCGGTGTTCCGAGCTTACGGGTCAATTGACGAGTCTCGTAGCGTGCAGGCTGTCAAGATGCAGGTCGACGAGGCGCTGGCTAAAGCGAAGCAGATTGAGGCGGACGAAGCAGCACAGAAGGCAGCAGAAGAACGAGTCGAGTATTACCAGAAGCGACTTCGCACCAAATCTCCCGTTAAAGCCACCCCCGCCAGGGTATTGCCACTAGAGCGGCAATACCCAATGACCTACAAGGAAAATCCAGCTGTCGGAAATCCAAGAGTTGTCGTTTGGGGTGAGATCCCCAAGAGTCTTGAAAAACGCAGTAAAGAGATCGCGAAGAAGAAAGGTAGTCACTCGCCGATCAAGTTGGAATCCTACCAAGATCAGTGGACAGACAAGACCGCCAAGAAGTTTGAATTGATCGGTTACCTGGAAGACATTGACCACGAAAAGCCATCCGATCGAGTTCACACTGCTCTCCTGAGCGACGGAAAGAACGTTGTAGGGATTAATTCGGACTACCATGATTACTTTGCCGGCGAAGGGTTTACCTTTGCCATTGGCGACAAGCTCATTGAGGGCGATGGTGGATTCATCCTGTTAAGGAAGAATGACACGGTTGTTGGTGCGGTAGCCTCGATGCGATTTAGCGATGAAAGCGCAACAGTACCGTTCTCGGAAGCGGACATGTGGATCACTGGTAAGAAGCCAGCGACTACCACCGAAAAGAAAAGGGAGGCTATCAAGCGATTCAAGGCCAAAGCCAAGGATCTGGTCGATCGTCTAAGCAACCGTCCTTCTATGAATCCAATGTTTGAACCTAAGGTCTGGTCAGATGTAATCGAACTGGTGATCGCTGGCACCGAAGCGGGTTGGTACACATTTCAGGAATTTATTGAGAACTTGTCTGCTCGCATAGGCAAAGCTGAAGTTGTCAAAAACTCCGCCGCGATACGAGAAGCATGGGATGAAGCCCGCGCCATTGACGATCGCATGGATCCTTCGACTCCCATTGAACGTATTCTTGGCGACGACAGCGCCGAAACTACCCCGCCTGATCCACCTGCTGAACCAATCAACAGCACGGGTGAAGAATCCCCTTTAACCAGCATCAAGAACGAAATTGTCAATGAGTTGCGAAAGCGACGAGGAATCGAGGAGTTGCCTGAAGTTGGCGCTGAAACTCAACAAGAGTGGCTCGATGCGGCTGAGAGAGCTTTAACTGAAAACCCGAACCTCGGCACCTTCTTAGTTGAAGAAATCACGGATTCGCCGCGAAATCTTAGCAACATCGAAGTTGCGGTGATGCAGATCCATTATCGCCAGGTTAACAATTCCTTCGACGAAACTGCTGATGCTCTTTCCTCGGCTGTTGAGTCTAGCAATCCCACTGCGTCGGCTAGTCTGCAGAGCAAGGCAGATCTTTTGATAGGCCAACTCAATGACATTGAGCAGGCTACCAAAGCTGCTGGCCGCGAGTGGGGACGTGCAGGCGTGGCCAGGCAGATCGTACTTGCCAAAGATTTCTCCCTGGCTGGAATGATGCGAAAGGCCAGGGTTTCTAATGCTGGCAAACCGTTGTCCGCAGAGCAGCAAAACGAAATTGCTGGATTAGCAAAAAGGTTTGCAGAAATCGAGAAGAAGCTGCAGGAATCAGAAGCTCGTCGATCGGAGCTCGAAAGCCAACGTCGCGTGCAAGAAGGTATCGACAAGGACAAAAAGAGAAAGAAGAAAAAGCCAGCTCGGACACAGGCAGCCCGAAAGAAGGTAGACGATGCTTGGGATGCTTTTAACAAAATGGCAAAGGGCAAGTTGTACTCGAATCCCCTCGAGCTAGCCGCTCCAGCGATTAAGTTGATTTCCGCTTACGTTGATCTTGGCGTGACCACCTTCGGCGAGTTCATGGCCAACGTTCGTAAGAGAATAGGGGATGCAGCAACCGTCAAGGCAAGGGAGACATTCAAGACCGCCTGGGACGAAATGAAAAAGAAAGGTGATATTCCACCCACTGACATCGACCTAACAGACCTTGCGGCTATCACGCGGTTAGCGAGAAGGATCCAGCGGACACTTGTAGAATCCGGTATCACTAAGCGGGACGCTGTAGTTGACGCTGTTCATGAATCACTTCAGGAGATCATGCCAGGGATTACTCGACGGGAGTCAATGGACGCCCTGAGCGGATACGGGCAGTTTACTCCCCTTTCGAAAGACGAGATCGACGCAACGATTCGAGACATCAATGGTCAATTGCAACAGCTCGCGAAGCTCGAAGACATGGAGAAGGGAATTGCTCCAGCTAAGACAGGCCCAGAAAGACGAACGCCAAGCGAAGATGAGCGACGTCTCATTAAGCAGGTAAATGAAGCAAAGAAACGTGGCGGATTTGCTGTGACAGACCCAGCCTCACAATTGCGAACTGCAATGCAGGCCGCCAAGACCGCTGTTCGCAATCGAATCACAGATCTGGAGCATGAGATTAAAACGGGGGAGCGAATCGTCCGCGATCGTGTGGAATTGATTCCGGACAAAGAGTTGGAGTCACTTCGGAATCAACGCGACGAATTACTTGTCGAACACAAAAAGCTGTTTCCTCCCCAAGGTGCAACGCAAGAGCAGAAAGTTGCTGCTGCCAACAGTGCTCTTGATCGGGCAATTGCTCAGTTGGAGCAACAGCTAAAAGAGGGCGACATCAGTCCAAAGCCTCGTTCTAAGCCAATTTCAACTCCTGAGCTGGACGCTAAGCGAGCTCGACTTGAATCCCTTCGTAGCCAGCGTAAGGCACTGCAAGATGCTGCCAATCCAAGACTGACACCAGAGGAACGGGCAAGAAGATCCTATGAAGCCAACCTGAAACGAAGGATCGCCGATTACAAAAAGAGGATTGACAATAAAGAATTCGCGCCTCGAAAAAGAGAGCCAAGACCGTTAAGCAGCTCGGAGCTAAAACTCAAGCAGCAACTTGAAGACGTGAAGCACGAGTTCTTCGAGAAAACAGCGGAGTATCGATTAGCCAACATGAGCCCGCTAGAGAAATCTTGGGACTACGTAAAAGAGTTGTCGCATTTATCGCGAGCTGCGTTAACAAGCGTCGATCTTTCAGCCGTATTTCGTCAGGGCGGAGCACTGGTTTTTAGTCATCCATTGATGGCAAAGAAATCTGGGAAGGCCATGCTTCAGGCATTGAGTAGTCGACAAGCTGAGTCTGAGTCAATCGAAAAAATACGCAATCGAACGAATGGACAACTGTATCTGACTGCCGGATTAGAACTGACCGCTGATCAAGACAAGCTGACCCGTCAAGAAGAGGCGTTTATGGGTCGGTGGGCAAAGAAGGTTCCATTCATTCGGGCTTCGAACCGAGCGTATGCGACATTCTTGAATAACATTCGAGCAGATGTTTTTGACCATATGGTGAGTAACCTGGGCCGATCTGGAACGGTAACGCTTGACGAGTCTAAGGTGATTGCTCGCTTTGTAAATGTGGCCACCGGCCGTTCGGACCTGGGAAGGTTTAACAACGTAGCTGCAAATCTAAACATGGTGTTCTTTGCGCCAAGGTATGTGGCTTCTCGATTCCAATACTTGGCGATGCCGTTTTACCTTCCGTTCACCAAGACCACACCTCGCGTAAAGAGAGCGATCCTTGCTGAATATGGGCGACATGCCGTTGGCGTTGGTACGTTTATTGGGTTGATCCTGTCGCTTGGTTCATTGCTTGGCGATGACGAAGAAGAGCCTAAGATCGAGATGGATCCGCGGGCGAGCGATTTCATGAAAATCAGGATTGGAGAAACGCGACTGGATCCAATGTCGGGGCTTTCTCAGACAATGGTGCTCTTGTCGCGGCTGACGTCCGGTCAAAGCAAATCTTCGTCTGGAAAGGTTTATCCGATTCGTGGCGACGTTCCGTATGGCGGATCAACATCTGCTGACGTGATTAGTCGTTTCCTGCGTACGAAACTAGCGCCTGTACCAGGTTCTGCTGTCGACTGGTTGTCTGGGGAAAATGTGGTTGGAGAACCAGTTAGATCTGCTTCTGTGGTTCCGAACATGTTCATTCCCCTTTCCCTGCGAGAAGTTTCTGAAACCGTACAATCCCGTGGAGTGGCTAAAGGGTCCGCGATCTCGGCAGCGGCTATCTTAGGAATGGGAGTTTCTAACTACGGGCCGAAAACCAAATTTCGCAAAGCCAATCCCAAAGAACGGGATGAGATGACCGCTCGTCTAGCTGCTCAGATCGCTAGAATCGTCAAGCCGGATGCAGATGAGCGGCGAGAGATCCGCGATGTAGTGAATCAGCTGAAATTCTTTGGTGTATCAAAAGGCAAAGCTTTGCGTCTCTTAGATGCTAAGCTGAGAGCCAAAGGAATGGGTCGCTTAGGCCGTGATCGGTGGCGAAAGGCTTTTGTCAGTCGATATCGTTAGCCTCTGGTACTCGTTGATGGTCGGATTTAAGCTATCGTCAGTTTGTTACACTCTGGAAATGGCTACTGTAACTCAAGAAGAAGTACGACAGCTGTTTGCCCGTAGATTGTCGGAAGAACGTCAAGCTTTGGGTTGGAGTCAATCTGAGCTGGCTCGCCAAATGGATACTACGCCTGGGTTCGTTTGCGACTACGAAAAACATCGTAGAAATCCAACTCTAGACACGATTGTGCGATTCGCAAATGCAATGGGAATCTGCCCAGCAAGTCTCATAAAGTCAACGAAAGACTGTTGACGACCTATGGAATAATCGTGTAATCTCTTCGGGTGCTTCAGACACCCGCTTCTGTTTCAACATCGTGTGATTACTCCGTTTCGGGTGCCTGTCCGGCTGAATATCAAGCCAAAAGGATGGCCTGAAACATGGAAGTAACTCTTACAACATGGCGCAATCGTCATGTCGCACCTGCCCAATCTGGGCTGATTGATCCCGTGGGGACGAATGGAGTCTCGGGAAGGTCAACAGGGTGGTTGGCCGCTGGTGGACGTTGGAAACGACGGGAATAGCGATTTCGTGGCCTTCACCAGCGACAGGGTTGTTTCTGGTGGAGGTCGCATTTCATATCACGGAGGAATGAGATGTTGGTACTAGGAAGGCGCAAGAGCGAGTCTGTTTACGTTGGCCATGACATCGAAGTTGTTGTCGTGGAGATACGCGGTGAACAAGTTCGTCTTGGGTTCAAGGCTCCTGACGGTATATCTATCCATCGCAGCGAGATATACCAGGACATCATGAGGAAGGCCGCTGACAAGATCGCCCAGCGACTCAATGAGACTGGTGCAAAACATTCAGATGGAAAGGAGTGGACTGGTGAATTGATTTTAGCCTTTGCCGAAGAAGACACAGAGTATCTTGGATCAGTTCGCGACGAAATGTCTGCTCAGGACGGCTTTCGGGGGGCGGCATGACCAAGCAGCTGTTGACTCACTCGCGAATGCAAAGCTTCAAGACGTGCCGCAAACGTCATCAATTTGAGTATGAGAAGGGCCTTCGCAGGGAGTATGACGCGAAGGCCCTTCGCATGGGAAGTGCTGGCCATGAAGCACTCGATGTGCTGAAGAAGACTGGCGGAGATCTTGAAGCTGCTCTTGAAGTAGTTCGCCAATGCTACGGCGAGTGTCCTGACGGAATGGACGATTGGGATTGGGCGATCGAGCGAGAGACGATGGAGTCTCTGATTAGTGGTTATCACTGGCGGTGGGGTGAACAGCCGCTGGAGATGATCGCCTCAGAACAAGCTTTTAAGTTCCCGCTGAAGAATCCGGAAACGGACAAGCCTACTCCGCTTTGGGATGCTGCCGGAAAGATTGATGGCATTGTTGGTCTTGATGCGAGAAAGCTTGTTTTAGAGCACAAGTTCATCAGCGATCCGATCGACCAGGATGGTGACTACTGGCGACGGCTGCAGCTTGACTCCCAGATCAGTCTCTACACCTGGGCTGCTCGCCAACTTGGACACGATGTATCCGGCGTCTTCTACGACGTGATTCGTAAGCCAACGATCAAGCCGTCAACGGTTTACCTAACCGATGAAGACGGCTTCAAGATCGTGCTGGATTCCAGTGGCAATCGCGTCTTCAAGACGAAGAAAGCGAAGAAGTCATGTGAGTTCTGTGAGGGGTCAGGTTTCTGCGAAGTGTACGAAGATCCCCTCATTGGAAATTCATCGCGGCCCTGTGTTTGTACGCAAAGCGAGCCTCGTCAAACCGGAGACGCCAGCAAAGGCTATGTCCTGCAGTCTCGTCGCATGACTCCCGAAGAGTGGAGCGACAAGCTGCTCGCCGACATTGGCGAACGTCCGGACTTCTACTTTGCACGCATCGAGATTGCTCGTCTCGACGGTGACATCGAAGAGATGCAAGCGGAGATGTGGGAAGTCCAAAAGACCATACGTGCGGCTCAGAAAACAGGCCGTTGGTACAAGACGGTCAGCAAAGACACTTGCACATGGTGTCCGTTCTTCGGTCTCTGTGTTTCTCGTTACTTACCTTCCGAGGATGCACCAGAAGGCTTTGTAAAGCTTGATGATGTGCATCCAGAACTTCATTAGGAGATCACTGTGGGTACACCACAACCAGAAACAGCCAAACCGTCCAAGCCAGGCAAGGGCAAGCCGGCTCCCGCACCTGCGGCTTCCGGAGCCCCGAATACCAGTGTGACCGCTGGTGAAACTGGGTTCTCACGCGGCCGCATCATCCAAGGTGAACGAATCGGTATCTATGGACCTGGTGGCATCGGTAAGACCGAGCTGGTGGCTTCTCTTCAAGACCTTGGAATTGAGCCGCTATTCATCGACCTGGATCAAGGGTCGCTAGGTTTGGATGTGGCTCGATCTACGGTCAACGGCGAACTGGTTCATTCGTTTGAGCAAGTTCGAACGGTTCTTCAAAACGTCGATGCGATCGCGGCTGAAAACTTCGGAGCCGTCGTCATCGACACGTTCTCAGCTCTTGAGGACATGACTCGTGATTGGGTACTTGCCAACGTTCCTCACGAGAAGAACGGCAAGGCAATCAATCGCATCGAAGACTACGGTTTCGGAAAGGGCTACCAGCACATCTTCGAAACCGCACTGCTTGTCCTTCAAGACCTCGATGCGATTTGTCGGCGAGGCATTCACGCCGTTGTGATCTGCCACCAGTCGGCCGACAAGGTGCCGAGTGCTGAGACCGAAGACTTCCTAGAGTATCAGCCGCGACTTCAGTCACCACCCAAGATGGGCAAGCTCCGCGAGCGTGTCTTCGAGTGGTGCAATCACTTCTTCCGCGTCGACCACGATCGTAGCGTTGAAGACGGCAAGGCTGACAAAGGCGACGTACGAACGATTCACACGATTCGCACTACGACCGCCTGGGCGAAGCATCGAACGATGCCCAACGACAGAGAGTTCCCAGAGACCATCCACTATCCCAAGGGTGGCACAGAGCTTTGGGAAATCATGTTTGGGGATGGCGAGTGAAGATCCCCTTAGCTGTTTATTGTTCCATTTCGAACAAGTACGACCAGCTCATTGAAGCTACCGCTCTGGCGGTAAGACTTGGCCACGGTCGTTACGCCTTGAACCGGCACAACTGTGAGCTATGTCAAAGCCTTTTTACTCTTCGTCAACGTGTCGAGCGAAGCGAGCGAATCGTTCTCGGCATCATCATCAACGATCGTTTGAAAACCCCTTAGGAGATAGTTATGCCTGACATTCAACAGGCCGGTGTGTTTCGTGGCGAAATCAGTAGCTACGGACTCAACGAAGCAGATAGTGGCGCGATCGCCGTCACTATCAAAGTATCGATCCATGAAATATTCCACGAAGACAAATGGCATGACTGGAAGGAACATGACTTCGTTGCCAACGGTGACATCTGGGTCATCAAGAAGGATGGCAAGTTGAACAAACGTCAAGCTGAAGCGCTGGTCAAGTGTGCCGGCTGGGACGGTTCGTTTACAAGCATTAGCCAGGGAACCTGGTCGCCGACTCCCGTCTCGGTTGTTGTCAACGAGGATACGTACAAAGACGAGACTCGTTTTCGCATCGAATGGCTGAACGAGTTCAACCGTACGCCTGGTGGCGGCAACGTTGACGACGACAAAGCCAAGAATCTTGAACAGAAGTTTGGTAGCGAGTTGCGAGCGATCGCGGGAAACTCCAGTCGCAACGGTTCGAAGCCGGCGAGTAAGCCGAGCAAGTCAAAGAAGGGCGGCAAGAAGGAAGAGAAGCCGAAGAGCGATTCGGCTCCATCGCCACCTGAACCCGACAATATTCCTGACGAGGAAATTCCCTTCTGATGGCAACTCTTTACTGTAAGTGCTCAGGTACGTTCACCAAGGAGGAACGAGGTTTCTTCACACGCGGCGGGATATTCGTCCCGTCGCGCAAGAAGCCTTGGTACATCAGAACGTCTTGCACTGGTTGCGGCCGCTTCTACGGCTTTCGTCCAGTCGACCGGAAGGGGAAAAAGCGATGAGCGACGACATTTGCACGCATTGCTCAGGGACCGGCTGTGATCCCTCAGGCGCTCGTCCTGACGATTATGGCCATCACATCGTTTGCCAGACGTGCGGCGGCTCAGGCGTCCCCAGAGAGGACAAGTGAGGCAATGAGAGATCACGCCATCGTATCCCCACATTTCTGGATTGGGGAAACCGGCCGAAAGCTTCGCGGCCATCCCGAAGCTCAGATCGTTTGCTCCTACGCGATGTCGTGTCCCAGCTCCAACATGATCGGCCTGTACTACCTGCCGATACCCATGATTTGCCACGAAACTGGCCTTTCAGAGGATGAAGTTTGGAAGGGGCTTCGAAGGGGTGCGGAGGTGGACTTCGTAGCATATGACACCATCGCACAGGTCATTTTTGTGCCAAATATGGCTCATTGGCAGGTAGCACCGTTTCTCAAGCCCACAGACAACCGGGTGAAGGGTGTCAAAAAGCAGCTTGAGCAGTACGCGAAAAGCCCCTTTCACTCAAGGTTTATTGCTATTTACGGCGATTCCTTCAGTCTTGGTTTGGAAGCCCCTTCCGAAGGTGTTTTAGAAGCCC
>CEUX01071566.1_pt1 | contig 17583 bp, 25 predicted proteins | sample 531361 | NCBI WGS metagenome assembly CEUX01 (sample SAMEA2622736, study PRJEB7988) | marine metagenome | isolation source: saline water (ENVO:00002010), including
CATATATTAGATGATTTTGATTGCAAAAGATTAGATGAAATTAAAGTCAAAGGTAAAGACGAACCTGTTGAAATATTCGCTCCATATATTGAAGGTGAAATTCGTAAATTATATAAAAAATAAGTTGAAACCGCATGAACACTTTTGATATACTAGTAACATAATGAAGAAAAGGCGAGCTAAAATATGAATGAAATTGAACCAGAAGGTAATTTTGTAGGAAAACCAAAATCTAGATATGATTTTGTATTAAAATTAACAGAAAGTCGTTCTACAACTAGAGGCTATTATGTTCACAAATTTACAGACAGAAAAGATAATCATTTCTTGATGTTTGGTGATGAAATATTATATGCACAAAGGGAATATACAGATGGTCCTCAAAACCAAGTAGGGTCTCATGCATTAATTAAAGGAGATGTATTTAAAATCAAAGCTACTATCAATAGGCATAGTATAAACAAATACAGTCCTGATAGCTCGTATAAAGAGAATGTTATAAACAGACCAACATTTGGTAAATATTTAGGAAATTTAAATGATCAACAGACAACAGAAGAGGAGACTATTTAAGTTGAAACTACGCAAACGCAGAATTCTAGCTCTTAGTAAAGCAGAAGAAAATGCACAGAATCCAGATTTCAAAAAGCTTTGGGCTGATAAAAAAGACGAGCTTTTGAATAAACCACTCTAACGAGTGTTATAAATATAATTGATACGCCGTAGGTTCGGGTATCAATTTTTAACCTTGCTTAACATAGGAGGTCAATATGACTATAAATGAAGCATTATGGAGAGAATTAACTCCATTCACTATCGGCTTTGACAATGTATTCAATTCATTGGACAGAGTTCGATCAATACCACAAACTAACTATCCACCTTACAATATTCGTAAAGGTTCTACGGAAGATACTTTTCTCATTGAACTAGCAGTAGCTGGATTCGGTGAAGAAGATTTAACTGTATCAGTTAAAGAAAATAATCTTTCAGTAGAAGGAGATATTGGAGACAAAGATAGTGGTTTTGTTCATCAAGGGATCTCACAAAGAAAATTTTCAAGGAACTTTGTTCTTGCAGATGATGTTGTGATTAAAGGTTCCGATCTTTCTAATGGTATTCTTACCATTTATGCAGAAAGAATAGTTCCAGAAGAAAAGAAAGCTAGAACTATTGAGATTGGTAGTCTCAGTAAATCAGTTAAGAAACAATTCTTAGCTGAATAACTATGAGTGTTGCTCAGGTGTGTGTGGGCGGGAGCGTCGTTAATTTTATCTGTGGTTTATAACCCACTGGAGAAAAAACTTGACACCTGAGCTAATGCTGTTATAATAGATATATGTTTAGGAAAATAATGGAATTTTTTAATAAAAAGGAAATTGATCCTGACGAGACAGAATATATTAATTATCAAGATAAATATATTTCTGAATTGAAAAAAGAAAATAATGAAGAGGAAAATAAATCATGAATTTTTGGAATAAATTTGTTGAATTTTTAATTGGTGAGCCTACAGGTAAACGAGCTAGAGATTCAAAAGGTCGTTATGTAAAAGACGACAAATCTACGCCTAATGTAAATGAAGCCTATACTGATGGTAGAAAACCTAAATCTAAAGCTAAGCCTAAAGCTAAAGCTAAGAGAGGAAGAGGAAGACCAAAAGGTTCAAAAAATAAGCCTAAGAAGTAATGGGTCTTTTGTATAGCAATAGCTATGATTCTACAAAAAAGTGTTCTTCACAAGGAGTTGGTGGCCGTGGTAGAAAAATAAAAATATCAATGTCAACAATGAATAAACATAAGAAGCGTTCACATAAAAAATATCGTGGCCAAGGAAGATAAAACAATAAATACTCATTATCCACTATTTGATGATGGTCTTTATACAGAGGTTGTTCATGAAAGTGGAGAAAGAGCTATCAAAATTCTTAAAGGTGATTATAAAGGAATAATTTATCAGTATGGAAAAATTGAATTTGTCCCTAGGGAAGAATCAGAAATTCCTACAATTAATTTTGATAGAGCCGTTAGAAGTTGTCCTGATGAATTATTAGATACAATTTCTAATGACAAGGTATTTAATCAACTTATGGGTGATATACTCATAGAACTGTTAGCCAATCAAGGGCTAGAGGAACTAAACAATGGAATATAGTAAAGAATTTAGGGTAAGACTTAAAAAGGAGATAACTGCAGATGAAGGTTGTGTATTAGAAATATACGAAGATCATCTAGGTTATAAAACAGTTGGAGTGGGTCATTTAGTTTTAGCTAAAGATCCAGAGCACGCCTTTGGTGTAGGAACTCCAATAACACAAACGCGTTCAGATGAACTTTTGTTTCAAGATTTAAATATCTGTTTAACAGAATGTGAGAATGCGTTTCACAACAATTGGAGAGATTGGCCAGAAGAAGTTAAATTAATAATCGCAAACATGGCTTTTAATTTAGGTATCACTAGATTACAAAAATTTAAAAAGATGTTCGCTGCTCTTAATGCAGGTGATTATGCAACAGCTTCAGAAGAAGGTCTAGACTCCAAATGGGCTAAACAAGTCTATAATCGTGCAAAGAGATTAATGAATCGTTTACGCGATATAGATGTAACGGACAAATAAATTATGAATGGTGATATGTCAAAAGTGTTAAGAGAAGCACTAATTATAAAGTATGAAGGTGAAATAGCTGAAGCCAAAGCTAATATCCAAGTGTATATGAATAATCCAGTTGGTATCGGAGAACATCCTGATATTATAGCTGCTATAGATACACAGATAGAAAACATGGCTCACGCTGAGGAAAAATTACTTGCAGTCAAAAATCATTTCGTTCCCGAAAGAGTAATTTGACCAGAATCAACATAATCCCTGTTGAAGAATTAACCGATCAACATTTGATCGCAGAGTATCGGGAGATATTCATGGTTGGTTCTGCACTACAAAGATCCCTTAATTCTGAGCGTTGGAATCCTAAAAAGATTCCTGAAACTTTTAGATTAGGAGAAGGTCATGTAATGTTCTTTTATGATAAAGGAAAATATCTTTATAAGAGATATGACGAAATCAGAAAAGAACTCAAGAAAAGAAATTTTAAAATAGATGATCATAGACATTTTAAAACATCACAATTTCCAGTAGAATATTTTAATGATTGGGTGCCGTCTAAAAAAGATCAAGAAATCATTAGAAAAAGAATTGAAGAAAGGATACAGATGAAACCAGAATGGTATAGACATTATGGCGTTTCGCTGTTATAATATATATTATGCACTACTATACTAATGTTCAAAAATACAAAGATTTCATTCTTGCTCGAGGAGTATTGAATGGAGAGAAATATATTAAGAGATTAAAATATGAACCAACTTTGTATATTCCAACAAATAAACAAACAGCACATAAATCAGTCAAAGGTGAATTTCTACAAGCTAAGAAATTCGGCTCTATTAATCATGCACGAAATTGGAGAAAGAAATTTTCTGATACAAATATTGAAGTTCATGGATTAGATGCATGGGAATATACTTACATCAATGAAGTATTTCCTAAAGACATAGATTTTGATATTAAAAATATTAACATACTTAATATTGATATTGAGTGTGAATGTGAAAATGGATTCCCTGAGCCAACTGAAGCTGAGGAAAAAGTCAACGCTATTACAATGAAATTATTTGGACATGATGAAACGCATGTCATTGGAACGGACAATTTTGATTTTAAAACAGACGATCCTAATATTGTTTATCATAAGTGTAGGCATGAAACAGAATTACTAAAAACATTTATGAAAGTCTGGGACGAATTAGAGCCAGACATCATTACAGGTTGGAATGTTGAAACTTTTGATATTGCATATCTTGTTAATCGTATCTGGAAATTGTTTGATTGGGATACAGTCAGAAAATTATCACCACATGAATTAGTTACATCTAGAGAATGGTTATATATGGGACAAAAGAAAATGGTTTCATATAATATATCTGGAGTCGCGATTCTTGATTATCTAGAAATGTATAAGAAGTTTACATACATCACTAGAGAAACATATCGTCTAGATCATATCGCAGAAGTAGAACTTGGTAAAAAGAAATTAGATTACTCAGAGTTCGGAGCGATGCATCTATTCTATAGAAATGATTATCAGAAGTTTCTAGAATATAATGTTCGCGATACAGAACTTGTAGAAGAACTTGATAATAAATTACAACTTATGGAATTGGTTATCACTATGGCATATCAAGCAAAGTGTAATTTTCAAGATGTATTTGGTTCAGTTAGATATTGGGATTTATTGATATACAACTTCTTAAAGAAACGAGGAATGGTCCCGCCACCTAAGAAAGGAGCACAAGGGAATAGAATCATTGGTGCATATGTAAAAGAACCACAAGTAGGACAACATAAATGGGTAATGTCATTTGATTTAAATAGTCTGTATCCACATTTAATCATGCAATACAATATGAGTCCTGATACAATGATTCAGAAATTATATCCACAAGAGATTTCAGTAAAGAAACTATTAGAAGGTGAAGTTGATACTAGTATGCTCACTACGAGCACTGTAACGCCCAATGGTGCCTTATTCTCAACAAAGAAACAAGGGTTCTTACCAGAACTTCTAGAAGAAATGTATGACCAAAGAGTTTTGTTTAAAAACAAAATGATACAAGCTCAAAGAGAAAGAGAAAATACACCTAAAGATGATTTAAATAAAAGAAAGAAACTAGAATATGATATTGTTAAATATAATAATAATCAGTTGGTCAGAAAGATTTCTTTAAACAGTTGTTATGGTGCTTTAGGAAATCAGTATTTCAGATACTTCAATTCTAGAATCGCAGAAGGAATTACAACAGCTGGACAATTAAGTATTAAATGGGTTGAAAGAGCTGTTAATGAATATTTGAATAAGTTATTAGAAACAGAAGATGATTATGTTGTAGCGATTGATACTGATTCAATTTATGTATCATTTGAGAATTTAATCGAAAGAGTCAATCCAAAAAATCCTGTAGAATTTTTAGATACAATAGCTAAAGAAAAATTAGAACCTATGATCAATGAGTCGTATGAAGAACTAGCTTCATATATGAACGCTTATGAAAATAAAATGATTATGGGTAGAGAAGTCATAGCAGACAAAGGTATCTGGACAGCAAAGAAAAGATATATTCTTAATGTTCATGATAACGAAGGAGTTCGATATAAAACACCTAAGTTAAAACTTATGGGTATTGAGACAGCTAAGTCTTCAACACCAATGTGGTGTAGAAAGAAACTAGAAGAAGGTATTAAAGTTGTCGTGAATAAAACTGAAGCTGATGTATGGCAATTTATTACAGACTCTAAAAATGAATTTAAGAAATTACCGATAGAAGAAATAGCATTTCCTAGAGGAGTTCAGAATGTTACTAAGTATCATAACGCTGCTTCTATCTATAATAAAGGGACACCTATTCATGTCAGAGGTTCACTTCTTTACAATAACTTTTTATATAAATACAATATAGACAAGAAATATCCAATCATTACTAATGGTGAGAAAGTAAAATTCTGTTATATGAAATTACCTAATGTGATGAATGAAAATGTGATAAGTTTTGTTAATACGCTTCCTAAAGAGTTCGAATTAGAACCATACATTGATTACGATATACAATTCCAAAAAAGTTTTGTCGAACCATTGGGAGTAATTTTAGACAAGATAGGTTGGACAACAGAACCTGTTTCCAATCTTGAAGATTTTTTTGGGTAGAAATTCTACCCTGGAGGTAGAATGTATAGATATAAAGTAGATGTAACAAGAGTAGTTGATGGCGATACAGTTGATGTTGATATTGACCTTGGTTTCGGCATGATTTACAAAAAGCAAAGAGTAAGAATGAAAGGTATAGACACACCAGAATCTAGAACAAGAGACTTAGTAGAAAAGAAATTTGGTTTAGCATCAAAGGCTTTTTTAAAAGAGCTATTAGAGGATAAAGAAATTGAATTGGTTTCTCACGATAAAGGTAAGTTCGGGAGAATACTTGGAGAAATATTTGTAGGTGATAGCACATACAGTATTAATCAATTAATGATAGATAATCACCATGCAGTTTTATATGATGGTCAGTCTAAAGAAGACATAGCAGCCAATCATCTAAAAAATAGAGCGACCTTGACAGAACAAGGAAAGGTAGTATAATAGTAGTATGAATGAAATTTCATACATTTTTTTATGTTTACATTTAATTACATGGGTTTTATTAATTTTAACATTAGTAGAACTCAATGGATTTAAAAAAGAAGTAAGACAAATGATTGATTATGAATCAACTCTCAAAAAGAAAAGAAAGGAGTTGAGAAGAAAAAATAGAGGATAAATTATGAGTTATTTGAAAAACCTGATAAAAACAACAGGTAATGAGTTTGCTTCAATAGTTGAAGAAGGAGTTCAAGCAGCCGATGTTAGTGGATACATTGACACAGGTTCGTATATCTTTAATGCACTATTGTCAGGCTCAATTTATGATGGATTACCTAATAACAAGATTACAGCATTAGCTGGTGAGTCTGCAACAGGTAAAACATTCTTCGCACTTGGAATGTGTAAACAATTCTTAAATGATAATCCCGATTCGGCAGTTATCTATTTTGAATCAGAAAGTGCAATCACAAAAGATATGATTGAAGATAGAGGAATTGATTCTTCTAGAATAGTCATTGTTCCTGTAACCACAATTCAAGAGTTTAGAACTCAGTCAATTAAAATTTTAGACCAATACATTGATGATAAAACAGACATGAAAATGTTATTTGTTTTAGATTCTTTGGGTATGTTATCTACAACAAAAGAAATTGAAGATACTGCAGCTGGATCTGAAACTAAAGATATGACAAGAGCACAATTAGTTAAAGGTGCTTTTAGAGTTTTAACATTGAAACTTGGTAAAGCAGGAGTTCCATTAATAGTTACTAATCACACTTATGACGAAATGGGATTGTTTGCTAGGAAAGTTATGGGTGGTGGTAGTGGACTTAAATACGCTGCATCATCAATTATTTTCTTATCTAAGAAAAAAGAAAAAGATGGTAAAGATGTTATCGGTAATATTATTCATTGTAAGAATGAAAAATCAAGATTGACTGTTGAGAATAAAATGGTTGATGTAATATTGAGATATGATTCTGGTTTAGATAGATATTATGGTCTATTAGACTTAGCACTTAAATATAATATTTTTAAGAAATCATCTACAAGAGTTGAATTGCCAGACGGCACTACTCAATTCAGTAAAACAATTAACAACAATCCAGAGAAATACTTTACAGAAGAAGTATTAAATCAAATTAACGAAGCAGCAAGACAAGAGTTTTTATATGGCACAGCGATTAGAACAAACGATTCTCAAGAATCTGATACAGAATGAAGAATTTACAAGGAAGACATTACCTTATATAAAATCTGAATTCTTTCAAGAGTCAGACGAAGAATTTCTATTTAAACAAATCAGAGAATACTTTTTAAAGTATCAAGAATCACCAACACCAGAAGCCTTAATCATTGATATTGATGAAAGGGACGACATTAATCAGCAATTAATATCTGATACAATAGTCTTAATTAATCAAATAAAGGCCGACACAGTAACCACACCTGACGAATGGTTAACTGATTCTACAGAGAAGTGGTGTAAAGATAGAGCTGTTTATAATGGTGTAATGAGTTCTATAGAAATCATTCAAGATAAAGAAGGACAACAAGGATTAATACCTGATATTCTCAGAGAAGCTTTGTCTGTTTCTTTTGACAGTAATATTGGTCATGATTTTATTGAAGATTGGGATTCAAGATATGAGTTCTATCATAGAGAAGAAGAAAGAATTCCTTTTGATTTAGAATTAATGAATAAAATCACAAAAGGTGGTTTACCGAATAAGACATTAAATATCTGTATGGCAGGAACAGGTGTTGGTAAATCTTTATTCATGTGTCATTGTGCATCATCTGCATTACTTCAAGGTAAGAATGTTTTATACATTACAATGGAAATGGCAGAAGAAAAGATAGCAGAAAGAATAGACGCTAATTTATTAGATATATCTTTGAATGAATTACAAGATTTACCGAAGATGATGTATGAGAAAAAGATTACTAGAGTCAGAGAGAAGACTAAAGGTAAATTAATTGTCAAAGAATATCCGACAGCATCAGCTCATTCAGGACACTTTAGACATTTATTACAAGAATTAGATTTAAAGAGAGATTTCAAACCTGATATGATTTATATTGATTATCTAAATATTTGTAGCTCATTCAGAATTAGACCTGGAAGTAATGTAAATACTTATTCATATATTAAATCAATTGCAGAAGAATTGAGAGGATTAGCTGTAGAGTTTGATGTTCCGATTATGTCTGCAACACAAACAAATAGAACAGGATTTGTTTCTACAGATGTTGGACTTGAAGATACTTCTGAATCATTTGGATTACCAGCAACAGCTGACTTTATGTTTGCATTAATATCTACAGAAGAAATGCAAGAACTTGATCAAGTAATGGTCAAACAGTTAAAGAATAGATACAATGATCCAACATATCATAAGAGATTCGTATTGGGTGTTGATAGATCAAAAATGAGACTATTTGATTGTGAACAGTCTGCTCAAGATGAATTAGTAGATATTGGACCTGTAATGGATCAGACAGAAACAGGTAAAAGAATTAGTAGTGAAAAAGCAGATAATTTGAAGTATGATTAATCAATTACACTGGACAACGCCTGAACACTTTTTGTATAATATGTATATGATGAAAAATAAGAAAACATGCACAAATTGCAAAAAAGAGTTCGATTTTACTAATGAATATGATAAAAGTTTTCAGAGTGGTAAAATCTTTAAATATCCTAGAACAGCAAGAAGACAGTTCTGTGGACATATATGTAGTATAAAGTATCATAACAATAACTATGGCTATGATCATTTTTATTCTAGACATGATTGGAGTTGAAACCGCGGTTACACTTTTGTTATAATAACGGTATGATAAATAAACAGCAAAAAATTAGACAGTTATTTATAGATATGGACGGCGTTTTAGCCGATTTTGAGTCTGGATTATCTGATATACTTGGATATAAAGTTGACTTAAAAGCTGTGAAAGATGTTTATGATGATAGAAAAAGAGAGGTTACAGCTAAACATTTGTTTAGAAATCTGAAACCTTTACCTGATGCGTGGAAACTCATAGATTGGGCTCTTAATTCTGGTATTCATACTGAAATCTTGACTGCAGCTGGAACAGTTAATAGAAGTCTAGTATGTAAAGATAAGATTGAATGGGTCAGAGAACATTGCACTGATAAATGGATTATAATTCCTACATTCAAAGGAAGTCAAAAAGCAGCTTTTGCTCATAAAAAAGCAGTTTTAATTGACGATAGACAAAGAAATATTGATTGTTGGGTCGAAGCAGGTGGTATCGGAATACTACATACTACTGCAGACGAAACAATTAAACAGTTAAATGAACTTATCGAGTAAAAACAGAGGGATAATAAAACAACATTCCCTAATGGATCTTCTCAACAAAAAAGTTGATTTGAAGAAACAATTAATTACGCTCAAAAAGAATAAACAAGAAGAAGAATTACAAGAAGAATTGATTGAAGCAATCGCTGAAATTGATAATTTCTTATCTAGGCATCGAATTCAAAAATAGTATTAACATAAATACTGATTATGAAGACATTTGGCCAACATCTTTCCGAACAACCAGACCAAAGTAAGTTAGACAGAATAATCTATTCTAAACCATTAGATAGTAAAAGAGTCAAACAACTTACGCGACCATATCCCGTATTCCAACATCTAGATTTAGAAGATTGGATGGGATTCCCGCCACCTTCAAATTCATCTCAAGAAACAACAAAAGAACTACATTATATCATCTCATTAGGAGAGTTTAGAACTCAATGGGAAGATGATATGATTATGTCTGATACAAAGATAATGAAGGCCTTTCAAAACTATCTAGATGAATATGGGTTAGAAGTTAATACATTAGATAGAATTAAAGAATATAAAGAACAGTCTGAGCCAGTTATACTTGCTTTAAAGCAACATTACAAAAGACCTAGACCAATCGAATTAGCTAAAGAAATGGGATTAGCATTAGAAACATTTCCATTAAAGACAGCCAACACACCTTCATATCCATCAGGACATGCTACTCAAGGAAGATTAGTAGCTAGACTATTAGCTGATGAAGTTCCTTTAGAACATAGAAAAAACATATTAGATATAGGTAAAAGAATTGCTGAAGGAAGACAAATAGCAGGTGCTCATTATCCTTCAGATACAGAATTTGGTTATAAACTTGGAGATAGATTATATGACATGGCAACATCAGGAATGGAACCAGATTTAAAATTAGAATCTACACTTAAAGAAAATATTAAAACTGAAATATCTCTAGATATGTGGCTTCCACCAGGAAATGAAAATTCAGCAAGAACAGTAATTTTTGAGGGAGCAGCTCTTTGGGGATTAGTTGGTAAAAAGAATGCATTAAGTAATCCTGAATGGGCAGGTATGTCTCTTGGGAAGAATAGTCTTGGTGTTACAACAATAAAAGATTGGTATGAAAACTATTATTTAAAGAAAAAGTTAAAGACACCACAAGGTTTATATGTTAAAGGTCCAGAAGATTTATGGGAAGATTTTTGTAAAAAATTAGGTGGCCATATGGTTCAACTTGATGGTGTAACTAGTAGTAGTAAATTTATTTGGAAATCAATAAAAGACTATTATGATAATGCACCTAAAAGTTGGCAAGTCCCACATGCAGGTAAACCTAACACAGCTGATTGTGTTATTATATCAAGTGGAAATAAATCAACATTAATATCAAAAGCTAAAGAATTGAAAAAATTAAGTGAAGAAGAACAAGTTAAAAGAACAGTATCAGATGGCTCAAAAATAACTATAGATGGAGATGTTTCATTTTATCAAGTATCATTGAAAAAAGATGCGGCGCCTGGTGAAGCTAGAGCGGGTAAATGGACTCAATTAGCAGGTAAAGATTTAGAAAGATCAAATAAACCAGCTGGAGTAGCTAAGATGGCTGCAGGTCAAGAGCCACTTGAAGTTGAATTAACAAAAGATTATTATGAACCTTCATTTACTTATAACCGTTCTGAATACTTAGAAGAAGGATTGTTTGGTGGTCTTGTAGATAAAATTAAAAATGTAGCTAGTGGATTTTTAAAGAAAGTTAAAAAAGTATTTAAAAAGATTGTAAGATTCATTATATCTAAAGCTAAAAAACTAACAGATAAGATAATAAAGAGTGATAAAAAAGTTAAGGCAGCAAAAGGTTTAGCGACAGAAATGGAAAAAATGGGTATGCCATTAAAAGAAGAAATGTTAAATGAAGAAACTTTTAATGAAGCTTTATGGTCTTTTAAGAAAGATAGAGGAAAAAATAAACCTGTAGTTTATAATGAAACAATGTATAATCATATTCAAGCTTTTAAAAAAGATATGGCAAGTATTAAAAAGAGTTTTAATCTTATTGAAACAAATGTAAATGCATTAAATGCTGCTCAAAAGAGAACAAGAATAGCTGATCCTATAATATACACAAAAGGAAAAGAGGCCGAACAAATTAATGTTGATCTTAATAAATTACAACCATTATTTAAAGTTAAACCAGGAACTCCACTAGATGGTAATTTGTATTCAATGTTTTGGACAGTTCTTAATGTTACTTCTAATTGGGTGAGTTACATCTATATTAATAATGTATTAAGTCAAATTAATGATAAAATGAACAGTTATGAAAATTTAGAAAATGGACTATCAGATGCAGTATTGAGTATGTCTGGTGATGTAAGTGCTGAAGCTAAGTTCGGTAATACAGCATTACCCATTGTAATTGTTAAGGGTGGAAATTCTATAGATCATTTAGGAAAAAGAGATAATTATTCTGCAGCACAAGCAGGAAAATTAAAGAAAAAATCTGTTTATAAAGCTAATTGGCCTATTATGCAAATTAAGATTACTAGAATTGGAAAAGAAGGAGCTTTACATAATGCTGTAACTCTATTCCTTCTTGAAAATGTAGAAATAGGGTCAGATGAAAAAGTTACACCAATATATTCTAACACTTCTTTTAGTTCAAAATCAGGTAAAAATTTTACAACAGCAGCCGAAGTCGGAACACCAAGAAAAGGTTATAAAAAGATATGAATTTCTTAACAGAAGCAGCAGGAAAGAATTTACATTTAGAACATCTTGAAGATGAAATTCTAAATAATGGTATTCCTGGTGGCCGTCATTCTATAAACTTTCTTCAATCATTAAGAGATATGTTTGCCGGTAGTTCTAATAAGAAATTAAATGTAACTGTTAAATGGGACGGTGCACCAGCTGTAATCGCAGGGCCGCATCCCGAAACGGGCAAATTCTTTGTAGCTACGAAAAGTTTATTTAGAAAACGCAAGGCCGATGAAGCATACTATCATACAAACGCAGATATTAGTCGTGATAAGAGTGGAGTTTTAGCTAGTAAACTAAAAGTTTGTTTAAAAGAATTTAGTAAGTTGGGTATGACTGAAATACTACAAGGTGATTTAATGTTTACAGATGATGTTGGAAAAATGGACATTGATGGAGAAGCTCATTATACATTTCAACCAAATACAATTTTGTATGCTATTCCTGTAGAGAGTAAATTCGGAGCTGAAATTAAAGCAGCTAAAATTGGAGTTGTTTGGCATACAACATATAAAGGAAAAACAGTAGAAGATTTAAAGGCTTCATTTGGAGCTAAGCTTCCTAGAAAATCTTCAAAAGTTTGGCAAGACGATGCTGGATTTAAAGATGTTTCAGGTAGAGCAAATTTCACAGCGAAAGAAACAGTTGATTTAACTAATCTATTATCAACAGCTGGTAAAAAATTTCAGAAAATAAATTCAGTTGATTTAAACAGATTTTTAAAATGGCAAGATTCTTTAGGTTCAGGAGCAGCCGGAGCAGGGTTTAAAAGTTATCTAAATACATATACAAGAGAAGGAAAAAGATTGCCGATGTCTGGAAAAGTTGTTCAGTTATATTTCAAACATTTTAATGATTGGTGGATAAAGAATAAAGGTGAAGATAATAAGAATTTAAAAAGACATTTGGTAGAAATTAGAAGAGCAACTACAGTATTAAAAGCTGTAGTAGAATTTATGGATCCATTAATAGCAGCTAAGATGATGATAGTAAAGAAATTAAATTCAGCTAAGAGTATAGCTAGAACTTTTAAAAAGACTCCTAATGGATTGAAAGTAGTTAATCCAGAAGGATATGTTGCTATTGACAAAACAGGTGGAGCTGTTAAAATAGTAGATAAATTAGAGTTTAGTTTTAATAATTTTACAGTAGCTAAGAATTGGGATAAATGAAAACATTTTTAGAACATATCAATTACGGATTATATGAAGGAAAGCATGTTCCTTTAGACATGCCTATGATTGAAGAAGAAGAATTAAATACACCTAAAAGGGGTGGCTCAAAGAAATTCTATGTCTTTGTAAAAGATGGAGACAAAGTTAAAAAAGTTTCTTTTGGAGCTAAAGATGGTGGAGCTGATTTATCAGTTAAAATCAATGATCCTAAAGCTAGACAAGCTTTTGCTGATAGACATAATTGTGATACAGCAAATGATAAAACATCAGCTAGATATTGGAGTTGTAGATTACCATATTATGCGAAAGACTTAGGATTAAAGGGAGGAGGAAACTATTTCTGGTAAACCTTACATTGATAATGGAGATGTTAGAACATTTAGCGTAGAGAAAGCTGCAGAAGAATTTGTCTGGCATAGGGATAAAGAGAATAGAATAATAACTGTAATAGAAGGAGAAGCGTGGCAATTCCAATTACACGAAAAGTTCCCTGTATTATTAGAAAAAGGAAACGAATACAAAATACCTAAAATGGTTTATCATAGATTAATAAAAGGAAAGACTAATTTAGTATTAAAGATAGAAGATGAGAATAACAAAAGCACAGAAAGATTTTAATAAGTTAGTATATAAAGGCCTAACTAATATGCAAAGGGCTAGAGGTATGTCGGCTGATATTAAAGATATAGCTAAACAAGGAGCCTTTCATTCAAAGAAATCATTTGGACATTTTCATAAATGGTTTTCAGAATTAGAACCTGATGATAAAGATGTAATTGGTGGAGAAATTCAACATTATACGGGTCAGAAAAAAGATACGATACAGAAAATGTTAGATTTTAAATTTGAACAACACTTAAAAGATTTTAAAGATGTAGTAAATGAGGGAACGGATTTAGGAGTTACATTTAGTTTTGGTCGTTTTAATCCACCAACAGTTGGACACATAAAACTAGCAAAGAAAATGAAATCAGTTTCAAAGGGACATGATGTAAGAATATACACTTCACATACAACAGACAAGAAAAAGAATCCTTTAACAAATAAACAAATTAGAAAGTTTATGAATCCAATGTTACCTTCTGGGATTTATGTAGCTGACACAAAAGCTAGAACAGTTTTTGATGTAGTTGTAGATTTATATAATTATGGGTATAGACATATTCAAATGGTAGTCGGATCAGATAGAATTAGAGAATTTGATATGTTGTTGAAGAAATATAATGGCATTAAAGCTAGACATGGTTATTACAATTTTAAAAGTATTAAAGTTGTATCTGCTGGTGAAAGAGATCCAGACGCAGAAGGAACAGCTGGAATGTCAGCATCTAAAATGAGAGAACTAGTTCATTCAGGAAAAGAGAAAGAATTTAGAGATGCATTACCTAAAGGATATAGATTAGGGAGACAATTATATCTGGCTGTTAAACAAGGATTAGGTATAACAGAAGAAATATTTCCAGACTTCATGTATGAAATTTATAATCCTTCAGTTCATGAATGGGGAACAGAAGAAGGTAGAGAATACGCACAAGCATTTACACCAGGACAACAAGTAGTTGACTATTCTAAATTAGATAGAAATAGAAATGAACAAGAACTTCCAAAGAATGTATTAGCATACAAAGAAAAGATGTATAAAGAACTTAAAAAAGAACGAGACAAATTTAAAGAGAAGTATGGTAAAAGACATGACGAAGTAATGCATGGAACAGCAATGCAAATGGCTAAAAGGAAATATGGATACGATTCTTAATTACAAAGAACCAGATTTAGATTTTGGAATTGATGAAGGAATCAATGATCCAGGAATTTTTAAAGCTGTTGTATTGGCAGGTGGACCTGGTAGTGGTAAATCTTATGTAGCACAGAAATTAGGTTTAAAAACACTTGGATTAGTAGTAGTTAATTCAGATTTATTTTTTGTTCAAATGATGAAAAGAAAAGGTCTATCATTAAAGATGCCTGCGAGTGAAACAGAAGATAGAGAAGTAGCTAGATTAGCAGCTAAAGCATCTACAGATAGAAGATTAAAGAATCTAGTAGAGGCTAGAATGGGTGTATTAATTGATTCAACATCAGGTGATCAAAAAAAGACAGAAAAAATAATAAAAATGTTAAAGAAAGCTGGGTATGATGTAAAAGTAATATTCATTCAAACTAGTTTAGACACAGCATTAAGAAGAAATAAAGAAAGGTCAAGATCAATTCCAGAAACAGTAGTAGAATTTTCTTGGAAGGGTGCTCAGAAAGTTAAACCAATTTTAAAAAGACTAGTCGGCAAAAAAGATTATCATGAAGTAGAAAATAATTTTGATGGTAAAGTTGATACATCTATGGCTGGTAAATTAACAGTCTGGTCTAAAGTATATAATTCTAATGCATTAGCGTGGATTGAATCTATAAAACGAGGATATTCGTCAATTAGAGCAAAAGATGAACTAAAAGAAGACATAAATAATATTAAAGAAGAAAAAATAAAAGGTCTTGAAAAGAAAGCAAAGGAATCAAAATACTCATACTCAGTTTTGAAAAAAGTTTATGACAGAGGTATGGGTGCTTATAAAACAAATCCAGGAAGTGTGAGACCTAATGTATCTTCACCACAACAATGGGCATTCGCAAGAGTCAATTCTTTTATAAAAGGTGGTCATGACGAAGATGATGATTTAAAAGAATCATTAATAAAATTTAGGGAATATGTATGACAATAGGTAGTTCAAATGTAAAATGGTCTGATATGGCATCCAATGTAGGTGCAACAGCTAACTCTAATGTTAGTATGAAAGATATATCAGGTAGAGTTGTAAAAAATAATAAAGCTGCAGGAACCGGATTTGGTTCAACATATGCATTAGCCAAAGAAAAATGGTTGTATGGAGCAGATTCAACTAAAGCTTCAGGGACTGTTACTTCAGCTCAAGGAACAGGAAAAGCTGGATTAAACACAGCACCATACTCAGCAAGTGAGCATGTTGGGTTCAATCATGTAAATCCGCGTATTGGGTCAACTAGTATTGGTGTGATTAGATGTATGACAGAAGATAATAATGCTGGTTGTATAGCTCAATCATATGCATCATTAAACATTTATTGCAAAAAGAGTGGAGATACTATTTCCATTTATGCAAACGCAGGAAGTCATGGTGGTGTAGCAAAAGTAGCATCTAATGGTTCAACTTGGACTAATGTTACAGCTGAAACTGAAATAGCCCAAATAACAGAACTTACATCAGGTCATCTTCCCACTGGATGCACAATGGGAACGGGTGCTGATGGTAATAGTGCAGATGCATCAGGAACAGCATTTACTACAGGAGCAACAACTTCTACAACATCAGGTGGTGCAACTACCACAACTAACTTAGGTGGAACAAAAATAGGATATAAAGTTCAAATAGGAGGATTTTTTGAGGGTGGCAGTAATGCAACTGGAACTATAGTATGGAGTCCTTCGATTAGATTTAATTGGACTTGGCCAACTTCTCCTTCAGGAGATTCATACGCATACGGAACTTATACAGATGTTGTATTGTATTTAAGAACCCATGTTCAACATTCAAACGCACAGTGGTGTTAATATGATACATATTAATAAAGACTATGAATTTCATAGAACAAGTGGTGGCAAGACTATATCAGTTACAGTAACTATTGAAGTCTATGATGAAGATGATGCTATACCAACAAAGAAACGCTGGGCTAGAACATCTGAAACAGAACAAACATCTTTTGATGTTCCTGATTATTCATCTCTAACACCAGTTGAAACTAAAGAAATTGTTTATACTATCCCAGAAAAATGGCAAACAACTGAAACAGAAACAGATAGATCATCAAATGCTGATCAACAATACGGTGAATTTGATGAATTTTTCTGGAAGATAAGAGATGAGATAGAAAAAGATTCAGAGTTTGACAAACTCAGAGACAAATATAACGAGTATAAATAATAAAATACATAAATACAAATAACTAGGAGAATTTAAATATGTCATTTCCATGGAAACCAATAACTACAGAAGCCGCATGCGGGACTAGCACAGGAGCAGCATCAGCATTTGGCAATAGTAGATATGTGAGATTGTTTAATACAGCAGCTGTTGGAACAGAATACTTAGTAACACTTGAAGAATC
>CEUX01034765.1_pt1 | contig 17581 bp, 22 predicted proteins | sample 531361 | NCBI WGS metagenome assembly CEUX01 (sample SAMEA2622736, study PRJEB7988) | marine metagenome | isolation source: saline water (ENVO:00002010), including
CCCTCACAGAACCTAAGTTCTCTCTATCCACGTTACTCTCCCTCAAACTAATTTGTAGGGTTAGGCAGTACACTTACGCTATGCCTTTTAACCTATGCAAAATAGGTACCTTTCCCTATTAATATTTGAGGGCTTTCCCGCTAGATGGTACTCACCCTCGGCACCGATACACCCTCGGACTGTGGATGCATCCAAATTACTACATTACATCAAAGTATTTCATACAGGTTTGTAGCAAATGGTCATAGTCTCCTTCCATTGCCTCTGTACGGAATGCTTCTACCTCATCACGAGATAGTCCTGCTTTGCGAGCGGCTGACATACATCTCCCTAAAATAGCGAATGCATTGCCATCCTCACCTGATAGTTGTACTTGTACATTATCATGAAGTGCCATTGAAGACCTCCTTTATCTTTTTAGTTATGGTTCCACACTTAACACCTTTTACTCTCTTAACAGTCTTAAGTATTTTACCTTCATCGTTAATAAAGGCCCCATCCACTTCACATTCTGTCTCTTCATATTCTATTTCACAGCCGAGTCTGTCGGTGTCCCATTGTGCCTTAAAGAAGTAGGTTGGTGTTTCATGTACTTCATCAACTGTGTATTCATCACTATGCTTGGTGGCTCTGCCTTTAATTTCTAATAAAGCCTTAACTCTCTTTAACAAATCAGGCGAGACATTCCTAACACTCACTGTTGGCTTCTTATCTTGTTGTCTGATGTAGTATGAGTCGACCCTGTATGAAGCATAAATATGCTCATCAACAGCCTCTATCTTATTTAATACATCATTAACAATTAATAGATTCTTTGTCTTGATTGCCATGTCTTTTAGTTCAGTCGCTATCTCTTTATTTATCATCTTGACCTCCCCAAAGTGCTTCTTCCATTGCAGCCTTGTGCTCATCCATCATGTGTGTAAGAATATTATTCTCGGGTTGAGATATAAATATATTCTCAGTTCTTTGTTCTTTGATGCAGAATGGGCATGGTTCACCATTACCCACTGCTAACATTCCTGTGATATCCATCTAAGCATCCTCCCATTTATTCATTAGTTTAGTTTGTAAATCTTTTAGTCCTGTTTTATAGCCCTCCCAATAGGCGGCTTCACAACTGTCTTTTGGATACCGTGCCTTCTCATCATAACAGTTCTTACTTGTGTTATTGATGTATTTTAATATGTAGTCCACGATGTTCGTTGCCTTATTAAGGTCATGTCGACCTGTATCATCATATACTTTACTCATTTTCGTATTCTCCTTCCTTGTATTGAGTTGCATTTAGTTTAAACCTAAGCAAATAGTCATATGCTTCTTTTGTTAAAGTCTCTTTGTTATCATATAATTCATCAAACAATGTATCAAATGGATATGTATTCCTACGTTCTAGTAGGATATTGTATACCTCATGAACCCCGAACAAACTAATCATTCGGAGCAGGGTATTTCTTCTTTGTTTAGTCAATGCCATAGTGATTCCCCCTTGAAGTATCCTTACGAGTCCTTAAATGTATGTTTCTCGCAGAGTTTGGGTTATTGTAATGTGATGTATGGCTTGATTGATTATCTCGCTTGTATAGCCCTCTTACGAGCCAAATAACAGCACTTAGCATTATTATGTGTGCTACTCTAATACTTAATAGTGACATTACACCGTGGTCACCAAACGGTTGAAAGTTTAGAAATTCTATCATTGTAACTCCTTAAGTGTATTTGTTATTGTTTATATTACTGTGTATCGCTAATCTATAGGTAGGTAGGGGATATAAGTGTATCAGTGTAGAACTGAGTGTGTACGGATGATTGGAGAACTCATACCCCCGGAAGGCTTAAAGCAGGATGCAAGGCGTTCTTTATAAGCAACTTAATGCTCACCTCATCTCTTAACAACACTGCTTAGTGTGAGCCTGCTTTAATAATTGTACTGTGTAAAACGGGATTAGGGGGTTTCCCCCCTCCCCTTATTCCGCATCCTCCCATTCGTCGAAGGCATCAAGGGTTACTATCTCATCTTCAGGTCGCTTAACTGATTTGCCACTCTTGAAGGTTAGAACAGCCCATGTCTTAGAATCTACAGGGTTAATCTTTCTTTCTGTTACGATGCAATCAATGGCAAGAGTCCTCTTACCTGTTGGTGTGTCTTCTGCATCTACTGAAAATACATATGATATTGTTTCGCCTTTTGCTAACATAATTACTCCTTTGTTTTTTATTTCATTTTCATTTTTAACGAAATTCTCTAATTGAAAATCCCTTATCACCCGGTGCCTTGGCTGAGTTTAGTGGAGCATCAAAATGACTCAATTTTTCATAATTGGACTATTTAGGGCTATAAAGTTGTTAACACTAGCCTAATTAATATATATATACTTTAGTATATATATATATTATAGTCTGTTGATAAGTTGATAACTTCGCCCTTCCCCTTCGCTACAGGGCTTATTTTAGGGTGTTGATACTATTTATTGTTTTGAAAGTTAACTTAAACAATATTATATTATGTGAATTAATTGAGGTAATAAAATGGCGAACAAAAAATCTAAAAAATATAAAAAATCCTTCTATGTCAAAAATGGCCCTAGTGTTAATGTCACATCTTCTATGGAAGACTTTGAGTGGGCTATAGGTGCTATAGCAGGGAAAAATGGTATGCTAATTCCCGGCGAAGACATAGACGAAATAACCTATGAGGTAGTAGATAAAGATGGAAACATATTGGATACGCAAACAGCCACATTTAGTTTATCAGAAGACGGAGGTTCCGAATGATATCAAATATAAGAAAGATTGGAGAAAAAGTAAAATCGGGGATTGGGTCCTTACCGATGATGAGCACATTGTCCAAATACTTAGGAAAGGCACTATGCTTAATCAAGGACGTTATCCTCTTCAGTATGTTGGGACTTGTCTTGGCACTTACATTTGTAACCCAAGCAGTTATATGGGTTCTACAAAAAATCGCAACATTTATTCTTTTAGTGGAGCAAAGACTCCGGAGGAATCTGTAAACGATAGAGAGAATGCAACTTCAAAAGAGAAGTTGTTTGCTAATTATATAATTTTAGGTGATAAGCCGGAAGAGGCTTACATTAAAGCATTTGAGACTAAGTCTAAGCAGTATGCTAAGATTAAGGCTTTTAAACTTTTAAAAACGGAGAGAGTTATGAGTTCGATAAAAGAACAGACAGAAGATACAATGAAAGCATTAAGTATTGATGCTGAATACTTACTCGGCACCGCTAAAATTATAGTTGATGATGTAGATGCAAATGTTAGAGATAGACTTACTGCATTGCAAATGTTATGGAAAGCAGCAGGAATCGGACAAGAGCAAAAACAAACTACTACTGTTCAGGGGGCCTTTTTAGGGTTTACTGAAAATGATAAGCAGTTAATAGAAAAGAAAGTAGAGAAGTTAGGCGATGGCTCTTAAGAGATTTAAAGATGGAAAGTTGTATACAGGTTTAGAAGACCTGTGGAATAGCCCTAAAATCAAAAACTTACATAAGAAGGAAGATGGTTTTCATGCAATTGGAGATTTTAACTACTATGTTGTTGATGGGGTTGTTTTTGAACAATCTAGTAAAAAGGAACATGGCTATCAATTCTTCCTATTAGGTACCGATAAAAATGATAACAAAAATAATATTTTAAATTATGCACATGACAATGATTGGTCTCTTGACAAAATTATGGAACATTCCAAAAACAATAAGTATTTCTTAGGAAGGACAGGATATGATGGCCCTGATAGAGTTTTGAGAGATGCTGTTATCTTTGAGCAGAAAAGAAGGAAAAAATTAAAAGAACTTCAATCAATTGATATTGAATCTTTAAATCCTACAGAAAAAGCATTATATAATGAAGTTATTGCGGGGGTGTCTCACAATGAGACAAATCTCAAAGGGTTAACATCTAAATCCGGATTTGACTTTATCGCTCCGACCCCACAAACAAAAGAATTTCAGAAAAATAGTATGCGGCAAAATGAATACAATCAGACATGGCAGCCAAAGTTTGGGGGAAAGAGATATACAAAGGCTCTAGAATACTTTGATAAAGAATATTATGTTGGAGATAAATATCCCGAGCAAGTTTTAAAGCAAGACTTTTCAGAATCAGCAAGAGTCGGTGGTAATATGTGGTCTCCATTCCTATTTGACATAAAGAAAGGTGAATACTCTGACTTTGGACATCATTTTTATAAAGAGTCAGATAGATATATAGTTGATAAGAATTTTAATATGGATTATGTAAAAGAACCTCTTTATTTTGACAAAGGTGAAAATAAAGGTGAGTTAGTTAGAAATAAGGCGAGAGGGAGCCGACGTACTCTAGACAAAACAGATTTCCAAACAGTAGAAGAAATCTTCGAAGACAATCCTGAATATGCTAAAACTTATGCAGGTGATATGCTATCCTACAAAAAGGGACGACTTGAAGGAACTTTTTATGACACTGAAAACAATCCTTATGGAGAGATTGCAAAGTTTACAGGCTTTTTAGAAGATAATCCTGAGTTGTATTCAGATATTTTAAAAGCATCACAGGCTTCGGGAGTTCACCCTTCTGTAATTTTTACAGGGATGATGCAAGAAGGATTAATTGAGAATTTCTCAAAGAAACATCTTGCATTAGAAGATGAGATAAGTGATGATATTTTATATTCCCCTAACCAACTTGTAGATACTTTTATGGATTGGGGTTTAGATGCGACACTTGCAGAGCAAGATAGAATGAATTTAGAAGGAGGTTTAATCCATCCCGTAAACTACTTTTTAAATAAAGGCCACACATCCTTTGATGCTATTCCTATGAAAAGTTATAACATAAAAGACGCTAGTCAATTTAGGGATGATACTAGTTGGCCTGTAGGAAGTCCTGAAGCAGATGAATGGTTTAGAAACAATACAGACTTTACTGAAGAGCAGTTATCAGAGTTAAATAAATTTGTAGAAGGTGCGGGTTATGGTATGTCTGTTAACGACTTATTAGAACATCAGTTTTGGTTTGAGCGTAACGAGGCAAATGACAGATTCATTCAAGGCGATATCACTATGAGTGAAGGACTGAAGTTGGGTGCGGGAATGCTACAACTAAATGAAAAGGCATTTTTGCAAGATGCTAAAAAACTTGGATATAATATTGATGATATATCAGACGAAGATAAGGCTTTTTGGACCTATGTTTACTATAATGGAGGTTCAGGTGTTGGTCGAGGCTCTTTAAATAAATGGGGACTCGAAGGATATGCTAATGAGAAATGGGATACTGACCTCGCTTTTAATGCTCGAAGAACCGCAGGTAATATTAAAGCAATGAATGACTCAGGGTTTTTTGAGGATGAAAATAATGCTGAGATATTAAAAAAATTCGAGACAGACCTTAACTTAGATGCTAATGATGTAAAGGCTTTAATAAGTTCGGGGCAAATGCCTCCTGATACATTGGATAAAGTTCAAGAACAAATACAAACTAAATTTAATATAGAAGACGATAGTCTTAATCAATTTACACCACCGCCACCTGAAGTAACTACCCCTATCAATGAAGATGAAGATACTTCTTGGCTATACGAAGAAGGAGATATAGAATATGCCTAAATTTGGAACAAAATCAAAAAAAGTGTTAGCAACTTGCCACCCTGACTTACAAAAATTATTTAAAGAAGTAGTCAAGAAATTTGACTGCACTATTATACAAGGAAATAGAAGTGTTGAAGAACAGGAGGCTTTATATGTTGGTGGAAAGACTAAGGTTAAGTTTTCGAAGCATAATTATATTCCTGCTATTGCAGTGGATGTCACTCCTTACCCTGTTGATTTTGATAACACCGACCGGCATTATTATTTTGGCGGCTATGTATTGGCTATTGCAGAGCGGTTAGGACTAAATATTCGTTGGGGTGGAGATTGGGATAGTGACAGAGAAACTAAAGACCAAACATTTAATGATTTAGTTCATTTTGAATTAAAGGAGGTGCCAAGTGGCATTGCAGAACAACGTAAACGCTAATTATCAAGCCTCATTCTTGGCCTCTAATTTCGCATCTAGTGTGAATGTGTCGCAGGCTAGTGATATTGGTCCTAAGATAAATACTGATGCAGCATCAGAAACAAACTTTTTGGCGGTAAAACCTAACACTATTTATGAAAATTTAGACGGTAAAATTGATGTTAAGAAGTTTCTTGAACATAAAAAGGGAAGTTTAGGTTGGCTTGACGATTTATTTGAACAAGATGAAATTACAAAAGTATATAAAAATATAGGTTCAGGTAAAAAGTTCGACTTTACTACCAACACCGGAAAGGCTAACGGATTAGATTGGGGTGTTGTTGGATTGGATGATTGTTATCTAAGATACCCTAACCTTGTATATGATAGTACCAATGAAGAATATGTGGCGGTAGGCGATTTTAAAGAGGCTTTCTTGTATCATTGGGAGAATCAATCTATGATAAGATTTGCAATCAATACAGACCTATCCCTAGATACTACAGTCTATGAAGAAGAGGTAATTGATTATATACAAAAAAGATATAACGATTTAGGTGGGACGGGAATAAGGACAGTTTAATGGCTAATATTAATTCACATAGATTAACTAATCACGAAGAACAATTATTACATGAGGCATCTCAGGATACGATTGCCTTTGGTAAACTTTTCTTACCTGATGATTTTTTAAGAAGTGAAACCCCTCCCTTTCATTATGAAGTTGCTGATGCCCTCGATGACCATGATATAAAACAACTCGCCATTATTTTACCTCGGGGTCACGGAAAAACCGTATTAACTAAGGCTAACCTGTTAAGGAACTTTCTTTTCTCTAAAAAGGAAGACCCTTTGTTTTATGGTTGGGTATCAGCGACTGCTAAATTGGCGACAGGAAATATGGACTACATAAAGTCTCATATAGAAATGAATCCTAAGATTCAATACTATTTTGGAAATCAAAAAGGAAGAAAGTGGACAGAGGACGATATAGAATTTCAAAACGGATGTAAGTTAATTTCTAAATCAAACATATCGGGTATTCGTGGTGGAGCAAAGATGCATAAGCGTTATGACCTTATCATATTAGATGACTTCGAAGATGAGAATAATACTATTACTCAAGAGGCCCGTCAAAAAAATAACACATTAATTACTGCTGTTGTTTATCCTGCTTTAGAACCACACACAGGTCGTTTAAGAATAAATGGAACGCCTGTCCACTATGATTCCTTTATAAACAATCTTATTACTAATTATAATCTCTCTAGAGAAAGGAAAGAGGATTTTAGTTGGAATGTTATACTACATACTGCTATAGAGAATGGTGTTTCTTTATGGGACAGTTGGTTTAATATGGAAAAATTAGAAGAAAAGAAAAAGTTTTATCAGGATTCAGGTGCACCACATAAATTTTATCAAGAATATATGATGCAAGTTCAGTCAGAAGAAGATTCAATATTTAGTATGAAACATATAAAGTATTGGAATGGTAGTATTGACTACAATGAAGACGAGGGAATTGCATATATGATAGAAAAGAACGGGACAAAACCTGTCAACATTTATGTTGGGGTTGACCCTGCTACAGATACAATTAGAAGAGATAGTGATTATACTGCACTTGTTATTATAGCAGTTGATAAAGATAATAATCTCTACGTAGTAGATTACATTAGAAAAAGAGGGGTACCCGTCCAAAAAATCGTGGGTGAAGAAAAAAATGGTATCGTAGATTACATCTTCGATTTACAAAATACATACCACCCACAATTGTTTTGTATAGAAGATACAGCAATGTCTAGGGCTGTTTTTACAACATTATTATCAGAACAAAGAAGAAGGAATCAGTTTGATATTAAATTTGTAGAAGAAAAACCGGGCACACAAAGAAATAAGAGAGAGAGAATACTTGAAGTACTTTCAGGAAGATTCTCTACAGGAACCGTGCATATTAAAAAAGAACATTTAGAATTGCAGCAAGAAATATTAACCTTTGGTCCTCGTATGGGTCATGATGATACTATTGATGCATTAGCATATGCAGTTAAATACGCTACACCACCTAAATTTAACTTTGATAAGAAAAATGAAACTTATTCGAGACAAGTTTGGAATAAAAAAAGTTGGATAGTAGCATAAAGGAGCAATTATGGCAAAAATAGATAAAAAAGTATCAAAGGTTCATCAATTGTTTCAAAATAGCAATAGTGCTCAAAGGCAGCAATGGGAAACATCTGCTCAGACAGCATATGATTTCTATCTTGACAATCAGTTATCTGAAGATGAACATAACGCACTCGTTGACCAAGGTATGCCGACATTTACCGTCAACAGAATAATACCCATCGTGGAAATGCTAGTGTATTATGCAACAGCAAAATCCCCAAGATGGCAAGCAGTAGCAGTTGATGGCTCTGACGCTGATGTTGCTGCAGTCTTTCAAGACTTGTCGGCATATATTTGGGACATATCTCAGGGCGATGCATTATTTGCAAATGCAATTACTGACTCAATAACTAAAGGTATGGGATGGTTAACAGTAACAGTTGACCCTAATTTAGATAGAGGATTAGGTGAAGTTGTTGTTAAGAACCCCGACCCTTTTGATATATATGTTGACCAAAAGTCAAGAGACCCATTATTTAGGGATGCTACCCATATAATGGTTAGAAAGGTTCTTCCTAAGTCTCAATTAATTAAATTATATCCTAGAAAAAAACAATTAATAAAAAATGCTTCCGCTTGGGACGCAACTCAACATAATTATTCTGACAGGTCTATGAACAATCCTCAGTCTTATCAAAAAGGTGATATAACTGAAGGCTATGATGTTGATGGGGAAATGGAAGAGAATGTAGAGTTTATTGAAATGTATGAAAAATTTCAAGAAGAATTTGTTAATGTGACATATCAAGTTAAACTTTCTCAACAAGAAATACAGCAAGTTCATGGAAAAGTTAAAGAAGAGATTGATATGGTAAGAGCAGAGATGGATGTTCAAATGCTTGAGTTTGGAAAGCAACTAGAAGAGGCTGTTAAGACAGGTGAAATGTTGCAGGAAAGAGCAGAGTTAGAACTTAAGAAAAAAATAAAAGAGAATGAACAGATTCTTGCTCAAACAGAACAACAATTAACTGCACAAGCAATGGAACAAGTATCGCAAACAGATACATTGATTCTTACTAAAAAAGAGTTTGATACTCTTGTCAAATCTGATGTTGATTTTAAAAAGACAATCGTAAATGCTGTTCCTTTTTATGAAACTCGAGTTAGGCAAACTTGTATTGCAGGTGACAAATTATTATTAGAATATGTTCATCCTATTACTGAGTATCCATTAATTCCATTTAGTTATAAGTGGACAGGAACTCCATTCCCTATGGGGGCAGTTTCTCCCTTAGTTGGAAAACAGAGAGAGATGAATAAAGCCCATCAGTTACTTATCCACAATGCTTCTTTAGGAAGTAGTCTAAGATGGTTGTATTATGATGGCAGTATAGATATTGACCAATGGGAAAAGAATGCTGCCGCTCCCGGTGCACTTCTTCCTATTCATAGCGGGTTTGAAAAACCTACTCAGATAGCACCCGCTCCTTTATCTAATGCTTTTTATAATGTAGTTGACAGAGGTAAAGTTGACTTAGAGTATTTAGCAGGTATTTATTCTGCTATGCAGGGTGATAGTTCAGAGGCCCCTGATACTTACAAAGGATTATTAGCATTAGATGAATACGGAACAAGAAGAATAAAAGGTTGGATGGCAATTGCTGTTGAACCGGCATTAAAACAATTGGGAGAAGTTGTTAAACAAATTAGTCAGGCTGTTTACACAGCACCTAAGGTGTTTAGAATCGTTAACCCTGATGGGAAAGCGGCTGAACAACAAATGAATATCCCAATCTATAATGACCTTGGTGAAGAAATTCAAAAATTTAATGACTATGGAACTGCTAAATTTGATGTCAGAATACTAGGTGGTTCTACATTGCCTGTCAATAGATGGGCATATCTTGACGAACTCAAGGAGTTAATGAAACTTGGGGTCGTAGATGACATCGCTGTCTTGGGTGAGACAGATGTAAGAAATAAAGACCAAATTGCCAAACGGAAATCGATGTATGCTCAGATGCAAAGTCAGATTGGTTCACAAGAAGAACAAATCAAAGACCTCAATGGAACTGTTGAGACATTGTCAAGACAACTTGTTCAAGCAGGTATTAAGAACAAAGTTCAAGTTGCTGAAGTACAAATGACTAAACAAAATCTAAAGGGGCAGGCTTCACAAGAACTTCATAGACAAAGGTTAGGAGACTCGCAAAAAAGACATGAAGAAAGGTTGAGAGACACTCAGAAAAACTTTGATGCAAGACTCAAAAACATTGAAAAAGAAGTTGAATTAAATGAGAAACTAAAGAGTGCAAATAAGAAAGACGTTGCAGAAAATAAAAATAAGGAGTAGATTATCGCTATGGCAAATGACAATAATAATGCTAACAACAACAATTTACCATCAGATGAGGTGGTAGATTCCGTACTAGGAAGTCCTGATGACTTCTTCGCAGCATTGGACAGTGAGTTTAATGGTGCTATGCAGGACCAACCTGCAGAAACAATTGTTGATGAAACTTCAACGCAACATGACCCACAGGTAACTCAGAACTCTGACCCTAATGGCAATGCGGATAGTGAAACAGATTGGAAAAAAAGATACGGTGATAGCACAAGAGAGAATCAAGAGTTAAGTAACTTTAAAAAAGAGACTGAGCCTTTTGTTCCTCTTATTGATGCTATGAAATCGGACCCGAAACTAGTAGAGACGGTCCAAACATACTTGCAGAATGGAGGCGAGACACCAAAATCACTTCAAGAACAATTAGGTCTTGATGACACTTTTGTTTTTGATATGAATGAGGCAATGTCTACACCCGATTCAGATAGTGCTAAGGTTCTAAATCAAATGGTTAATGCGACAGTAGAGCGAAGAGTTGCTCAGGCTGTTGATAACGAAAAGTCTAAAGTGACTGAAAATAGAAGGGTTGCTCAACTTAATCAAGAAAGAGATGAGTTTATGAAAAACCATAATATGAGTACAGAGCAGTTTAAAGACTTTAATGATAGAATCAATAAACACGTAATGACTTTTGAAGATATGTATTTAATCTTAAATAGAGACCGAGCAACACAAAATATGGCTCAAAATACAAGAAATGCATATGCTCAACAAGTTGAATCTGTTCGAAGCAGACCTCAAACTGCGAGTGGAACTAATTCAAATGGTTCCTCCGTAAAATCTGAAGATGACGCTATTTTCGATAGCCTTTTAGGTAGTGGAGGGACGGACAACCTGTTCGGGTAATTCTTAAGACTTCCCTGAACATAAATAAAGGAGTAAACTATGCCAAATCCTAGTGGAAGTGGTCAGGGTAGTGGAAAATTTTTCAATACACCGGACCTCGTAGCAGGGCAGGGTACAGGACCACAGGCAGGGGACCTGAGAAGAAAGTATAACTTCGGTGATAGAGTTTCAGAACTTGCTATCGCCCAAACTCCTTTCTTCCGTTTCTTATCTATGGTAGGTAAAAACCCAACTAACGACCCTGAATTTAAATCGTTAGAATACAGACACCAATGGCAAAGACGTTGGGTCTTCGCAAAAGCATATGGTAGTGCTTATACAACATCTCAAGGAGATGGTGATATAGCAGCACTTTCAACAGCAGGTGCATTCGCTAATGATGACCTTGACCAAGGCGATACTTTAGTGCTTGGAGTAGTTTCAGACTACACTAACACAGGTAAAGTAGCACCGGCAGGTCAAGACTCATTACTTGGAACAGCCGGAACAACACCAATTTATTTATTACAAAATCAATTGCTTAGAGTTCCTATTACTCAATGGGATAATTCTCATGCTAAAAAAGATGAGGGTTATATTATTGTAAAAGTAACTGCTGCTCCTAGTGTTAATGATACTAACTCTGCAGTAGGTGTTATTCCCGCATATGGTAATGCATTAACTTGCAAAATTGTAAAAGGTGAAAGTTTTTCAATGGCTGCAACTGATTATATTACTTTAGGCGGAACAGATGGTGCTGGGTCAATAACTATGGGCGACTCTGTTGGGGCTGACTCAACAAGAATCCAAATAGTTGGAACTGCATATGCTGAAGGAAGTGGATATCCTGAAACTTGGAGTGACCAAGTATCTGATATCTATGGCTACACTCAAATATGGAAAACTGCAATGAAAATGAACAACACTGCAAGAGCAACTGTTCTACGCGGTATGCCTAATGAGTGGGCAAGAGTTTGGAAAGAAAAACTTATTGAGCATAAAATGGATATAGAATTTGATTTATTGTTTGGTCACAAGCATAAAGATAGTTCTGCTGCAGACCCTGTGAGATATACTCAAGGTGCTGTAGATTTTGTTTTAGCATCAGGTAATGTTTTCGGACTAGACCATGCTTCTGCTGACTTTGATGGTTTTGTAGATGATATGGGTACTTTCTTAGACCCAAGAACTAATACTGATAATGCGACTATTTTTATGTGCGATACTGCTACATATAATTGGTTAAATAAAGTTGGTTCAGGTTCTTTCGTTCACAATACTATGAGTGTTGCAGGTGATAGTAACAGTATGGGTAGATATAACGCTAACTTCGATATCTCAGGTAGAAAATCTGTGCTTGGAGTTAACGTAACTTCTATTGCTACTGTTCACGGTAACATGAATCTAGTTAGAAACGTAATGCTTGATGGTTCAGGAGTGAAAATTCTTGGATTAAATATGAAGCAAGTAAAATATCGTCCACTTGTTGGTAACGGTCTTAATAGAGATACATCAGTTTATGTTGGTGTTCAAACTCTTGAAAATACCGGTATCGACTCTAGGGTTGACCTAATCTTAACCGAAGCCGGTTTGGAATGGGGAATGCCTGAGTGTCACGCTATTTGGAAGTAATATAGCAAATATGTCTCCCCTGCCTTTTGGTGGGGGAGATTAAACAATTAAAAGACCCGTTCACGGATAGTCAATCCTTAGGGTAGGGAGGAAATATGGCAGACCCACGTAAAAAGTTTACAGTACAAGAAGTACTAAATTCCGCTTTAAATACAGATGCAGATGCTCTAAAAGTTGATTTAGAGGGTGCAAATATTGCAGCCACTTTAGATGTTCAACTTGATGCGGCTAATGATAGTGTTGCTTTAAAAACTGCAGTTGAATCTAATATTGCAAAACTAGCAACTATAAATACTGATATAGCGGCAATGAAATCTGACATAGCAGCGATAAAAGCGACTACAGATAAATTAGATGCTTGCATTAATGCTAGTGACCAATTAGAAGTAAAGACTAATTCGTAATGGCAATAGGTAATAATGCATATTATGATGATGTAGGGGCTTTAACTTTAAGAGAAAGAGTTGATGACTTAACTAACTTTGGAGCGACAGATAATGATTTTGTGAACCATATGTTAGCAGAAGGGGCTACTGATGTCTTAATGAAAGTTAAGAAAATGAACCCTGTTGATTTTAAGTTGTTTACATTAAGTTTCTCATCAAAACTAAGCACAATTTCTACAGGCGGTAATTTATATTACCCTACAAATCATGCTAACAAAGGTGATGGCGATTGGCAGAACAATCACATATTTCACCCAACAGGAAATAATGACATGACTTCTAAAGTTTTATATATTGAAGTTAAGAATGATAACCCTGTTGATGAACCTACTATTGGTGTAGGAACATATTTAAAATTCACCACTTCTACAGCCTTTGCAGATTATATGTCTGCTTTTGATGGCGAATTGGTAAAGGTTACTACTTGGGAGGAATCTGCTGACCATTCTGCTACTGCAGGTTACACTTTATATAAAGCAGGTTTAATCAGAGGATTGAATGGTGATAATACAATTATAGACACAGATACTAATATGAATATATTACCATTAAGCACGAGTGTGTTAAGAATGGACCAAACAATTGATGTTCAAAGACTGCAAGAGTATGAGTATAATAACTCTACTTTATATAGATATAGATTTTGCGAAGAGGCCTCATCTAGAGATAGATATAGGTTATCAGACCCTGATAGTTTCGCATTTGCGACATCAGATAGGCCTGCTTATTATAGAGAGAACAATCAATTAACAGTTGTTCCAAGTTTAAATTCAAATGAAGATTGGGTTATAACTGTTGGAGCAACACCAAGTTATGTTGATATTGATTGCAATACTGATAAAAGATTAGATAATGTTCCTGAAAAATATGAAGGAGCAGTTATATTTTATGCTGCTTTAAAAGTTATAACTAGACTTTATGAGGATACTATTAAAAATGAAGAGGATGCAGAGTTGGGTCAAGGGTATGCTCAATTAATGCAAGCATTACAATTACAATATATCTCTGCACTACAAATACCCCCGACTAAAGAAGATAAAGCAGTTGTTGAACAACAAGGAGGGAGAAGAAGATAATGAAAGTTAAAGAATTAATGGAAAGAACAGGGGCTAAAAGATTCAACCAATTAAAGGCTTGGCTATCAGATGCTTTAATTGAAACTCAAATGTTTACTGACGAGAATGTAGTTAGGTCTGTATCCCCTATAAACGCAGGTCAAAGAATTTACAGTCTTCCTGACAATTTAATACAATTACAAAGTGTTAAAATAACATCAGGGGAGAAAAAATGGGAAGCAATAGAGAGAATTGCTCATACGGAGGGCATAGAAGATGCCACTTAAAGAAAAATATGGTTGGTTTATAAAAGGTAGAAACCTTGTAATTTTATATTGGGATGGTTATCAATGGGTGAGTCCCCCTACTGATATAGGGGATGAGACTGATAATGATTGGAGTTCTGACCCTAAAGGATTTATGTTAGAATATTCTGCGGTTCCTGATTTATCAGGTATTATAAATGAAGACTCCAAAATTCCGGCTCCTGATATATTATCTCTTGCTCTTGTAGATTATATTAATGCAAAAGTAAAAGAAGAACAAGGTGATTTAAAAATGAAAGAATATTATATGCAAGAATTTAAGAAAAAGGTATTTCAACTAGACGCTAAGAAGACAGGTGGATTAAGAAGAGTTTCCCCTAGACCCTTAGGCTCAATAACATAAGGAGGTAGATATGGCACAGACAAACTATACAACGTTATCAGAGGCAACTTCCAATTGGACGGGCCTTTCAGGTCTTAACAAGGTTGGGGCTAATAGACAAATAAGACTAGACACTCAAGCGTCTTTTACAATTACTGACTTAGATAACAACATATTATTAGGTATTAATCAAACAGCACAAGTGCTACAATTTGGTTCCAACACAAAAAACCCTTTACCGGTTGCAGGTGGAATGTATTTTAATGGCACTGACTTTTATTTGGGGGTATAAATATGGCATTCGTAGACGATGTAGTAACAGAATATAATGACTCAAAAGGCAATACTCCCGCTATAACAAAATCAGATATAACCAAGACCGAAATGGCTTGGGCGGTTAATGAAGTTATAGGGGATTACAGCACAGATACAAGTGCAGCATTACATGTTTCTACAATAACAAAAACAAGTTTTAACAATAACCTTGCAACACATGGTTTTGCAGGGGTAAGTAGTCAATGGGTTGACGAACAATTTGATAGTAAATCCACAGTGACTATAAAATCTTATGGAGCAAATTCTGCAGACAAAGGTGGTTTTATTTGGAAAGCGGGAACTCTATACAAAATAAACAATCATACAAATTATGATAAGTTTATGGCTGCACTAGTTCCGAAATGTGCTTGGAAAAAAGCAAATGATGATAATAGGACTCTAGTAGCATCCGCATTAGCAACGAAATACAACACAAAAAAAGGTCTTTGGTAGACCGGTAAATAAAGGAGGTCATTATGGCTAGTTGGAAAAAGGTACTGACATCGGCTCCCAAAGGTGCCGACCTTGTAGGGGACGGAACATTAGGAACTGTTAATCAGGTTTTAGCAATTTCAAGTGTAGCAAACGATGGAACATTAGATTGGGTTACTCAATCAGGTGGAATAACAAACTTATCAGAAGATACTGCTCCAGAACTTGGAGGAGATTTAAATTGTGCTAGTTTTGATATAGCACTTGGAGATGAGCAAGGTTTCATAGATGGGGTAGGGGGAAATTTCTACCTGAAGTTTGATAAAGTAACAAGTGCAGACAATTATTTAAAATTGGCTAACTCTACATCAAGCAACCCTATTGGCATGGTTATGGAAGGAACAGGAACTAATGTTGGTCTTGACATACATTTTAAAGGGACAGGTTCACTTTCATTGCATACAGACTCAGGTGATGTTTTAACATTACCAAATGCTCCGGGTACATCAGGTGAGTTTTTACGATACGATGGAACTTGGGCAACACCGCCTGATACTAACACTAATACACAAAATCAATATTCTATTAGCGTAGTAGATGGTGCTAATAATGATGAGGAAATAATACAATTAGGTGGAAGTGGTCACGATGGAGTTACAACTGATAATATAACATTAGAAGCGGGTACAGGTCTATCTATCTCTAGAAGTGGTGATAAAATTACATTTACAAATGAGGTCACAGATACTGATACAGATTCTACATACACTGTTGGTACAGATACAGGAACTGCCGGTGCTGATGTCGATATCACATTAAGTGGTGGAGGAAATGCATCAGGAACAGATGATAGAATAGGACTTATAGGTGGAACTAACTGTACACTTGTGGAATCAGGTGACAATGTTACAATAAATGTAGACCAATTGTTCGAAACAGGTACAGCATACGGAATTAGTGTAGCAGATGAGGGTAGTGATGGTGACTTAGATATCCGAGTAGACGGTGATGCATCATATGGAATTAGTGTAGATTCTTCCGATGGAGTTAGAATGGGTTCTACAGCCATGGGTGGTCACACTATACAGTTTTCAAATGATAACAACTCAGACACTGAGGCTAACCTAAGGTTTACTTTTGCTAACTATCAGCAAAATTCAACTGTTATACCCGCATCATTCTTTACTGTGCTTGCTAACAATGGTTGGGCAGCAGATTCTGATGGTGATGGTAAAGGTGGACAATCACTTAGATTTAATGCCGGCTCAGGTGGAAATGGTTATGATACAGGCGATGGTGGACACGGTGGTCACATAGCACTAGTTGCAGGATTAAGAGGAACCAAAGGTGGTGGAGCAGGTGCAGGATATGGTGATAGAGGAATGGTAATTGTTGCAAGAGAAGATGTTGATTCATCTACATTAGGAAGTTATCCCGGATTCTCTAATACTTATACAGGTGCTCTAACAAATAACGATGCTGTTCTTGGTGTTCTAGGTGGTGTTGAGGTTACAGGTGATTTCACTATTGCTGCAGATGGTGCAACAATAGGACATAATTCCGATGTTGATGCTTGGATGACTTTTATTGACTCTGCTGATACTAATAGTGCTTCATGGGTTGAAGTAGAAAACGGATTAGTAACAACCAAAATAAAATCCGGAGCGGGCGAAACTACTAATGCTTTAGAGATTTCTGCTTCAGGTGCAGTTACA
>CEUX01212680.1_pt1 | contig 17574 bp, 11 predicted proteins | sample 531361 | NCBI WGS metagenome assembly CEUX01 (sample SAMEA2622736, study PRJEB7988) | marine metagenome | isolation source: saline water (ENVO:00002010), including
GAGGACAATACTCAAGGCAAACAAGAGATAGCTTGTTCAGGAGATAAGTGTGACATCTGAAACAGATATAACTGGTCAAGCCAAAAAGATGGGAAGAAATACAGGACTAACTGCTGATGGTAAATTAGACAGCGTTCACTCTGTAAGTGGAGTAGAACAGTCCGAAGGTACTATTGTAGTTAGAACTATGAATCCCGACTTACCAGATTCAAAAGGTTTATCAGGAACTGATAGACATAAAAATGCATCAATAAAAAATAATTATTAAATATAGTCTCTAAGTACAGGAGCGTGTTTATTTAATTGTAATTTACAAGTACAGCTATCACCGAAGGTTATAACTTTAGATTGTACTCTATGAGGTCCCTTTATATCTTCCCTGTCTACATCTAAAAATACTAAAGAACCTAAACCTATATCCATACCTTTAGTAACTTGTACTGTTATTTCATCAGTATATTGTTGTTCTACTAAAATATTTCTTAAAGCTAATTCTCTTGTTTCGGCAGGACTATCTTGTTCTGTAACTTGTGTATTAATTTGACCTGTAGGTGTATTAGTATATGAAAATTTTCTGTTTTTATATAAAATTGTATTAGGAGGTAGTCTCCTTTTATAAGTATAACTACTCATCCCATCTTCAAAAGATAGATACATCTGAGGGTCACTAGTAAGAGATTTTTCCTGTCTTATTACCATAGAAGACTGTGCAGTTCCTTCATGTATATCAACATAATGTTTTAATGGGTTTAAATAATCATCTGTGTTGATTGCTTCGTCAATCTTTGTTGTAACTAACTGATAAACATCTAAATTATCCCCTCTTTCACCTGTCATGAAAACTTTAGGATTTGTGTCTGTTAAAAAATCTGTAGATAAATCATCAGAATCAAAATACTCACTTATATATGAAAATAAAAATTGACCTAAAGTATATCCATCGTAATTATTGTCATCTGTAAGAGTTACTTTTAATCCAGTGTTTCCTGTTATTCTACTTCTTACGTCTGTAGCTGATAAAGATATAGCTTTATCTGAAGGATTAAAATTATTGATATAGCCTCTAAACATAGGAGCAGAATCTTCAGAACCATTATTTAAATAAAATTCTACAGGTTTATTGTACAAACTATCGTTTTGTAATTCATCGTTATTTATCCTTACTGCGAGTTTATTTAAAGAATTTGCACCTGAAAAGGTTAAGGTTCCTGAAATTTTAGCTAATATTTCTCTACCGTTAATGAATAACTTAGGTTGATGATACGTATTGTCTTGTGTCACTTGTATTTCCGCCTATTGATTTTTTATCTGAAATTAGATTACCTGATGAGTCTAATTCTATTATATGTGATATTTGCATCTTAACTCCATATTTAGGGTACTGTAGTCCTACTGGGTGGTCTTCCGACATCCCTATTATAACTCCAAAGAAACGTGTTTGTTCTCCACTTTTATGTGTAATGTCTAAAAATACTGGAGTAGCGTTTGCTTGATAATTTTTTATTTTCTTTCTGTTACCTGCGTTATCTGTGTCACCCAAATCTATACTACCGAATGTAATTACTCCACCAGAAGCACCAATCTTTCTTATTTCAGTTTTACCAAATCTGTCTTCCATATTAATATATTTACCTTGTCTATTAAAAGCTATTGATTGGGCTATCGCTATATCGTTTAATCCTATATGGTGAGGGTCTGTGATTTTGATTAATTGTGAATGTGCATTGTTGTAAGGCCAAATACTTTTAACTTGAATCTGAGTAGCAGCGGCCTTAACATTAAAATTAATTAAAACAGCATACGCAGCAGTAGTCCAGTGGGAAAATGGGTCATTAGGATTTGCAACCGAGCTTCCTGCTTGTGTGATGTTAAAAGTAATATGAGAAGGTATATTTCCTACAATAGCATTTACCGCTGCTCCTGTTGTTTGTGTTACTGTGGTTATTACTGTAGTCTTTTGGACAGCTGACCATCTTGCGTGTGCGTTTATTAGCGGTTGAAGTGTATCTGTAAAATCTGCATCTGTAGAGTCTCCAGAAATGTCTACTTCAACATAAGCAGTAGCACCAGATACTGTAGGTTGTGAATCACTACCTGTAATATCAAACCAATAAACCACCACATTCGAGTCACCGGGGTCTGATATTTTTATATAACCTCCATTTAATCTATTCTTATCGTTACCTGAATTAAGAGTTATTTCTGTTATTTCTGGAGTCTCATGCTCTTCTGATGATTTAGCAGGAACGGGACCTGTCCAATTACCACTTTCTATACCAGTGGCGCCAACTAATTTTTTCCAATCAGGAGGTACTCTAAATTTAATACTACCTGATGTCTTAAGACCTAGTGTAGTATCTTCTATTTCTAAAGCTTTCCAACCATTAGGATGAGCATACATTGCTGTTATATCTACATTGACAGGGGTGTCTCCAACGGCATATGTATTATCCAACCTAAAATGAACTCTATCAAATAAATCAGTCTTGGCTATAAATAAATGATTTTTAGGATGATTTGAATATACATTACTCGATGCTGTAGTATCTGCTCCGTGTCTTAATATATAATCACCACTTCCTCCTATCATTAACGCATTTGTTCGTGATAAAACGGCTATATCTTGCCAAAATGCTTCTTCAACATCGTCGTCATTGGAAAAGCATAGTATCCCTCTGCTTTCTAAACTATCAGGCATTCTAATATTACCTGCATTGATAGTACTTGTATATTGACTTGAATCAAAGTGTTCTATCGCTGAACGTCTATTTGCTATATCTCCCATACCTGTTGGTAAAGCGTAGCTATCAGCTACTTGTAATCTTACTAATCTATGAAAATCATAAAATCTACTATCACTATCCAAAAGGTGTCCTTTTGTGTGGTTAGTATAACTTAATTTATTTATATCATAAGCTCCGTCAGATACTACTACCTTTAAATCATCGTGCATTTCATCTGTGTGATTTGCTTGTTTAGATGTTATAGAAGCTTGGGCTTGGATTGTAGTATTGTTTAAAGTGTCATCATCAATATAATTATTGCGTATTGATAGGTTGCTAGACCTAGTAAAACTTTCAGTAGCATCTAGATTTATAGAATATGAAGATTCATTTAAATCAACTATAGGATTTCCATTAGATAAAACGCAAACGGTTGCATCGTCTGAAACATCAGCGTTACCAGTTAAATCTTCTCCACTTCCATTTCTTGCATCAAATACCTTAATATAAATTCTCTCAGCATTATTTAATGTAGTTGCATTAATCAATTCCGCTCTTAGTAAAACATCTATAGAATCTGTTTTATTACTTGTTCCGGTTGAATTACCAATAGGCACTGCCTTCGTATTGATTTCTATGGTTGATTCTAAATCAGCATCTGAAGAAATTACATTAGTAGAATCGATAGTGATTACCTTAATAGCCCTGTCATGGCGGCCTTGAAAAGTTAATTTAACATCTACTGGAGCACTTGACTCAGTGTATGCATATAAAAGAGGATAACTATCTGTAACATTATGTAATTTATCAATAGCTCTATTATTTATTCCTGAGAAGATACGTTTTCTATCTGTTTTTAGAACTCCTATAGGGGGCATATTAGAAGGACAAAAATGAGGTATTAAATCCTTTGTAGGTTTTTCAAAACTAACCATTGAAGAAGAATTCTGACCTGAAGCTATAGTGTTACTATAAGGTTCAAGAGCTTTAGTAGAATCTTCTGCTTTGTTTTCAGCAGCATCATTAGTATACCATTTAGAAAGATAGCCTTCTATACTTTTAACTCTTATCATAGGAAAGAACTTCTTAGATTCAGTACAGGCTTCTGTATAAACATGCTCAACAACACAAAAAAACCTAGGAGTATCTAATTTAATTATTTGTATATTACGCTTGTCATCTGAATTATCTTCACCGTCATCCCAATCTATATGGAACTCAGAGACGGGTTCATTAGAATCAATCCTATAAAAATATTTTTGGTATATAAAATAAGGTATATCATCGTTATCAGTATGTAGATTAGCAATAGCTCCACCATTACTATCAACGGTTTGAGATACTATCATACCTGTTGTACCACCTGCTAATGCGTTTGCTCTAGTATTGTATACTCTTATTATTTGTACCATGTTTAATTTGTGTTCATCCTAAAAGATGATTTTTTAAGTGTAACTCCTGAAGAAGTACACACATCTCTTACTGTACTTCCCCTTATGTTGTGATAATCTTTTATAAATAATTTAGCTGAATATGATTTTGGTGGTGCATAGTTATTATTATCTGAAACTTCTTCCAGATGTTTAATTAATGTATAATCACCCACTAGAGGGTCAACAGGATATATACATTTATTATATACTACAAATTCTTCTATTTGTCCTAAAAATTCTGAAGAGTGAGTTTCACCACCGTTAGTTAGATATAAAGCATTATTATTAGATTCAATAGGGTATCCATACCTCCAACCAGTCTGTGCACCAGTGGCATCGGCAATTATAACCTCACCAGTTAAATCCTCTAGTTTACCATCTATAAATAATTTAACATTACCATTTGTAGCCATACCATCGAAGGTAACCATTACACAAGTTGGGTTTTTCCCATTCAAAGGTATAATACTAGCACTTGTTAATTCTATATAACTATTAGAATCCCAATATTGTTTATATTTTATAGTTCCATTAGCTTCTATAGTTAATTCCATAACTTCATCTTTAAATAATAAATGCTCCTGTCCAGCACTAAGTGTACCGTCAGTGTCTTCGTCATGTGTGAAATGTAAAACAAAGGACATTTCTGTTGTCGTAGCGTAGTTTGTTTGATTTAATACATCTTGAGAACCGGTTCCTACCTTAATGAAAGGAGAGCTTGAGCCTGAACCTGTACCATTACATCTTAAGCAATATCCTGCTAAACCTTCTATATCATAAAATGGACCTGTAGTAGCTGTAGATTCCACTGAAGTTGTTAAACCTTGTATATTTTCAACTGGTGCTGTAGTTGCTTTAGCACCATCATCACCCTCCTCGTTCATAGGTAGGTGTATTACAGCGTTTTGGTATTGATTGTGTATGAAGTGTTCATCTATCATAATAAAACCGTACCATATATCATCGTCCTGTGTTTCCCATGTGAATTTAAAATTATAAGGGTCATCAGCAGGTTCAACATTAAAATTAGAAACTGTAGGTAATTCATCCTCAAAGACACCAGACATATATAAAGGAAAGGTGCCCTCTTCTGTATCTATATTAACTTTAAATCCATCATCTATTCCCGGAGTAGTAATTAATATAGGTAATGTATCTCCGGCTTGTAACTTATCCACTTCTATAACTTTATTCATATTTGCAGTTAAATATTTATTAGTATCTTGATGACCTAGTTGTTGGTAACCTACATGACCTCCTGTTTTTGTTTGGTCATCATAAGGTCCAAATCCATAATCTTTTAGACTAACCAATCCATTTTCATTCTCAGTTATTGTTGATAAATTCCATACGTTTATATTTTGTCCATCGGTGTATAATGATTCATTGTAAGTTGCTCCTACTGTGCCTAGTTCATTCAACGCTACAATATTTTGATATTGTCTTCTTGGTAATATCTGATGGCTCGAAGTTAACGATTGCCAACCATGTGCTCCACCTAAATTCATTATTTCGATTATCAACCAATATTTCTTTGGAGAAATTAAATAGTAGCAACAATCATCGCCATCTCCTGTTGCACTTAATCCGCCTGTTCGACTATCTAATCTACATCCTGTATCTAGTGTTAACCAATTTCCCTCAGATTGTGTAATTTTGAAATTTGTATCTTTCCTTATATCTGTAGAAGATTTGTAATTTTCACCATATTTATATATTATATAATCTTCATCTTCCCTATTTTCAAATATCTTTTTGTCATCTACTAAAATTTCCCTACCATTAGGACCACGAACAGCTAATATTCTAGCAGATGCAAATATATTTTCACGCTTTTGTGGTACAGCACAATGGAAAATAGTAACAGCGTCTGGATGTTCTACATCGCTAGTTCCTTCTATACCTCTAGTGACTGTTAAAGTATTGCTAGATATATTCGTAATCTTCATTATTTCGTCTTCTATTTTAATAAATTGCTCATCGGTGAAATTAGCACCATCACCAACCTTGAAACTAGTAGCTCCTGCTGCAACAACGGCATTACCATCGTTTGATGTTTCATCTCCAGAATCTGTAACTCTTACTCCGAATTGATATTGTATTGTTCCTTTTGCTGTGAATAAATCAGTCGTGCGTGTGTCTGTAGTTTCTACTGAAAATTCTCTTCCAGACAAATCTAAATCACCTACAACTAATCCTCTATTAGTGTAATTAGGAGAACCTTCGTTATTACCAAATACAGGTGATTCTCCGTTGCCTATATCTGGTTTTATTGCAGCTGCCGTTGAAATTGTAGACGAGGCTGCTCCTTGTCTACCATAGTTTTCAACATCTGATGTGAATCCAACTCTAATATTAGACTCATCACTATCATTATTTGTTATAAGAACTCCGTCTGCAAAACTTGCATTAGTAGTATAATTGTTTAAAAGTAGAAATTTTGCAGTGTTTGTTGCTAACGTTCCTTGTACATCTGCTAAAGTATCAAATCCTAAAGATATATAACAAGGTTGTTGGCATTCAGCAGTTTTTATATTTGCAGAAGAAGCACCAGATAGACCTTCCCACCCTGTAGAAGGTAACATTTGAGTTTTATATATTGGAATATTAGCATCGTTATGTCCGTATTCACTTACTGTAGAATTATCATGTTGAAAATTAAAATGGTTAAATTTTATTGAATTAATATAAATATCTGATTTACCCATATTATCATTAGGACCAGACATTTGTGCATCTTGACTGTTATGTAAATAGGCAGTATCCAATACACTTGTACCTATGCTTGCAGCCAATAATAACATAGGTCGGCTGTTAGTTTCAGACCTTGGCATCTCTGTTATATATGTTTCAGTTGTAAGACTTGAACCATCATCTTTATCTCCCCACTGTAATTTATCTCCAGCACCTAATACTGCATAAGGAGTACAAGTAATTCCACCATCATTAGCACCACCTCGCCATTCACCACCTGCGTCTATTACCTGAACTGGTTGAGTAGCACTGGTTGTAGCAGAAGGTGCAGATATACCAGCTTCCCATCTGCCAGCAGTTTTATTAAATACACTTCTTAAGGATGGATACGCGTTGTTCCATAAGGTCATAAATTTAGGGAAGTAATCCTTTGAATTTATAGCACTTACTCCAACACTACCACCACTATATGGAAGACCGAGTCCAGTAATAGTTTTTTGGTTTTTTATTTTATCTGTATCAGATATTTGGCCATCATCATCGTAAATAGCCCAATAAGCCCCTTCATCGTCAGGGTGTAATTGGAAAACAAGGTTAGCAAAATTATTAGGTGTGTAGTCTAATTTTGTAGGTTCAGCAGCAAAACAAACTTCTCCGCGTGCAGAATCAAGAATATAACTTACATCGGTGTCAGTACTTCCTGACCTGCCGGCATTTTCTATATGATAATAAGACATCTCTCCTTTATTTCTTACAAAGGCTAAACCAAATAATGACTTAACGTAAGTAGAATTTGACTGTCCCGTTCCCGAACCAGTGCCGTCTGCTGTACCATATGTATTATGTTTTCTTATAAAAGAGTATAAATTTTCGTTTGTTTTAGGTTCTTCTTCTGAGAAGGTTACTACAAAAGAACGATTTAATCTATATGGATGGGAGCTTTGGGTTGTAACTGAATTAGAATAACCAGTTCTTGTAAATGAATAATCTTGTTGTTCTCTTTGAAGCATAGGAGGTAATCTTGCTATATTTAATTCAAATTGAACTTGAGGCATAAGAGGTTGTCTTCCACCAGCAGTATGAGACGGTTCTCTCGTATATAAATGCACTGGTAGAGGTATTTTTGTAGACATAAACGCTACGGATTGATTTTCTGAATCATGTATTACTCCTCCTGTACCTGCCGCTCCACTATGAACATCATCATAATCTTTTTTTGGTGGATAATATACATGTGTATCTTTCATGTGGAAACGATGTGGATATTGAGATTCCATAACACAATTAACATTACCTTCTTCTTTAGCATTTTCTGTAGTTAGTGAACATCTATTATACACTGCTACACCTGATGAGTCTCCTTGAGTTTTTGACACCCAACTCTCTTCGTTTTTAATATTATGAAAAATGCTATTTCTTGGACTGACTGCTAAAGCGATACTCCCAAAATCGGCATCAGAAACACCGGGTAACGGTTGCGCCCCGGAAGTATAATCGTATCTTATAATACCTGCACTGTTTTCATCGTCCCATCCCAAATGTCCACTTTTATTGGCAGGAAATGCCTCTGCTTTACCATCAAATAAGTTTTTACTATACCACCACCAACCTTCAAACATTCCATCATGGATATAACACCTGCTTTTTGGACCATCTTTAGGGTGGTCGCTACAAAATGTATTTCTGTGTATTATTGCCCTTTCTTGTGTATTTATTCCCTTATAGTCTGCCACAGCATTAACCATATGCCCATCTTTTCCAAAACGGTCTCCTCTTTCAAAAGCTTCTTCTGGAGTTATCCATGCAGTATCATATAACTGTATTCTAGGACCATTTCCTATAACGTGTGCTGAATTCCATACACCAGCTCCTTGAAAATCCTCAGTTAAAGATGTAAAATTAGGTGATGAATGTCCAGATATAACTACTATATCTTCATTATCTATTAGAGAACCCGCACTACCTTTACCCCCTTCCGTGTTACCTATTTCTTTATTTAATTTATAAAGTTGAAGCGCTGGTATACCAGAACCATAGGCCATGTTCAAACTATTAACATATATACCTATTGATGATTCTTTCAATTCACCTGAACCAAATTCAGGTTTTTCAGGTAGTAAAAAATCAACCATCATCATGGTGTTTCTTGTGATAGGTTTTCCGCCTTCCTGAACAGTTCCTGATTGAATAGTAAAATTTGTTAAATTATTATCATATAAATCTGGATAGCGTCGATTAGGCATCACTGAAAATTGAGGAGTAGGTCCTTTCTTTGTAAATTTAACTGCTGGCATTAGTATAACCCTCCTATATATAGGTAGATGGTTCTATTTAAAGATATGTGTGAAATCATATTGGTCTTTGTTGACCTCCTACAAATTGAACCTTTCGTAATGGTCCCATACCAACAGTATAGGCTCCTATATCTTCTGATTGACGTAGTGCTTCTGGTAATACATCAGCTATAGATTCAGCAAACCTTTCGTTATCATATACGTTTCCTTCTACTATTATAGTTATACCATTCGCCCCGCCGTTGACCATATTTTGCGTCTTAGATGTTATGGTTTCACCGGGTTCAACTAATACTGGGCTATGTCTAGAACCTAATGCTCCACCACTATCATAAAGTCTCATACCTAAATCTGCTTCAGCAAGACTTCCTGTACCATAATCAAAAGAAGTAGCTTCTCCAGTATAATCAGGTACTTCAAAATCATCAAATTTAAATTCTTCCATCTCTGGTGGTTTCATCATTTCAGTCATGGCGTAATTCATAGTACCCATAAGAGCAGCACCAGCTGCCATATAACCTGCGAATCCGACAATACCTAGTTGTGCACCAGCCTTAACTGCTTGCATAGCAAAAGCAAGTCCCATTAAAGAACCTGATAGTATTCCTATCTTTGCAGCAGTAACTGGAGAATCTTCAGCGTATTTACGCATTAAATAAATATTAGCAAATTGTAAAGCGTTTAGAGATATTTGGTAAAACATTTGTCCTTGCATGGATTTTATAGAGCTTTGCCTTGTTTTTGTCATCTCTTGTTCTCTATGCTCCATTGCTTTAGTTGCAGTGCTTTGAGTAATTTTACCAGCAGTAACTTGTTTTTGTAAATTAAATCTCATTTTTTCTACATCTAAATCAAATTGCATAGTAGTGATATAACTTTCGGTAGTTCTTATCATTTGCTGAGTTAACATATTAGTGATAGGCATAACACCGTTTATCATTCTGAGAATTAACGCTGCTTCTAATGCTTCTGAACCGAAGAAACCAAGAACTTTAACTGCTAATCTTAAAGGAACTGTAATCATATTAAGCATACTTCCAAAATCAGTTCCATTCTCTGCCATTCTTTGGAACATCATTACAACTTCTACCATAACGATGTGAATTTGTTTCATTGCTGTTATAATTTGGTCTTTTAATATCTCTCCCAGAGGTGTTAAGCTTGTGATTACACCATCTTCTACTACAACAAACATCCCTTCTAGGCTACTTACTATATTATGTAGTGTTAAAGCAAACTCATTTAATACTCCATTAGCTTTACCAACCTCATCGGATAGCAAAAATGGAGCCATGAGAGCGTTTTTAACTCTCTGTATTTGATTTTCTAATGATTGTTGCTGAATTTCTGCCATTTCTGTTGCAGCTCCAGCTGAATTTTGTAAATCATCTACAGCAGCTTGGAATTCATCAGCATTTTCTACCAAATGAACAAAGGCTGTTGCACCACGTACATTTAATGATTCTAATAACACTGTTAATCTTTCTGCACCAGTATTGTCTCCCATTGCTAATTGGAAATCTTTAGCTATTTCAGTTAATTGTTTAAAGTTACCTTCATTGTCCTTAACTTGAACCCCCATCCTTGCGAAAGCTACAGTATTATCATCTGCGTGTTGTGCGAATTCAGCCAAAGCTTGTCTTAAACCACGACCTGCAATACCAGCTTCTAATGCACGATTAGTTAATATTTCAATAGAACCAAGTAATTGGTCTACAGATTGACCGGTTGCAACAAAGAAAGGCATAGCAAATTTAACAGCACTAGCTAAATCTTGATATTCAATCAAAGATTTATTAATAGCATGTGCAAATTTATCTGTTAATAATGCAGCGTCTGACATTTCTAATCCAAAACCAAAAATAGTTTGTGTTGTCAATTTAGAAATAGTATTGTGGTCACCTTGAACAGCCATAGATAGCTTCAAAGTATTATTCAATACCATCATAGATTCTTCTGCACTTAAACCAGCGGATGCTAATTGATAAAGACCTGTAGCTGCATTATCCATAGATATACCGTACTGAGAACCGAAATGGACAATGTCATCTGATAAAGCAAATAACGTGTCATTAGATGTTTGGAAAATAGATTGTGCATTTATTATTTCTTTTTCAAATGCTTGAAATGATGAAACTAGAGGGTCTAACTTCATTTTCATAGCTGCAAAAGCGGCTGTAGATAAACCTATAGCTCCAGCAAGTGTAGTACCAATACTGCGACTCATAGCATCTACTTGGTCAGCATATTGTTTCATTAATCTTGATTGTTGTTTAGCTAATTGTATTTCCCTTTGTTTAAAATCAACTAAAGTTTTATGATTTCTTTTTGCCCTTTCCCAATATTTAGCGTCTCTTTGTTGTTTTTCTCTATCAGCAGCAGATAGAGCCATATCAACACCCTTACCCCTTTCCTTAGTTCTAACTATATCCTCTTCACGTCTTTTGGATTCAGCAAGTAAAAGATTCTTCTTATCGTATTCTTCATTCTCTTTGCTAATTAACGTAGTTCGATAACCTGCTTGACCTTCTAACTTTTTAGCTTGTTTGATTTGTTCATCGTATTCTTCTGTAGTCATCTTAGATTTGTCTAGACCATCTCTTATTGCTCTAGCTTGTCCTAAGAGTGACTCTCTTTGATGTTCAAGTGTCTCTACTCTTCTAGCATGAAGTTTTAATCCATTCTTTATCTTTCTTTGGATTTGTTCTTCATCTTTAATCATTCCCTCCATAGCAGCTTGCGAGGCTTTACGTTGGGCAGGGTCACCACCCATACTTGCTCCTATATCAGCTTCTATAGTACCTTGGTCTGCTGGTAAATCATATCCAGAACTTTTCATTCTTCTTTGGAAATTATTATAGTTCTGTTCCATAGCCATTAATTCAGCATTATATTCATCGGCTATTTCTGGTACATGTATATCAGATTCAGGCATATCAGGTTTATCAATAGCTTGAGTTTGAAATCCTGCAATTATATCTGATTGAACTTTTTCATGGACTTTTTGTGAATCTTTAAGTTCACTTTCTAAAGTATCGAAGGATGATTTTATTTGTTGGTCTGTCTGAGCTATAGCTTTAATAGTGTTCTGACTATCCTTTTGGTCTAAAACATTTTTTGCTTGATAGACTCCTCTCAGTTCGCGTATATATTGGTCTGTATTTAAGACCAAATCAACTGCGCCTACTTGTTTAAAAGCAAGCTTGCCTTCTGCTCCGCCCATGTTTACATCAATTCACTGAATGATTGCACCGTAGGTTTTTTATCCTTTAGTACGTATTTTCTGCGTTTTTCCTTATAGTCTGCCCATTGTTGTCTAACATCTGGGGCATTCTTTGCCATTTCAGTCACTTGACTCTCTGAGTACCCATCGAACGAATGAAGTACACTATATTCGTGTAGTGCACCTAATAGTCCATTGAGTTCTAATCTTGGAGTTTCTTTTATTTCATTCCAGCTCATTCCGAGCTCTTTCATTAATGGGATGTAACAATTCACCATCTCAGGTGAATAGCTCATCCAATTCAAAAATTTTCTTTATCGGAAAGTTCTCCTGTACCTAATATCGTGTTTTGTATTCTCCACCTTAACGTGGTAGGTAACTTGGACCAATTTTCTTCAGTTAAAACTACAGTTTCAGGTTGTTTTACGTTTGCCTTTTCTATCATGTGTAAAACTCTTATTCCAGCTAAATTAGAAAAGTGTTGATTCCTTTCTTCTTCAGTTGCACCATCTTCAGGTAAGGATAATTTAGGTTCCTCTGCTTCAGTTAGTTCACACCACTGTACAGTAAGATTTTTACCGTTATATTCTATTTCCCTGTTCTGTACTTTTTCTGTTAATGAAACTAGTTCATCAATCGTCCATGCTTCCATCTTCTCTTTTGTCATTCTTTTTGTTCTCCTTTTTCACTTTTTTTGGTTTAGTTTTAGGTTTGGTTTTGGGTTTAGGTTTATTTAAACCCTTACAAACCTTGTCAGCCATAGCTTTAGAACCAAAAATTCCAGCTATTTCACCATCATCGTCTAATATAACCCATTTATTATTATGGGGTCTTACTCTATTTGCCATTATTTACCTTATAATTCAGTCTCAGCTGATATTGTAGTATATGATGCGTTAGTTACTTTAGGAACTACATTACTATAGAAAGTGATACTTTCCTCAGTAATCCCATCAGTAGTTAACGTTGTAGTATAATCTGTTATACACGCATTCATCACAGTCATAACTTCAGTACCACCTAGGCTTAAGAAAAGCCTGTATCCAAAGTTAGTTCCAGCTGAAGTAGCTGTTGGTTTTGTTGTGTTATTGTCAAATGTTAAATCAGCGTCGGTTGAACCAATGTCTGAATCTATAGTTCCAGAAGTGTGTCTTATACCACATCTAGCTTGATTATTCATAAGCTGAAAAAGTGCGTCACTCTTCTTTCTAGTTATAGATATTGAAATCTCTTGTTTGATTGGAACTTTAAGTACAGTGTTCTGTCCTAATAAAGATAAATCTTCATCCACAGCTCCTACACTTACATCTATACCAGTAACATCATTTAAGTTGTTACTTCTATCAACACCTTGAGTAGTAGTACCGACATTCATGATTCCACCCATCGCGGAACCTTTAGCTATATCTGTAGCGTCACCAGTTGCTGTATTTGTAATACTATTCGTAGCGCCATCGTTAGCTACTGAAAAAATACCTGAAAATGTTGCATCTGCATTTATTTGGTCAGCGATTGCTCCAGCTATAGCAGTAATTGAACCTGTAGAGGTTGTTAATGTTATTGTCAAAGAAGCTGTTGCAGCTGCTGCTTGTGATGTTTGTACATAACTCGAACCTGAATCAGTACAATTAAAATCTATAACATACGCATCTCCATCTGGGTCATATAAAGTTATATATTTATTAGAACCACTTGATGTAGATTCGTATTGAGTTTCAGTTGCAGAAACTGTAGTCATTGTAGATACTTCAGCTACACTAGCTGTTCCTGCGGCTTTCAATCCATAAACTCGTGGTGGAATAGGGTCAGTGTCCGCAGCTGCGGTTCCGTCTGTTCCAGTAATATCTAAAACGCCACTAGCTATTTTTAAGCCAAACGCTTCCTGCTCGGTGCTGATTGCTAATGTAACATCTCTACCAAGGAAGTACGCCATTGTACTTACCTACAGGTTTGCGAAAGGTGAGCTTCCGAGTGCTGTTAAATCCATCTCAGCAACGCCTTCTTTAACCAAAGGTGTAACATGAGACATGAATTCTAGAGTTTCTTCCGTAACTCCATCTGCATTCAAAGTTTGTGTGTAGTTGGAAAATGTACATCCTGCTATAGTAATAACTTCTTCAGATGTTTTACCCATGATAGCTATTCTGTATCCCCAAGTAGCTTTATCTGAACCAGCTACTATGTTTGCTAAACCAGTGTGTTCATTTAGGTCGTTAGTACCCCATCTAAACCCTTGTGCCCACATTGAGGACCAAAAGTTATCTTTCTTCTTCAAAGTTATAGAAACAGTTGTTTCTTTCTTGATTTCTGCTTTCAAAGCCGTTCGTTGTCCATAGAATGCTATATCTTCATCTACAGCTCCCATAGTGACATCGAGGCCAGTTACGTCAGCTAAAGGTTGGCCAGCTGTTGCTAAGGGTGTTCCTGTTCTACCCTTTACTCTACTATCTGCGCTTCCAGTAACAACTGATTGAGTTATATTTGAGCTGGTAGCGAAACCGTGAGTGTCGTCTTCTGCAACTATTGCCACTTTAACATCTCTTCCTAGGAAATATGCCATATTTAGTTTCTCCTGCGTAGCGTCCTACGCTAACACAATATATTACGCCGCGGTAGTATATAAAGGTTTCCCTGAAAGGGTGCTATAGGGCTCAATTAATCTACCCTTTAATATAAATATAGCTATATTATATATGTTTAAGCTATTTATTCGCCGATTGGGTCTAATCCACCGCTTAATGCATAACCGTAGTAAGGTGTAGCCCAAAAACTAACTTGTTTAGGCCAATAGACTGGTACATTTTGAGGGCTATTTCTAGTTGTGAATCCATCTTTCCTAGCTGATGCTTGCAACCCCTTTAGTTTTACATCAAGTTTATTAGTGTGAGCAAATGCTCCTTGTTGTGCTGGTCTAAAACCTCCAGTTTTATGTTCACTCAAAAGTTCAATAGCGTTTTCTATTGCTTGGTCAGACCACCCTTGTGGTATGTGTACTGCTGCACTACCAAAACCACCCCTTTTAATAACCCTATCTGTCCCACTAATTTTACATGTAGAGTTTTTAAATTTTTCGCCTCCACGGAAATTTCCATGTGAAACTCCATTTAATGTGATTCTTCTAACTCCTTTTAAATATCTAGCACCTGTCTGTAAATCCTTTTGTTTTTTAACATGATTCACATAATTAGCAGTGTTAAGCATGTTTCTTCTTCGTAGAATTTCTAAAGATGCATAACCAAAAGATACTATCACATCTCTTTTTTTATTTAACTTTCTATATTCAAAAGCCCTGTTTGCGTGGTCGGCTGCAAACATTCTGAACCTCACAGATGCAGTAATATGTGGGTCTCGATTAACTGTCATTCCATGATAATAATTACCATGATGATTATTGTAAGTACCTAAAGCGTGAAGTGTGAAATCTACTGCGGATTTATCTGACCATTTTAATGCTCCTGTGGTCATTAGGTTTGCCATAACAGCGTTTGCTGTAGCAGAAGCTTGTTCTAAACTCTTTCTTCTTCTATGTCTAGCGTGAGCCAATGCTGGTGCCCTTCCTCCTGTACTTGTTGTATATCTATCACCTTGTGTCATGGTACCGCTAGCATTCCAAGTACCTGAAAATCCAGCCCTACGCATTTCTTCCGCCGAAACTTGTTCCTTTCCAGATAATTCTCTAGCGTTTTGTCTAATCCTAGCTATGGTAGTATTGAATACTCCTATTCTTTCTTGAAAATGTTCATAGATTTCATCTTTTACACCTCCAAAACTACCAGCTTCAGCATCTGTCAGATTTTTTGCTTTTAACTTAATTCCATCAGGACCAATACCGTGTTGTCCACCCTGAGAAATTGGCATGTCTGAAACGTCTATATAGATATTACCACCAAGTGTATAGTATGTAGTATCCATAGGTTCTGTAGCACCTATACCTGCTTCTTGTGGTCGTCCAAATTCACTAACACTAGCTTGTTCCTCACTCATTCGAGAACCACCTGTAAGAGGTACAGTTTCAGTTTGTCCAAGGGTCTTGGAAATACCAGTATCATTTGGGTCTGATAGTGATTTTTTTACTTCGCTTCTTAATTGTTTATTCAAATTTGATAAGAAAGCTACTGATTCTTTATTAGCATTAGATGCAAACACTCTATATAATTTTTTAAAGAATTCTTTATCGGCTAATTCGTTTTCTTTAATTTGGTTAGCTAATCTAAAAAGGTCTGGTGTCTCCATATCCTCGTCCTGAACCCACGGACTATCTCCATAGATTTCTGAATTTAAATCTATATAAGGACCTCCCTTAATGGGGTGATGGTCAAGATTTAACTTCCTAGTCAAACTCTGTCTTCCAAAACCAAGTTTATTAATTCGTTTCATTAATGAAGAGTAATCTTCACCAGCATAATCCTCTAATTCAAGGAATTTTTTAAGTCTGGTCTGTCCTTCTATGGCCATCCTTCCACCATATTGATACCATACGTGATTACCTGCTAATCTCCACGCACTATTAGTTACAGGCTCTTGAGCCATCACATTAACTCCTTCTACTGTTACAAAATGGTGTCTAGCGGGTGAACGTCCATATTTGTACATTCCAACCCTGTAGTCTTGGTTAGAATCATATTTAACTGTAGGAAAAAATCCAGCAGTAAGTGCAAAAGATTTTAACTTTCTGCCAGCTATGGCTTGTTCTTTAGTTATTTTTTTAAAAGCCATTAAGTTCTAAAGTTTTTAAACATTATAACAAATTCAGCCGTAGCACCATACCATTGGAATTCTGTTAGATAACCAACGTCACGCCACGCTTGTAAGTTTCTTTCTAATATTTCTAACTCCTCCTCTTCATACACACTCCAATCAATGTCTGCAACAGAATTTGCAATGTTTAACATAAACCAGTTTAATAATCTTCGTTGTTTATACACATCACTTCCTATTGTTATTTCTGTTTCCTTTTCTAAGAGAACATGGACTAAATATGTAACTCCATATACTTCACCTGTTCCACTCGCCCCACTAGCACCAAATGTTACATCTTGTCCAAAGAACTCTTCATTAAATCCTGAACCTACCATTTGAACTATAATTGCTGGGAATTTTAAATCTTCTGTTTCTGGAAACTGTCCATATACGTAAACATCTCCTGTTACTGCTGCATTAATTTTATCACTTATACCCATCATCAGGGCTCTTTCCACTATGTTTAA
>CEUX01009317.1_pt1 | contig 17540 bp, 21 predicted proteins | sample 531361 | NCBI WGS metagenome assembly CEUX01 (sample SAMEA2622736, study PRJEB7988) | marine metagenome | isolation source: saline water (ENVO:00002010), including
CCTGTCATAAGCATTACTATCAGCTAGTGTTAGAATTGCTACTAGATTGCCTAGTAAGCTCATCACTAACACCACTACAATAAATCCCATATCCATAGTAAACTCCTTATATTAGTTATTATTAATTATATCCTGCTTTCTGTTGCCAGGTAGCAGGAGACCCCGAATCTAATTCATAGTCGCTTATCATTGCTATTTAGACAATTGTCTATTAGCAAGGTAATCGATATCTGTGTTGGCTTTCTTAAGTTGCTTAACAAGGAGGTCAACCCTTTGTTCCAACTTATAAACCCGCTCAGATCGTCGATGAAAGAAAGCGAAAGCATTGAAAGTTAATACTATAAATAGTATTAATGCCAATACTTGCGATAACTCACTCATATCTAAACTCCCATAGGTTATAATTAACATTATGTATTAATAGTGCTTGTAATTTTCAGTAGCATTTGTTCGCCCCGAGGTGGCTTGTCTACCTGTTACTCCACTTGTCAAATACATACTAAATTGGTGAATTTAAATGACAAAGTCAATACTTATTTAATCTTTTTTTGGAATTTTCAACTAAATCCCTGAATTTGCAAATTCATAAAGACCCGACCCCCTGGGGCAAATCAAGGCTGACACGCAATCTAGGGCTATTTTTTGGGTATTGTATGGAATTTTGAACGAAATGTCAAATTTTGCGGGTAATATTCTTGATATATTGTTTTTTTCTTTAAAAAAAAATTTTCGTGGCAAAAATCGCGGGAAGGCCTCTCTAGAACATTGAGTATTAAGAGAAAATAAGATTTAATATTCTAAGGAAATAAGAACATCGAACATTATAGTCTTTTTTTCGTCTCCGGACTGTTAAAGGTAAGGTAAATTGATTCCTATTGTCAACACTTATTTTAATAATTATAACGTCGTACGTTTTTTTATCTTTTTTTATAATTGTATTGACTTGTGTAGCAATTTTTACCTAAATTGCATACACATTGAGAGAAAATACCAATATAGGGAGTAAAATAATGGGAAAAAAAGAAAGAAACCTAGTAATAGGCGGACATAACTACAGTATAGTAATACAACCACTTGTACATAAAGAACGTGATAGAGTATTATACGGAAGACATAGTGTAAGAGAAAATGCTATATTAATAAATGAAGAAGTAGCTCATTCAAGACAGGTAGAAACATTAATACACGAAATTTTACACGCAATTTACTTTAATTGTGGATTAGAACACGATGAGACAGTAATAGACGCATTATCAAATGGATTATATCAATTAGGAGTAGGAGACTATTTATGGAAACAAACCAAAAAATAATTAAAGCAAAAAACGAAGGTAATAAGGAATTAGTTCAAAAGCTTCAACAGGGGCTCGATAAATCACCTGAGAACGTAGTACGGTATATTCGAGAAAATTACCCCGAAACTGAACAAATGTTTCAAAAAGAACTAAATAATATGTATATGACCTTTTGCAGGAAGCAGTACGATTACGGTCCTGGGAACATTGCTATGGGAACATTGCTTAAGAGCGATAAAGAAATCAATCAATCCTTATTTGGAATCATTGTAAGGATGAATGATAAAATAAACAGACTACTTAATCTATCAACTAAACACAACTTCAAGGCACAAAACGAGCCTATAGAAGATGCGTTTTTAGATATAGCGATATATTGCGTGATGGCATTAATAGTTAAAGATAAGAAATGGAGTAAATAATGGCTAAAAAGAAGAAAACAGTAAAAAAACAGTTAGGATTCTGGCAAAGAGTAGCTCAGGGTTGGAAAAAGTTCTTTTCATCAGCTTGGAGTAAATAATGGCTGGAATAAGGTGGACAGAAGACGAAGTACGAATTTTAGACCAATATGAACGAACAGCTAAATCAGCGTTCGTATTATATCAAGAAATAAGAAAAGCTGGATATAATAGAACATACAAGGCTGTTACGAAGAAGATTGAGTCTTTAGGACTACATAAGCCTACTAGATATGCAACAGGCCACGAAATTACAATAGGGTACTTAGACATTGAATCTACAGGATTTTCTGCTAATATCGATGTAATGTTGTCTTGGTGTATAAAAGGTAGAGGAATTAAAAAGGTCGAAGGAGCTTGTATTACAAGGGAAGAGCTAATGTCCGATAAACAAGATGCTCGCATAGTAGAACAACTTGTAGACGAAATGAACAAATATGACATTATATTTACATATTATGGAACTAGGTTCGATATTCCGTTTATAAGAACAAGAGCTTTGCATCATAGAACACAATTCCCTATGTATAGGCAAAAAGCGCATAAAGACCTATATTACCAGGTTAAATCTAAATTAAAACTACACCGCTCATCTTTGATGGCTGCGACAGAGTTTTTTGGGATTTCTGGTAAAACTAGAGTAAAACCAGAACATTGGCAAAAAGCACGTTGGGGTGATGAAAAAGCTCTTAAATATGTATATGACCACAATGTTGCAGATGTTGTCATACTGGAGAAACTGCATCGTATTATAGAAGATTACGCTGCACCTAATATTAACCCGCTATAATATAGGAGATAATATGGCTAAGAAAAAAGAAAATACAGAAAATCAAATAACTCTTAACTATGACGGAAAAGAGTACAAATTTGATTTTAACTCTCTTACTAGAGAAGCTCAAGCTGAATATAGAAGAGCCAACGAAATCGCGACTGATATGCTTAGAGTTGAGCAACAAATGTCTGAGAAGAGATGGCTCTTAAATAAATATATCTCTTTTGTTATTTCTGAACTTGATTCAAAGGATAATTTACCTAAAGTTGAAGAAAACAAAGATGTTGACAGCAAAGAGGGAAAATAGGTATATTAGATGAAAGCCCGTAAAGTTAATGGGGTTGAACATCATTTGTATAGAGATGTCGCTGAATTTCGAGAATACCATACTAGTATAGGATTGGTTGAAGATTGGCGACACTCTAACAAAGGAGATTGGATTCTCTGTGACGATGGACAAGTATGCCAAGTATTACATCTTGGTGTTATGAAGAAAGCTGACAGAGCAAAGGAAACAACCTTCATTAGAACAATTATAGGGTCTTTCGTCTGTAGTCCTAGAGTAAAGATGGAAGGAGAGATGCGAACTAATATGCATACATTTTCAACAGATGGCAAATCTCCTTCAGTCAGAAAAAGAGAAAGAAAGCACGCTACAGAAAAAGAGTTTCTTTTTGCTAAATATGTTGCAAAAGGAGATGAAGTTGTTGATGCTTATATGAAAGCCTTTCCTAGTAAGAAAGAAGCATATGCAGCATCGCAGGCAAAAATGTTATTAAAAACAGATAGGATAAAGAACTTGGTTAGAGAAGAGATAAACAAATATTTAAATGAAGCTGAAATAACTCCTAAATATCTATTAGAAGAAATGAGAGATATTATAGACAAATCTGAATCTACAGATAGAGATAAAATAACAGCTTTAACAACATTAATGAAAATATCAGGAATGATGGACACTGAAAAGAAATCAGAGTCATTGACAGTATTCCAAGGATTTACAAAGGAGCAATTAAATGCAATTCAGAAACCCGAAGACAAAAAACTTCTTGAAGTTAAAAAAGATATCGAGAAGTAAAAGATGTCAAATATGTCACAACAGAATGAGAAATACAGGAGTTTTTGTATATTCTAAGCAGAGAAAAGACGCTACTGCAATAAAATGCATTAATTGCTTGACAATATATAATACAGAATTTCAACTTACACACCTAGGAATACCTAGACAGGTGGCTTACTCGTGAGGTTGGCTGTATATGGCACACTAAGAAGAGGAGGTACAAGCACTGGAAGAGTTAAGGGTTTTAGCCTTGTTTTTCCGGGAACCAAATCATTTCCTGCATTAATTAAAAATACTGAAGGAAAGGGCGCTGTCGTAGAATTGATGGATGTAACTCCTGAAGATTTATCTGTATATGACAGGTATGAAAATGTAGATGGAGGACTTTACGTAAGAACAACAGCAAATGTTGAGCTTGATGATGGAACAGAAGAAAAAGCTTGGATTTATGTAGCAGGACCTCAATTATGGCAAAATTCTTCATCCTTCACAGAAGTTCCTGACCAAGACTGGTTATCAATGAAAACATTAATAATGCTGGATAGAGTATATGAGCAAAGCTACGAAGAAGAAAAAGGACCTATTTAATATAATTCCTCCAGACCTTTCTCAGAAAGAGAAAGCTTTGGAAATGGCAAGTAAAAATATTATTACATTTGGTCAAATGTTTTTACCTGAAGACTTTATGAAATCAGGTCCAGCTCCATATCAATATGAATTAAGTGACCTTCTATTAAATGATGAAGAAAAAAGGTCTTGTATTATACTTCCTAGAGGGCACGCAAAATCAACATTAGCTAAAACAGCTTTATTGCACAAACTATATTTCAATCCTTTAGATAGAAAAGAATTTATTGCTTGGGTATCAGAAGAGCAATCTCAGGCTGTTGACCATATTAAATATATACAAAACCATATTGATATTAACCCTGCATTACAATATTACTTTGGAGACCTAAAAGGAGATAAGTGGACTGAGAAAGAATTTACCACGACAAGAGGAGATAGGGTTATAGCAAAAGGTACCTCACAAAGACTTCGTGGTCGTTCTCAATTAGGTTTAAGATATACAAAAATTATTCTTGATGACTTTGAATCTGAGTTAAATACAAAAACAGTTGACAGAAGAAGAGAAATTAAAGAATGGGTTATGTCAACAGTTGAACCTGCGTTAGAAAATTCAAAAGGACAAGAAGGTTCAATATGGTTAATTGGAACTATTGTTCATTTTGACTCTTTTTTACAAACAATATATGATGGTCATATTGAAGCTGATAGAGAGGGAAGACAATATGCTTGGACTGTTATGTACAAGAAAGCTATAGAAGATGGAATTCCTCTTTGGCCTAACTATTTCAGTAAAAAGAAGTTAATGGATATTAGAAGAAGATTCTCAGATATGGGTCTTGTTCATAAGTTTGCTCAAGAATATCTAAATGAAGCAAGAGATTTAGATTCTGCAAAATTTAAAATTGATAGAATAAACTATTATAAAGGAAATTTAGAATCCAGAGATGGTTTTAATTATATGATGTTAGACGAGTCTGCTATACCTGTTAATGTATATATGGGAGTAGATTTAGCATATGAGGCAAATTCTACTAGTGACTTTCAAGTTATATTAACTATAGCTATCGATAAAGAAAGAAATATTTATTTAATTGACTATTACAGAGAAAGGTCTCCTTTATATGATATGCCTCAGAGAATATTTGAATACGCAAAAAGATTTAGACCTGTTAGAAGGGTGAATGTAGAGAAGGTTGGAGCTCAAGGAGTTATTAAAGATTACGTTAATAAACTTGTTGGAACAGACAGAAGACTTGCTCCTGGGTTAGCGCAAGGAATTAGACCTCCTGCTGGCATTAAAAAAGAAGATAGAATAGAAGCTCTTCTCTGTCCTATTGTAAATTCGAGAAAATTATTTGTTAAAAAAGAGCATCAAGAAATAATAGACGAAATGTTTCAGTTTCCAAAAGGTAAGAATGATGACCTTTTAGACGGAATGTGGTATGCTATTAATACGGCAAAACCTCCAAAGAGTTCAGCAATAGACAGAGACAAGTTTGAAGATAGAATGTCAGACAAAGAAGAAAGGATAGCAAGCCAGGTAATATCCTGGATAACTGGACAGAAAATATAATTTATTTTTGTATTGACAAGAATACAAAAAAAGTGTTATTTTTTAGACAAAAACAAAAAGACGGGAGAATATCATAGCTTACGACGAATACAAAGACTTAGACAAGCCTGAAATTAGTCAAAATTTATTTAGAAGATGGAGTGATGCAAGAAAACAGTGGGATGCTGAAGCAAGAAACGCTGTAGACTTTGTAATAGGAAATCACTATACTTCAGATGAATCAAATGCATTACAAGCTGTTGGCCAAGCAGATTTTGTAATAGATAGAGTTTATGCAGCTGTAGATAAATTAAAATCTTTATTAACAGCAAGACCTGCAAGATTTAGCACTATTGGAAGAGAAGATTCTGACAATAAGCTTTCAAATGTTTGGAATACTATATTAGAATATGTATGGGACATATCTAAAGGCGATAGCAGTTTTAAGCAAGTAGTTCACGATTATGCTGTAACTGGTCTTGGATATATGTATGTTTATGTAGACCCAGAAGCTGACTACGGAAGAGGCGAAGTAATGTATAAAAATGTAGACCCTTTTAGAGTCTATGTTGACCCGGCCTCTAGAGATAGATATTTTTCAGATGCTTCTGGAATTATTCTTTCGACGTTTTTGACAAGACAACAATTATTAGATACATATCCTGAATTAGAGGAAGTGATTGATGAGATTGAAGTTGGTGCAGGAAGTTTGTATGGAGAAGATTATCCTAATTCAAACTTAAAAAACAGTCAAAATATATTAACTCCTGCAGAAGCTAAAAGCTTAGACTATCAAGTAAGTCAAAAATTTCAAATACTTGATAGATTTTATAAGGTTAAAGTTCCTTATTATAGATTATTTAATATGGTCGACGGTTCAGAACAAATCGTTGACGAAGAAGTTTATGCTGGCATAATAGAGAATGAAAAGTCAGCTTATGCAATAGAGCAAGGTCTTATAGAGATTGAAGAAGTTATGCAAACAAGAATTGCTCAATGTTGCAGCGTTGGAAATGTTTTATTATTTGAGCGTGTTTTAAACACTGATATCTATCCAATTGTTCCATTTGCGAACATTTGGACCAACACTCCCTATCCGAAGTCAGACGTGAACAAGGTTAAAGATTCTCAAAGACTTTTAAATAAGTTATTTTCTTTAACCTTGTCACACGCTCAGTCTGCAGCAGGATTAAAATTATTAATCCCTGAAGGAAGTGTTGACAATGTTAGTCAGTTAGAAAAAGATTGGGCAAACCCAAATGCTGTTATTGAATATAACCCAGAATTTGGTGAGCCTCACTACCCTCAACCAGCTCCTTTGACAAGTGAGTTTTATTATTTAATTGACAGGGTGGAGAAATATATAGATTTAAATTTTGGTATTCCTGAATTATTACAAGGATTTAAAGAACAGGCTCCTGAGTCAGTAAGAGGAACAATGCTTTTATCTGAAATGGGAGAGTCAAGAGGGAAATCAAAATTAAGAGATATTGAAATAAGTTTAGCTCAAGTTGGGCAAGTAATATACAATTTAGCTAAAGACCATTATAAATTTAAAAAGACTTTTAAAATCGTGCAACCTAACAATGATTTAACTGAATTTACAGTTAACGCAAGATTGTACGACGATAAAACAAACGAATTAATGTCGATTCAAAATGATATATCTTTGGGTCAACACGATATTCGAGTTATATCAGGTTCAACTTTACCGAGTAATAAGGTAGCAGAATATAATATGTACCTTGATGCTTATAAACTTGGCTTGGTAGATGATGTCGAGGTTTTGAAGAAAAGCGAAATCTTTGACAAAGAAGGTGTTCTTCAGAGAAAGAGTCAAATTGCTCAAATGCAGCAATACATTGCACAACTTGAAAATCAAGTGAAGAAGCTTAGCGGAGACCTTCAAACAGCTGAAAGAGAAACTGTAGGTGCTCGTAAACGAGTAGAAACAGAGAAATTCAAGACTCAGCTTAATGAAGTTCTTACAGATGCTAAGTATAAAGAAAAAGACGGGCAAAGAAGTATACAGCGTTTAGCAGAGCAAATGAGTGACTCTCTTGATGAAGACGAAAAGTTAAGAAAACAAAAACAGAAAAGTCCTGGTTCCGAGTCTTAAGACTAAATCAGGGAAGGGAAAAAAATGGCAGAAAAAGAAAATAAGGTTGAAGGACAAGACCCAATAGCGGAAGGTGTAGGAGAAGTTAATGAAACTGTTTCTATCGAAGAACCGCAAGAAGAAGTTGTTGAACAAGAAATGACTGAAGCTATAGATTGGGAAGCTGAAGCTAAAAAGTTTCAATCTATGTATGACAAGAAAACCGTTGAATTGGACAAGAACGTTACAGAGACTGAACAATTACAACAGTTAAAGGGTGTTTTAGAAGATAACCCTAATATTGTTAATGTTATAGAAAAAGAACTGTCCGGCGAATCTAGTGAGAGTCAAGACACTAATAAGTTAAAAGATATGAGTGAATTTGACCCTTGGGAAGCCTTTCACAAGCCTGATTCTCCATCTTATAAACATAGGGTGGCGAACGAACAAAAGCTTGTGCACGAAACAGTAGATAAAGAGCTTGCTAAATTAAAAGGGCAAATGGCAATGAATAATTTAAGAAATGAATTAGTTCAAAAACATAATCTAGGTTCACAGGATGCTGATGAGTTCATCAACTTTGCAACACAACCTAAAGCAAACCTTCCAATAGATACTTTAATAAAAGTATGGAAAGAGAGCAAGGGTGAAAATGTAAAACCTAACGAGAACAAAGAGGCTGTTAAAAAAGCTAAATCTATTCCTAAGCCAGCTGGAGTTCTTCAGGGCGGAGACGTTCCTAAGAAGAGTGAAACAGACCAAGTTTGGGAATCAATTATGAATGCAGGAAGTTCTGGCAAGCTAGTAAAATAAAATAGTATAACTTATTATAGGAGAACTAGAAATGGCTTACAATCAGAATACATTGAAGCAATCTGATATTAGTGTTTCCACTACTAGCATATCTGGATTTCAGAATCCAGACCAAAGAAAGTTGTATGACTTTTCTGACAAAGTTGCAGAACTTATGCCAGAGGAGTCACCTTTTTTCGTCTACCTAAATAAAGTTGCAAAGAATCCAGTAGATGACCCTGTATTCCGATTTTTGGAAAACAGAACAGTCACTAATTGGACTTCAAGAAACTTTAGTTTAGCGGCGGCAGTTAATGGTGGTTCAGCAGTATCAGCTGGAAGTTCATATGATGTGACTGTTGACGACGGTTCAGGTAGCGCAATATCTTTCCTTACTAAAGGAATGGTTATTGCTGTTAACACTGTTGACTCAACAGCTGGTTGGGCGCAAGTTTTACTAAGAGTTGAATCTGCACCTACAATTGGTTCATCATCTACCGCATTTAGTGGTAGTGTTATTGATGTATCTAATTCAAATGTTTCAGGATATAATGTTCTTGCAGATAATGATGCTTGCCAAATTGTTGGTACATCATTTGGAGAAGGAACAGGCTCACCTGACACATTTTCAGATACATTAGATGACGATTATGGGTACACTCAAATCTTTAAAACAGCTTGTGAACTAACTAACACAGCTATTGCAACACGTCATCGTGGTTACGCAAATGAATTTGACAGAATCTGGGCTCAAAAACTCCGTGAACACAAAGTGGACATCGAAAGAGCTATGCTCTTTGGACAACGCGCTCGTGTAAACGGCGTTCAATATACTGAAGGTCTAGTAGGACATATCGTAAAAAATGTTAACCCAGAAGTGGGTGACGGAGCATTAAGCTACTCTTCTGGTAGTGCATACTACAGAAGTGTTGCTCAAGCTGAGTTAACTTACGATAGACTTCTATCAGATATGGAAGTAATATTTGACCCAGCAAGAGGCGGAGCAGGTGAAAGACTTGTTTTAGCTTCTTTACCAGTAATAACATTCTTTAACAAATTAGGCGACGGTGCTTTCTTAGACGCATCTATTGGCTCAGCTAGCAATATGCCTTACAGAATGAATTTTGATAAAGCAGACGGAGCTTTCGGGCACCAATTGCTTAACATCAATACAATTCACGGTAGCTTATACCTTGTTAAAGAGCCTCTATTCAGAGGTATGGCAAGTGGAATGATGCTTATGGCTGATATGTCTAATTTGGCATACAGACCATTAGTTGGAAATGGTTTAAATCGTGATACTCAAATCCAAACAAATGTACAAAGTGCAGATGAGGATTTAAGAAAAGATATGATTCTTACAGAAGCAGGTCTTGAAATCACATTACCAGAAGTTCACGCGCTTTACAACGTGGAGGGCATATAAGATGAGAAGTTCGTATTTAGAAGTTAATAGTGGACAAGGCGACTACAGAAAACACGTAGAACACCTAACATCAGCAGTTACTTTAACAAATGCTGATAGTGGTAAAGTATATATGTGTTCATCTGCAGACGGTGCGTTCTCAATTACACTACCTACAGCTTCAACAGGCTTAGACGGAGTGCATTATAAATTCATCGTTTGGGAAGAAACTCCTACCGCTGATATTACAATCGCTCTTGGTAGTGCAATTGGTAGTGGTGTTAATAAGGATGCTGGCGGAGACGCTGCAAACTCAACAGCAGGTACTCAAATTTCAAACGTCATTCTTGACACAACCGCTCAACGTGGTGATGTCGTAGATATGATGTTCTGGGGTGGAGAGTGGCTGTTTACTGCGTTTAGTAGTATCAACAACGGTATTCAAACATCATAATAATCTGTGAAGATTAGCAGTTTTAGATGCTGTGGGGTTGTTCGTATAAAGGTGCAGCCCCGAAATCTAAGAAAGATTTAATATGTGGAAAATATTTAAAGACGAAAACGAATATAATGAAAAAGCAATCATTGGATTTATTTCCTTTGCTATTATGGTTATGTTTGGTGTCGTTGATTTAGTGACAGGATTGATGGGACAAGATTTAGTTATCAATGACAATGTATATAATTCATTTGTCTGGGTAACATTAGGTAGCTTCGGTATAGCTGGAGCAGAAAAGGTTTATAAAAAATAATAGGAGAATAAAATGGCAGATTATAATGCAAATGTAAAAATAGTTATTAATGATATAAGTGCTAAAGCAGATTCAGTATCTGGTTCTTTAGCGGCAGACATTAAAGCAGCAGTAAACGCCTTGGATAGTACTAGTGAAGCAATTATAGATATTTCAGTTGTTAAATTAGACCGTTCAAGAGTTGCTTATATAATATTATATACTTAATGGCTAAAAAATGTCAGCATTGTAATGAGCCTAACCCAGAGGGTCTTTTTAACTGTCCCTCTTGTGGGCAAAGAGCTGCAAAGTCCAAGTGGAGCACTCAATTTGTTGTAAGAGAAAATAACCCTTGGGCAAGAGCCATTAGACAAGATAAAGTGGATTTTAGTACAAAAGATATGGGTGAACACGTAAAAGAATTAAAAAAGAAGAATTTAACTCCAAAGCTAGGTAGTGGAGATTTTGCCAAAGTTAAAGGAGTAGAACATAAAGACAGTGTTACTGTAAAATAAGGAGATAGTTATGCCTAAAGGAGTACCATACGGCAAAGGAACGCCTAAGAGAAAGAAAAAGAAAAAGAAGTAGTGAGAAGAAGATTATTTAGTAATGTTTCTTCAAGGAAGAAAACATTAAAGAAAACAAGACAAGGAGAAAGTAAACATACTAGATTTGGAAGCATTCCAGACACTAGTCATATGTTTGTTTCTTCAAAGAGTTTAAAGAGATACAAAAAAGCATATAGAGGACAAGGCAAGTAATGGCAACATTTCAAGTACAAGTAGAAGACTTAACAGGAAGCATAGGCGATACTACTGCTATTAGTAGTTGGTTGCAAGATGGTTGTAAAGAAGTTATTAATTTTATACCTAAAATAAGACTTGAAGAGGTAGCTTCAACAACTGTTTTTGAGAATACAATTGATGTTGAGGGTAAAAAAGTATTAGGAGTTTTAAGAAAAGACGCTGGAAACAGTTCTTATTTAACACCTTGTAGAAAGGTAGCTCCAACTAAAAAAGGTATTATACAAGACTCAACAAATATGGAGTATGCTACAACAAGTGACCCTGCTTATTGGATGGATGGAGATACTTTACAGGTATTTCCTACAAGTGCTTCTACAAACGATATGTCATTAGTTCATATCAGTCTTGATTTTTCAGCAGTAACTTATGACGACAGTTCTATAACAAATTTCCCTGATGAAGCAGAGCCAGCTGTAGTTTTATATGCAGCAAGAAATGGGATACAAAGATTAATGAATGATTTACATTCTAATTCAGATATTACAACTGCTTTAAGTGCTGCGAATACAGAATTAGATGAATTGCCTGATATAGCAGACTTAATAAATGCTGAAGTTGATTTAGCTAAAGTAGAAGCTGCAGAATTAGCAACTCAAACAGATAATGCTGGAGCTATTAATACTGCCTTAGCTGCAATAGCAACAGAATTAAATAAGGTAGATGAAATAATATTATTAGCACACGAAGAGTTTGATGAAGTAGCAGCAGAAGTAAGTTCTACTGCAACATCTCCAATAACTCAAGCAAGAAGTGCTATGCCTAGTGCTTTATCTCTTAGTGATTTAAATGTAACTGTACCATCTCCAGAAAAACCAACTTTAACAACAGTAAGTTATAGCGACGCAACAAATGCTGATGCAAGCGCAACATCAGTAGGTGCAATAACAGTTGCAGCTGTAAGCAAGGCAGACATAAGTGGAGATGTTCCAACATATACGAAACCTACATTAAGTTTAAGTAGCGTAGCTATATCAGATTTAAGCATAAGCGCAAGTGCGCCTACTGTTCCTACTTTAAAAGATGTTATATATATAGGAGCAACAAATGAGAATGCATCAGCTTCATCTCAAAGTGCTACTACATTTGGAAGCGTTCCTAATGAGGTAGATGTTTCTGGTAACGCTCCAACATTTACTCCTCCAGTTTTAGATTTAGATATAACACAATTTGAAACATTTTTAGAGACAGACGAAGATTCAGAGTTAGCACAAATACAATTAGGAAGATTAAATAATGAAGTTGCTGAGTATCAAGCAAAATTAGCTGAATCTCAAGCTAATTTTAATAAAGAAAATGCATTATATCAAACAGAGTTTCAAGAATCTATTGCAAAATTCCAAGCTGACCAACAGAAGGTCCTTGAACAATCTAGGCTTGATTTATCAAAAGCTCAACAAGATGCACAGAATTCTACTAATGTTGATTTAGCAAATAAAGCAAAAGACCAAGAGCTTGCTATACAAAATTCTATTAACAGTATGCAAGAAATTATTAATGACAACAATAATAAGTTAGCAAAATTCCAACAAGAACTAGGTCTATATCAACAAAACATAAATAAAGAGATAGCTCAGTATCAACAGAATACACAAAAAGAATTAACTTTATATGGAGCAAGAACAGGTGTAGAGTTACAAGAATTTGGTCAAAATATACAGAATGAATTAAATGAATTTAATAAAGAAAATGTAAGATATCAAGCTAATGTAGCAGCAGAAACACAAAAACATAATTCAGATTTACAAAAAGCAATAACACAAGCGCAGTTAGATGCAGCAGATGCACAACAAGAAGCACAACAAGCAACTCAGGTAGACTTAGCTAATAAAGCACAAGACCAGGTTTTAGCATTACAAAATTCAATTCAAAATATGCAAGCTAAAGTTCAAGACAATAGTGATAAATTGCAAAAATTTAACGGTGAATTACAAGAGTATGCAACAAGCATAAATAAAGAAGTTCAAGAATATACAAATAATTTACAACAAAATGTTGCTGAATATCAGTCATCTTTAGCAATAGCTGGTAGTTATTATCAAGAAGCACAAGCTAGGGTTAACGCAGGAAATGCTTTCTTAGGACAAGCACAAGCAGTAATAGGACAAGCTCAAGGATATGCTTCTGAAGTTTCAGCAAGAATTGGTTTTAGTGGAGCAAAAGCACAGGCAGTTCAAGCTTATTTAAATACTGCACAAGGTTATATGGTAGAGATGCAATCAAAGATTGGAACATCTGGCGGATATTTACAAGAAGTACAAGGAAGATTTTCTATAGATACAGCTAGATATGGTTGGTATACTCAACAGTATCAAATGATTGATGCGCAATATAAAGAATTTTTACAATCTCTTCAAGGGGCAATGGCTTTTAGAAGGGAAAATTAATGAAAGAAAACGGAGAATAAAATGGCAGCAAACAAAGCAACAGTAAACGTGACTGCATCAGTTTTACCTGATGATATGAAAGCAAGCGTTGGAGGAACTATAGTTTATGACTTAAATGATTCAGCTGGAGACACTGAAAATTGGGTTTATTATGCTAACAATGTTAGTACAACAAACCAACAAATACTTCCAGCGGGAATTTCATATTTAGCAGGAAGTGCTGGAGATGTAAACACAACAGTGGCTAATGGTGATAAAATTGGTTTTATAGTTATAAAACACTCTGGATATCAAGGAGATGGAACTACTGCATCAACAGATAACTTGTATTTCAATTTCACTGACAGCGTAAATGCAGACAATGCTACAGGTAATATAGTTTTAGAACCTGGTGATGTGTGGTGGGGAAGATTCGCAGGAACACCTGACGTCCAGGATTTTGAATTAGAAGCAGCAGGAAACACAGTTAAAGCTTTAGTATATGCATTAATTGATGATGCGTAATAATTAAGGAGAATATAGATGCCCAATACAAAATGGACAGAGCAAAACATTTCTCCAAGTACATCTTGGACAGAGCAAACAATAGAGCCAAGTACATCTTGGACAGAACAGTCTATTGCTCCTACTTCAAGCTGGACTGAAATATTAGCTTCGGTATCAACAACTTGGACAGAACAAGCAATAGCTCCTTCTACAGCTTGGGTAGAAATACTAACTGGATTTTCTTTCTGGGAAGATGGTGGAGATACGTGGGAAACAATATCACAAAATTATGAGGATTAATTATGGCAGCAATAGAGTTTAGCTTAAGAGAAATATTAAGCAGGGTAAGACAAGCAGTCCCTGATGCTAGTGAAGCATATGTGCTTAACCTTGTAAACCAAGGTTTATCAGATATGGGCAGATATAACACAAAAAGGGAATACGGTAAAACAAATTTAGTTAATAGTCAACTTTGGTATGGATTAGACGACGATAGAGATATTACTGTAAATAAAGTATTTAGAGTAAGTATCTTAAATTCAGATGGTGAATATATACAAATACCTAGATTGTTAAATCAAGAAACTAAAATAACAGACACGGAGTAAAAAATGGCAGCAGTAAGTAGTACATATACAGACCCTTCAGACAACTTTGTTTGGTGGATTGAAGGCGATAAGCTTGCAATAGCAACGAAAAAAGGTGATGGAGGAACAACAGAAACTGCTCAAGGTAAGTATAAGGCAGCTGTTATAGGTTCAGGTTCAGATTATATAAGCAACGGTATATTAATTTCTTATTACGCAGAACCTGATGCAGTAACTTCTATAACAAGCACTATTGATTTAGACAATACATTACAACCTTTATTGATAGATTTTGTAAAAGCTCATCTTTTGTTTGATGATGCAGCAAAACAAGAAGACCCTAATAAATCTATTATTAAGTCAAAAATGGGAGAAAGATTTTTAAGTAATTATCAAGTGGGAATTAGAAAGCACGGTATGAAGAAAAATGATAAAACAGGAGGAACAAGAGCAATTGTTCCAGCAGATTTGAGGTAATAAATGGCAACTTTAACTGGACAAAAAGTTAAAAATAGCTATAAAGACTTATTACAAGTTTCTAATAGTAATTCTGGAATAACAGGAACTCTAACTGCGTTATCAGACGGAGAAGGTTCAGCGAGTTATTTAGAGCTTAGTACAAGTTATGTTAATATAACTCAAGATAAGTTACAATATGGTGGAACAACTATTACTTCTACAGCTGCTGAACTTAATATTCTAGATGGAGTAACTACAACAGCAGCAGAGTTAAATGTTTTAGATGGAATAACTGCTGGTACAGTTTCAGCTAGTTTAGGTGTAGTTGTTGACAGCAATAAAGATATAGGAACTTTTAGAAATATAACTCTTTCTGGAGAGTTAGACGCTGGTTCTTTAGATATTTCTGGTGATGCTGACATTGACGGAACATTAGAAGCAGATGCATATACAGTAGACGGAATAGCATTAAATGAATATATTGCTGATACCATAGGTGCAATGGTTAGTTCTAATACCGAAACAAATATTACTGTTACTTATGAAGATGGAGACAATACTTTAGATTTTGTAATTGGAACTCTTAATCAAGATACTACTGGAACAGCAGCTACAGTAACAACCGCTGCTCAACCTAATATAACCTCACTAGGAACTCTTACAACCTTAACAGTTGACAATGTAATTGTTAATGGCACAACCATAGGGCATACTTCTGATACAGATTTAATGACTGTAGCAAGTGGAGTGTTAACAGTAGCCGGTGAAGTAGATGCAACAAGTTTAGATATTAGTGGAGACGCAGATATAGATGGTACTCTAGAAACAGATGCATTAACTATTGGTGGAGTAACATCTGTTCCTTTTGAATCTGCAGACCATTCAAAATTAGATGGCATAGAAGCAAGTGCTGATGTAACAGATACTGCAAATGTAACAAGCGCTGGTGCGTTAATGGATTCTGAAGTTACAAACCTTGCATTTGTAAAATCTTTAGCTAAGGGTATTTCAGATGGAAATGTTTTAACAGCTAATGATGCAGTTGCAGATAATGATTTTCTTAGAATTGATGGAACAGAAGTAGAAGGGTTAACCGTAGCTGAAGTCTTGTCTGCGTTAAATGTAGAATCAGGTGCAGACGTTACTGATGCAACAAATGTAACATCTGCTGGTGCATTAATGGACAGCGAGGTAACAGATTTAGATGGTATAAAATCATTAACAGTACCTAACAGTACAACAATATCAACATTTGGAGCAAGTCTTGTAGACGATGCAAATGCAAGTGCTGCAAGAACAACTTTAGGAGTAGACGCTTCAGGTACAGATAATAGTACCAATGTAACACTTGTTACAAGTTCTCACGATTATCTTTCATTGAGTGGACAAGCTATTACGCTTGGAACTATTGATGTAAGCGACGACACAAACTTAACAGCAGGAACAAATATTTCTTTAAGTGGAGATACACTTAACGTAGATGACGCATTTTTAATTAATAGTGGAAATGACACTACCTCTGGAACAATTACAGCAGCAGGATTTACTACTACTGGAACATTGGCAGCAGGATTAGCAGATATAGATGATGTTGTTATTAATGGAACAACAATTGGGCATACAGACGATACAGATTTAATTACATTAGCAGATGGCAATGTAACAATAGCAGGAGAATTAGATTTAACAACATTAGATGTTTCTGGAGACGCCGATATAGATGGAACGTTGGAAGCTGATGCTATTACAGTAAATGGAACTGCCTTAAATACAGTTATTGCAGGAGTTACAGTATCAAACGCTACATTAGCTTCTACAGTAACTATAACTGACAAATCAGATAATGTAAATTATGATGTAGTATTTGGTAATAGCACAAGTGCTTTATATGATGATACTGGTGCATTGTATTATAATCCAAGCACAGGAACTTTAAGAGTTCCAAATTTAAATGTAGCAGGAACAACTACACAAGTAGATACAGTAACAATGGAAGCACAAAATGCAGTTGTCTTTGAAGGTGCAACTGCTGACGCTTATGAAACTACATTATCTATTGTTGACCCAACAGCAGACCACACA
>CEUX01031576.1_pt1 | contig 17348 bp, 22 predicted proteins | sample 531361 | NCBI WGS metagenome assembly CEUX01 (sample SAMEA2622736, study PRJEB7988) | marine metagenome | isolation source: saline water (ENVO:00002010), including
CAAGTTTAAACAGCTTCAAGCGGCGGTTAGTGCTCTTGAGACGTCGCTAACAACCCATGGCAGCGCAGGCAGTACGTATAAAAAAGGACAATAAATAGATGGCCGAAAATGAACAGCCCTCGGAGGACGGAAAATGGGAGATCCAAAATCCAGATAGTTTTGGCGTCATGCCTCATCACCCCATGTATAAGGGGCCAAAACTACAGACCTCGGGCGCTTCTGAGATAAAGGGGGATCCTGCCAAGCAGGTTGATTATGGCGCAATGCCGTACAACTTTAGCTTTATTGCCTCAGAAGACGAAACGCTTCTGGATGTGTTTGAGCGAACATACGAAGGAAGCGATCCAGAAAAAAAGGCTGACTATTACGCCACATACGAACCCACTGTCCCTCAGCTTGGGGCTGACTTTATAACCACAAGAAATAGGTTTGTTCGAGAGCTAGGCATTGACCCTTTTAAAAAAACAAAAGAGGGGAAATGGGTATTTGATGAAAGCAAAATCATTGATGGCAAGTCCATTAAAGACCTAACTCTTGGTGAGGCTTTAAATAGGATCCAAGGACTAAGGAAACAAGCCGCCAAAGAAGGCAAGATTCTTGTTCGCGGCAAGATGGTTGAAGACACAAAAAGAAACAGGGAGGAGGCTGCTCGCCAAAGAATCTCTGTTACTGGCCCTCAGCTTTCTGCGTACAACAAAGCGATCCCTATCGAAAGCGCTAAAGAAATGGTGAACCACCCTATCTTTGGCAAGGCTTTCGCCAAATGGCTTTTCCAGTCAAGAGACACAGGAGCATATGCAATACCCCTAGAGCAGATGAGAGGCCTCATGCAAGACGCTGCCGAGGAGTACATAGAGGAACATTATTATTATCAGGGCCACGGCACTGCTAGACAAGGGCAGTACTACCAGGGAGATACGAAGAGAAAAAAAAGAAAGAAAACTTGGTCTCAGATCGAAAAAAGAATGCGATCTGGCGTAGAGCTTAACAAGGAGTGGACTAAGAAGTACGGCCCAAAAGAAATGACTTTTGTAGACCAACGAGGCACTCCCTACTCTATTGCAAACCACCATCGGCAAAGAAAAAAGCTAGAGGAATATAAAAGATCTGGCCTTAAGCTCGTTCGCGTAGCTCCGTCTTCAGAGGTTGAAACGATGAAGCAGATGGGCCTTAGCCTTACAGGTTTTGCTGATCAGGGATACCTAAGCGGCCTCAACAAAGAGTACACTGAGCAGGAAATACAGGATTATAAAAAGCGTTACTTTGATCAAAAGCGAAAAATAATCGCCGCACATACCCATAAAATACCATACTTAATTGCACGAGCTTTAGAGAGAAAAGGTCTTGTTAAGACTTACGTCACAATAACCTCAAAGATGCTCGGTGAAGACATTGGTGGAAGATTGGTTTTTGAGGCATCTGACCCTGAACTTAAGCGGCTTGTGGAGACTGGCCTTTACAAAATTCTCGACCTTAAGGAAGAAAAATATCCTGATGCTGTAAAGGTCACAAAGAAAGTAACGCTGCTTGACCCCGTCAGCCAAGACGCCTTCTACAGAGAGACTGCAAAAAAGGTTGGAAAAGAAAGAAGGTACATACGAGATGGTGTTAAGTGGGCTCAAGAAATGGGCGTTGATGGATATGCTCAAAAAATAGAAGACGCATACGGTCGAGACACGGCCATAAACACAATGCTTTCAATGTATGCCGAGCACATGTCCTCCATGAAAGACTTTAAAAAGTGGGAGGAAGGGGCATATACGCCTGAGCAGAAAGAGGAGATGAAGAACCCGTTTGGCGGCGCGTTTCGTCCTGCTCATGCCCTTGGCAAATACGGGTTTGCCAACTGGCACATCGCTGAAGGCTTTGAAACAAGAGATGAGTTTCGAGATCACATCATCGATGAGTTGGCAAAAAGGGTTGTCAGCAGGGAAAAAGCACTTAAAAACAAAAACCTTTCGGACGCGAAGCGCAATGAATACAAACTTGAAATTCAAGGGTATAACGACGCACTAACAAAATATGAAAAGGCCAGAAAGGATAGAGAGGGCGTTCCTCTAGCCGGAGGGGAGGCTGCTCCTCATACGGACCCCTTCATAGGCTTGCATGTGGGCCGCAATTACAGGCTTAGGAAATACACAAGAAACAAGTACGGAATGCTTGTTAAGACCGACCCCAACGCTTTTCTTTATGCCGCATACTACGACCTGTTTAGAAAAGATGGCGACAAACTTCGCCCAATGCACTCTTACTTTGCAGGACTCACAAGTCCACATCCAACGTACATAGAGCTTACGCCCTCACGAGACCTTTATGGAAACAAGAGGTACACCTCAGGAACAAAGATAACCGCAAACGTAGATACGGTAATGGCAGAGAACTGGGGAGAGGCTTTAAGCGGAGGCGCTACATCGTTTAGAAACTTCATTGAAGCTAGGATGAAACAGCAGGTGGCAATAGATAAGTCTATTGCTAAAGGCGAAAACTTAAGTTTTGGCGCAGGCATCCTTCATGACGTTGGAGCATACGGAGAGCAAATAGCGATGGCCCCCGGCCAAGTTCTTCAAACAGCCACAAGCGCTGTTGATGGCCTTCTTTCTTCAGGGTTTAAGAACGTAGCATCCTTAGTTGCTACCGGAAAGCCGTGGGGAGACAACAAGCAAATAAGAAGACTAAGCAATTCTGAGTTACAGTCTCTTGCCCTGGGCATGCGAAAACACTACATGGGCGGCGGGAGAGCCAAGAACAAGTTCGGCGCTTGGAAGACAAATCAATTATTTCTCGTTGAAGCAGACAGGGATGCGAAGCTCGCAAAACAGACAGAAGAAATGTACAAGGGTCAGTTGGAGAAGCACGTAGTAGACCGAGTTTATAACCAAGTAAACGACATTGTCGGCGCTATAGTGGGGCTCCCGTCAGAGGTGTTTGGGTGGAAAACCCCTAACGACTACAGGTCTAGTGGTCGAAACCTAGAACAGCGATTTACCTCAACGATGGGAAGGAATGACGAGCTTGGCTATCAAATGGGTAGCGGCACTGTAGACTTTCTTGTGAAACTCGTAACAAAGCCAGTAGAGACCATCAGGGCTGCGCCAATAGACTCAATAATGGCAGTGCTGGGTCCTTTTAAAAAAATCATTGCCACCGGGAAAGCGTTTGGCAAGCCAGTGTCTGAAAAGACAATGCGTCTTGTAAAGAAGGTCGTTGAGCTTGGCGATATGATAAACAACAGCGTTAAGCGAAAGACCGGGTTTGATGTAGGTGCCGTCATAAGCAAGACGTATAGCGCGGCAGAGCCTGCTCTAATTGCGGGAGCTAAGGCGTTTGACAACCTGAGAGAGGCTGCAAAGCAGACAAAGAGCAACTTTGCAACCGCACTGTCATCGATGTTTTCTCTCCGTGAGCTTAGTGCGCGAGGGCTGTTAAACAAAATCCATCGCGGGATCTTAGATGGTGGAGACCTGCGTGACTTTGCTGCCCAGATACGACACGTTGCAAGAGAGGCAGAGACACCACAACAGCTTCGTGATGTTATCGATGCCCTTAAGGCAACGCTGGGTGATGAGCTTATTAAAAGGACTGAGCTTAAAGGTATCTTTGAGGAGTTTGAGGTTCTTTATGGCCAGCTAAAAAACCTTGATGAGGGCCAGTACCACGCAAAAGGCTTATCAGATAAAAAGTTCTTAGGCGTTAAACTAAGAAGACAGAAGAGATACGAAAAGGCTGTAGAGGACGCGAAAGGAAATGTTAACAAGTTTGTAGAAAAACTTTTGGATCCTAGTTCTATTGACCCTTCTGTAGTCAAGCAGGAAGGTATTCGAAACCTATTAGCGCCTAAGGAGCTAATTAGTGTCTCAGAAGGCATTAAGCACCGAGTAGATATCCCTTATGTCCACAGTGACTGGGCTGCTCGAAACATAACACTCAAGGCCTTGATGGACCCAGGGCACCCGTCTTTGTTGGAGAGCACCATTCTTTATGCAGACCCTAATGCTACAAAGTTAAGACTTACTGAGCTTAGGGACGCTATTGCTGACGGGACAATACCTGATAACGCCAGCGAGTGGTTGTTCGGTGAGGCCGTAGATCTAAACCAGTCTAACCAAAGGCTGGGCATGAACAGGCAGTATCACTCTGATTTGTCTGGAAAGAAGCCTATTACCAATGAGGGCCTTAACAGTCTGGTTGACTCTATCAACAAGGACCCTGTTCTTAAGAGGGCCGTTCTTGATCGGCTAGGCAAAAAAATCAAAGAGCTTGATGAGTTTGAAGCCTTAAGTCCAGAAGCTCGTAGTGCGCTTGGTCTAAAGCAAAGGGTAAAGGTTGATGGCGGATGGATTGACCAAGAGTTTGGCCATCACCTCAGCACCGCCAAGCTAGACGGGACTAGAAAGGCGGGCATTCCAGACGCGGGAGTTGATGTTGGCCCTAACATTTATGTCCGAAAAGGAACGAATAAGAAAATCCTAAACGAAAGCGGCGCTACTGCCGTTCCTGACGTTGTTGGTGTTGACCCAACAGTAACAAGGCTCGGCCTAAAGAAAGACATTGGAAAGATAAACGAGCAGCTTAACAAGCAGGGCAAGCCTCCAATACAGCCTCCTGAGGGCAAGACGTGGAGAAGCGCTACAAGTGAAGAGCTTCGTGGCGTATTAGAAGAATACTACAGCAACAACGGAACGCTCCCCCCTGCGTCTAACAAACTCGTAAATGATTTGTTTGGCGTAACCACTGACGAGTACGTGCGATTTAAGCAGTCAGAACTTAAGCAGGGCGCACAAAGAATTAAAGAGAGGTTTGAGAAAACCGCTGAAACGCATGGTCCTGTTGCGGCTTTTAATGAAATGTTTGGCCGAGACAAGGGTGCACCAATAAGCATTTCTGCCATTGAAAATATCGACGGTGTTGCAGATATTTTGACAAGCCTTAAGCCAGGTGTTGCCAATGACGCAATAAACGCACTGCGATCTCAAATGGTTATAGACGCAGTTGGTCCAAAGAAAACCGTTCAGTCTTTTGCAGACAATCTTGCAGACAGGCTCGATAAAATAGCGGCAGAGAAGGAAGGGGTTAAGGTCCGAGAGTGGTGGAAGAAAGAAGGCGGAGCCATTGACGACGTTAACTCAGAGATGATCGGTGCTGGGGCAACTGGCTTTGTTGACGACATCCTTAACGGAAAAAGAGAACCCGACCTTCCCCCTGTCCTTGAAAGAAATCCTAAGGCTATTGTTGCTGACCTGAGAAAAAACAAAGAAGCATTAAGGCAGAAAGCCTTAGACCGTGGTGTTTCCAACATAGACTTTGAGCGGTCTTACAACAACGCAATCTACCGACTTGGAAGGTTTGACTCGCTTGCAGACAACCAACGAGTAAAGTTTGGTCTCGGACCAGGCGACGACCCCGTGTATGTCCCAAACGAAGTAAACTCCGCATTAAGGTTCCAAGACATGGCTCTCACCCAGATTGGGGGACCAATATCTTACATCAAAAGGAACTGGACATCCCGAAACATCGTTACGTTTGTAAACAACCTTGTGTCTAGCATGTCTTTGCAATTCGGGCGCACGGGAAGGGTTGTTAATCCGTTCAGGTATCGAGGCTTAGTCGAGGCTTACAAGAAAACCAAAAGCCTAGACAAGAAAATTAGTGACGCCGCCAAGGCTGACCTAATACGCGAAATGAAAAAGCATGGGATTACAGACATGCAAGCCCTTCAAGACATTATGGAGGTCGGGAGGTTTTTGGAGTCTGGCGCTTTTGAGATTGAGTTTGGTGGAAGGTCGTTCTCTAAGCTCAACCCACTCCGTCAGCTAGAGGAAGGGTACAAGTTTACAGATCAAGGCTTTAAACTAGACGAAGCCATTCGTGGCTATAAGCAGATAGATAGCACATACAACAAACTAGAGCTTGGGGAGACCATAAGGCTAGAGATAAACGAAGGAGTCTTTGTTACGCTTAGAAAAACAAGCTCCGGTGCAGACATTATTGGACCTACGGGGCGCGTAAAAAGAAAGCTCACACGCAGAGAGCTTTCTAAAACGTTTGCTGAGTCGTCTTCCGTTATGGCTGACCGCCTGTTTGTAAACTACAGCAGCCTCCCTAAGGCTCTTGCCTGGATGAGAAGCTCTAAAGCTCAAACGCTTGGCGCATTAGCGCCTATGCTCACTTGGGCATATAAGGCCCTGTGGTTTCCAGGTAAACGAGGCCCTGCCAGTGAATTCTTCAGGCCGACACCGTACATTAAAACGTCTAGCAGAAAGGTTAATGCTGACCTTGCAAACAAATCAGCCAATGCATCGGCTAGAGCTTTCATAGCAACCCAGATGGGCCGAGAGAGGCTGGAGGCTATGGATCCTGAAACGATGGCGTTAGCGCTCGAGCATTTACCAAACGAGCTAAGGGCTCGCCTGGTTGCTGACATGTCAGACGCTGGCTTTCTTCGCACAAAAGACTTGCAGTGGCTCAACCCATTTGGCCCAACCCAAACTCTTTTTAGCACGTTAAGGTACGGCTATTGGAAGGCTATCGAGGAGGGCAACCTGTACGGAGCAGAAGGTGAAGCCTTTGTTGGTCACTGGCTTGGGCCTGACGGCAAAGGCGGAAAGAAGATAATGCTTAACCTTACAGGTAAAGCGGGTGAGCGTGGAGGGTATTCCAAGAACGGAAAGCTAACCAAAAAAGGCAAAGAGCTTCTCAAGCTACGCCGGTATATCGTTAGCCAAAAGAAGAAAGGCGATGGTTATGGTCTTAGAGATTTAGGGAAGCTCACGCTGCTGACTGGAGGGCCACTAAGAGACTTTGTTAACGCCTTGTCAAGGGCCGGGGACATGGGGGCGAGGCCTGGTGAAAAGTTTGCTTCGATGACCAACATTGGGATCAGTCTTTTTGCGGGAGGTGCGGTTGCTCGAGGTGTAGATGTTCTTGTCGGTATTGCAGACAAAGACAATGTCTTTTCATCTCGCCACAAGGTTCCACTCACTCCGTCTGGAGAGAGCAGCATGAGGTTTGCTATACGGAGATTAACCGGCATTGGGTATGACATTGAAGATGTAGCCAAAAACAAAAAAAGAATGCTTGGAAAGATTAGAGTTAACCTAAAAGTAGCGTTCCTTGGGGATGCCTCTGATCCAGACACTTTAGCTGGAGCAAAAGCCAAGTATGAAGAGTTGGCCGAAACTAGAAAGTTAAGCGAGGATGAAAGAAGAGGTCTTCGATACATCTCCAAGAAGGTGAAGCGCATAGAAAAGATCGTGGACTCCGAGATCCACCTCTTAGACCACAACCTGACAACGGCCCTTAACCTTCGTGCCGCTGCGATTAGGCGAAAAGGCAAACCACCCGGTTGGAAAAAGAAAATTGTCTGGGAGAAAAGGCGGCTGGTCCGTGATGGTGATAAGTGGATCTACGTTGTAGAAAAAGACACACCACAAGTAGAGCAGTTATACAAAGTAGATAAACCCCCTGAGGGAATTCGCAAGATTCGCCCTAAGCGGCAAGAAATATACAAGGTAATAGAATGATCGACCCACAAATTACACCCAATTTCCACCTTAAAGAGTGGTCATGCAAGACGACTCCACAAAAAACAGGCGTTCCATGGGACCTCGTGCCTAACGTTATCGAGTGCGCCCACAACCTACAGATTCTGCGAAACCACATAGGCAAGCCAATCACTCTCATTAGCGGGTGGCGCTCACCTCTCTACAACCAGAAGATAGGTGGGGCAAAGAAGTCCAAGCACTTAACTGGCCACGCTGCCGACATACGCATTAAGGGCATGAAGCCTGACGAGATTGCAGAAATAATCGAAACCTTGATTGATGAAGGCAAAATGGAGCAAGGTGGACTCGGCGTATATCCCAAGTCTAATTTTGTTCACTATGATTGCCGAGGCACTAAAGCTCGCTGGAGAGGTTAGTTGGTTATGGATGAGATAGGTAGCCTGATGGCGAGCAACATCGTCACCATTGTTGGTGCCGTATGGTATGTGTCTACCCGCGTCTCATCGATTAACAACAGCCTGAAGAACATGCAGACAGAAATGAGCGAAATTAGAGAAGACCTTCGTCAAGCACGAGAGGGAAGGGCTCGTCTCCATGAAAAACTACAAGACCTTTCGGAGCGTGTGACGATCCAAGAGGTTAAAAGCAAGTCCACAAGGGTTGGGCTGGGGAAGATAAAGGAATGAAACACCCGTTAAAGAGTAAAACAATCAGGACTGCCATCACGATGCTGACGGCAAGCCTTACAACGCTATGCCTGTACTACAGCGAAGCAGTACAGCTAGACTCAACCGCCCTCGGAGCCGCCTGGAGTACTACCATCTCCAGTATCCTTATGATCTGGCTTCGTTTTGTAACTACCAGCGCCCTTGATACATCTCATAAAAAGGTCGAAGAAAAAGAGGAGAAACCAGATTGAAAGTATTAATAGTATTGGCCTCAATGGCTGCACTCCTATCCGGCTGCACTCGATATGTAAAAGGTGACAACCTAGACCTATCGATTAAGAACGACCCATGCAAGGTTATCGTTAAGGTAGACGGCAACCTTATTCTCGAGGCAACCGCTAGCAAGCCATGTAAGAGGGACTAATGGACGACCTTCAAGAAATGCTAAAGAAGCTCGGCAAGCTCAACAAGGACATCGACACCTTGGTCAGCGCTGGCGAGAATCTAGGCGAGACCCTGCTCGAGGTGGTAAATGAGATTGAAAAGCTCGTGACCACCAAAGCAGAAGTCAACACCATCACCATCCGTGAGGAAAAATAATGGCTGACAAAAAGAAAGCTGCACCAAAGAAAAAGGCTCCTGCCAAGAAGTCACCAAGTTACTGCCTTCACCTAGTGAAGCCTGCATACGGGGTAGACATCAAGTTTGAGCGAGCCGGTACATTCGACACAAAAGAAAAAGCCGAGGAGTACATCGCTGCACACCCCGGCTGGCCTTACTTAGAGGTGCGAGAGTCCTAGAACGGCACGTCGTCGTCCTCGTACTGTGCAGCGTGCTGCTTAACAGTCTCAGGCTCGACCATCGCCTCCCTTGGGACGCCAAAGCTAGGTGTCATAAGAGTCACGCCCTCCTTAACGGGGGGCTGTACCTTTCGGTAGCTCTTAATGCGGTTGTACTTCTCACCTTCCTCAACGAGAATCTCGATGGGCAGGTTGTGGCACTCCTCCGTATTCCTGGCTTCAGGCCTACCACAGGCTCGTAAGAACTGCTTAACGGCAACCTGACCCCACTTCTCAGCCTCTGGGCTGGTCCGGTGGGCCCATGTGTTGTACGAGCGCACACGCCGGGGGATCCCGTTGTTATCGACCTGGAAGTCGAAGACAAGCGCAACACCGTTGCCGTTCTTAAAGTCTTGGAAGTAAGACGCAATCATGTGCCCCTTGTACCACCCCTTGGGCAGTTGTGAGCGTTCGCTAGCGGCCTCTTCGACACCATCGTTAAAATTCAAATCAGGCATTGTTCTCTCCTACGTTGTGACGGATTTTTGTCCAGACATGTTTAAGGTTTGCGGGCTCATGTAGGTCCAAAACACCGGACCTGTCTTTGCAGTCATACTGGTTGTCGCGCTGACACTGGAAGTATCGAACCGGCTTCCCTTCATCATCGACACTCACACGTAATGCAAGCACTTCATCAAAAAGGTAGCTGATGTTTTGCGTGACAATCTTACCAGGCAGGCTGGGTCCATAGAGCATCATGCCAGATGCGTCCTGCTCCCGTGCCTGCTTGCAGGTCATGACGACGTGATAGGGCAGGTCTCGGAAGCTCTTGATAAGCTGCACCATCATGTTCCCCATCTCTCCGTATGCCTGACGACCATCGGGGTACTTTTTCTTCATGTCGTCGAGACAGTTCTCTGCAATCTCTGAGATAGAGTCGAGCACGATCCACTGGAACGTATCCTCTGACTCAGGATCGCCACCGAGAGGAGCACCTGCACGTATCCACGCGAATGCATCCCGAAGGGCCGCAAAAGAGTCTATCTCAATCGCGTTTATCTCAAAGTTTCTCAAAGACAGGAGCCCTGCCTCGGCACTCAGCACTAACGTGCTACGATGGTTGCCTGTGGTGCTTGCCAGGTAGGTCTTACCGGCACCAGCAGGGCCGTGGACGAGGACTTTTAGTCGGTCCACTCCCGCATGGCGGGTACTAATCACCTTCATTTCATCTTACCCCATTGAACGCCTAAGCGCTCGGTCTGCTCTATCGAAACACCAGATACCTTCTGGCCGTTCTTTAGAGCGTAAAGCAACGCCTGCTTATCAGGCGATGTCTGCACTCGGACAAACTCGGAGGGAAGCTCCGTGTTCTCCTCAACTATCACCCTCTCCCCACGGTAGGTGCGGAGTCCCGCTTTACCACCGTCAGATGTCTGGGTGCTTTTCTGCCCTGTCATCTCGTAATGCTTCTCGAGTAGCTCGATAGCCTTAGAATCCATCAACTCCTGAAGCTCCTGCTCCTTCTTGATGGCGGTCTTAAGCTCGTCAACCTGCTCAGAAAAGTCATTCATACGTGACAGGCTTGTCTTCTTTAGCTGCCTCAACGCAGTGAGTTTGTCCCCCTCGAGACCGACCCACTCATCGACCATAGCCAGCCACGCATCGTGCTCCTCATCCGAGGATACCATCGACCCCGCACTCAGGATTGCGTTCGCCGCCTCCCGCATGCGCCACACGCTCATGCGCTTTGGTTTCTCGTGGCTTTTACTTTCGACTTGCATCTTAACCTTCCTCCGTCTATTGTGGTCACCAATAGGCGGAAACTCCTTCTGCTTGTTAGTGGTTAAAGGGGGCATCCTTTACGGGATGGCCCCTTTTTTAATGGACCGTGTTGGATCCACCGGAGACACGCTCGATGAGCAGGTTTTCGAGCATCTCACCCCACCTCTCCATGAATGCGTACACTGCCTGGTCCGACTCGGACCCATCCTTCAGCGACTCACCAACCCACTGGAAGTCAGGCAGGTCTCGTATCACCGTGAGCGTAGCGATGCACACACAACGAACAATCGAGTAGAACTTGTCGTTGGTCTCTTCGTCCTTGTTGTGCTCAGGCAGGTCTTCGCCCGTCGTCTCGACGTATATGTTGGCGGCGTTGTTCATGATGTTCACGTATGCCTGCCATAACGCATCGCGGTACAGAGCATCACCAATAGGCTTGTCTTCGTTGGACGACATAGGTCCCTCCTCGGTTGTTAGTGGTACTTGACAAGACGTAAATACCACCGTAGATTCCCCCTGTCAAGTGTGTTTCTCACACATTAAACCCACGAACAGGAGGAGTATTATGGCACGCCCACGCATGCATGCTGGTGAGGTTGTTAGGATCGGATTGACCTGCCCTGAAGAGCTAGCGTCTCAGGCGCGAGGCCTTGTTGATGGCATCTATTACACGTCGTTAAACCAGGTGATTTGCCTAGCGCTGAAGAAGTTTGTCGAAGAAAAGTCTTCTTCTCCCCTTTCCCCCACACCCCCTATCCCCTCTTCTTCTATTACCCCCCCTATAATATCCCCTAAAGGGGATATATATACCCCCCCTAAGAAAAAGAAAAGAGTCACTCCGAATTACACCGAGGAATACAACGCCTGGTACAAGCTCTGCCCCAAGAAGGTCGGCAAGAAGGATGCTTTCGAGGAGTACAAGCTCGTCATGGCGGAGGGTAGTGTGACGTATGACGAATTGTGCGATGCTATCAAGCGATACGACATGCAGTTCACGCATTTCCAGAAGAAGGACAAGGAGCAGCGCCGGTTTATTTTGCAGCCTGTCAACTGGCTGAAGAAGCGCAGGTGGGAGGATGTCGAGGAGTACCCTGAGCCACCGCCGAATACTGCCTGGGTCGATCAGGCCCCAGAGAAGGAGCTTTTCTTGGTCGAGGACTTCCAGAAGAAGTACCCGCCGCTTCCACGCCGCATATCTGAGGGGCTGTTTCAGCGTCTTGGGTCTTACGACTTCAAGAATTTTATCGAGCCCGCCAGGTTCATCGAGGAGAGCGAGAACATTATCGTCATCGCATGCCCGGACGGAGCCCATGCGGAGTGGGTGTCGAGCCAGATGCTCGGTGACATACGGTGCGAGTATCCCCTCGGCACCGAGTTTAAGGTCATGGTCATGGACCAGGTGAAGATATGAGTGCCTGGAACGAGGACCAGCTATTCTCCAGCAAGTCGAACGAGTGGGCAACGCCGCAGGACCTGTTTGATGTGCTCAATCGGGAGTTTAAGTTCGATGTCGATGTGGCTGCGTCGGAGCACAACCACAAATGCACCACCTACTGGACCAAAGACGACGACGCTCTTGGTCTCAAGTGGTCAGCGCCCTGGTATCCAGGCGGCGGAAGGTTCTGGTGCAACCCGCCTTATGGTAGGAGCATCGATAAGTGGGTGCGGAAATGCTACCGGGAGAGCCAGCGCGGAGCTTTAGTGGTTGCACTTTTGTTTTCTAGGACGGATACTGCATGGTTTCAGGACTACTGCATGATGGCCACCGAGATACGTCTAATCAGGGGCCGTCTCAAGTTTGTGCGGGACGATGGCAAGACGGGACAAGCGCCTGCACCGTCGATGGTTGTGATTTGGGATGGACGAGAGGGTCCTCGGTTTACTACGATGGAGAGACCATGATCCACCTTTCCGTCCAAGAGCCTGCGGTCATGGATATGTTGACGCAGGTATATGCCAATAGGCTAAACGCTACGAGCCGTCACGCACGCTACGCCATGAACCGCAAGAAACGGGACTTCAAGGAGGCGTTTAGGCTGGCGGCTAAGGTCGTTTGTACGGAGAGTGACAACCAGATAAACACCGATTTGATCATAGCGGTGTATCACTTCTGCATTCCCCGTGCGGATTGGGATGCCGGTGTTAAGAGCGTTCAGGATGCGTGCGAGCATTTCATTGGGTGTAAAAGTGACCGCATTATCAAGACGGCGTGCTGTTTTGTGACACGTCCTGCGAAGGCCAAGAAGGGCAAGCCTGAACGCCTGCGTGGCGTCGATGCTTACCTCTATTGCATGCGCACGGAGCTTCAAGAAGCTATGGAGAAGATCGAATGTTTATCCAAACACTCACAGTCCTGCTGGCTTTAGCCGGTCATGATGCTTCATACGCTCCGATAGTCTCTCAGGCTAGGTCGGCATGCAATTGGCACGAAGATGCACGAGAGGAGGGTTTTCTTTGGGCTCTCGTGGCTATTGAGAAGGCGAGCGGGGTTGTCCCTGATTATGCTCGCGGCATTACCTTGGCGGCGGCATGTCGAGAGTCCAGGGGGAGTCACCGTAAATGCGGTGACGGCGGTAAGAGTTGCGGCATTTTGCAGATGCGGACGTGGGCCGTGCGGACCTATGGTATCGACAGGTTCAACCCGTATCAGTCTGCGCGGGCATGGCTGCACCGGATAGGGGTGGTCACAAAAAAGGCCCGCCGCTTATGTAAAAAACGACGAGCCTTTCTAGTTGCCAATGCGTGGGTAGGGTCAGGCCCGAAGGGCTACACCTGCCGATACTCTAGGCACTGGCAACTTCTGAGGAAGTGGAAGCAGTTGATCAGAATTCGAGAGAAGGCTGCTCAGGTGAAACGCCCACGGCCTTCCAGACGGTAGCAGTAAACCCGCTGCCGGTGCGGCGTCTTTTGTTGGTCTCTTCGACTAACCCGGCCTGCACAAGCTCCCTGCGTCGAGGGCTGCACGTTTGATGCTTGAGTTTTAGTGCCTGTCCGATCTCATAATCGGTCGCACCATGGTGTCCCCTGCCTTGAATGAAATTTAAGACACGTTCGCGGGCTGTTTTCGTGTAGCCTTTGATCCTGTCTGCGGCATCTTCCGAGGCTTCAGAGCCCATGACGGACCCAGGTAGGCAGTCGTCTGCAAATGCTTTACCTTGGGCCTTTAGCTTGTCGATGGCGCTTTGTAATTCCCTCTCGATGGCAGGCGCGATACGTCGATCGATGTCTGCACCGTGCAGGGAATTGCCTACAATTCGCAGGGCCTTTTCAATATGTTGGATCGGTGTCATGGTGTCTCCTTATGGCGTGCCTGTCCAGGCTATCCAGATGGTGGCGAGGATGGCAGGCATGGATAGGATCAAAACTGCTCCCCATAATCGATCGTTGTCGATGATTTTTTCGAAGGTCGTTGGCTCTTCGATTTGCTTTTCTGCGAATGCGCAGCGATCCCCGTCACGGTATCGACCGTAGTCGATGTGCTCGCTTTGATAGATTGCCTGCTCTACGCTGGACGCATAAAAGGAAATTGTTTTTCCTGATTCGTCGTCATAAATTTCATACCATTCCATTACATTTTCCTCTTAACAGTTATCAACGCTTCAGCGGCTTCCTTCCCGCCCTTTTCCCAGGCTTTTAGAAGTAACTTTAAGGCTTGTTTAATTTCTTCGTTCGTCATTACATTTTGCCCTTGGCAATCAGCCGATCGCCTATTCGATTTATGGTTTTCTCCGCACTGAATTCAGGAAACCGATCCATAAGCATTTTTAGCTGCTTAAGGTTCATGATCCGTTGTCCTGCGCGGTAGACAGGGATGCACAAAGGAGACAGGCCCATCGCATGTGCGACGGTCTGCTCCCCATGGGCCTTTATAAGTGCGTGAAAGTCTATCTTGTTATCCATGGTTCACCATGTCCCTGAGTCGTCTGTTAGGCTTCTGGTTTTCTACGTCGAATACTTCCCAGCATCCCGATCCCCAATTTTTTCTGATGATAAAATTCCCATCGGGATACTTATCGCAGAATTCATAGCATGCACTGGCGTGCAACGATTCGAATACTCTTCTCATTGGCATGTTGGAAACTCCTTTCCTTAGTGGTTTTTGGCTCTGGTTTTTAGAATTGTTCCAAGTCGGGATCGGGATCGAAGTCGCCCTGCTGAAACATCCGATCGACGATATGTTCTAGATCGCCCATGAAATGGTATTCGATCTCGTCGCATATCTTTTCTACGTCGGTCCCATCTTCGATGATTTTGTGAAGTTGAAGCAATTGCTTGGGATCTTCGCAAGTGTCGATGAAGATGTTAAGAATATCAGCGGCATCCGGGGCCGTGAATTCTTGCACGTCGGGACCTTCATCGACTAGGCGAATGATGATCTCCCCATGTTGGAAACATTCTAGGACTTGATCTAGGGTAAATTTAGGCACGATGGCTCCTTTTGCTTAGTGGTACAATCCGAGACCCGATCCGAAGATCGGATCCCGTATGTAAAACTAAACGATACGGTTATCGTGTGTCAATCGCTCATTTAATGCGCAACAATCACAATATCCTTTCGTCGGTCGTTTGGACCCTTAGAACCATCGCACAACCCGCATTCGCTGCACGTGGTACGGAATCCAGCTTCCTTACTAGCTGGGCATAGGATTTCTTCGGGTTTACCGTTTTTATCCCGTACAATTTCGTCTAGGCTAGATATGATTCGAAAGGTTCGCATGCCCTTGTCTTTAGCCTTTTGACGTTCCTTCACACTATGAACGGATGCCATGGCGAAGGATGCTACGTCTTGATCTTTCCATTGGTGAGAATATCCCGTGCGCTTATTTTGCTTCAATGGTTCCCAAATCATAGCGGGAACGGCCCCTGGATCGCCATAGGACCCAATGCGAACCATGCGACCGTCAATAAGCTCTAGAGCTTCGTTTAGTGGCGTAACAGGTAAGTCACGGTTAGCTTTCCAGGTAGACAGGGGAGCTTGAAACACCTTCACGTAGCATGGTTTGTCACTGATCTTTTCTTTGGATTTCTTCCAAAGTAAAGGCCTTAATGGGCATTGGCCACAAACGCTCGAATCGTCGCCAGTCTTTAAGGCTTCGTGTGGAGCTACGTCATAACGTAGGATCCACGTTTGCAACATGCTTCCAGTCTTCGTATTTTTGCTAGACTTAGCTAGACCAGTAACTAGGACAACAATCTCCTTTCCATCTAATAGGCTAGGACCTTGATACAATTTGATCGTGTTTGCTCGTTTCATTTTTTAGGATCCTTCGTTTGTAGTGGGGGCAACGGCTTTAGAATTGCCACGAATGGTTTTAAAGCCGAATAGGTCAAAGTACAGTTTGTGTAGATCACTCTTAAGGCTTTTAAAGCGGCTTTCCTTATTCGTGATCTCTTTGTCCTTTTGGGCCTTTTCAATCATTGAGAAAAGGATCTTTTCGTCACTTTGAAACGCTTTTTTGTTCTTGGCGTTTTTCTCTTTGATCTCTTCGATCCGATCGATCATGAGTTGAGCGAATAGGAGATCGAGATCTTTCTTCGTGGTTTTTTTGTTTGTTATTCGATTGTGACCCTTTTCTAGAATCGCTTGGAACATTTGACCGCGCATGGTGACAGTCACTAGATCTCCATTAGACGTGATCTTCTTATCCTTGACGTTTCGATCGGCTTCGATCTGGATCAAGCGCCATTCTCTTTGCGTAAAAATTCGCATAATAAAGCTCCTTAGTGGTTAGTGGTTCGTGCTAGGTAGCACGGGACAAGGAACGATCAACCGATCGCACCTTGCACCTTGACACCTAATCTTCGATCTTGAATGCCATTGAGCGCTTTTGAAAGCCTAGGATTCGTTTGATCTCATTAGCGCCCGTCGCATTTAAGAGATCGACGGAATTGATCAAAGCTTCCCTTAGCTTCGCATGGGATATAGTTGGATATCCGTCTTCGTTTAGGATATCGCGCCTAGTGCACTCGATGGCGCTTCCTAGGTTGTATCCCTTATTGAGCAATAAAACACCGTTAGAGATTGCTAGGTTAGACTCTGCAAGCGCTTCGCGTTTGTGGCGCTTAATCTCTAGGCCACGCTTACGATCGGGCCATTTAACTTCTAACGTGCCATCATCCAAGATGATGACGTGATCGGGATCGATCATGTCGATCAGGTAGGATAAAGCATCCACTAGACAATCCTTGAAATGGTCTGTTGGTGCTTCGGTTACGATATCAAACGACACTGCTAGAGTGCGTGGGAACCCTGGGTTATTTTCGTTCGGCTTGCTCATGTTAAACACCTGCTAGTGGAAAAAGGTTAATAGATGGATTTGTGAGAATTGCTAGGCTTTCAAGGTCCAAATAATCCATAAAAGCAGGTAAGCCACTTACCCAGATTTGAAAGGCCTTTTCTTCAAGCCATTCTTGATCAGAATTGCCGGTAATGGTTCGAAGTGCGTCCAACAAATGATCGGGTTTGATTTGAACGGTTTTACCTTCGTTCGTGTTCTTAATCTCGATTCTAAATGATGGATCTGGACTAGTCTTTTCAACGTGAAAGTACTTCCATCCATCTGCAAGAGCCACAATAAGCGCAGATCGCTTCATTAATTTAACAGCGTCATTCATAC
>CEUX01024483.1_pt1 | contig 17281 bp, 10 predicted proteins | sample 531361 | NCBI WGS metagenome assembly CEUX01 (sample SAMEA2622736, study PRJEB7988) | marine metagenome | isolation source: saline water (ENVO:00002010), including
AAGAGGTTAGAGATAACGAAGGGGAGAGGTCGGATATGCGGAAACCGAGACACGTAAGCATTCTCTCCCCTTTAATTCAATCTGGAGTTAATACCTAATAGAGGTATATCGTAAGATTTAAGGAGATAAATAATGAGGATTAGGAAATACCACTTATGGGAAGCGGGTAGTAAGAAAACTACCAGAGAGCACATAAGGAAACTTGACGACAGAATTAGCAAGTTAGAATCTGTTATAGAGCAATTAACAAAAGAACTTGGCTATGCTATCACTATTGAAGATTTTGATAGTGGTTGGCTTGAAATAAAGAAGGTGAAGAAATGAGAATGTGCCCTAAATGCAATATAGAAAAGCCTAAAGATCAGTTCTATCAATTTGGTGCTTTTAAGCATAATCTATGCAATCCATGTAGAAAGGAAAAGCAGAATGTATATAACAGAGCGAGAGCTCAAAAGCTGAAGGCATCATCATGGTAAAGCAAATAGAATGTCTAGCAAACTTAAACCTTAATGAACACGGGGAGTGGGCCTTGCCTTTTCAACCTACTCCCCACCCCACCCATGAAAGAATTATTACAAATGGTACAGAGACTGATGAAAGAGAATGAGGAGCTCAAAGAAAGAGTTGCTATCCTGGAACAGATTCTGCATTCATACTTACCTACCATAGAACAAGATTAAATCGTGTTAGTTGTTCATGCTAACTCCTAAAGCGAGCATTGGGTCTTTCCTATTTTTCCTAGTGCTCGCAAAAACTTCTTGTATCCTACTAAATATCTTTCCTAAACTAAGATACCCTTAGACTATTCAAATGAAACGATTAGAGGCCCTTGGCCTAAAATATCACACTGAATGCAAGATGTGTGGTACTAAGAAAGAAAAACAAAAGCTTTACAATCTTTACCCACATCCAGCTGCTATTAATTTGCTTGTCGATACATCGCCTATAGCTATATGTGTGAAATGTGTAAAGCGTGAACTTGGAACTAAAAACCTAGAGGAACTTCATGAGTTGGAAAAAGTTAGGTAATGGATGGCTCAATAAGAATGAGAAATCTAATGGCCAGAATAATCTCCCAATGTTTACAGGAGACATAAAGTTTAGCGAAGACATACTCGCTGGAGATAAGGTAAACATAGCAATGTGGCGTAAGGTTAAATTCGGTAAAGAATCATTTAGCCTTGCCGTTAGCATTAACACAGACAGACCAAAAGATACAGAGGATATGAAGAAGGATGCCAAGTCCGAAATCTTCTAAAGCAAAAGGTCGAAGACTCCAAAACCTGGTACGAGATAAGCTACGGGCTGCATTTGACTCTTTGCTCGAAGAGGATGATATAAAGTCGCAAATAATGGGCATGACAGGGGAGGATATCGTTCTCTCGCCTGCAGCTCGTAAGCTTATTCCTTACAGTATTGAATGTAAAAATGTAGAAAGACTTAATGTCTGGAAATGTATTAAACAAGCTGAAGATAATGTGCAGAAAGATTGCAATCCAGCATTAGTAATTAAAAGAAACCAACAATCACCCTATATATTAATACCACTTGACGAATGGATATCTATAATCCAAAAAAGATAGGAAGAAAAGCTACATCAATTAATGATCAATTCTGGAAAGAATCTTATTTCATTCATTCCACGCTTGAAGAAGCATTAGAGCAGGAAGTTGATTCAGAAATAATCAGGATATTAAAAAATCCAAATTTGTTTGTAGCTACTAGTTAGCTATCTTTTTCATAAGAGCTGGACTTTCTTTAATGATTGCTCCAGTAACAGGCTCTGGCCATAAATAACCAAGCATACCTTTAGCTTTATATTTAGCTGCATCTTCCTCATTACCTGCAATTAATGCAAATAATGCGAATGCATCGTATAAGAAGCCTGCCCCTACGCCTGCACCAGGTAGAGACCTTATGTGATAAGCTATTAATCTCTCGAGATCTTTAGCGTCATCCCATGGATCATCTATATCATCTGACATGGCGATTGCGGCTAGTATTGGTAGCCATATTAATGCAGCTATGGGAGATCCTGCGCCTCCTAGATTGCGAGCACCTAAGAGATAAAATGCACTTCTTGCTACATCAGGTAATACTGGTAATACGTACATTGATTGCATTAATCCTTCTATTAAGAAGTGAGTAAGAAACCATCTCTTCAGTCTAAGGACCTCAGGTTTTGAATTTGCTAAGACGTCATTGTTTCTCCATATATCTCTAAACATAAGCTTTATGGTTGCAGACAGTTTATTATCTGCATTAACTGCGTCTAAAGCATTCTTCCATAATTCTACATCAGATGCTGCTTTTTGTGACTTCCATACAGAAAACTGACTAAATAAAGATCCCAATGCACCTCTATATGCCTCACCTACACCTTGTCTACTCATGCTAAAATCAAATTGCATATTTGTAGCAAGCCTACCATAGTAAATGGCCAAATCTCTATCTCGGCCAGTCAATTCCCACATATTACCAGAAGGAATTTCTCCAGCTTTTTGTGCATTTTGCACTCCTAGTATAAAAGAAATGGAACGTATATGCTGTTCCATATCGGACATAATTCCTGCCCTACCAAAATGCTTCCTTATATTCCTTACAATATCTTCCCCTCGCTTAGCAAGAATTAACATTGAAGGGTTCTCTCTCACCATATCTCTCAATATAGCTTCGTTGTTGATAGCAAAGTTTGTAATTTTATTCGTTATTCTTTGAATCTTTTCCTGCCTTAATTTGGCATCGAATTGTGAAGCCTCTTCCTGATCTAATACGTTTTCCCACTTTAGCTTTACTCCCCACAGCTTTGTAAGATTCTTCTTCAATATATTTTCTGCATTTTTAATGCTAGTACCCTTATTCCGTCTATCAAAATAAGATAGATATTCAGCAACCATCTTGTTGATATTATCTCTCTCCATTTCCATTGCCTCAAGTTCCTTGACAATAGAGTTAGTAAAGAACTCATTAAATAAAGTCACCCCAGACTCTTCAAGCATAGGCGAGAGTGCATCCTTATTTTGGGTATAATATTTTGATGCATCTAAAAATGATCCTAGACCTGACTTAACTACTTTCTCAATATTTCCAAAGGCTTGCCTTATAGCGCTAGTAGGTCCAGATAACATTAAATTGAGAAATTTTCTATAAATCTTTAAGCCTCTTACCATTCGAGGGTTTATATTTTGATCAGAGAGGTCCATTCCAAACATTAATGATCGTGCATCCTTCCTTCCCATTGTAGCTTTATATAAAGAGGAGAATGCATCTGATACTCCTGGCATATCTGTCATAGACATGGCCGTTATTAATGCGGCAGTAAGATTGTTTCTCTCTATGTTACGAGCTGTATGCTCTAAATAAGATCTAAATACACCGCGATCTGTACGAGACTTAAGAACATCAAAGGCATTACTAACATGCTTGAAGTGCTTAGCTCTAGTACGAGTGACCATTTTGTCTCCATCTAATGCATCTTCATCTGTCTCTAATAACTCTTCTTTCATTGCTTTTTGGTTAGCAATAGACGTCTTTAATGCATCTTCCTGAGCCTCTAATTTCACTAGTTCATCACCTGTAACAGCTGTTTTCGCATCTTGGATTTGGCTTAAGGCGTATTCCATAGAATCAATAGCGTCTTCTATAATGAAAACAAACTTTTCTGGCATATAGATATAAGGAAAGTAGAACTTCTTATATGTAGCCATATCTCCCATCATTGGCTTAAATGGTTGCTCTAACGACCACTTAGTAAATTCATTTTCTAACATTGCTAGCCTGGATATATCTTCATGAGACCATATTATATTCCCCTGCTCATCATGTAGCTTTCCATCTACTATAGCCCTTTTCAATTGTTCAACGCTTTTCCCTGGGAAATGAGTCCTTAATGCATTTAATACCCTTAGGAAGCTCTCTTCAGATTGAGATTTAAAATGCTCAAATGCCTGATCCATAATAACTCTAGCTTCTTGTACGTATTGATCTAATTGTGCGAGCATTGTACTTGTAAGTGGAGGCATATTCATTATCATATCTAGGGTATCATATCTCAATCTACCCTTTTGATCTGTCATTTTATTATCTTTTACAGTACCGTGAATATTAGGATCATATCTAAGAGGTACTGGATTCTGCCATCCGAAAATAACATCTCCACTATCATAACTTTCCGAAGTAGGAGCCCACCATTGATTAATATACCATCCAGCCCCATGCTCATACACTAATCGTGAAGGCCTACCAGGTTTCTCTTTAGTCATTTTAGCAGCTCTTTTATCATCTACATATTCAACACGACCATGCATCATCCATGTAAATAATTCTACAATTCTCTGAGCTCCCTGTTCCTTTGTCCTACCACCATAAAATCCTGCAGCTTCCCAAGCGCTTCTTAAATCTCCATCTATATCTGCATGATCATACACCCCTTCTACTGAATTCATTATACGAGTCATTCCAATGCTCTCATCAGTAGGGTTCATAAATTTATGTATATGTCCAGCTATATTATCAGCAAAGTCCTGTGTAGCTTTCCATACCTTGTGATATGCACCAGAGTTTTCAGTAAATCTAAGCTTTCTAGTAACACCCCATCCAAGTCTAACCCCTCTATACCATAAATTATCCCATCTAGATCCATCAGCACTAGTCCATGCCTCTGTAAATCTTAGATATCTTTTTAAAGTTCCAATAGGTAGCTTATATAGTAATAGCTTTCTCTGTTGAGTATCTTTATTGATCGCTATTACTTTCTTCTTGAGCATAGGGGCTAAGCTAATAGCATCAGCATGTAATTCTTCGACAATTGGCAGTGCTAAATGCTGGTTAGCTTCGATAAGCATCCTTATCTTATTAGCTATTTGTTCACGCTCTGGAAGAGATCCTATAATCTTATTTATAGCTTTAGCACGAGATTCTTTATTTCCAAAAGATAGCTTACTTCCAATTTTAATGATGGCTTTTGCTATCTTACTATTAGCATATCTAGGATGCTCTGGATCAGCTTCTATAGAGCTATCTACATATTGTTCAGTTTGTAATTCAAAGCTCTTAGCTTCTGTCTCTATAGCGTTTAATGCTCTAGTGGCTATGTTGCATTTATCCATTAACAATTCCTTTTAAGGATTCTTGAAAGAGGATCATATGCAACTCTACGAGCTGATTCACTACGTCCTTCAATATCCTTAATCTTTTTATTATATAATTTTAAATACTTGCTCATTAATACAGGATCTAACACTGTAAGGTCTGGCTCTGAAGATACTGGAGGCAGATTATTGCGTTGTACTGTGTACATTAGCTTGCCTTGTTGATCCAATTGGGCGAACCCTCTTAAGAATGCAATAGTTGCTGAGAATTGTCCTAAAGGTCCCATCTCCATATAAGCAGCTCCCCACCAAGAGGTAAATCTAATGAGATCTGGATTATAATCCCAAGATACAGCTTCATTATTTTCAGCTATACGCTCCATTATAGATGCATATCCTTCTCCAGTTAGATTCTCACCTTCTCCCTTCGAGTTCCACATTTGATTAGCATAAGATGTGCCATCTGCAATACTTTGCTCTAGATCTTTATCAGTAATCTCTTCTCCAGTCAATTCTCTATGATATATGCGCTCATTATCCATTGCTTCTTGCATTAAAGTATCTATATCTTCTTCAAGATCTGCCATAGATTGCAAGTGCACTGTATTATACACATCCTGCTCATACTCAACTGGGGAGATTTTATTAGGCTCAGCTAAAGATGCGATACCAGTTCTCTCATCTCCATACCACTGTCTAGCAAATTCTACTGTCACCTCTTCTAATGGAGATAATGTATCATTAAATTCTACTGAGCTTACTAGACCACTTAGAGCTTCATTTCCATCATACTTATCCATTAAATATCCTTGACGATCATTAATATAGTCTAATAGTTTCTTGCTTTCCTTTAATAATGATGTAACTGAATGACTATGATCAAAGCCTCTACCTCTACGGATAGTTCTAGTTAATGCACTTATTGATATAATGGGCTTTATTAAGTCCATATATTCAGTATTATTTTCATTTATTTCAGATTTCCAGTTACCATTTTCATCTGCGATATAGAACAACCTAGATATAAGTTTATCTCTGGAATAGTTCCATTCAGATAATAACAAATGCTTATGGTTATCTACCGCAGCCTGCAACCAGATTCGTAACTGCTCTTCCATTGTCATTGAATCGTTCATCTCAGGAAACAATACTTGATCCAGGAGCTTATGAACCTTAATCTGATTGCCATCATTAAGTTTAATTCCATTGAAATTGTGGTTTAGCTGTCCTAATACATTTTGTAATGCAGCTATTTGCCCTACAGATCTTTTCCCTACCTGGAACATTTGTGTTAACAATCTAACATTTTCTGCCTTAGAAAGGTCTATCTCTCTAGCCATGCTTGGAAGTGAAATAGCTTTCATTCTATTAGCAGCCTCTGCATCTAGTAAAAACTGCTGAATACTAGTAGCTAGATCATCGGGAATAAATTCAACCTGTATTGCATCACCGTCATAGTCACCTTCAAGTAACTTAATAGAGACATTATCTGAAACAATTGCTTGCCCTCCTCTATTATGCAATGCCTTAACTCTTAATACTCTCGCACCTCCTACGTATGGAACTGGCGACCTGTGTATCAATGTCAAAATCTTTGTGTTCTCAAGCCACTTGTTTATTGCATTTAGACTAAGCTTTTTAGCCTCATTAACAGTTCCACCATTCTCTTTTGCATAAGCAACATATACTTGATGAGCATTTGTAGCAGCTAATGTGATTTCATCATCATTATGTGTATTGAAATAATCTGGAGCAAGATCTACATATGTACCTTTACCATTATTAAGAGATAATGCAGGGGTTATGACCTGTGTTCTTAAAATCTTATTTAACATACCCATAGCATCAGCATGCATTCCTAATCCTAGCTTAAACTTCTCTAATAATGCAGTGGTCATTGCATGTGGAGAATCTGAATGCACACTCTGTGCAAACTTGAGTAAGGTAGATGCATTAAATGTATTAGATCCAGTCAGTGTAAATATGCTCTTTAATCGCTCCTTAATTCTTGGCATCATAAAGCCTTTCAAATCATTTACCAGGTCTGTATCATGAACATAGTTAGTCCATTGCATTCCGAATGTTGCGGTCTTCTTTGGCTCGTGATACTTTATAAGCCCTATTTCCTCACCTGCAATATCAATAATCTCTCCAGATTTATAGTTCGATATCTTAGCCTCATCATCTGTCATAAGTATATCAACTTCATTCCTGCCTTCTGCAGTTACTTGATATATCCTGCCATTGTCGTCAACTTCTGCTAATAGCTGCCTATTACCATCTTTCCCTATCTTGATAATTTTCATTCCAGCTTCAGGTTCAAACATTTCATGCTTAACAGCAAGAGATAGATCTGCCTTCCATATAACTGTCTTGAATAGCCTCATTAAAGGATTGCTTCCAAATGCTTCGTGCATATCATTCGTAAATGTACTGCTAATAATGGATGCACCATCAGTACGATTCTTATTGCCCATACCAGCTATTATATCCATCATATTTCCTTCATTGCCATTACGGTCAACAAATACTATCTGATTTCTTTCAGCTTCATTAGTAGCTATTTGCACAGCTTTTGCACCTCTCATAAGAGGGGAAGTGAATACTGGCGTAGTAGCAATCTTGATACGTCTAAATAATTCTGCACCATTATTAATCATATTTGCTGGCATCAATCTTCTCATCATTTCATATCTAGCAATCTCTCCAGCTAGCCATTTCTGTGAGTATCTTGCCTTGCTTCTTACATGGTTACCATCCTTGTCAATTCTGTAACCCATAAAGTTAAGCATCTGATCTTCTGTTATAAAGCCACCTACCACTTGAGCTTTCCAATATGCTTTAATTTGATTTTCATTTCTAGCGATAGACATATGGCGATCTAATATAGGAGCAAACATCATATGCCCAGAATCTCCTCTGGTAGACATAAGAGCTAATCCGTGAATTACACCTTGTCTGTCTTCATAAGTAAAGTTATTTAATGCATACACTTGCAACTGCTTAATCTGATCATCAGACAGAACATCTACAAACTTATCGGTAAATGCCTTGCCATATTTTGTCACTATTTCATATATATCTTTTAGGTTCAAGAATACAGGCTTTTGCATTCCCCACTTCTTATCAGCTTTGGTAGCTTCATATATTAAATTCTGATCTCTAGTAGAGTTTGACTTTTCTGTAAAATTACTTTTATTCCTTTTTATTACAAGCTCTCCAGAAGTTCGGTATTCTAAGTTCCTTCTCCTAGGAGTGATACCAGATGCAGGATTTACAGTAACAGTAGAAGCAGTACGCACAAAGAACTGTTTAATCCTTCTTCTTTCTATAGATCCTGAAGGAAAATCTGAGTACCTATACCCTGTAGCTACTTGCAAAGGACCTTCACCCCATGCGTCAAAAGCTTCTTGAGGAGTAAGGGTTGGTTGATTTAAGAATTGCAATACAGAACTCAGTAATGATATCATCTTATTGTGAGGTATATTAATTCCCAGTTCCCTCATGAAGGTATATTCAGTACTAACTCCATGCTTAGCTCTTATATCATTATCATTTCCAGGGATAAAGCTTAAATCTTCTTCAACAGCAGCATATATCTCATCAAATGCATCATTGAACTCTTCTCTTGTAGCATAAACATCATTCATCGCATGCATTCTTTTTACTATCTTGCCAATCTGAACATGCTGATTAGCCCATACATCAAAAATAGCAGCCATATCAAATGGTATCTCTTCAGCTAATTTTGCTATATATTTTTTGATATTAAAAGACTTGCCCAGCTTTGTCTGCATTGCATTTAATGCATTGTCAAATATTCTTAAAGCTTGATTCCCAGCCTCAGTTCCAGGCTCTATCTGTTGATAGTCTATCTGTCCAAGAGACATCTCCTCTGCTGGAATTGTATAATGCATTCTCTGAGGACCTTTGTCTGTTGGGATGAAGCGATTGTAATCCCATATATCTTTAAATCTACTATAACTTAATTTAGCTCTAAATGGATCTTCATAATGAGCAAGCTGGACTTGATACCTATTTCCATCAGAGCCTACAAAGTCATGCATAATTGGATTCTCTCTTCCCTGAGCCTCTGGGCCAGAAAAGAAGTCCACTAACATAGCTTCGGTGCCAGTCTTAATTTCTGTCTCTGATATAATATTACCAGCATCATTCATCTTATAATCAAGCTTATAAGTGCCAACAATCTCGTTCTTTGCATTTCTTACATTGTAAGATATAATTTTCTTCCCATCTTTTCTGCGCTTAATGTCAGATACTTTATGCCCAGATGGAGGTACAAGGAATGTATCTGTACTAGCTCCTCCTGGTAAGCTAAATGAATAAGCCTCGATAGCTCCTTTGAAATGCTTTTTAATTAAGGATATTGCTGATTCTCTAGTTCCTATATTGACAAAATCAAGATCATGCACTACAGAATCCTTAGGTCTATAGACTGAGCCTTGGGTAGAATAAGCAATACTTCCTGTCAATATAATATCATCTGCAGTACCGATCTTAGTCATAATATCTTTTGCGATCGGATTCATATCAAAAGCTTCCTGAAAATCTATTAGAACATATCCAGGTTTCTTAGTAGTTGCTACGAAACTTTCATGCTTAAAGGTATTGTCTACAATCTTGTTAATAGCGGGCTGTATAACGCTCCAATTTGCTCCAGTAAGACTATCTAATACCTTCTGAACAAATACCTTAATACGTTTTAATAAGCTATCGCTAACGTTTAATTCCTTAGCAAGTCTTTCACTAAAGCCAGACTGTAATAGGTCTTGGAATATTTCCTTAGTAGCTAATCTTAATGCAATCCTACCATTGATATCTGGATTGTCTTTATATATCTGCTCAATTGCATTCTTATACCTATCAGTGTCCTTTACCGCTTCTCTTATATCGTAAAAATCTTGTGAATAACTAAGCATTTCTGACAATGCATCTGCCATCACCTTAGATACGTGATTTATATCATGCCTATTTAGATCAACTCTCTTGTTAGCTAGATTTACAAACAGCTCCTGTACGTCATTGACTTCAAATCCATAATCAATTAAGAAATTTAACAATCTACTTTGAGGAGAATCATCTTCAAAGCGAGTTAATGGAGTAAATGAAAACTCAAATCCCATCTTCTTCCAGAAGTCAATAGAATCTGGATGAGCTATAATATTTATTATCTGCTCACCCCTACCTACCATTACCTCCTTGATTGATTCAAAAAATCTAGTCCCCAAGCCTTTGCCTCTAAGGTTTTCTGGCACTACAATATTACCAATACGTGACTTGTCAGTGGGATGAGGAGTCCATTTAAGTCCATATTTTTTAACAAGTTGGTTTAATAGTATCGTAGAAGCAGCTTCATGTTGAGCTCCTTTACGCTTATAAGCCTCTACTGCAATCTCTTCACCAACTTGAAATAGCTGATCACCTTCTACAAATTTCTGTGCAATATATTGAGAGGGCCTTCCAAATACTTTCTTGACATGAGCCCAGAACTTGCGAAGGAAATTTTTAACTCTAGCTTTTAAGCTGCCAGGAGCGTCCTTTAATGCATTAGCATAGTATTCTCCAACATATTGAGTTAACTGCTCCTCAGTCTTCATATCCTGTAATGCTTTTTCAATAAGAGGATGACCTCTCAATGCTTTAACTAGTATATGAAAATACTCGTGCGGAGCTGTATCTACAGTAGCCTTTCCTTTAGCCCACTCTGCAATAGTATTGAATGCACGCCCTGCCTGCTCTTCTCCTGAGAGATGGTCAATTATTTGATCTACCTCTTTCCCTGCTATGTTAGGGAAGTCTTCTCTTAGCTTAGCTTTAACCCTATCAGCCCATTCCTGTGCATCATCCGCTAAAGGAAGTTTAGTTTCTTTAATGGCTTGATAATCAATGCCCCAATCATGTTTATCCTTCAAGTCTTCAAGGTATGCTCTATTTTTTGCAGAACTAATTGACTCTTCCATTAAAGGGGTTGGATTATCTCTAATAAGGTCTAGAACATCTTCTTTAGTGTTTAGTAAGGAAACATCCAACCCTCTACCTTGAGCAATTTCTTTTAAATCTTTAAGAGATCTATGCTGATTAGTCTCGATCCAATTCTCTTGACGTCTCTTTCTTTCTTGCCATATAGCAGGATGCACACCTTCTGGCGCACCTAATGCATCAATTCTATCAGCTTCTGCCCTTTCAGCATCCATCTTGGCTGCTTCAGCTTCTTCCTCTTGCTGTGGAGCGGTAAGCTCTGTCTCTTCTCCAAAGATTCTAACCTGACCAGAAACATTAGGCTCTGTGTCTTCATATCCAGGAACCCCAAAGGCTTCTTGCTCATCTTTTTTCTGAAGCCTACGTACAAGGTCAGCCTTCCTTTCGCCCTTCTGCTGTTGAGGCATTTCACGAGTCTCTAGTAATGTATTCAGCTTTGGTATAGTAAGCTTGTTATAATCTACAGGCTCTTCAGTTAGCTCGTCTGGATTTAAAAATCCTGGAGGAAGATCTTCTGTTTCATCCTGCTGCTCAAGTGCAGCTTGCTCCATTTGTAATTCAATTTCTCTCTCTTCTTCTGTAGTGAGGTCAGGATCTGTTTGTTTTGGCTTACGAACTGGAGCGACTTCAGTAGCCTCTATATTTAAAAGTCTCTTAGCCTCTTCTACATAGGCTGGATCTGTATATCTTGTTGAAAATGCATCTAAAAATTCTTCATCATTTACCCCAAGTTCTCCAAGGATAGCTCTTCCTTTACGCTTTAATGCACCAAGGACTGCTCCTGGAGTTCTATCTGATTGTCCTATATTTGCAGCTAATTGTTCTTCTTGATCAACCTCTCCAAGCCTAAGGACAGTTTTTAGCAATATACTATCCCTATCTATATCTGGAGCAACAACCTCAGGTCTAATATCTGGCTTATCAATCTGAAGATCCTTTAATGATTTAGCAGATCTAGGCTTTCCACCTAAAGCTTTAACAGCTAAACCCACTGCAGCTTCACCAAATGCACCTTTACTAGCAGTCTCACCAAGCTCTGTTTTAAATTCTGCCATTGCCTGAGTGTGACCTTTATAGCCTGATTGTATAGCTTTTTGAGCTAATAGCTGTAAAGATTCCTCTCCAGCCCCTCCAGCACCTATAACTGCGGCAGATTCAATCCAGTCTACTATGCGCTTACTGCGCATCTTCTTAATTCTAGAACCAATATCACTGATACTCTGACCTGTTTTTTGAGCTAAGGCAACAGTCTTAGGATGCTTATATATAAAATCATCCATCTTAGCAGCCATCTTTTTATAGCCCGAAGTAAATCTTGTTCTATTCCATAGCTGTTGAGCAGGCACTCCCATTGACTTGTTAAGCATGAGTTTCAAACTAGTACGCTCTATTGCCATAGCAGGTCCCATGTAGGCTAGGGCATTTGCATTAGCCATAGAAGAAGCATTCTCTATGCTATAACCACGATTTCTAAAATATTCAAAGCTTTCATTCCATTCATCTGAATATTCAAATATTCCACCAACAGTCATTCCAGTTGTAAGAGCCGCAGAAGGTCCCCCTAGCACGAATCCTAAGCCAGCAGCACCAAAATTTATAATAGGAGAAGTTAATGCACTGGCAGCCCATGCGCCCATTTGCTTTGCGCTACGCTCCTTCTGTAAGTCTGAAGGACTAGCATTGTTAAGCCAATGATAATATGCACGATTCTTAGGATCTTGCATATGTTTTTCCATTGCATGCCCGCCATGTTCAGATAACATATTGCTCCACATTTGCAATGCATCTCCTGTGGTATACCCAGTAACAGGTCTTTTAAATCTGCCTTTCTTATAATCTCTGTATCCTTTATTTATTGCAAGGAAAGCCCCATCTGGATTAGCATTCCATAAGCTCTTCCCTACCTTGCCCCAATCTACATAAGCTAAGGATTCTGGTATAGCAAATACATTTGCAGCAGTCTGAGGTAGCGCTGAGGGTAATGCAGATATAGCTCTCCATAATTGGGTTTCAGCTTCCTGTGTTATAACCTGTCCCCAACCTGGCTCTTTTACGCCAGCATCATAAAGAAATTCAAGAGGAACATCATCGCTCAATCTGTGCCTTAAAGCAGCTCTCTCTGGATGATTTTCATCGAAAATGTATCCTAATACAAATTGCTGATCTGTAATATTCTCTGGCTGGGTAAAGACTAATTTTTGCTCACCTGCGAAAGGAGTAACCCAATCGTAATCAGTACCTCCTCGTATTTGAGAGGCAAATTCCTCATAAGACATAAGTCCTGGAGCTAAGGAAAGCTTATCAGAAATAGTCTGTTCTTTTTCTAGTAGGGCTTTATACTTATCTGATGCATTTATGAGTGCATTAATCTCGGAAATATCTAGTCTGGCCATATTATCTTATTTTAAAAAGTGCTGGATCTATATTGTTAAGAAGTCTTACCGCTGGTAGCAACTCAAGGAATAATCTAGCATGATTTTCATCACCATCAAAATAACTTGAGATAGTCTTGGATGTTATATTTGGAATATATCCACCACGTCCATCGCTTTTAGTCATATATTCTGATAATGCTTTTAAACTCTGCATTCTATCTTCGTTACTTGCATGATAAGCGTCTTGATAATCGTCAAAAAGTTTATAATAAGGCGTCTCTTTGTCATCTCTGAACCATCCCATTTCACCTCCCGCTTTTGACAATAAACTATATGCATTGCTTGCAACTTCATTTGCTACTCTTATCGAAGCCCCAGGAGTATATTTCTTCATGGTTGTCGGAACCTTAATCTTGAACAGCCCTGCAGTGCTTTGGTCCTCTTCTGTAAACATATCCTCAAGTTTGTCATCCCAAGCATTACTCCAATCTGATAAAGTCCCTCTATTATCTTCAAGATATTCCTGATTAAATGCATGCCCGCTAACAGACACCCATCTTTCTTGGAAGGCACTAATATTAGCAGCTTCAGATTCCATCTCATCACTAACTTTATCAAGTTCTTTAATAAGTTCTGGATCATCCATTATAGTCTGTGCATATACCTTAGCTTGCTCAACCATATCTGCAGTAGTATTAGGCAGCATTGACTGAATAGTAGCTTCATCATTATTAGCATAAGCATTAACCAGACCAAACAACTGAGGATCTTCTGTGGCTAGCGTCTCTATATTCGCAAGAGAAGTAGCTGTAAATATTTTATCATAATCTGTACGTAATCCCTCTATAGCTTCATTTAAATGGTCTATCGCTCCTGGAGATTGGCTTATTAGCCTTGCCCTATTTTTAATAGCTTCTCTATCGCTATCTGAAATAGAACTAAAATCCCCAGACCTTACTCCAGTTACCTCGTAATTTAAAGCGTGTAGCTGTACAGGAGACAAGCTATTAATATCAGCTTCTAGCAATCCTGTAGCTACCTTTTCATATTCTGTGCTTCTATTGTCAATCTCAGTACTAGCCTTCTTGTATAGCTCGCCTAATTCTCCATGTAACGAGAATCTATCTATATTCTCTACAAATGCCTTGATATTATTAGCTGCTTGATCCTTATCCATTGGTGAGGGACCCAATAATGCAGCGGCATCATCATATGTTTTCTGACTTCTATCGCCAGATGCAGCAGCTACATAAACAGCTTGCATTAAATTTGGATTCTCTAAAGCCAATACTTCTAACTGACTCTTAGAAACTTCTGTCAAAGCTGTAATTCCGCTTTCGTAAAATTCTTTTGCATCAGATATATTTTCTGACTTCATCTCATGACCTTCAGGAAGAAAATAGCTCTTCATCCCTGTAGCATCTTGATCCTTAAGCTCTGCAAATCCTAATTCCTTAAGAGCATCTTCCTGATATCCAGACAAGAAATTCTCCATGTCAAGCTGTATCCCAGCTTCGTTTTTATCCTTATCCATAGCCTTAACTAAAGCTATTGACTGATTGTCTTTAACGATCTTATCTAATCTATTTTTCAGCCTGGATTGATTAGCATCATATGCCTTGCTAGCAACAGAAAGCTTAGATTGTTTTAAACTTTCCAGAACTTCTAAAGCATCCATGCTTCTAGTTTCTAATCCACTCCACTCATCATATACTGCTTGAATTTCATTCTCACTATCTACAAACATCTGCTCACGTTGCTTAATAGCTTCAAGCCCCATAGTGCCCTGTTGGTAGACTGTTGCAAGGGCATCATTATATAGGTCGTAATCATCATTTTGAGACGCCTCGTTTACAAGTTCTAAGCTTTCTTCCATTCCTGATACAATCTCTGCATTATATCCTTGAGAATTAAGCATCTTAAAGCCTGAACTAATCGGATCAACAAGAGCCTTAACTTCTACTTGATCTTCCTTTGCGTCAAGCTTCGTAAAGTACTCTAATGCAGTTAATGCAGTGCTAGTAATGCCCTTTAATAACTGTTCATTACTTACTTGTAATTTACTTGTATCTATTGCCATAATTTTTCCTTATTAATTAACATGAGCCACATTGAGTATTATGATATCTTGTTCTACATCTTGTATAGCTTTTACCCCATTTGCCTAAACAATGCAGAAGAGATTGCGCCTTCGCTGCTGAGCAACATAGTGTATTTACCGTACCACCTGGTGTAGACTCATCTAATGTATCTAAAATTTCACCGCCAGTTTCTGTTGTGATGCTACCAGTAGCAAGATCAGTATAAAGTTCAGTAGCCCAATCTACACCTGCACTTTCACATTCTGCTTGAGAATGACCAGCTTGCATGCATGATGACATAACTTCATTTTTTAAAACCTCATCTCCTTGAACGCCCGCGAAAACTTCTGTACAACTACCATCGTCTTTATTAGCATTTGGATTGTAATTAGGATCTTCAGGATCCATACAGCCTGGAATAACTTCTGGACCTTCTTGTAATGGCTTAGCAGCAGTAATCAAATCCCACATTCTTCCTTGATAATTCTCTACTATATCTAAAAGATCTTGACCATAATCAAGTCTTCTACCTTCTATATTGATCAAGCTTCCTTCTAGTGCTAATTCATTTGCGTCTGCTTGAAAATCAAATCCACTCACTATTCTATCATATGCACTGTCAGCCTTTTGTTGCATTTGACCAGTTCTTTGACCAAATCCTCGAGACCTTATAATTGCCTCAGCACTATCTCCCATAGATTCAAGTTCACTAGACTTAGTAAATCTTAAATCATCAGCTTTCAATTCCGCACCTTCTTTTGTAAGCCTTTTCTCTTCCTCTAAAAGACCTATCATAGATTCAATATTCTCTGTTTTCTGCTCAAAAGTACTACCTTCCCAACCAGGAAAGTCAGCACCATATTCCGCTTTCCATTCTTCAAAGCTAAGGTTTGTCCAATCCTTCCCTCCGATAGCTTCATATATATCTATAAGCCAAGAATCCTCATGTTCTCCTACTCCTGAAATAAAATCTCCCTGCTTATGTTCGTATCGCTCTGTTTCTGGATTCCAGATTAAAGGATCTGGTTCCCAGCCTCTGTCGTCAGTATATGGATTTAGCGTAGCCTGAGGACAATCTTGAGGTGTAGCTGCATAAGATCCATCTATACATCGAAAGTTTCCCTGGCTTTTTGGAACTATATTTACATCTTTCTGATCTGTATCCCAAGGATTAAATTCTGTAAGATCTATAGGCTCATGAGAGCCCCATTCGTAACTGATAGAAGGATTTGTCTTTCCCATATTTAATTACCTCTTCTTATATTATTTATTAATGGTAATTGGTCTTGATTTAAGTTTAATCTATTCCTTAATCTTACCGATTCTAATAAGGCACTTGCCCGAGTTTGGGGTAATTCTGGCATAGGAACTGAAGATACTGTAGACCCAACAGTATACCCAGATTCTGTTATCTCCCCAGTATCTATCATATTCTGTAAAAGCTCATCTAGATCTGGTATTCCATAAGTTAGTGATTCTGATGCTTCATCCCACGATGCAGAAGCATAATGTAGAGGAGTAGAACCAGAGAAAGGCTCTAATGGAACTTTTGATATTTGAGATAAATATGAATCTGAGACTGGCATATCTTTGAATCCCAATGCTTCAGGCAGAGGTGCATCTAAAGCATCTATAGCTGACAAGCCTCCTTCCAATGTACCAGTACTTTCAAGACCTTGATTAAACATTAATGCCTCAGGACTGAGTGTAGCACCTGTTGGGACTGGAGCTTCAG
>CEUX01006517.1_pt1 | contig 17263 bp, 26 predicted proteins | sample 531361 | NCBI WGS metagenome assembly CEUX01 (sample SAMEA2622736, study PRJEB7988) | marine metagenome | isolation source: saline water (ENVO:00002010), including
ATAGCAGATTTTATGAAATGGAAAAAAGTAAATGCTGGGTTGGTAGGCTATGAAACACCACATTCAGTAGCTTTAATTCAGCCTAGTGAGATGTTATTTCGCAAATCATGGGATTGGTTAATGCCAGTAGTTCAAAAGATAGGGGATGATTACTATAATACCCCATTTGATGAAACATACTCCAAACTTACAGAGCAGTATGAAAACATATGGACACGGGAAGATACCTACCATGCAGTAGTAGAGTTTATTAAATTTTATAACCAAAACAAATAGAGATGGAGCAATCACTCATATTGAATACTGAAATAATACTTGAGCAAAAACAGAAAGCCGACAAGCCTAAGCCTCCAACTATGAGCATGGAGATGGCTACAATTAAAACTTGTATAGGGCATGTTACTCATAAAACGTATATAAAGCCTACTGATTATTTCAAGGTTGAGTGTGGGCAATCATTTAGGATTATTAAAATATAAAACTATGAAAGCAAAAATGTACAATGACAGCCTCCCTTTCAAGGATGGCATTATTATATACAGTTCTCTCAAGGTGGAGGGCGTAGACACGAAAGACTACCCCGATTTTTGTGATTGTTGGGTAGGTAGTGGGGAGTGGTCTGATGGCACTCCCTTGACTGAGTCAGAGTTGGAGGAACTCGAAGAGGTTTATCCTGGGTTGGCTTATGAATTAGCAATGGAATCAATTTATTAACACACTTAAATTTTAGAAATTATGGGAAGATATTACAATGGAGACATTAACGGAAAGTTTTGGTTTGCAGTACAATCAAGTCATGCACCTTCAAGGTTTGGAGGGGACATATATGAGCCCCAAGAAACTCATTATGAGTTTAGGGAAGAAGAGCACCGAGAACAAGTGGAAACTGAACTCTCGAAGATTAAAGAAAAACTAGGGCCAAGACTCCTTTTGCTTGAGAAGTTTTTTAGGGACAACAACGGATACAACAATGACATGATAGAGGATTTGTATACAGAGGAGGGGATTTCGGCTACCTATGTCGAGGCAGACTTAGTAGACTATGCCGATTATGGTCTTGGCAAAAAGATACTAGCGTGTATTGTGGAAAATGGGGAGTGTAACTTTGTAGCCGAATGGTAATGAAAGACATAAACCTTATATTATATATGCCACCCTTCCTACTTTTTGTGGGAGGGTTGGTTATTATCATTATTTATATTCACTTAAAAGAAAGGAAAGATGAAAGCAAAAAATAAATACCACGTAAAATACAGAGAGTCCTACAAGTGGGCAACTGTACTAGAGACATTTGAAGTAACGGCATCTTCAGAAGAGGAGGCACGACAACTTGTGGACGAAGGCAACGGCAAGCTGATAGGCAAGCCAATCGTTGAGTCATTATGCAACCACAAGGAAAGTGACTTTATTGACGCTGAGTACATATCACCATCCAAATCTAAAGCCTAGGACTATGAAGGTATTAGAACTATTTGCAGGAAGCCGAAGCATCGGCAAGGCGTGTGAGGAACTCGGACACGAGGTGTTCTCAAGCGACATCCATCCCTTCGAGGGGGTGGACTATGTCACCGACATTTTTGATTTTGATTTTAGCAAACTACCATGGATTCCCGACATCGTATGGGCAAGTCCTCCATGTCAAGCATTTAGCGTGGCATGTATTGGTCGAAATTGGGTAAAGGGCGAACCTTTTACCCCCAAGACTGAGAGTGCTGAGTTGGGCATTAAGATTGCCAAAAAGACCTTGGCGATAATTGAATATCTTCAATTATTATCTGACTCATTTAACGAAAAGGATTTAATTTATTATATTGAGAACCCTCGTGGCAAACTGCGTAAAGCCCCCTTTATGGAGGCATTGCCATTGTGCCACACAGTTACTTATTGTCAATATGGAGATACGAGAATGAAGCCTACGGATATATGGACTAATAATTTTGGGTGGAAACCCAAGAAGGCGTGTGCCAATGGCGACCCTTGTCATGTCTCTGCGCCCAGGGGGTCTCAAACTGGGACTCAAGGTCTTAAAGGCGACTATGAACGCAGTAAAGTCCCTCATAAATTATGCCTTGAGGTCTTGTCGGCAGACATACGAAACTCATACCCTATTGACCAATGTCAAAATTGTGGAGAACACTTAGCCGTTAAGTGCTACAAGGCACACCCCGACTACTGCTCTCTTAAATGCTATAGGCAGAAAAACCAAACTAATTACTCACCCATAAAAACTTTATTTTAATGAAAATACAAACCAAAGACACCACCATTGATGTGTTCCCTATTCGCAAAGTCCGTATCACCCACCAATGTGAGGATTGGCCTTACGATGATTTCCATAGGGTATGCCAAGATGATATCACCTATGACAGAGACAAAACTATAGGGTTAAATCAACAACAAGCCACCTTGATCTTAAATCAAATGCGCCACTCAAACACCGATGTTATGGGTAACGGCAAAGATTTTTTTACTGTTCGTGGCAACACTTTGATTCCTATACACCATTACTCATTTAGCAAACTTTAATATCATGGACAGTGCATACAGTAGGTGGCTTGAGATTGAAAGGGAAAAATCTGACAAGCAGAAACTTAAAGAACGGATGAACAAGCTTAGGCAGACCAAGGAGTATCAAACTCCCAAGCCTAAAGCAAAAACTATAAAACCATGAGTTGGATATGGCCTATCATATTGATGTTTTGGGGGTTTTCACTGGGGGTGCTAGTGTACGCTATTATCACTGCCGAACTTCATGATGATGAAGATGAATATATATAGTTCAGAGTTGTTATTCTAATAATAATTAAGTAATTTTACAATACATAGTGTTGGTATTAAGCCTAATTGACCGATAGCCTTTTCTAGGCATCGGTTTTTTAGGTAGCAGAATTATTTTAAATTAAATCTAATACACATGGCAAAAGAAAGAAGAAAAAAAGAGGAGGATGCCGTGACGATAGTCAGCAATGTCCACCCCTTATTTGTTCAAATGTTAGAGGTTTATATGCCTCAGCCCACCATTGAAGAAGTGTCGGCTCTTGATGATGAGGACTCAGAAACAACAGATAAGTGAACATAAAATTATTCAACCAAATTGTAGACTACGTATCTCACCACACTCAAGTAGATGAGGAGGAGATGTTTTCTAGGTCACGAAAGAAAGCCCTAGTGGATGCGAGATATTTAATTATATATATAGCCCGACAGCTTGACATAAAATTGGTCTACATCCAAAGGTTTTTTGCTCTCAAGGGGCACGAGTTACATTACACTACTTTGTTCCATGCTTCCAATAGAATTGGGGAGGACATGAAAGAGGATGAGTACACGAAAGAGGTGGTTAATACCATACTCCTTCAGTTTGATCCTACCAGAGTAGTAAACACCGAATTTATTAATCAATAAAACAAAACACATGGCAACTAAAAAAACAAGTAGCACGCTAGACATATGGAATGAGGTCGCTAAGACAAACCCAAAATACACTAAGCAAGTAAAGTTTGGCGCAAGGAGTTTTACAACTATAAATGCTCAATATCAACTATTGGAGGCAACAAAACAATTTGGCTCAATTGGTGATGGTTGGGGTATTAAAGATGAGGAGTTCTGGACAATAGCAGATGGGCTTTTGGGATATAAAGCAAAACTGTGGTATAAAAAGGGAACAAAGGAATGTCAATTCGACATCAACTCATCTATTAATATATATAACAAAAGGGGCGACCTTGATGATGAGTGCCTGAAAAAGGTAACTACTGATGCCTTAACTAAAGGCTTGAGTAAACTAGGCTTCAATGCTGACATCTTTTTGGGCTTATGGGATGACAACAGATATGTTGCTCAGATGCAAAAAGAGTTCTCTGATGCTCCTAAAAAGCCTCAGCGCACTGTATATACTTTAAACATTGGCGATGACAATTGGGCTAAGGTATTAAAGTATGTGTCGGTAAATAAGAGCATGGGAATTGATGGCTTAGTAGAGAATTTATCAAAAAAGTATAAAATTACTAAAGCTATAATGTCAGAACTTGATAAAGTCATCAAGTCATGATATCAGAAGCCATCATTGACAAACTAAGGGATGACACCAATTATTATGGAGAGTTCGGTCAGAAGTTTTTATCTAATTCCGACATAGGCTCTTTGCTACGTGACCCTAGGACTTTTAGGCAATATAAAGACCCTACCATACCGATGTTAATGGGTAGTTACTTGCATACAAAAATCCTAGAGCCTCACAAATTGGGTCAGTTCCAGGGGGTGGACTCTTCAACGAGAACCACTAAGCACTACAAGATGGCTTTAGAGAGCAGTGGTGCATCAATAATGCTATTGGACAAGGAGATTGAAGATTTAAACTTTTTATGCGACTGTGTTACTCAGAACATGACTTTCTGCGATATGATATATGCCGAGGGGAATAAGTTTGAGCAACCTGGTCTTACAACCATTGAGGGCTTAGTATGGAAAGGCAAAGCTGATATCCTTACCCCTGAGTGCATCATTGATCTTAAAACCACGGCTTCTATTGACGACTTCCGAAAGTCGGCACTCAGATATAATTACGACAGTCAATCCTATTTATACCAACAGATATTTGGTGTTCCAATGAAATTTCTAGCAATAGAGAAGCGTTCTGGCAGAACTGCTATCTTTAACTGCACTGATGAATTTTTAGAGGGAGGCAAAAGAAAGGTATATAAGGCAATGAATGTCTACAACAAATTCTTCGGAGAAAATGCCACCGAAGATGTTTCACAATTTTTTATTATTTCACAACTTTAAATTTATTATTATGGCAACTATGTTTAAATTAAGTCTAGACTGTTTTAAGTTCACCAAAACTAAACTAAGGAAAGGTAGATACTTAGACGTTGTAGGTATTATTAATGATGAGGTTTCTAAGTTCGGCTCTAATGTGTCAGCTTGGGAGGATCAGACAAAAGAAGAAAAAGAGAAAAAGGCATCACGCCATTATGTAGGTAATGGCAATAGTTTTTGGAGTGATGGTGTGGTTACCATCGTTACCAAAGACCACCCTGATGGCAAAGTTGTTGCTGGTGCAACACCATCAAATGAGCCCGCAGGGGTGGAAGAGGAGTCTGAGGACTTGCCATTCTAACTAGGAGTGGGGGGCAACCCCCACCCTTTTTTTGTGTCGCAGTGTTGCAAAACAGTTTTATATTGGGCTTATACGTATTTCTTTTTTATTACTTTATTTTTTTGTGTCCCGAATATAGAGAAAACTACAACACAACGACACTTATGGTGGCAATCAACGACTTATGTAACACTTTTGCGACACTTTAACAACACTTACCAACACTAAATAGAAAGAAAATGAATGAGATAACTATATTTAAGAACATCTTGGATACCTCAACGCCATTCCATCGTGGTGTAGAAGTAATATTGGAAAGAATTAAAATAGGCAAGTCTAAGGACTTGGTATCAGCGATACGAAAAGAAAAAGACAAAGGCAAGCGCAATGCCTTAAAGCAAGACTTACCAGCGATATGCTTCAGTGGTACTTTCAACAAGCGAAGCGATGACTCGCTAATAGACCATAGTGGTATTATATGCTTGGACTTCGATGGCTTTAAAAACAAAACAGATTTACAAAAGCGCAAAGACAAACTTACCAAAGACCCTTACACTTATTCGGTGTTTATTTCGCCTAGTGGCAATGGCTTAAAGGTATTGGTGCGCATCCCTCCCAATGGGGCAAAGCACAAGTCTTACTTTATGGCTTTAGAAAAATATTATGACTGCGAGGAGTTTGATATTACATGCAAGAACGTAAGTAGAGTGTGTTATGAGTCTTATGATCCTAAAATATTTATCAATGAAGAGGCTGAAGTTTGGGAAGAGGAAAACAAGGAAGAACTAGTAGCTTACACCCAAGAGTCTAGGGCTACACTAAAGCTTAATGACACTGATGAAACCATTAAAAGATTAAGGATATGGTGGGAGGCAGAGTATGGCATGGTGCCAAAACAGAGGAACAACAACTTATTTATATTGGCAAAAGCCCTATGTGAGTTCGGCATTGACAAATCTGATGCTACCTTTATTATATTAGACTACGACAGTGACCCTAAGAATCAAGCTGAAAACAAGGTTACTATTAACTCGGCATATAAAGATATGTCAATATTTGGCTCTAAATGGTTTGAAGACACCGAGACTCTCAACAAGGCCAAGATGAAAATGAACAAGGGTGTCTCAAAAAAGCAAGTGCGTTCTTTTCTGGAAAATTCGGGCGAGGAGAACGCAGAAGTAATCGAGAGTGTTATAAACCGAATCGAGGAGGATTTATCCCACCACGTATTTTGGGAGAAGAATAAAAACGGCAATGTCTCTGTTGTTCATTGGAAGTTCAAAAAGTATTTAGAAGATCATGGCTATTACAAATATGCCCCTGAAGGTGGCAAGGCTTATATCTTTGTAAAAGTTACTAACAACCTTATTGAGCCGACCACAGAAGAGGACATTAAAGACTTTGTCTTAAACTATTTGAATACCCTTGATGACTACTCTATATATAATTACTTTGCTGATAAGACTAGATTTTTCAAGGAGGACTTTCTTTCTTTATTAGCCCCTGTCAATGTCCATTTCATGCGAGACAGTAAGCACTTGGCATATATATATTATCAGAACTGCGCAGTAAAGATTACTCCTACGGAGATACAAACCATAGACTATATTGACCTACCAGGATTTGTGTGGAAAGACCACTGTTGCCCTAGAGATTTCTCTATATGCGACATTGATGACTGCGACTTCAAGCAGTTTATGATGAACATATGTGACAGTGATGTAGGTCGTTTTAAGTCTTTGTGTAGCACTGTAGGGTACTTGCTCCATGGGTATAAAAACTTAGGATATTCTCCAGCAGTCATATTAAATGATGAGCTTATTTCTGATAACCCTGAAGGGGGCACAGGCAAAGGATTATTTGTTAATGGAGTTTCTCAACTAAAAAAAGTTGTTACCATTGATGGGAAGGCTTTTACATTTGAAAGGAGTTTTGCATATCAACTTGTATCGGCTGATACTCAGATAATATGCTTTGATGATATACGTAAGGGCTTCAGTTTTGAGAGGCTATTTAGTGTTATCACTGAGGGTATTACTGTTGAGAAGAAAAACAAAGATGCTATTAAGATACCATTTGATAGGTCTCCAAAGGTTGTCATTACTACCAACTACGCAGTGCGTGGCAAGGGCAGTTCTTATGCTCGTAGGAAGTGGGAGTTGGAGTTGTCTCAGCACTACTCTCAGAGCCACACTCCTGAGATGGATTTCAAGAGATTATTTTTTGGCGATTGGGAGGAGGATGAGTGGTGTCGTTTTGACAACTTCATGCTTCAGTGTCTTCAGGGTTATTTAAGCACCGGCTTAGTGGAGTGTGAGTGGAAGAACATGATAGTAAAAAAATTCCGCCAGGAGACTGATGACTCTTTCCATGATTGGATTACCGACCCTCACAACACAGTTATGGCATGGAACTCTTCTATTCAGATGAATGATCTATGGCATAACTTTATTGAGGAAAACCCTGACTACGGGCCTTATGGAAAGTCGAAGGTGGAGAGGAAGCGTTTTTATCAGTGGCTTAGGGACTATGCAATTTTTGCTGCCAACCTGGAGGCTACTGAGGGTCGCAACAACCAAGGTAAATATATTATTTTTAACAAGGAGAATGTTCCTTATATAGAAGCTTTTTAAATTAAATCAAATGAATGGAGTAAAAACAAACTTAATGGGTCGTGATGTGTGTTTATCTAAGACATGCTCAGTAACTCATGAAGAATACAGTATTATTGTCAGTTTTCCCAAATACGTTATGTGGAAGGAAAAGAAAAAACTTGTCCAAGACGTGTTCCCTGAACTCAATGCCGATGAAAGGGAGTTTCTTATTAGTGGTTGGACACCTGCTGAGTGGATTGAAATGATGTCCCATGAGAAATAAAATACTTAAACTCATTAAAAAGTACTTACATAGGGCTGTTGGTAAGTGCAAAAAGGAAGACCATTTAGTCGTCTGGCGTAGATACGATGGCATTGATGGTCCTCGATGGAAAAAGATACACCACATTTTTTAATTAAATATAATCCAATGACAGAAAATAGAAAATACGAGATACCGAAAACTCCTGAAGACAGAATTGTTGATGCCTTGGAGTCTATTGCCGATTCATTAAAGACCATTAGCGAACACATTGTGTCTGATCCTGGCGATGAGGTAGACCCAATAGTAAAGCGATATAATCTTCCTGACGACATAAACAACATACCGTGAGTAACGTAAAAATTATAACCATGTATTTCCCCTTCTCGTTCGATGAGCCTGAGAGCATCTCTACGGAGATAAAGATATATGTCGATGGCGAGTTGGTAGAAGTTTATGAGTCTAATAAAATTTTGGAAGGAGAAGAGTTAGAAAAAATAGAAAACCAAAAACGAGAGCATTATGAAAAATCTTAAACATTACAAAATGGAAACAAGCCATGGGCAAGCATATAAAAATGGCTATGACCAAGCTAGAGAAGACTTAGAGCAGATTAAAAACGAAATGTATCATTATCGCAATGAATTTATTAGTGAAAAACGAAAGCTTACAAAAGAGCTTACCGCAGAGCGCAATAAGTCTGCCCTTGATATAAGCCATCTTGAAAAAACAGTAAAACAGTTGCAGGGAAAAGTGAAGTCTTTTGAAAAACAACTGCAACCCCTTTTAAATCCACCAGCCAAAGTTTCTTTTTTTCAAAAACTACTAAAACTATTTCGCTATGGTAAAATGTAAAGTATTTATAGACAATGAGGAAATTGTATATAATGAGGTTTTTATTATTGCAGAGTTGCCCATAGTCCCACGGGTAGGGGAAACGATATGGCTTACCAATCCGCAATTAAGAGAGCTGGAAAAGAAAGCATCTAAGTCTAAGCACAAAAATTACTATATTTTTTATAGCAGTGGGGAGATGAACTTTGAGGACCACATTCATGTTGCTGCTGTAGTGCATAATTGCTATGACCCTGAGTATGTTTATGTGGCGCTATCTGACGATCGCGGTAGTAGTAGAGATGTATATGAAGAAATAAATGAAATAAAAAATGGAATTTAGACAATACCAAAAAGAAATAATCGACCAGGGGGTAGAAGTGATGCGCAAACACTGGATGGTGTACTTGGCAATGGAGGTGCGCACAGGAAAAACACTAACGGCTTTAGGGATATGCCAAAAGCTAGGCATTAAGTCCGTATTGTTTATCACTAAGAAGAAAGCCATCTCCACTATTGAGGCTGACGCTAGAAAACTAAATGCCTCCTTTGATATATATATTACTAACTACGAGTCCTTGCATAAGGTAAACCCCGACCTTTCATTTGGGGTAATTATCTGTGATGAAGCCCATAGTATGGGAGCATTCCCTAAGCCTAGCAAGAGAGCCAAGCAGGTGAAGGCGCTGATGCAGAAACACAAGTGTGGTCTTATCCTAATGTCGGGAACGCCAACGCCAGAGAGTTTCTCGCAGATGTACCACCAAGTATATTCCCACCCCTCTAATCCTTTTGCTAAATACAAGAGTTTCTACTCTTGGGCTAAAGACTATGTCAACGTAAAGCAGAAGATGATTAGTGGCAATAGGATTAACGACTATTCTCATGGCATTGAAGATAGAATCTTAGGAGAGATGTCTCCATATATGATTAGCTACACCCAAAAGGAGGCGGGCTTTGTTTCTACTATTGAGGAAAATGTGTTGTATGTAAAACTTGAAGACCTCACTTATGGTATGTGCAACAAGCTTCGCCGATCCAAAGTAATCCAAGGCAAAGAAGAAACCATTCTTGCTGATACGGGAGCTAAGATGATGAGCAAACTCCACCAAATGTATAGCGGTACTGTCATCTTTGAGAGCGGCAAAGCCCAAGTGTTGGATTGGTCTAAGGCAGAGTACATTGCTAGAAAGTTCTATGATCAGAAGATAGCTATCTTTTATAAGTTTAAGGCGGAGTTAAGTGCTTTGCTAGGGGTATACCCTAAAGCTAGGATAACTACTGACCTTGAGGAGTTCGCTTCTGACCCTAAAAAAAGTATTGCCTTGCAGATAGTCAGTGGTCGTGAGGGTATATCTTTAAAGGATGCCGAGCACATTGTATACTACAACATTGACTTCTCAGCAACAAGTTATTGGCAGTCGAGAGATAGGATGACTACGCAGTTGCGTCCAGAGAATAAAATCTATTGGATTTTCGCTGAAGATGGCATTGAAGAAAAAATATATAAAGTAGTTAATAAGAAAAAAAACTACACCTTAAAGCATTTTAAAGAAGATATTGGCAAACTATTTTAATTATGAAACATATTATACACGTTAACCAGCATGTAATTAAAAAAAATACAAAAAGTGGGGATAGAAATCCTGTGCTGACATGCAAGACATATAAAACCAACAACTACTGTCATGAAGCTATTATTAATGACCACAATGGACTTGAAGTGGCACGAGTTGTTTATAGCCCTGACAAGCCATTGAACTGTGGAGCAAGGGTGTGGATAGAAACACAAAACGAAGTAAAATGTATTAATTATGAACAAAAAACTTAAAGAGGTTGGGTCTTTTGAGATTACTAGCTATGGAATGGAAGATGGTAATATTGTGATTACCAAAGTAAAAGCTTTAGATACGGAAGGGAAATACATGAAGTTTGCTAAATTAGACAAGGTGTTGAAGTACTTGCCTTTGTTTCCTGTGAAGTTTAAAGCCCAAAAGCTTTAATGATTATTTCTTAACTTTGTTTTGATGAGCGAGCAGAAAATTCAGAATAAGAGGATGAAAGAATTGGAGAGTGAGGGGTACTATGTAATCAAATTAATGAAGACAAATAAAAATGGCATTCCCGACCTTATAGCCATTCCTCCCAATTGTGGGGTTTTGTTTTCCGAGGTCAAAACAAAGAAAGGAGTAGTTTCAGAATTACAAAAGTACAGATTAAAAGAATTAGAAAATCATGGAGTCAAAACAGAAATATACAGGGGCTAGACACAAAGTAAGAAAAGTAATCTTAGCGGCAAATTTTTTCGCCAAACTAGAAGAAGAGTCTCAGGAAGTTATGGATATAATTACAGGCGCATTAGAAACTATGAACAATGAACTGCACGGCCATACAAGCCTAGGGCTTACCTTCCAAGAGGAGGGAGATAGTGAGCCGAGGTTCTTGAAGTTTAAGTTTATGGAGCTTAACGACAGAGAGATAAAATTATATGCCTACAACGATATTTCTAGTGATGAATACCTAGATTTGCTTTTGGATAAAAAAATCCTTCAGAGCGTAGACAGAACCGATAGTTATATTAACAATTACTAACCTTTAAAACCAAACCTATGGAGAAGAATAATCAAATTCTTAGTGACATTGTTGTCTTTAATAAGTACGCAAAATTCCTTGACACAAAAAAGCGTCGTGAGACGTGGGACGAGATTTGTGACCGCTACGAAGTCATGATGCAAAAGAAATATCCTATGCTGGATAGTCAGATAAACTCTATGATGAAGCTAGTGCGTGAGAAGAAAGTTCTTATGTCAATGCGTGGGGCACAGTTTGCAGGAGCGGCCATCACTAAGAATGAGTCTAGGGTATACAACTGCGCCTACCTCCCTATCGATGATCACCGAGCATTCTCAGAAGTAATGTTCTTGCTCCTTGGAGGCACAGGCGTGGGCTTTTCGGTGCAGTACCACCATGTAGATGTGTTACCAGAAATTAGGAAACCATTAAAAAAGCAGAAGTATCTTGTCGGCGATAGCATTGAAGGTTGGGCTGACTCAGTGCGACATTTGATGGCATCATATTTTGGGATGCGTAAGACTAAGCCTGTTTTTGATTTCTCAGATATCAGACCCAAGGGCTCTCGCCTCGTTACAGCAGGGGGAAAAGCGCCAGGGCCTGAGCCACTGAAGAGGTGCTTGTTTAACATAGAGCTTATTTTAGACAGAAAAAAAGATGGCGAGAAGCTTACCACCATTGAGACTCACGATATCATATGCCATATTGCTGATGCCGTGTTGGCGGGAGGCATACGTAGGGCCGCCTTGATATCTCTCTTTTCTGCTGATGACGATGTCATGTTGGCGGCAAAGTCTGGAGCGTGGTGGGAGAAAAACCCACAGCGTGGCAGGGCTAACAACTCGGCAGTAGTATTAAGACATAGGGTTACCAAAAAGTTCTTTGAGGGCTTATGGTCTAAAATCCAAGCCAGCAACTGTGGTGAGCCTGGACTATATTTCTCTAACGATAGAGATTGGGGTTGTAATCCATGCTGCGAGATAGCGCTACGACCATTTCAGTTTTGCAACCTCACGGAAATAAATGTGGGCAACATCAGTAGTCAGGCAGACCTTAATTCTAGGGCGGCGGCGGCGGCCTTCTTTGGCACCCTACAGGCTGGATATACTAACTTCCACTACTTGAGACCAATATGGCAAACTACTACAGCCAAAGATTCTCTCATCGGAGTTGGAATGACAGGCATCTGTAATGGCGAGATATTAAAATACTCTTTAGAAGAAGCCGCTGACAAGGTCAGGCTAGTAAACAAAAGCATCGCTGAGACCATAGGCATCAACCCTGCTGCTAGGCAGACAACGATAAAGCCTTCGGGAACGACAAGCTGTGTAGTCGGTACGTCTAGTGGCATCCACGCTTGGCACTCTAAGTACTACATAAGGAGAATGCAGTGTACTAAAGATGAGGCTTTATATGTATATCTAAGCAGAAACCATCCTGAGTTGGTTAAAGACTACAAAGCCATTCCTAACACGGCAGTTATTGAGATACCACAGACCGCACCCAATGGGGCTATTGTCCGTGATGATGAGTCGGCATTGGATTTATTGGAGAGGGTATCGAAGTTTAATGTCGAGTGGGTACGATCAGGACACCTTGAGGGCTCTAATGCCAACAATGTTTCTGCTACGGTGTCTATAAAAGAAGACGAGTGGGATGAAGTTCGGGATTGGATGTGGAAAAACAAGCAACTATTTAATGGCTTATCAGTATTGCCTTATGATGGAGGCTCTTATATCCAAGCCCCTTTTGAGGATATCGACCAAGCGACATTTAATAAACTATATACTCAACTAAAAACTGTAGACTTAACTATGGTCGTAGAGGCTGATGACAACACTGAGCTGGCACAGGAAGTGGCATGCGCAGGTGGCTCTTGCGAAGTAGTAAATGTATAAAGAAAAATAGTATATTTGCAAGTATGCGTTTTGAAGATGAGGAACTTGAACAAATGGACAAAGTCAATCATCTTATGGATACCATACATACACATGCTGACGACATCTATGAGTCTTTAATGGATGAGGACAATGACAATGTGTTATTGCATGCCCAAAGTTTAATCTACATCCTCCGAAAGATAATAAAAAAACACAAGTCTTAACCTGCCGCCCTCACCCCTTGAAGGGGGCGGGTCGTGGGTTTAAAATCCTTCTTGTTCCTCCGAGCTTCCAAATCCGCCATCTTGCCCTGTGTTTCCAAAACCAGCATCTTTGCTAGGTTCATTAAAGCCCGATTGGTCAGACTTGCTGTCTTCATCAGTTTGGTATTTGGTAGGCTCTTTTTCTTCTTTCTTTCGGCGCTTCATCTCTTTTTCTCCATGAACTACCCATTCGCTATAATTAAATAGCATTAATATTATTTTTCCAGGATCTTTTTCTTTGCCCGTTAACATCTCTTCAAGATACTTCCCAGCTCTGCTCATTTTATCAATAGGTATTCCCCTTAGCTCCATAATAGCCAAAACATATTCAAACATTGCCTCGTTAAACATCTCACTAGATTTTTCTTCATCTTCTTCTTTAAGGGCATCTATAAGTTTTTTGCTAGGGTCATACATAATGCCAAATATGTGATTAAGAACCCCCACGCTAGGCTCTTTTTGCCTCATTGCCCAAGGCTTTTCAGCAGCATAATCCCATAGGGTGTCTATAATGTCTTTTAGTAAAAACCATGAATTTACTTGTCCTAGTATAGCGGCTCGTAGCATGTCGCTTTTATACCATTCTTTATCTTCTTCATCTTCTTCGCGATCTTTTATTAATCCTATAAACCCTTCGCCTACATATTGGAAAATCATATTCATAAGACTGTGATATAGCAACACCTGATACAATGGATTCCCTTGAGTCCCCCCTGGCGCAAATGGGTTTATTTTCCCCTTTCCTTGTCCTTGTAATATGTTTGCCTTTCTCAACATAGAACGAACCCCTGCTCTTACTTTTCTATCAAATTGTTTTTTAGAGGTCATAAAAGGCTGAAACACCCTCAAATAAGGCTGTAGTTGAAACCAATCTTTATCTAATATCTCGCCCGACTGTTGAGTATTGGTGGTTTCCCCTTGAAATTTTTCTATAGCAAATTTGATAGCATTTTTTTCTATTAATGCTTTTTGGTCTGGGGTCATATTAGGCTTCGTGTTGGTCTTTATATAAACATCTTTCCAATATAGATAGTTTGGAGTCCCTCCCATTATTCCTACTCGGTCTCCACGTTTAATTAAATACATCATTGCGTTCGTAAACTGCCTCCCTCGCATAGGGAGCTTATTTAATTCTTTCCCTAGCCATGTTGGTACATTCCAATTCAACGTATTAGCATATTCTGCCATGGGCTTTTCTGTAAACGACTCAATAGCTTTAGCAATGTCTTCGGCATATCTGTCTTGTAGATAAGGAGAGTTTTCAAATATTTCATCCCACGTGGCTTTTAAGTCGGCAACATTAGTTACCGAATACTTAACCCAATTATCAATACCTATATCGTTGGAATATGTAAACATTGAAGTAAACTGCTTCAGCCCTGTTACGGGAGAAAACCCTAATCGAGAAGTTATAAAACCATTAAGCATGGCGTTTATTATCTGGGCCCCTGTGTCTCCTAACACTCCTCTTTTCTTTATTATGTCTAGTTTGTGGTCAAGCATTTTCAATATAAAAGGGCCATCGTTTAGCTCTATTGCGTTTCTTATTTCGGGATTCCCCAATAGCCTATCTACATTTTTAATAGCCCTCGCATGAGTAGAAAAATATTCCATGTCCCTTACGTATGTAAGTAATACATCGGTGTTAGACATAAGTTTAATCTTATTTTGTCCTGGGCCAATCCTAAGTTTTGTGGAGGCAGGAGCCATTCCTGTTTGGTAACTAGAGGGGTCGTTAAGCATATCATATTGCTTGTTAGCCTCAGAGTTTTCGTAATACATACGGCCACCATAGTTTAAATTCCATGGCATATTAGCCCCATATATGTCAATATAAGCCTCATTGTATTTGTCATATGACTTAGGATACATCTCGTTTACCATCCAATCGGCGTATTTTTTGCTCTCAGGAGTAAGCGCCTCGTTCACGCCTTCCATTATTCTTATGTAGTCATCTTCTCCAAATCTATTAGCAAAAGCAGAGTGGTTCGCAGGATCTTTGAATTGATTATAGAGATATTGCATTTCTTCCTGAGACAAAACAAGTGGCTGTCCAAACTCATCTAACAACTCTATCTTATCGTTTTTTAGTTTTTGAAGTTTTTTGTCATAAGAGTTATAAGCCCGTTTCCTCCTTTTATTTTTTAAAAGGCGTAGGGCTTTAGTTTTCTCTATAGCGTCAAGCTCTTTGTCGAGTTCCTCTTTCAACCTTTTCTCCTCTATCTTCATCTGCTTATCATCTATCGCTCTTTTTATTTTAACTTTTCGGGGAATGCGATTTTCTAACATGGTATCTTGAAATTTCTCTCCAAAAAATTCAGTGAGTTTTTCAGTTAGCTCTTTATTAAAATTAAGCATGTTGCCTTTGAAATTATAACTAGCCCTTCGTAATGGCCGTGTAAGTAAGCGCTGCGCAACGCCCCCCAGCATTTCTCCGGGCCCCTTTGACAGGTCATCTACTAAGTAAACAAAAGTGTCAAGGCGCTTAAAATAGCTATTTATAAACCTAGCTGTTCTAATCCATATATTTTTATTTTTTTCTCGTATTTTAGCTACTCTTTCTCTGTCTTTCTTTTTGGCTGCTTTCTTTTGTGCCTCGGTTGTAGGGGTTTCATATTCTTCTTCAGTAATGTCCTCCATCAATTCCTGAGTTTGTCTGTGATGCATTGCAGACCTTTCAGCGGCGGCCTCTTGCCGTGCGGTACGCCCTGTTTTCAAAACCTGATCTAAATCCACATAAACTTGAGATACGTCTTCAAGCCTTCCTAAGCTATTGTTTATTGGAGGTCGGACTACTTGATATTTTTCGGTTTTAGAGGGGTTGTCTTTAATCCATTTTTGAGCTGCGGCTTGCGTTTTAAAGTTTGTTTCTTTTATTTCTCCTTCAGCATTAGATACCACCCATGTTTGAGGATTTGAAGCCAAGGCAGATTTATATTTTTTTGCTAACTTCATACCCTCTAGCCTTTGTGAGTCTACTGGCGATAGAACTCGACTTTCATATTCCTGTATAGTAGCGCTTAATGCCTCAAGGCTTCCTGAACTGTCATCTTTAACCCATCTTTGAAAGGCATTTAAAATATTCTGAGCGGAAATATCTACGCTTTTGGCTATCGGCTTACCTGTTTTGGTATCTACTACTTTCATATTTGCTATGTCCTCAATCCTATTGATAAACATATCGGAAGCCTTATTTACAACCATTAGTTGTAGTTCAGCGGCAATAGCATTTTGTTCTGATGGTTTAGCATTTCCTGCCTTACGTATTAAGGAGGCTATTTTTTTAGTTTCGGTAGATGTCCATTTTACTTTTTCTGCTTTACGTTTAAATTGTTTTAGATGATCGGTAATCAATCCGCTCATAAAATTTATCATCTGCTGTTGATTCTTCATGGCAAAAATAGACCCTCTATTTTCTACCTTCCAGATTTTATGCATTTCTTTTATAAAGTTAGACGTTTCTTTTTTCTGAGCCACTTCTCCTCTTATGTCAGCTTTTTCTTTCTCTAGTTTTTGTATTTGAAAATCTATAGCCGCCTCTCTAGCGCTTTTTGCAGCTGGGCGCATTTTCTTTTTGCTATCTAATTTTCTTTTATTTTCAATAAGTTCGTCTATCTTTTGATTAATCTTATCTATCCTAACACTTGTAAGAGGCTTAGGTCTATAGTTTTTCCACCCCAATTCATTGTTTATTGACTCTAGGATATGTAGAGGTATTCCTGCTGGATACATTTGCTGAAGTTCTTTTTCTATTTTTT
>CEUX01017072.1_pt1 | contig 17227 bp, 18 predicted proteins | sample 531361 | NCBI WGS metagenome assembly CEUX01 (sample SAMEA2622736, study PRJEB7988) | marine metagenome | isolation source: saline water (ENVO:00002010), including
ATGATACCAGATGAGTATAAGGTCATCGCACCTTGAGATGTTAAGTTTAGAGTAGACTGACTGCTCAATTGAGTAGCACCTAAACCCATCATATTAAATGTTCCATCGGATTTTATTAGAGAGTTAACAGTAACAAGCTGACTCCAATCCTTAGTAACTGTAGTCATTAAATCACCACTGTAAGTCTCAGTAGCAGTAGTACCAGTCTGAGTAAAGATATGATTACCAGTAATAGTCTGGGTGTTATTACCACCTATAGTCTCTGTGTAATTTTTACCCACATTCAAGTCCATCTTACCAGCAGTAAAATCCATCTTAGCATCACCTGTCTTTGCAGTCAACTTGAATGAGTGTGGTGCAGGAGTATTAGGCCACTTACCAACACCACCAACATCTACATGCAATCTACCACCAACATCAAGTTTCATCGAATCTGTTGATCGTATGTCTATTACTCCCCTGGAGTTGAAATGCATCGTACCTTTCAAATGGTTCTGATGAAGCTCATAGTTACTCTCTAATTCATGCTTCCAAGGACCACTTGATTTGATAGCAGCAGTAGCATTGCTCATAGCAAAGTTACCACAGGTCATCTCAAGATTACCTGCACCTTTACCTGCTTCAATACTAACCTTCTCACCTGCTAAGTGTAACTCCTGATCAGCACTTACCTTAACATTCTTACCATGTATGTTGACAGTATTACCTGTTGATTCTATATTAATCTCTCCACCTATCTTAAGTGATAGTGGTTTCTTTTCATCTAATAGATTTTCTATTTCTACTAGAAGTCTACCACCCACCTTAAGGACCATATTTCCTTGTGATCTTATTATAATCTGACCACCTTGCTCATCCTCACCTACCTTAGCAGATCCTATAAAAATATTACCAGTCTCATCCATGTATATGGACTGACCATTATCAGTTGCTAGAAGATATGTTGCTCTAAGCTCATCATTAAGATGTCTCATCTCCTTAGTACCAAGGAGTCTGGTCTTAGCCATTAATGCTGGATTAGTAGCAGATGATGGTGCAGTATTTGGTGGTACTGTATACTTACCACCAGTACCATCAGGTAACGCCTGATTTTGTACGTCCTTATCGTATTGTTCTACTGCTTGTTGGGTTTCACTCATGTCGGACAATCCACATATCTACCAGTACCAATCTTAGCATAACCTAGCTCAGATCTTGTATCACTATCAAGACAAGTCATGCTTGCTAAAGCTTTAGCACCAAATCCATTTCCACCTATAATCTCAATGGATGGTGGTGTATCGTATACTGTTGTTCTATCTATCACTTCAAAACCAATAACAAATCCTTTATCATTAATTTTAGCAACAGCAACTGTTGAATCTCCATCAACATAAACAGTCGGAACGCTAGTATAACCTGTACCAGGTCTTATAAGAGTTATAGAATCCACAACACAAGAAAGTGTATCTGGTTTATAAGGAACATAATTAGTTCCTCTCTGTGTTATTCTGATCTCAGTAACACGACCATCAGTATCCAATAAAGGAACACCAATAGCACCATACCCTTGTCCAGTGATTGCTATAGAAGGTGGAAGTATATATGGATCTCCTGGATCATCTATAGGTATCTCAATAATCTTACCACCATCATCTACAATAGGTTCTGAAAGTGTAGGTGGTCTAAATCCTGGATCTTCTTCAGGATCTTTATCAGATGGTATAAATTCTTCTTCTTGTGCTAATATATGAACATGAGCTACAGCACCAGTACCATTAATACTCATAGTAAGTAACTCCCTACCTTCAATAGTACTATCCTCTGCAATACCAACAATGATAACAGCTTTGTTATCATAAATCTCAAATGTACTAAAGAAATTACCACCAACAATATCTTCTTGGGTTATATTAGGACCAAATAATGTCCATCCCAATATAGTTCCATTAGGAATACCAGCAGATGATACAGTATACGTTATAAATTCTCCTTCCTTATACTCAAGCTTATCAGAAGTGATAGCAATACTTACTTCATCGTCAATCAGTACATCAGGTGGCTCTGTATATGGTATTGTAGGATTATCTGGATCTGTTTCACCACCAACGATAGGTGGAATGACTTCAGGTCTAATTCCTGGTCCAATAACAGGGGGTACATATGGATCAGGATCATCTGGTGGTGGTACTGGTGCTAAACCTATAGTAACTGTAGCTTTCTGATTTATAAATTCTGCTTCTCCCACACCAGTAGAATAATCTATCGATATAGTAAAATCTTCTGGTGTATCGTTTTCATTATCCATATATGTCAATACACGAATGACTCTTTCCAATTGATTGGGACCAAATCCAAGAACACCCTCTACTCTTTGATAATCATCACCTTCAGTAGCAGTACCATCTGCTGACTTATAAGCAATAGAACTAGAAGCTTGAGTATAACCAGTTCTTTTTACAGTAACCTCTGCTGTCTGCCCTTCAATAACATTAGTATCAAGTATCTCATACTCAACCTTTCTTTCATTTGTTCTAGGATCACTATCACCAGGTGGTAATGTACCTGCACCTATATTAGGATTAGTAGGAGTACCATAAATCAATTCATTCTTACCACCACCAGGAGTAATCTTAGGAGAACCGCCGTATATAATACCACCAGTTATATCAGGTGGAGCAAAAGTTCTAGCATCATCACAAACACTCTGACCATAATCAAGTGGTCCATCCTCTAGTTTTTCAATAAGTTCATCTAAGTTATCCTTCTTGTCTTCCTTCTTAGGTCTAGTGGAATATGTATCCTCATCACCACACTTAGAATCAAGACCACCACATGAGATACCTAGTATAGACATAATCTTAAACAAAGCCTTCCCAACTACATTCAGAGCACTCCCTGCTATTTTAAGAATCGACTGCAGAGGTCCAAGTACACTGTTAAGTAGTTTATTAACGAAAGACATGATCTTGTTAAGGATCGCATTAACAAAGATATCAATCTGACATGTTGCTGCTCTGAATACTTTCATCAAGTAATTAAAGATCAACTTAGTAACAAAGTCAATCAACCTTTCAAATATATCCTCAATAGAGCATCCAATCTTAGCAAGCATAGCTTGCAACCACATCTGCACAGATTCCATGATACCTTGGAAGGGTGCTGTTATCATCTTAACAAGAGCTTCAACACCCTTTTTAAGTGCAGCAATTATCTCACCACGGATCCTTGCTAGAGCAGCTTTAATAACTCTAAGGATCTTATTAATGTATCCTTGTGCTTTGTTTTTATAACCAACAAGCTCTCCATTAACCTTATTAATTAAATAATCACCTATATTACCACCACTATCTTGAACCATTCTAAACAGTTCACCCATGATGTACTTAATCTCTGATTTAGTCTCTCCACCACACTCTGCCTGTGCTATAGCAACAGTAACATTAGAACCATATGGATTTACAGGTGAGTTCTCCTTCTGATGCATAAGATCAGAAGCAGCATATGTTCCTGGATCTCCACCAGCAACTTGACCAGAAGCTATGTTCTTATTATTCTCAGCATAATTAACTGCTAGATGTGTGTAAGGATTAGTATCTGGATGCCTCTTAGATGTAAATGCTAAACATTTTCCAGCATCTTCAGGCTTAAACTCCTCTGGTGGTGTAGATGCAGCATTTGGTGTCTGACCTAATGAAGCAAGTATTATAGGTCTTTGTTTATCAATATCAGTCCAAACACCAAATACCCAATCAGCAGGTTCTAAGTTAACAGTAGCACCCTTTCTACCACCAACACCATATGGTGTAGTAAGAGGTAGGGTAGCATGTGCCCAAGGTAAATCTTCAGTTTTTACATTTGCACATTCATGAGTATGAACGCCAAGGATCCTCACCTTAAAACGATTAGACGCTTTAACGGTATCAATCTGTTCTACTTGGCCTATCCACCAAGTAGTACCATCCTCTCCAATTCTATGGAGAGGCATTGAAGATTGAAAAGGATCCATATATTATACCTCAATCATCATATACTAAGCACTCAGGCTCGTCTGGATGTTGATCACACCATAATTCTATTGTATTAGGATCATGATGATCTCCTGCTTTTATCTCTGCTGCATGGTGAGAAGCATAATCTTCTAAATCATGCAATTCGCCTTCAATATGGCGACGCATCTGAGGATTTGTCTGAGGATCTTGTAAGATCTCTTGGTCTTTTTTAATGTGATCTTCTATACTTTTCATAATTGTCTATCCTAAGATAATAGAACTTCGTTTTCTTGTAATTGTTGAGCTCCAAAGGAGTCTCTTTTCAATTTTAACACAGTAGTTACCTCCTGTGTTCTTTGATCAAAGAATCGGGATAAACTAGAAACGAGATAGAATCCACTGTTAGATTCATCTATCGGTTCATCTAGTTTCTGATCCTCTGATACTGACGAAGGTAGAATCACGTTGATAATTTCCCCCACACACAAATCGATATTTCCTGGGACATCAATTCGTAATCCTTGTGTATTTAGCATAAAATTACGAGAAATGTTCTGTGCTATATGGTGTTTACTATAATCCCAAAAATTATTATCATTCTTATAATCAGGATCATCTGGGTCTGCTGTGTCTGTACCAGTGTAATATTTCTCGTGATCAACTATAGTTGATAAAATCCTTGTTGGATGACTAGAAAGCTTCTCTTGCATAGGATTCAACTTAGTCTGACTACCTAAATGAGATTGATTATCCCACTCCTTACTTAAATTATAGGTATATACCTCAAACTTACCAGAAGATATATCATAGGTTTGTAACTGTGATGAATATGTTCCTAAACGTAGTGCATGAATTAGATTTATCTCACTCTCGAAATTAACATTTATGATAGAATCCTCATTAACACCATCATTTACACTATCAGTAAATGATCTTACCTTTCCACCACCACCAAAATGTCCTTTAGTATCACAGAGAGAATCAATTGATTTGAAATGATATCCCTTTCGATTCTCAAAGAACACATATCCAGCACTACCACCCACTTCTTTATCTGTGTTTGTAGTAGAAGAACTAGTGCTACCATCCACATTAGAATTAGTAGAAGAAACAGAACCATTACAAAGAGAAGCAATTACTTGAAATGGTGACTTACCATTAGGATGTATTTTTGTATTATTCTGACAAGGAGTTCCAAAGAAATCCTTCTCTGTATTAATAATCTTTTCATCCTCTAAAATCTCTTTCGCTATAACATCAGGACGACCTGTTAAAGTCTTAGAGATCTTCATAGATTCATTAGTAAGAGCTTCTGCTGATATCAATCCAATATTATATGTCTGTGTTTTATTAGATACAGATCTATCACCAACCATATAGACCATCAAAATATAATGATACTCTGTCTCATCTGGTCCAGCAACACTCATATGAACTTCTTCACCACCAACTATCTTATTGATTACACTTTCACCAGAGTCTAATATTCTAATATTAGCACTCACATAAGGATCAGTAATAGATTCAAAATATGTTATAGCTTGAGCACCAGGAATCAAGTTCCAAGTCTTACTAGAATTATCAATTAGATCTAATTTCGTAAGCTTATACGAAAATGCTGAATTATTATTCTCCATTACGCATTAAGCCTCTGGAAACTATTGAACTTATAAAGATCAAGATTCTTATTCTCTGTAGGTAACTGGCTGAAGTTCATTGCAGTAGAACCTTGATTAGATGCAACATTATTATTAGAACCACTAGTAGATGGAACAAATACAAATGTAGGACTACCTGATGTCTCGCTACTAAGATTAGCAACCTTTTGACTTAACTTACCATTCAATCCCTGTGCTCCTTCTATACCCTCACCTGGAATATATTGTTGCCAATCAACTGGTTTCCATCCTTCTGGTTTTACAGAATCACCAGAAGTTTGCCATGAATGATGAAAGAAATTACCTTTCTTATCAAACATAGGATCTTCTGTTGCAACTCTATTGCCCAATTCAGACTGTCCTTTAAAATCAGTTCTTCCTTTCAAGACTCTAAGTGCTTCCATAAGCTTTGCCTGTCCTTCGTCACTCTGTAATAGAGCTTGAATCTCAGGACTATCCACCATAGTTCCCTTCTCAAATGCTTCGTATTGTCCAGGTGCTTTAATGATCTCTTCTATACTACCATCACCTCTTGCTTTTCTATTAAGTATAGATGCAGCAACACCATAGACATCATCTGTACCTTGAGCAGCTTCACCACTAATAGCATAAGCTAACCACTTATAGTCTTCATCAGTTAAACCTTTTAAGTTTCCAGTGGTAGTACTATTGCTTGTCTGGAAGAAGTTCTGTCCATTAACTTTAGAGAAGTTGTTATTAGTAGTATCACCTAAAACCCCAGTCAGATCTGTTGATGCTACTTCTACTCCATCAGCACCCAGAACATTCTCTGCTGAAAAAGCATTGGCTTGGTCACCTGTGCTATCATCACCATCAGTAATTATTCCTTTATCCTTTAATAATTGTTCTTTAGCATTCTTTTGATTCTCCTCACCATATAATCTAAGTGTTCCAAATCCACCAACCTCATCACTAATAATATTCATAGGATCCCAAACATTTAAGAATTTTCTAAATCCCTCACGTAAATTGGTATCAACCTCAGCCATTTTCTTATTTGATTCTTCAAAACCACCAGTCTTAATAAGAGAGTCAACACCTGCAAACAATGCAGTAAATGGAGCTCCAACAGTCTCTAATGCACCTGAAAGACCAGCAGTTACATCACCAGCAATATTCCTAGCAGTATTAGTACCATCACCACGTATCCAGTCATCAGTACCACGAGTTAATTCACCAAGCCAACCAGACACTAGTCCAGCACCAGTAACTGCTATCGCTGGACCCAATACTGCACCAGCACCAGTAGTTGATGACATAACACCAGTTGCCATAGCAGTATCTACACCAGCATCAGCAAGATCTAAAGCACCTTCAGCATAATTACCTTGTGCCATGTTAGAGACACCACTAAAAAGACTAAGGCCAGGTATTGCAAATTTTGCAGGAGTATTATTCAGTAACTTGAGTCCTTTTGATCCTTCTGTTATTTTAGTAAGCTTGTTAGCATCACCACCAACTTTGGTCAAAGCACTAGAGTTATTAACTATTTTAGAAGTACTAGAACCATTATTTACAATTTTATTAAGATTGGTTGAAAGATCTGCAGTCTTATTAATCTTATTAATAGATGAACCACTTTTTCCTACTTCTACTGCTGTTGTATTAAAAACCTTACCCATATCAGCATTCTTGCCGAGATTAGTGAAAGTACCATCTGGTTTAAATGGTATGCTAGAACTACTTGGTAAAAGATTCTGAGTTTTATTAAGATTAGTAGCTTTACTTGCTTTACTAAATGGATTCTTAAAATTGAATCCCTTCCCTAAATTGGTTAGTTTCGACAACCACCTGCCCTTGCGGAACATCTGGACTAATTGGACAGTATCAGTAATTGCATCTATAGCACCAAAGAGGCCACCACCACCACCGCCTCCTTTTTTATCTTCTTTCTTCTTCCTAAATCCTTGAGTACCAGAGAGGAATTCCTCATCCTCCATCCTCTCTTCTTGTCTTAATCTCTTAGAATCCGCTAGAATATCTGTCTTAAGATCTATAAACGATCCAAGTAAAGTATTTTGTTGCTCTAATAAAGCAGTCTGCTTTTTACTCTCAGTAACTACTTCAGCAGTAATATCAATTACACCATCACCTTCTAAAATAGCTGGATCTAAATCATCTGTTGCACTAGCACTGGTGAACATGGCGTTTATACCATTAATACCAGTTATTATAAAATCATCTACAGCCTGAACAGAATCCTGAACAAACTTAATATTCGCAGGATCAAGAGGTTCATCAGTACCACCAGACTTAGCTTTCTTCCGCAGCTTCTTATACTCCGAGATAAGAGTATCAGCAAGACTCTTATCGGTTGTAGTTTTTTGATATCCTTGGGTTCCTGAAGCCATTATCGTTGTGCTTGCTGTTTTTGTTTAAGTTCCTCAAGATATTGGGTAAGGAGTGCAAGATATACCACTCTCTCCCAAGGCATCATATTATCTAGTTCTGTCAAACTATATTTATGGTGCTGCATTAGAGCAAAATTAGTTTGATAATACTCCTCCAAATTGGTATGAAAGAGTGCTATGCGAAAAAACTCTGCAGCCCCTCTAAGGTATATGTAGACGACTTCTTGGTATTAGGATTAACAACCTCAAACTTATGCTGAAGCTTAGGCATTGTTTCAAAGAACTTAGATACCTTATTAAACTGCCTTTGAGTAAGACTCTCAATAAATTCTTTAAGTTCCTTCGTTGTACAATCAGAAGATTCAGTAACATCTTCACCATCAAAAATCTGATCTATACATCCAACAATGATGTCTAGACCATCCATATTAGTCTCACCTCTAACTCCAAAATCAATAAAATGATCTAACTTAGGGTATTTCATAATAACACCCACAGTCTTATTGATCATAACTTTTTCATTATGACCCTTTGGTCTAAAAACCTCAACATCATTAATGTTGATAGTATGTTGTACTTTAGTCTTATTATCATCCATACACACCACATTGATCGTGATCTCTTCCCCTACAGAAGCAGCACGAATCTTAAGGAATAAATATTCCAAATCAAAACTAGGTAAATCTTCAACTTTTAGACGAGATGTAACACAAGATTTGATTACATCAACAGTTGCTTGTGTTATCTGTTTCTCATCTCCTGAGTCCATCGCAATAAGAAGGACTTTCTCTTCTTTAACAAGAAATGGACGGTATTTAATCTTTTTTCCGTTTGACGGTAATTCGAGCTCATAGGTAGGAGCAACAACCTTTGGTAAAGCCATAATGTAATTTTCTTTTATTTAGTAGGTAATATTATAAACACAGATCAATCTAAGATCTCCTGGTGATGTTGGACAGAGTGCGTGATAATGAGATCCATCAAATAGCACCATCTTACCTTTCTCAGGTATAGCTTCATGCTTTACTGGGATAGGATCATTCTCCCAATCAATAGTCTCATATGGTATTATACCATTATTTTCTGCAAACCCAGGACCAGTAGTGGAAGATCCCTCATCATAATTAATCTGTTTATCAAAAATATACGTACTACCCTCTACATTATTAAGATATAGGATAGCAGTATAATGATTTTCGGGATAATCTACATGAGGATCACCACAATGATAATCTGGAAAATGATACGTACAGTTTAAACATGATCTGGTTATACGCTTATATTCCAATCCATTATCACGCATGAAGTTTTTAAGAATCGTCTTAAAAAATGGATAGAAATCTGAATTAGCTCTCGGATTATCTCTCTGCAACAAAACATGAGAGAATTGAGGAAACTTATTCGTGGTAGTATAAGGATCCCAAAGCCAATTAATACGTGGAGATCCTTGAGCCCGCATATGCTGCTTTGGAGTCCCATAGAAACAGTTATCCATGAAATCATCTATGACTTCAGGATTCCTAATAAATTTTTCAATAATCATAATATTTAATAATAATCTATGGCAATTGATCTCCTATGTAATTGTCGTTATCATCAAAGAATCTTACCTCCTCGCTATCGGAAGGTGTAGATCCCGATATCCAAGACCAATTACTAATATCATTATACACCACATGATGCTTAGTGTAATGAAATGTCGCTGTAGCTTTAGTTATCTGAGAAGCACCAAATGATAATGGAATAGACTCAACTGTATATGGATAAGCATCTTGAAGTACATGTACAGCAGAAACCCTTTCAGTTGATGAGCTCATGCCCCTTTCCACCTTTACTATCCTAATAGTAGCAGTATAATCATCTGGATATCTAAGTCTAGTGGTTCTATACTTAGTCTTACCATCAACCTGCATCATACCACTAAATCCATTATCTCTAACAAATGGTTCATACTTTCCATCCTTATCAATAGGTGAATCTGTACCTGGTTCATATTCCGCAAATATATACTGCCACCAAGCATTAACAAACTTGAATGGTTCCATATTAGCATCACACATCCAACCTAATTGAACATCAGTGTAAAGCTTAGTATGAGCATAAGATATAGATCCTTCTCCTAGAAGTCTTCCTTGTAACTGTCCAGTAGCCGCTTGTGAAGGTGGTAATTGAGCTTCATCACAAAACCCTTGATATACATCAGCACTAACTCCACCACTTTCAATATATTTCTTTAAATTAGTGCCCATATCAAATTGCACAGCGAATCCATTGGACATCGCCATACCGCCTTTTTTAGCGATTGTTTGAACAAAATCTGGTATTCTGGTTTTAGCCACTCTAAATATTTAAGTGTATCCATTTTATTTAGGATGGCTTATTCAGGTAAGTATAAACCTAAGAATCCTAAGAAGTATAAAGGAAACCCAACACAGATCATATACAGATCAAATTGGGAGAAAAAATTTATGCATTTTTGTGATTCTACAGACTCAATTCTGGAGTGGGGTAGTGAGGAAGTAATTATTCCCTACCGTTGTCCCACTGATGGTAGGATCCATAGGTATTACCCAGACTTCTATATCAAAACCAGTAAGAAACAGAAATACATAATAGAGATCAAACCAAAGAAACAAGTAAGAGGACCAGAAAGAAATCCTAAGCGAAAAACTACTGCTTGGAAGAAATCTGTTCTAGTCTTCATGAAGAATAAAGCAAAGTGGAATGCTGCGGAAAATTGGTGTGATGATAGAAGTATGAAGTTCAAAATCCTAACGGAAGATCAACTACATGTCTAAACAAACAATATTTGAACAAATCAAAGAAAAAGCAAGTAGTAAGGAACAAACTTCCGCATGGTATAGGAAGCAAGTTCGTCTTATTGCGAAGAATTATACTGACGTTGAAAAGTTGATAAGAGAGGATAAACAAGAAAGCTTAACAGAAGATAATTTTCAAGATACTAACCGAGTTCGTAATAATGTAAGGGAAGGTCACCTATATCTCTTCGAGTATAAAGCAACCAAAAAGTACCTACCATACTACGATCAATTCCCATTAGTGTATGTTACTAAGAGGTCATCTTCCAATGATTTCTTTGGTACAAACCTACATTATATCAATCCGAAGTATAGATACACTGTAATAAAGAACTTAATTGAGAACGACACTCTCAACGTACCTAAGATAACCTTCCATAAATACTTAGATAGTAATGTTATAGGTAGATTCTTAGACCTCGGTAAAGACGAATGGTATACGGCAATATACTTGCCTATTGATAATTTTATACGTGATAAGAACGGACGTAAACTTCCTGTAAGGAAAGATACAGTCTGGAATAAAACCTACGAGAACCGAAGATATAGAATCAAAACTAAAAGGTCGATTGAAGATTATAGTGATGAACCAACTATTCTAATACCATAAATGTCTGCTACAACATTTCCAACATTAAGATATCCAGAACAATTAAAAGTAACAGATAACACAGATTATCTATCATTTGGGTTCTACAAATACTATCCAGCTTTCAGGAAGAGAGGTATAAGAAGTGATAGAATAGATAATTACAATCAAACTGTTGGTGCAACAGGAAACGAAAATAAAGGAACTGCAAGTCAATTTGATGCAAATAAGAATGTAAGAAAGGATCAGAAATTAAATAGTCCAGCTGGTAATTTTGGTAAAAAAGATGGACCAGAAATATTAATATACATGCCACCTGATATTAGTACATCATTTGCTGCTGACTGGGGTGGTAAAGAAATGGGCAATGCTGCTGCTGGTCTTGTTGCTGCTTCTGCAAATACACAAGCTGGTGATATGGCTGGTGTAATAGATAATGCTCTTGCTGGTATGGCGAATGTAGGTGCATTATCTCAATCAGTTGCAGCACGTATTACTAAAGAAATAGCCGCAGCATCTGGAACTCAACTAACAATGAATGATACTCTAGCAGGTACTACAGGAACCATATTAAACCCAAACGTAGAAGTATTATTTGGTGGTCCTAAACTACGTAATGTTAGTTTTGCATTTAAAATGGCTGCTAGAAACCTAAATGAAGCGAAGACTATCCATGCTATATGTACAGCATTTAAAAAGAATGCTTTACCTGGTTTTGGTGCTACAAATAGACTACAAGATTCAATTGCTGCTGGATTTACAGCTGTTGCTACTGGACTTGCTGATGATAAATCAGATAATATGGGAAAACATGCTAACTTTATAGAAGTACCAAACTTAGTTATGGTGAAATATATGAAAGGTAATACAATGCATCCATACCTTTCTCAATATAAGTCATGTGCTCTAACTAATGTAGATATTAATTATACACCTGATGGGGTATATTCAACATCTATTGATGCTTATCCAACAGCAGTTGAACTTAGAATAGGTCTTGTAGAAACAAAACTTGTATATAGTCAGGAGATAGGTGAACAAACTGATCAAACTGCTCAAGGTGAGACTGCAAATAAAGAAAACATAGGAAGAACCTGGAGTTACTAAATGTATTTTGCTACTCAACCAAAAATAGAATACGACTTAAAACCACAAAGCTTCCCATTTTCAAGCTCTGATTTTACTATTGCGAATAACTTCTTTAGAAGGGTATCTATGAATGAAGATGCTTTTGGTTATATTGCATATTTCAGGAAATACGCTATCCCTAATGATATGAGGATAGAAACTCTAGCAGAAGGGATTTATGGATCTCCTTGGTATGATTGGATTATTGCTATATCCAATAATATAACAAATACCTATACTGACTGGCCTTTATCAGAAAATGCTCTACGAGTTTGGGCAGAAGAAAAGTATGGAAGTGAAATATACAGCGATATCAGATATTACGAAATTAGTGAAGATGTTAAAAATGACGCAGGAACGATATTTTTGAAAAAAGGGCAAAAAGTCGATAAAACCTTCTATGACGGTAATTTCCAATATAACTCCCAAGACGTAAATAACACAACTATCACTGTTGCTGGAAATACCATATCTAGAGGTATTTCGGTATTTGAAGATGAAACCAGAATAAACGAAAGTAAAAGAGAGATCTACATACTCAAAAACAAGTATTTGTACGATTTTATCCAAGACTTAAAAAAGCAGAGCACCTACAATAAGTGCTCTGCTTACGTTAATAACAAATTAAAAAGGACTTTAGTCTAGCTCGACTTTTTTGAGTAAAAATAGTCGGGATTTTTTTTCCCGAATTGCCAGAACTAAAAAATCAATTTCGCCACCTTAGAAAGGTTTTGGATGTGTTGTCACATCACCGTGGATCTCACCTATATCATCGATATGGGCATGATCAATGTTAGCATGGTCAACATCTATGTGTAGATGCTGTAGACTATCGGCTATTCTCTCAAGAGCATTAGCGATTCTGTCTGCTGGTGATTGTGTTTCCACTTAGTCTTCCTCTGCTAAACTTGCAAAGTAACTTAGTGCGTCATCATCACTTGTCTCCTTCTTGTTGAACTTAGGTGCAGAAGATGCTGCTACCTTCTCAACAGGTACTGGTTCAAACTCTTCCTCTTGCTGCCTTTGAATAACAGCAGGTGAACTATTGAGAACTGTATTTAAACGTGTCTCTAGTTCCTCATATGATTTGAACTGATCTTCAGCAGTAAATGCTGCTAAACTGTGTTGTTGCTTGTATAATGCTTCTAGTTCAGAATCGTCAGAGCTTAAAGCACTAACAGCATCGAACTCGGAACTATCATAGTTCCAGAAACCAGCAACAGTCTTGATCTTTAACTTAAAGTTTGCTCCTTCCCAGAAGTCAAACACGTTTACAGGAGTCTCATCCTGAAACTCTGGTTGCATTGCAGCCATGATCTTGTCGAAAATCTTCTTGCCGAACTTGTACAAGAATACCTTACCTTCATTTTCAGGGTTCTTAGGATCTTTAACAACGACAATGTTCGTATAGTAAGTAAGCTTACGCTTCTGCTTACGAGCAATGTCCTTGTCAGATTCGTGACCACTATTCCACAACTTACGATTAACTTCACCAACAGGGTCTTTTTTGTTTTGTGTTGTTAAACTGTTCTCGATGTACCAACCACCAGGTCCTTGGAAAGCATGTGAATATAACTTTGCCCAAGGAAGGTCTTCACCTTCTGGGGGTGGAAGAAATCTGATAACAGCATAACCGTTACCTGTATTATCTAACTCTGGTCTCCAGAATCTCTCGTCTTTACCTCCACCTGTCTGGGTGGTTTTCTCAATCTCTTTCTGGAGAAAATCAAAATTGGCTTGAGATTTTCGTTTTAGATCTGCGAATGTCATAGATTGCCTCGGATTTTATTGGATTTTGTTTTTGGGGTGGGAGATAGGAATAATGTATACCTACAAGTACAGGGCATTTCTACATAAGTAAATTTTTACTGTACTGCACGAGTCCTGTCTGGTTAAACAGTTCTGTTGTTCCCAACAGCGAGCACCACCTCTGACTCATCACCTTAACTAGACCATTGCCAGCAAGTTTGTTCAGTCACTCCCGTATAAGGTAGCTAACCTTATATACTATTTATACCATAAAAAAGGGGGTTAGTCAACCCCTTTTTCTCCCTTTTGTTGTTCTTTCACCATAATATCAATTCGATCTCGTAACTGCTTAAACATCTCAGGTACAGTAAGATCTTTATCAACACCCATAAGAAGAACACCTTGTTTCATGTTCTCGATAACTGCTTTAGCATCTTCATCATCACTCAACTTCATCCTGTTATACATGATCTCTTGCATCTCAAGAAGTCTTTCAAGTATAACTAAGTACTCATCCTTCTTCTCTTTACTAAGGACAGGAAAGCTTATAGCATACTTCATAAGAAGTTGCTGCAACTCCATCATCTCTTGGATCTCTCCTCTAACTAATTCTGATTTAAAAAATTCGGAAGTCATACTAGCATTAATTTGGCTCTGGATGTACGTTTAATAAAGTTCAGTTTCTGTGCATCAAACTTAAGTTTCTCTTTCAATGGTTTGGAAATGAGTTTAGGAACTGTCTCCAATTCAATCTCATTTTGATCACAGTAGTGAATGATAGCATCAATATAGTTCATATCTATATTATCAAAAACTATTCTTTCAACTTCCTGCGAAAACTTAGCCGCAGTCATAAATTTATCCTCTAATAGTTTGCTTTTTTCCATGTGTATTATTGTATTCGTCTATGTATTTGAGAAGAGTAGTTAAGTACTCCCTCTTTAAAGGACGAACTTCAACTTGTGTGTCTCCGTTTTCGCAAGCAACTATAGTTACTAACTGCTTAACATTAAGATCATATCTTTCCTTGAGCATACATGCATATGCACACTCTTGAACGAAATAATCATAAAGATACTCTACCTTCTTTGGTTCAGCAGATGTTTTAAAATCTATAATTGATAGTTCCCCATCAAATTCTGCTATACAATCAACACGCCCTGCTAATTTTAATGTATCAGAATACAGAGCAGCTTCTTGTAAGTATATTTTATTTATGCGGTCTAAGCTTGCCCTAGAATGATGGAACATCACTACAGGTAGCGGAAACTTTTTATAATCATCAAGGTCTAAAACATTATTAATGTAGTCCTCGACTATGGAGTGGTACTTAGTACCACGACTTGTAGATCTCTTAGATATAGCGTTAGCTTTATCCTCACCTACACGCTTCCTCCACTTCATTATACCTTTCATCTTAGCAGGGTTACTACCTATCACAGTAGTTACGGAAGCATACTTCTCACCTTCTGGTGTAAGATACACTCTCTTACCAGAATCCTCATCAGTCTTTGCCTCCATCTGAATAGGAGTTATGTCCTCTAGATGTACGAAAGTCATTTGATTTCTAATGTAGCAGAGGATAAGTTTGGAACATATGGAAGTTGATCTAGAACTTCCTGTGGAACATCCTCTTGCAAAGGTTTTATCGAAGCCATATTAATATGTCCATGAGGCATAGAGTTGAATGATATTGACCATCTATCAACAGGATCCATATTCAATGCTCCATGTTCCATCCACCAAGGGAATATAATTAATTGGCCATCCTTAGTTGGAACATCGTACTGTTTAAGATCATCACATAAAGGCATGGTAGACTCAAACATTCTAAACTGTACGGGATCCTTAAAGGATAACATACCTGCTTTATTAATACAAAAAGTACCACTAAAGGCACTCATAGGATGTAAATGCCAAGGTAGTACAGCACGATTTCTATACCTATTGACCCAAGAAGATGAAATCTTAAGACTATCACACTGTAAGTTATGATATTCCTTCACCTGAGATAAAGAATCATCTATAAATTCTTTTAAATCAGGGAATAATCTTAATGCATCTGGATTTGATTGTGATACATCTCTAGGTTCTGTAGCAGAAAAAGAACCACCAAGATCCTTTTGATTTACTATACATCTCTCTAAGATATCATCAAGATCACCATCCCAATCAAATGTAAATATCTTTACAGGGAAGAGTTCTAAAGTATTCATTCGTTCTGTCCTGTATTGATTTTACTGATAAGGTAAGACTTAACAAGACCTGACCTAATAATATCCTCAACACCAAACTCAACGGAAGAGAACTCATCCATTGCCTCAAGGATACGTTGGAAATCTAAGATACCATTCTTTTCATTCTGTCTTACTAGGTCAGTCTGGAAGACATCACCAGCAAATATAATCCTAGAGTCTTGTCCTACCCTAGTGATTATACTATCTAACTCATGAAAGTTCAAGTTCTGTGACTCATCAACCAATACAATAGCATTGTCTAGTGTAGTACCACGTATGAATGAGGTAGACCAGAAAGAAATAGTCTCTTGATGCTTAAGGTTTTCATACAACATATCAAATGCATTATCATCAGGCATCTTAAACATATGCCTAACCATATTCTTATATGGTATCTGATATAGTAATGCCTTATCATCATGGTCACCAGGTAGGAAACCAATCTCTCTTGTAGATACTAATGACCTAACAATATATAATTTCTGATATGGATTGTTATCTGATAGTATATCCTTGAGTGCAAGATACAATGCAATGAATGTCTTACCTGTACCAGCACATCCATAAGTGAATAGATTCTTACCCTTATCCCACTCATCAAACATCACCATCTGATTATCAGTCAGTGGTGTGATATCAAGAAGGAAGTTCTGATTGATAGGTTTCTTTCTCTTCGCTGTCCTCTTGGTAGGTTGTCCGTTAGC
>CEUX01050141.1_pt1 | contig 17158 bp, 12 predicted proteins | sample 531361 | NCBI WGS metagenome assembly CEUX01 (sample SAMEA2622736, study PRJEB7988) | marine metagenome | isolation source: saline water (ENVO:00002010), including
TAGGTAAAATATGCCAGTCGGTCAAAGAGCTCCAACGCTAAATATGTCCAAATTACTACGTCAGTTAGGCTTTCGTACTGGACAGTCTCGAAAATTGACATATTATAGAGATGCTATCTATGGTAGAGATGCTTATGGTGTTGAAAATACTACAGTAGCGGTAAATGAGCTTCAAATACCTAATGTACAAGCATATGTACGGACTATAATGACTAAAAACTTTACTTTAGAAAAAGAAGGGTCCAATATAGTAGGTGCAGCTATGATGTATTTGCCCAGATTATCAACATTAAAAGAATTTCCTAACCTTAACCAATCAAATAACGTATATTTTAACGATGTAGAAGGTTTTGACACAATAATTGATGTAGACCACAACGTTCTTAATATTCCAACGTCAGGTACAAGTAATTGGACTGTAGCAGGATGTAATATAGCTAGTGATGGAGAAGCTTTAACTGCCACATTAACAGCTACAGGAGCTACTATAGAATATGTAGCCGACACTAACACTTTAGAAGCAGGAAGAATATCATTTCAAGCTCAAGCCGATGGTGATGTTAACATAAAAAATATTTATTCTTATAATGGAGGCACTTCTGCCGCTGTTCCTAATGTTATAAATTATCAACACCCTACTGGAGTTCCTGTTTATAGTAATGATTATTTATCTATAGATATTCCGTGGGGAAGTGGAAATTGGACTGATGTAGACCCTTCAGCAACACAAGCTTCAGGAAGTACTAGTATTTATGCTTCTGGTACAAGATACCAATTCTTAATAAAAGACGCAAATGGGGTTAATGCAGGAGTTTCTGGGGCAACCGCCTTTGATTATAATTATACAGGTAATTTACGTAAGTTTAAATTAAATGTTTCAGGCACTATTGGTGATACATTAAAATTAAGACAGGTAAGATATTATGAACCAATATATTGGCAAGTTCAAGGTATTAAGGAATATAACGATGAGTATATGGCTTTAAAATGTATACGAACATATGGTCCAAGACAGAGTTTAAGGAGGGCATATGGCTAACGATTTTATTAATTTGATAGAACGTAAACTTATTGATGAGTTGCGAGATAAATTTCCTAATTGTGCAGTATACGGTCAATTTCCAGAAGCAGTTAATGCTACGTGGCCCGCAATTGTTTTAGAAATGGTTGGTAGTGGCGTTCAAGAAAAGTTTATGGGAAAAAAGGTAACTTTTGGTGCTTCTAATACGCAAAGCACAGGAGAAATCTATGGAGTTATATATGTCATACATCTTATTGTAGATAAAGATAGTCAAATTAATGTTAATAATGACGGCACAATAGAAGGATATAAACAAAGACGTATGTTAAATTATTTAATGTTAAATGTAGCTAACGCAGTACAAGATATGGATTTCGGAAACAATATTGAGATTGTAGAAAGAGATTTACAAAGTTGGGCTGATGTAGGTTTTGCTTCCGATTTAGAATTATGGGGAGCTACAGCTACTTTTTCAATTTTCTTTGAAAATTATCGTGAGGTATAATGGGAAAATACGGTGGTCCTTCAGCAGGGCGAGGGGTTATTAGAGACCCTGTAACCACTAGAGAAGCTACAGCTCAAGGAATGTTAGTAAGAGAGCTGTTAGTTGGATTTTATCACGGTATAGGATTAGAAGACACATATAGTGACAAACTTAACCAGAGTGAATATAGATTTCGTTGGTCTCAAGCTGGTGCACAAACAGGCGCAGGTACATTTTTTTGGGAACCTAGTGCAGATAATATAGCAGATATAGAAGCTGAATCAATAACTGGTGAAGGTAATTTTGGTGCTTTCAATAGAATGTTGGCAGGAGGTAGAACAACTGGTGGTGGTGCAGCACCCGGTAAAGGAAGAGCAGGAGCTGCTCATTGGAGTCCTGAATTTGATGGAAGTGATGATTGGAGTGAACAGGTAAAAAAAGATATACTACCTACCGTTGCTTGGAATGACGCAGAATATAGAGGTGAATTTTTAAATTTAGGCCCTATGGGAACTGTAAGAAAAAATGACGGAGATAGTTTTACTTCAGCTAAAAGGTATACTTGGAGATGGATAGCTAATAAAAAATCTGGATGGGGTGGTGGCAGAGTACCTACAAGAGACGCTCTCGGTTTATTTGAAGATTATACTCGTTTAATAAGAACAGCAGGTTTGGGAAAAATACAACCACAAGCTAATCTAATGATGCAAAATTTATTACAAAGTATTAGTAATAACTTTACAACGGGTGTAAACAAATTAGTAGTTCAAAGCAGACCTTCTACTGGCGCAGGGTCAGTTGAAGAAATGGGTTTACGATTATGGCCTTACATAAGAGATAATTTAGATACTAATATGAGTATGCAGCAGATTCTGTTAACAGGGACAGCAGATTACGAAGCCGCTCGACGTGCTGGTACAGATATAGGCAGGCGCCAACCAATGGTAAAAGGTGCTGAAGGTTTTGATTTGACTCGTGATATGGCAGTTTGGAATGATATAGACCAAGCAATTTTAAATTCAGCATCAGTAGGGTTTTCACAAGGATTACAAGACAATGTTGAAACTACTGAACAAGTAAATCGTGTTTTAGGAAGGTATCGACATCACGCTATAAAAACAGGTGGCACAAAAGTAGATGTTGATTGGGATGACCCTGCATCAAGACAAGAATTTGCAATTTGGATGGATAATCAAATAACTAAGCAAATAATAAGTGCTATATCAGAAGGGCGAGGTCCGTTATCACGACCAGCAGGGAATGACCAAACTGGTTTTGAGTTCCAAGCAGCTCGCCGTTATATGAATTATGAAATGGGTTCCGGAGGAGGTAGTTATACTTGGATTGAACCTGTAACAGGTGGCATTGGTCTTTATAATGTTTTTTTGGCGCCAGATAGTACTAGTGAAAGAGACCTTGTTGAAGTTCAAGTTGGATTTATATCTTCTAATACTGGAGGGCTGTTAAAGCTATTGATGCAAAATGCAAACACTCAACGGAGTTACTCTCAAATAAGAAGTAGTTTAGAATCATTGTATAGAAGTAGTACAATGTCTATATTTCGCAGAGCTTATCAAGTAAGGCTTAATACTACCGCAAGATTAGCAGCAGGTTCTACAGGCTTAGGAGTACGGTCTGCTGATTTTGAACGTAGACAAATGTTTCAAACTTACGCTTCAATTACCCCTGTTGACGAATTAGTGGAAGCTGTGTTTGAATGGGCTACAAGTCAAAGTTGGGATATAGCTAATAATTTAGTTAGTAATGCTACAGATAGACCCGGTAGAAATTTTCGACAATGGCAAAGAGAATCTTATTCACAAATAGCTACTTTTGGACAAAAACTAGCAAGAGACGTAACCCCCGGTAAATACAGAAGTTGGGTTAGAGATGATTTAACTACTAATAAAAAAGGTCAGGGTTACGGTAAATTAGGTTCTAAACAACGCTTTTTAGATTATTTAGGTAAACCATTCCCATATCAACCTAAGCCCTTTGCTTGGATGAAACGTATAACTGGGCAAGGACCTGCGCAAGAAAATTAAGCCTTAACCTCGAACTTAGGAAAACCTTTAAATATAATTGATTGTAATAACAAATATAGAGCACTCTCGTAAGAGTCGCTCAACCTTCGCGGAGGATATAAAAAATGGCATACTATCTAGGTAAGGACGTTGGCGTGGTTGTAAAGACCGAAGCAAATTATGGTCTTACGATTTCTGCAGCTGCTGAAATTTCAACTGCAAGTCCCGGCGCAACTATCGGAAAATTAGCAAACCCTGATTTTGATAGTTCAGCAACAGTTGGATTAATTTCTAATTTAACTGGCGTAGACCTTGGAATAGGAACAAATGATGAAGATGTTTCTTTTATGGGTGCAAACACCCCTTTAAAAGCTGAAGTTAGAAAAGAAACTACAGTTACACTTACTAAGAAAAAGGATAGCCCTGTTTTTGACCTTATATTTAGTGGAGGAGAAGATGCTGGCTCTGGTTTCACCAATGGTGTAAGATGGGGTGTGAAAACTGGCGGAGCATCTGTTTATGATGGTTTAGAAGAACCAAGTACCGATTTTGGTTACAGGGTTTTTGTTCAATTAAAAGGTGCGGAAGAAATTTTAGCTATTAGAAATGCTCAAATGACTGGTCACACCGTTTCACTTAATGCAGATGGTACTCAGGAAGAGACTATAGAATTTACTAGTATGGTAAATCCAATGATTTATGCAGCTACTGGTAGTGGTGGTCTTGACCGTGCAACAGCCGCATCGGAGCTCTGATTAATATGGCATACTACTTAGGAAAAGACGTAAACGTATACTGGACAACTGAACACGAAAGATTCGTAGTTAGCGGAACAGCAAACGAAGGAACTACAGGTTCAAGTTTAGAGGCATCTCAAGGAGGTAGCGGAGCACCTAATTCAGATATAACTGGCGGTTTATTGTATAACAGAAGTGAAGGTATAACTGCAAATACTTTACTTAGTGACATTACAGGTGTAGATTTTACACCCGGCGCAATGAATGAAGATATATCTTTTATGGGTAAGAACACAAATTTAAGCGCCAAAGTTAAAAACGAGTTTTCAATATCATTAACTAAGAAAAAGAACGACACAGTATGGGATAGATTATTTAACGACCGTGGTCGTGATGGTGTTTACACCACTGTTGGTGGAACTATAACAGCGGACGCATCTGGAAGCAGCGCAACTGGTGTTATTCACGATGGTCTTACTACATCCCGTATGCAAAATTTTGGATATCGTGTCTTTTTAGAATTAAAAGATGGTGCTGAAATATTCGTAATACGAAACTGCTGTATTACAGGACACACTGTGTCTTTAAATGCAGACGGCACACAAGAAGAAACTTTAGAATTATATTCATATGTTAACCCAGCAATCGTTACCGGAGCAACTACAGGTGGAATTCAACGAACCACTGTTACCGGTGCAACTGCATTGGCTAGCATTTAATGAAAAGAATAAAAAGGAATTGATATAATGGCAAAAGAAGATAGTGTATGGTCTATCGATGAGTTGGTAGCCCTAACAGACGAAGTACAGAAAGGAAAATGCGACTTCCGCGGCAAAGAATTTACTTATCAATATTGTGAATTAACCGAAGCTGAAGAACCAAAAACTCTACCTCTAGATGATAATGCATCAGATGATGAAAGAGCGGATTGGTATCAGAGAGTTGGTTCTGAAAGAATATTATTGATGATAAATAAAGCTAATGATAAAGACCCAAATGGTGTTACTATAACATCTGATAATTGGAGTAAGTTACCGGTTACACTTAGATATAGTGTAATGTCCGACATAATGAATCTTAGCACAGAGGCCAGTGGAAATTTTCCCACTGGATGAGAGAGGCACCTGAACCGGTCCTTCTTTACATCCCTCTAATGAAAGAACTTGGTCTGTCGTGGACTGAGTTAAAAAATACCCCAAGGTTTGAACTTGAAGGTTTATTATTAGCGTTAGGTGAGTATAGTCGCCTCCACAGTATGGATGGTTACGACTCTGAAGATGTGAATAGTATGGCAAAGAATAAACCTAGTGTACGTAGTAAATGGGCTCAGTATCAGAACGCTAAGGCTAAATACTACCGTAGCCTAGATAATAATAAACCAAAATCCTTTAAGGGTTTACTAGGGTAGAACAATGGCATCACCAGTTACGCAAGCAGCGATAGCAAGATTAGGGATACAAGTAGCGCTTCCCTCTAGAGGTGATATTAGTAAAGGGCTTAGTTGGATGCCCGGAATGCTTGAAGGAATTTTTAAAAGAGTAGATGCAGCAGCTTTTGGAAGTGCTAAAAAAGCTGTAAGTGACCAACAAACACTCCTCAAGAATATGCAAGATGAAGAGTATAGAGGAGAGAAAAGTCGTCATAGTTTTATAGAAAAGGCAGAACAAGAAGCACGTTCTACATCTTTAGCTCGTTTCAAAAAACACGCTGATGGTGCAAATAGTATAGCTCGTCGTGCTGTTACTGCACTCAAACCTACTGCTGGTTATGGTTCTCAAAATTTCGCAATGAAACTTGGTATCAAACAAAAGGATATGCAGACAGATATTAATAATATCCTAAAAGAACGTACAACTATATACGGGCAGATAGCAGGTCTTACAGATTTATTTCAGGGTAAAGACGAAACATATCGTAATAAAATGCTTCAAGATTTAAAAACAGAGTATCAAGCACGTCAAGACATTTACGCAGACGCAAAAAGACAAGCTGAATTATTTGATATGAATCTTCGTGCTGGCGCTTACGATGAACAACAAGCTAAATTTGGTGTTGAGTGGGCGCCGGGAATGAAAGAAGGTTTTGCGGACCAAGTAAAAGAAGCAAGACACGAAGCAGAAAATCTTAAAGTAATACTTGACCACTTTGAAGAATTGTCTGGAGCTCCTGCTAAAGGTATAAGAGATTTTAATGAAGAGTTTAAAAATCAAACAACGATAGCTGGTAAATTAAAAGTAAAGTTAGAAGAAATGGAACATAATTATAAAAACTTAGCTTATACTATTACTGTACAAGTTCAAAATGCTTTTGCTAATTACAGGGATGCTTTACAACAAACAATATTGACACTTACCGTATTTTATTATAAATTAAACGAAACCATTAGAGGGTTTCAAGAATTTGAAAGAGAATTAATAAATGCACAATCTATTTTCCAAACTACTAACGAAACACTATTTACACTTTCAAATCAAATCGTCCGCTTTGGACAAGAATTTGGTGTTAGTTATGAAAACGCTGCAGAGGGTCTTTATCAATTTGCATCGGCCGGTCTTTCTGCAGAAGATTCTATCAAGGTATTAAATGACACTTTGAAACTATCTATGGCTGTACAAGGTGACCACAACACTATTTCTAAATTAACTACACAGGTTATTTTTGGTTTTGGGCTTTCAATGGATGAAGCAACTGAAGTAACAGATAAGTTTGCACACGCTATTAACAAATCTTTAATTGAATATCAAGATTTAGCTAGTGCTATTAAATTTTCTATGCCTTTCTTTGTATCTTCTGGACAGTCATTAGATACTTTACTAGGTGCATTACAAATATTAACTAACCGCGCGTTAGAAGCAGGTATTGCAGGTCGTGGTTTAAGACAAGCCTTGGCTGAGTTTACGCAACACGCAGATGATAATGCCGCCGCTTTTAGACAACTAGGAGTTGAGATTTTAGACACTGAAGGTAATATGTTTGACCTTACACATATTGCACATCAGTTTAATCAAGCATTAGGTGAACAAGCTACTGATATGGAAGTTATGATGACTTTGATGGACGATTTAAACATTCGAGGTGCTACTGCTTTTATCCACTTAGTACAAAACGCAGATGAATTTTCTGCTGCTGTTGATGATTTAAAGAACTCTGCTGGGGCTGCCCACGAAATGGCTATGATTCAGCAGGAGGCTTTAGCTAACCAAATACAAATAATAAAGAATGCTTTAATGGCTCCGTTCTTATTAGCTGACCAACAATCTGTTGCAGAAGGACAAATGAATGAATTTGCTACTGCTGTACACGGCGTTGTTCAAAATTTAAAGGATATGTTATTAGTAGAAACTGAAAATGGTGTAGCTTTAACTAAATTAGGGTATCAGATAAGAGAAGTTGCTATAACAGGAATAGAAGAGTTAGGAAAAGTATTAGACCGTGTAGTAAAACTTGTTTTAGAATTTACTGATGCAGGTTTGATTAATATGAATTTACTTAAATTATACTTTTTACCTTTATCTATATTAGTAGGCGCATTTGAGGCATTAGGTCCTGATATAGTTCGTGTTGGATTAGCATTACATATTCTTAATAAAACATTACCTCTTATTACTTTATCGCAATGGATGTATAATGCGGCTGTAGCGGCAAGTAACTTAAGTATGAAAATTGCTTTCGTACACGGTCACGCGTATAATATTATGGGCTACTCTATAATATTTACTAATAGTGGTCTTGCTTTATCATTTTGGAATTTAGGGGCTGCTGTTACTGGAGCGTTTGTTGGATTAGTTATTGGATATAAAATTGGTAAATGGATTGGTGATACTTTTGGTGGATTAATTCCTGTAGTTATTGGTTTAGCAATTGCTTTTGCTGCAATGTGGGCCGCTGCTTCGTGGGGTACTAATATGCCATCAACAATGGCAGCGATAGCTACATTAACGGCAGGACTGCTAGGAGTAGGAATGGTTGCAGGTGGGTTGGCTTCATATTTCACACCTCCGGATGATATGGGTACTTTATCAGGATATGAAGCTCAATTAGAAGGTAATACAGTTCTTGCAGGAACTGGTGCTGGAGGCAGTTCGCAGGAAACTTTATATGTCAGGAAATTAGTATATACAGATAGTAACCAGAGTGAATATATGCAAACACAAACTTCAACTCAGGCAGGTGGTTAATAATGGCAGATAGTTTTAATGTAGAGAAAAATACTTTTTATAAAACAAAAGAAATAGATAGTGATACTTCTATAAAATCTTATTACCCTGATAGTTTTGATGGTAAAGCAATTAATGGAGATATAAGTAACGACGCTAATCAAATAATATATCTCGCAAATAGTAAAGCCCCGTCAATTCCAATGGAGACTGTGGACCCTGAAATTAAGTCTTTACATCTACAATATTATACTAATAATGTTAGTTCATCTAATGCACAAGCATTACCTCGGTTTAAAGTTTATAAAATGAAAGATTCTGCCGTGGTAACTGAAGGTAAACTTCCCATTATTGATGATAGTGTTACATCTTTTTATACGCACCAAGGTGGTGAATCCCCGTGGATGGAAGATACTTTTAGTGGTGTTAACACTGGATTTGCTGACAGAGTAGATTATACTAAAGGTGTAGCTATGAATTTACCTTCTACTAAATACAAAATTAGTGGGAAACAATATAAAAAATACTTAGAGTTTAGAGGTTATTTTAGTTTAGATAAAGGTGGTCCACTTAGAGAAGCTCCGCACGACAGTACTACAATTATATTACAACAACAGCCCGGCGGGAGATACGGAATAGTAAAAGTTAATGACAGGGAGATTGGCCCATATGACATTTATAGGTGGGCTCCTAATAATTCCGAAAATTACGAAAAATGGGTATTTGCGGGTTATACTCTAAGTGAATCACAATTAATTGAGTATGGTGCGTATAAGGATGAAAGTTTATTTAATAGAGAAATAAAAACTTATAGTACTTTTGATACTGAATTTACAGACCGTGTAACTCAATTTAATACTATTTTTAATTTTGTTAAAGAGGCTCCCGATTCTGAAGATATTAAAGTACAAACTATAGGAACTACAGGTGATGATAACAAAATGTATTCTACTTCACGTTTTATGTTTAACAATGGTGATAAATTAACAGGTAATGCATCTGGTCATATAGAACAATTTTGGGAAAATTATACCGGAACAGACACTAATTACGCAAATTTCTTTGGAAGAACATATATATCTGGTACATCACTTCCTCAAACTACATTCGCATCTATAGATTTTTTCCCTCAACCGGTAGATTTAGATTTTGCTGGGTATGGCGCTTTCGATGAAGTCAATGCCGCTGGTAATGCCAAAGAGTTAGAGTTCACTTTAAAATTTGAAGAACAACCTTTTGTTACTAAAACACTAAATAAAAACGAATCTGATGTAGGTCCTATGTTGCGATATTATAGAGGGTTTTTCATAGTGTTCAGTCAAATAGCCCCTAAAAAGGATGATAATTGGAACACTTTTTTAGGTCGTAACTTACATCGCATTGGAGCTCCAAATCACAATCCTTCAGTGAGTGGAACGATGGCTGGTATGTGGTTTGTTCAAGATAGACCTGATACAGGATATTCAGTTGTTCAAGAAGATTATGTTTATGGGATACCTTTTACCAACGACACTAAGGGTGGTTATCCCGGAATTACTGGTGCTCATTGGGGGGACGATGATGATATTCATTCTAATTTTGATAGATTAAGAACTGGCTCAGCTGCTCATAGTCCTCCGTGGAATATTAAAGTACCTTTAAATGAATGGTTTAAATTAAGATTTAAGTTCCAGTATCATAGACCAAAAGGTGAACCTTATGAGAACATTCTTGTTTATACTCCTGATGTTTTTGATGATACTGGTGAGATGCAAAGTGGCACTTTGATGCTTAGCAATTTTATTAATGAATTTGGGTCTTTATGGGATATTAATTGTGTATCTATTTGGGCTAATAATTTTAGAGCTATAGCAGCAGATATGGCCTATACTGGAGGCATAAACCCTAATTGTACAGCTGACCCACCGGGATTCGAAACTGATGATTTTAAACAATCCGTTTTAATAGATTCCATCAAATTTACAAATATTGGTTCAAATGTTAATAATGCAACCATTAATAATAATAACATATTACCTGCACAACTAGGAATGTCCTATGAAACTGGTGTACCCGCTTGGAACTATGGAGGCGCTAGTGGAAATAATTGGCCTCAAAGTGTATCCCAATCTATGACTGGCGGACAAGATAATTTTTATGGGGAATTAAAACAACCTATACAACAAAATTGGTGTTTTGGTTTTGATGATGATTATCAAGATTACCTGCAAGGTAATGGGATGAGTTTCTTTTTTAATGGTTTTAATTCTGCGACATCTAATTTACTTGGTATCCACGAACAATTTATATCCGGTTCTTATTCATACTCAGGTGGTGTAGGAATTACTGCACAGAAAGTTGGTGCTTATAAAGGAGGAACTAGATTTAGTGGAAAAGACCGAGATGTAGACGATTTTGTGCAACAAGGGTTTGCTTCGATAAGTGGTACTTACGCTGACCTTATGAAAAGAGAAAATATTTATTGTGCTGCTCGGGTTATAGGTGCTAGTACAAACGGTAAAACTATTATGGTAGATGCTCCTGAAGTTTTTGATTTACCATTAGGTCCTCCTTCAAATGGGGGAACTGAATATGTTATGTGGTTTATGGATGACCCTAAAACCTTTAATGTAAAGGGCACACAGAATGAAGCTTCTAATTATACTGATTTTATAGCTGGTTCTTCTTCTTGTGGTATGATAGATGACCACGAAGTATATCAAACAAAACGCCGTGATGGTAACACAATTTATCTAAATAGAGATTTAACTTATTCAGATGCCGGTAATAATTCTATGGTAACTACCCACATTAGTGGTGCTCAAGTTAATAATTATACACATAAAGGTCAAAATAGAGGTCGCTTAGGGTCGGTATTTATTAGTCCTAAAAAATATTGGTTTAATTTTCATTTTATTCCTACACAAAGGGAAACTGGCTACATTACCACGTGGGGTAGTTGGAATGGGGCTAGTGCAGGCGCTAACGGATGGGGTGGTATACCTATAACAAATCGTTCTTATGAATCCGTACTTTTAGTTTCAGGTACTACTCACGGCTCTTTAGAAGTTGGTAGTGCAGATACAGTATTAGGGAGCACTTTCAACGAATATTTGTGGACTGATGGTGGAAATTCAAAAGAATGGCGAATTACTAATGATGGTCAAGGAATTATAGATACTAACATAGATTATGGATTTAGTACATACGGTACAGCAGATACTACCAATGACATTACGTATGGTGGTTATATAAACGAATCTTTTCCGCTGGCTGGTAAAAATTATTTAGATTTAAGTTCTTATATTAAAGTTTCTAATCCCGATTATGATAGTAACTTTAATTTTACTCTTTACCCATTTCTTGAAGATAATCAAGCATATACAAATACATATCGCATAAATATAGATAATAGAGAGGGGTCTAACCCTCCTAAATTAATATGGGGTATACGCGATTCTTTACCTAGAGTTTCTGAATTAACAGTGGCTCCTGCAGTTGACGTTTTATCAATGGAAAATCCACTATCTGAATCTAGCTCTGATTTTTCAGATGTTACATTTACTTGGAAAGAAGACGCTCCTGATGTGTGGTATAGGTTGTTGTTTGTAGATACTGCGTTGATAGAAAATAAATATACTAATGCTAATTTTATTGCGTCTTTCAATGAAAACCCTGACACTGACAGTTCTTATTCTTATTATTCTGGTAGTGCAGATTATGCTACTAAATCTAACGGAAGGACTATTACAGGAGGAACACCTTCTAGCCTTGCAAGTATAGAAGGAATACAGGGATACGGTCTTTCTGGTGCTGCTTATCTTCATACTGAAGGTGTAGTTGAAACACTTGGCGCTGCTGACCAATTTTCCTTACTAACACATCTTAAACCTATTACTACAGGTACTATTCTACGTGCTAGTAGTAGTACTGCTAATAACAATTCTTTAATATTACAACTAAATAGCAGTAAAAAGTTAGTAGCTAAAATGAATAATGCGGCTACAACATTAACTAGTACAACAGCTTTTGATGTAGATGGAGAACAGCCATTATCGGTATTATTAACTTACAATAAAGCTAGTGACGCTAATAATTTTAAAATGTACGTAAATGGAACTTTAGAAGATACAAGTAATTACACTACAGATTTTAGTAATACTTCGTTAGTGCAATATTTTAGATATGATGCAGGTGAAACAGATGTTTATTCAGGATGGTTAGAAGAATTAACTTGGTATACTAAAGAAATTTATAATGTACCTAATGCCTCGGAATACCAATTGAACACTTCTTTACTTACAGATGAAGTTGGTGGGCAGTCTAATGCATACAACTCACGTTTATTTGTGTTTGATTATCATAATATTAGAGGAGTTAGCCCTGCTAGTGTTGCAAGAAGTAATTCGGCTGGATGGAAGGTGACTTCTTTATGACGGGAATATCTTGGGATACAGACCCAATAAATGTGTATCAAACAGCTACAGGTTCTGTTGTACTGAATGACGCTAACGTAAGTAAATTATTTGTTGATTGGGGAGATGGGCCAAGTCGCACTTTAGAAAAGGGAACTAATCAATGGATAAATATTGACAAACCTACTAATACGGTTAGTATAGAACATATATACACACAAACAGGAACTTTTAAGCCTGTAGTTAGAACGGTAGACAATTTAGGATTTGTTTCAAAATATTATGGTAGTTCTTCTGCTAATTCTGATTTATCTCCTTATGAAAGTGTGGGAAGTAGAATACAAGGAATAACTATAAATGATGCTACTCCTTTAGGTATGATTAAATTAGAGAATAAGCAAGTATTAAGTGGAATCGATAATAACATTTTTGATGAAGGTCCTAAACTAGTATATATTCAACCTGCACCTACCATCGCAAGTGGTACTTCTACTGATTTAGTGGGAGCGTCTTTGAAAATACAAGCTGAATGTGTTGTAGCTATTGCTAATAACCCAAACGATATAAGTGTGGGGTATGAAACTACAATACAAACTTTAGAAAAAACATTTACTTTAAATGATAGAGTCCGACCTGAAACAGCACCTACTAAATTAGATGATAAATATATAATTAAAGTTTTAAAAGTTAAATTAATGACACCTAAACTTGATATATCCGATAGTTTAGTTCAAGAATTTAATAAATTAAAAATATTTTTAACTGCAGAAGGGGATGATAATGATTTATATCCAATAACTTATGTTACAAACGGAGACCCTATTAAAACTGTTGATGATAGTAGAAGAGTAGTAACTGTAGATTATGAAGAAAGCCGAGCAAAGGCTTCTAATGTTTTATTGTCACATTATAACTTTGATAATGGTAAAGTCTTTTGGCAACCTAAACACCAATGGCAAGCATCGTCTGCTACTGCTTTTACAGATAACACTAAAACAAGTAATTCACTTTTATCTGAATCTTATACTTATTATCCTCGCCCTGATGGACTTAAAGGAAGTAATTATCTTAATACGGTAAGTAACTCTGCCGCACTTTATTCTGGTAATGCTTGGTTATATGAAAGTGGTGAATATGATTTTGTAAGAGACCAATTTTTGATAAATGAATTCAATCAATTTGTTGATTATAATCATTTGGTTAGAATGACAACTACAACAGCTTCTGATAAAACTAATCCTGTCGATACTTTTGATTTAGTATACAAGATACAACCACCTGAATTATCTATTGGGAAAACCGCTTATTTTGTTAATGGTGCAAATGATAGTGATGCAGGAGTTACTCAATATATTACGCCTAATGATTATTATAACACTGCTAGTTATCCCGTCAGTACATCTAAATGGAACGACCAGTCTTTTGTAGACAGTGAGGGTAATGCTAGAGAAGCATCTTCTTATTTTATTTTAGGAAACACCCAAAAAACTAACAAAATTTTTGTAAATATTAGTCCATATGCAAGAAAATATGAAACTGGTTTGTCTGAAATGCACGGTATTGTTATTAAAGGAATATATTATTTACGATTATCAAATGATATCGAAGGAGATAAATTTACCCAAAAAGCTGAGTGGGTACCTTTAAGATTTGAAGATGGTACAAAAGTAGAAAAAATACACAGAGATTCTTCTTCTGAAAAGTTTATAGAAAAATCTAGTAGTTTAGCTAAAAGTGGTTACTTAACTTTTGATATGCCTACTGATTGGAGCAAAACATCTATGCCTGATTTATGTGGTGGGTTTTTTAACGTGTCTGGTCTTGCTAATACTGTAACAGATGTTACTAATGATTATAGTATAGGTTTTCATAACCTTTCATTAGAAAATAACGTATCATCATCTGGAGTAACCTTTGGATACATCCCTTTAACAGGTTCTGATGTAGGAACTAATTTAGCTGATTATACAGATGACGAAATCGGCCATTATAAATATTTATTTCAGGTTAGTGGTGGTGCTAGTGCAGGAGAATGTTTCTGGGTTGCATCTAGTAGTATTGCTACGAACAGAATTTATCTTGCTTCAGGAACGCACGAACTTCACGTTTCTAAATTACCTGCAACGCTAGATGGGTTTATGAGGCGTGTTAATGCTTATGAAGTATTTGATGGTGCATCTAAAACATCTGATGAAGGTTTACCTCCTCATTATATTAAAAACCCGGGTAACTCATATTCTTATACATTTATGTTTGGTGGAGATTTGAATGTACCTACATTTGTTTCTAATTTAACACCAGCTATTGTATCTGGTACTTTCCAAAATGTGTATCCTTTAAAAATAGTAGCTAGTGGAGAATATATGGATGAAACTAGTTCAACATCCCATCCTCCAGATTTAGAAATATGGAATTTATTACCATTTAATAGTTCAAGTGCCCAAGTAATTACCCAGAAAGATAACACAGCTTATGATTTAAATTATATAGCTATCACTAGCGATATTTCAGTTACGTATGCTGGTACTTATTACCAAGCTATAACAAAAGCAGGGCGAGTTTTTATAATTAGAACTGGTACTCCAATTCAAACTATTACTTTTAATGGAGTTGCTATGGGTGATGAAAGTAGTTTTAAGTTTAGTGCCGAGTATACTGGATATTATACATTACGTAAATTACGTAGAGCTCAGGCTTATGCTACACGGGTAATGTGGGATGAACAACAGAAAGATGGCACTTACGTGCGTTACTTTGGTGTAATAACTACTCTTACAGAAACACATAAAGTTACTGGAAAACGTGCAACTAAACCATTTAATTTTAGTATGGTAGTAGAAGAAATATGTTTACTCGATAAAAATGGTAATCTGATGTCTGAAATTGAGCCGCTTGGAGGTATACCAGATGACAGCAACTTCAAGTAGAATTTATATTGAAGGTAAAAGAGTTGATTATACTAATGGTACTTTAACTAAACAAGGTGGTAACACCGCATCTAAAATTACATTTACATTACCCGGTAAATCTATACAACTCCGTAAATATTGGGGAAAGGAAGTTACTTTTTATTTTAATAAATCTGATTCTGTGCCTATGTTTAGAGGGTATATTATTAATGCAGAAATTTCTGGAAATAGCAGTATATCTTTACGAGCAGTTGATGTGCTAGGTTTTTTGACAGGGCATCATCGACCTAAAATAATTCTAGATAACGCTTCTAATGTAGATGGTTTAACTGTTTCTGGGGCTTTTAAAAAACTGATAGAATTAGCTAAATTAGATAAAATAGGAACTGATTTTATAAAGGATACTGACCCTATAAAAAAAATAAAATTTTTAAGAGGAGAAATTTTAATATTAGATAGTATTATTTCAGAATTAAGTTTAATTTATAACACTAACACAAAATTACCCAGACAAAATATAATTAAAGTAGTAGATGATGGTAAAAAAGGGCAAGTTCTTTTTGAATTGTTAAAAGATGTTTCTATTTCCAACCCTATTCACGAATTTAATTATACCAATAATATAATAGATTTTCAGGTACAAAATAGAAAAGTGCCCACTATTATAAATGTAAAAGGTAAATATAATGGTATTATCTTTAAACACGAAAGCGCAGCGGTAGCTTTTGGTGAGCATACATTAAATATAACTAATCCTGAACTTAAATCAAAAGCTGAATGTCAAGATTTTGCACAAATGATACTCCACGCTAACATTCAAGATAAATACGAATACAATTTAACAACTTTTGAAGGTGTTTATTTAGAGGAAAATGATGTAATTCACATTACTGATAAAGACACAGGAATAGAAGGTAACTTTAGAATTGTAGGAAAAACAATTAATTTTTCGCCATCTGGATTTAATATTTCATTAGATATTAATAGACAACCACCATTATTAGCTCAATTTTTATCTTAAGTCGGTTTTACATTGACAGCAATATTTTCTACCATCATAAGTATAAGCAATAGCGTTAGAACCACAAACAAAACATTTCATAGGTCCCAAGGGAGTCCTTCACCGGTTTTTCTGGTCTTTTCCCCATCGCCACCGCCGGCTTGTGAGCCTCCGGGGTTTAGAGTACGGTAGCGTAATGCTTCAGAACCTAATTCTGTTCCGGGTGTATACGAACCGTAATTAAAATAATCGCGTCCTGTAAGTTCTTTAACTTCTGCATTTATTGTGACGTCTGTGGAAGGGTGAGGGTCTTCCATAGCGTATCCATTACCGCCTCCGTTACGTCCCATCTTGCGTCCATATCCGGTTACGTCTGTCTCATATATCACATTTATCACCTACACACGCATACTCAGCTTTTCCTTGAGTGTT
>CEUX01016523.1_pt1 | contig 17137 bp, 21 predicted proteins | sample 531361 | NCBI WGS metagenome assembly CEUX01 (sample SAMEA2622736, study PRJEB7988) | marine metagenome | isolation source: saline water (ENVO:00002010), including
GCAGCACAAGAGTAACCGCCAAGCTAGTAATGATGAGACAGCTGATCCATTGATTGGGCCGTCTGGCGTTCATGGTGGCGAATCTGCTTCTTTTCTTGTTAAGAAACATAATAAGGAATCTTTAATTTTATATAATAAACTTATTGAAAGCGGAGTCTGTCGTGAACAAGCTAGAGGCGTATTATCACAGAACTTATATACAGAATATTATGGCACTTGCAATTTGAACAATCTACTTAAGTTTGTAGATTTAAGAATTCATGAAGGGGCCCAATGGGAGATTCAAAAAGTTGCCCAAGCTGTTCTAAAAATTATTAATAATTTGTGGCCAGTGGCGGTGGCTTCGTTTAGGGAGACGAGAGACTTATGAAATCGATTTTAATAGCACTATTGTTACTAACTCCTCTGCAGCATCAAGATGCTTATGCTGCAACATCTGCCGATGAGGCAGTTCTTTACGAGGAAATAGTAGAGCAGGCAATTAACAATTGTCCAAATAAAAAAGCAGAAAAAGTTAATTCTGCCTTATTGTGGGAGCTGGTTGAAATAGAGAAGCAGTTCAATGTGCCGGTTAAGCTAAGAGGTATGATTTTAGCGGCGGCCTGTAAAGAGAGCGGGTATAATCCTAGCGCAAAAGGTGATCGCAAATTCTCTAAAGATGGCAAGACTCCAATGGCCATCGGTATTCTGCAGATGTGGAAAATTTATGAAAAGATGTATCCTGGCATCGACAGAACCGACCCCAAATCAGCAGCGACGGGGTGGATGAAGCACATAGTCAGCAGAATTCCGAAGGTGAAAAGACTTTGTAAGTATAGAACCGAAGAGAGAATATGGGTTGCTGCATGGGTTACAGGAATCAGATCTAAAAAGAAAGGGGGTCGCTGTAAAGAAAGACCTCTTCATCTAAAGACTTTGAAAAAGTGGCATCGCAACATAGAGCGAGAGCGAAAAAAGGAAAGGGAGCAATATATGCCCCCTACCAAAGCACTCCAAAAGGGAGACGGTTGTTAAAGGATTACACATATAACTTTGATAAAGTTGTAATAGGGAGTAATTTAGATGCCATCATATACGCATACAAAACAAGTAGTCACATACTCTTTAACGATGTGGCTAGTATATTTTCTTTCGATGCCACCGATTATGAAATTGATCTGGGGGATGTGAAATTTGAGGCCGGCTCCAACAAGCTGGAGATCTGGAGGCAACTTTCTTATATATTGAATATGAGGGGTCTCAATTCTTTTGGAAGTGACGTTGAATCAATTCGCTTAAATCTAGAAGAAAATGAAATATCAATATTCTCAAAATTTTTTTCCAGGCAAAATTTGAGATTTTCGACTTTGCACGTTTTTGACACGCACAATGTGCACGGATTGCCCTTTTCAGACTTTGAGGTGGAAGGGTATCGTGTTTTTGACTGGTTCGCGGTCAAGTCAGGAACAAAGCACAGACACGATTATCTTCATGATGATTCAGAGTTTATAAGGAAGATTTATTTTTATTTATCGCCTCGCATCGCCGGAAACAAACAATATAAAGATTTGGTTGCTGAGTCTTTTCTGACAAAGAAGCAACTGGGTGATGTAAACTACTCTGATTCTATTTCAAGATTAAAGATACTTCATATGATGAAAGAGGCAGGGATTAAGGGCACAGGCCATGGAAATGGCTATAACCTTCCCCTTAAAATAGAATTGCAAAAAAGAGAGGTTTTACCTTCAAAGGTAACTAATTATGGAGAAGAGGGGGTCATTATATGAGAAAAGTATTACACAAACTAGCGAATCTATTTAACAACAACCACTGCTGCTGCTGCTGTGGCTGCTGCTCTTGCACAAGTTGCTCCGGAGCATGCTAAATTGAAGATTTCAAAATCAAAACTAAAACAAATCATCAAAGAAGAACTTGAGAATGTATCTCTTGAAAAGGAAGCTCCAGAAGAAGTACCCAAGACAATGGAAACTTTGTTGGTAGCTTTAGAGGGGCTTTTGGAGAGTTGGCCGGCATGCAGCGAAGATCCCGCTGGAGCTGCGTGTCAATATCATAAAGATTTAGAAGAGGTTGTTAAAGAATATGGAGGCCCGGGCTGCCCAGAGGGCTCTCATGGTGAAGAAGAGACGGTCCAAGAGCAGTGACCGTCCGAAGATCAGCTTTAGGTCCTAAAGCGAGGTAAATTTGAGTGGGTTTCATTTAGCAGGGATAGTGCCTGTTGCAGGGCAATCTTTGGATTTTAATATGCCTTGGCATGATTGCTTAATGCCTATAGGGCAAGATTATTTGGCTGTCGAACGCGCCGTCTTAGAATGTGCATATGCTGGCTGTGAGACGATCTGGGTTGTGTGCAACGATGATATGCAGCCGCTCATAAGACACAGGTTGGGCGAATATGTGAATGATCCTGTTTGGACGCATCGTCATTTTGAGCATGATAAAAAAGCACATCAAAAGCGCATACCAATTTATTATGCCCCGATACATCCGCGTGATAGAAGAAAGAGGGATTGTTTGAGCTGGAGTGTCCTTCACGGCGCCTGGATATCGAACAAAGTATCAAGTGGCCTAAGTACTTGGCTCAAACCAGATCGATTTTACGTTGCTTTTCCATATGGTGTATATGAACACTGGACTCCTCGCGAGTTTAGGAGGGAGATATCTACAGAAAAACAATTCTTTTTCTCTCACAACGGAAAAACAGTGATTGACGGAGAATATTTGGGATTTACATTTAATTTTCAAGACTATAAAAAATTAAGCTCAGAGGTTAAAATAAAATCAACTGGGTTGTACAGAGATGAGGAGCGAAAAGAAAGACTTTCTATGGATGAGAGATTTTCATATCGTTTTTTTAAATTAGAAGAAGTGTTCGATTCTCTCTCTACAGATGATTCGAACGTTAGAGAGATCCCCAGCTACCACAATATTGATAGCTGGGAGAAATACTGTAATTATATCAGCGAGAAAGGAGCAGAATGCAAATCCATTCCTCGTTCGGTTTTAACTTATAAAGAATGGAATAAAATTGGAATTGATAACTAATTAAGGAGTTTAGAAGTATGGAAAATACTATTGGAAACACGCCGTTAGTTCGTTTGGGGGAGAAGTTATATGCCAAGCTTGAAACATCTAATGCCACCGGAAGCATTAAAGACCGATTGGCGCTTTATACTCTCAACAGAGCGGAGAAAGAAGGAAAAATCAAAGATGGCTACACGATTGTCGAAGCTTCGAGTGGAAACACTGGTATTGCTTTTGCTATGTTGGGTTCTATAAGAAACTACAAAGTTAAAATTATAATGCCCTTCAACATGAGCGAAGAGCGCAAGCAGCTGATGAGTCTGTACGGCGCAGAGATTATTGAAGTAGGTCACAATGCGTTCCAGGAAGCTATCGAGATGCGCGATGCATTGGTGCGTCAAAATAAGGATTTTTGGTCACCTAATCAATTTTCGAACCCATATAATATAGAGTGTCATGAGATGACTACTGCAAAAGAGATAATTAAGCAGCTTTTTATAGAGGAAAGAAAAAATATATCTGCGTTAATTTGCGGAGCCGGCACAGGAGGCACAATTATGGGTGTCAGAAGGGCTTTAATCAGATTAGACAGAACAATGTCTACGGTGCTCGTTGCCCCTGCAGAAGACGCAAAAACTCACGGAATTCAGGGAATTAACGATGGTGCTGACTTTTTAGTTGACCGGTCATTAATTGACGAAGAAATCAAAATAAGCACACACGACGCAACAGAAAGAGCCAAACGTTTGGCAAGAGAAAACGGCCTGTTTGTTGGCATCAGCGCTGGGGCGAATGTCTTAGGTGCAGAGCGTTGGCTTGAAAAGAACGACATCAGTGGAGCCGCAGTTACCTTTTTGTGCGATCGTGGCGAAAGATACATGAGTTTGTTTTAATTTTAGTTTGACACCCCTCCATACGTTACTATGATATAGCTAGGGAGGTGTTATGTCACCAAAAGAAAGAAAATTAAAACAAATCCGTCTTCTGGAAGTTTCAGAAGAGTTACATAAATTGTCTTATGAATTAGGCTACGGAGATCCAAGCGTAAATCGACTCAGGGAGATTGTTGCAGCAATTAAGCTGGGACATCAAGTTGCAGAAACTAATTCTGGCCCAGATGCTTTTGACAGTGATGGAAATGCGCTTGAATACAAATCAACCAACCAAAAGAACTGCCAAGGATCTTATACTGGGGTGTCTAATGCACCGCACTGGGAGGAAATGGATAAATATTTGCGTGATGACAAAATCCTGCCTTACAAGTATCATTATTATAATCGTTTTAATAGAGGCATCTTAGTTGAAAGCTGGCGTCTAACCGGTGAAAAAGTGTATGAAATTATAATGCCTAAATTGAGAAAACAATACTTTAGTGATAAAATTTATGCAGATCCAAGGCCCAATGCTAGCATTTCAAATACTGAGATTAAAAAATACGGAGAGAGGGTGCTGTGAATAAAAAAGAATATAATCGACTTAAAAACAGCATACCAGATTTTGATACGCGTTACGTTCGAGAAGTCTCTCCAAAAAGCATACGCTACGATCAGAAGACCTCTCAGGTTAGAGCAAGAGGTCATGTTGTACAAAATATTGCATCGATGGCTGATCTTCTTAAACAGAAGGGCAATTCTTCATTTCTGCCGCCAGCTTCGGTTTTTGTCGATGGTGACAATAATCTGATCGAGAAAGACGGAATTACTCGAATTGAAGCATGTCGCAAGGCTGGCCTGGCTGTTAGTGTCTCTACTTATCATTCTGAGCAGTTCGGCAACGATTCTTGGGAGTGGAAAAAGTTCCAGGCTCAGATGAATGAGCACGACGAAATTTCACAAAGCAACACGGAATCTGATATGAAAAAGTTTATTTCAGATTGTTTTCATAATGGAGATTTAGAGAAGGAACTCGGGTTTAAATATAAAACAGACCCAAGAGTTTTTCTTAAGAAAGGTGCAAAGTGGATCAAAAATAACATATATCCAAACAACCCTAAACATACAAATTGGATTCGCAACCGGCTTAAAGAAACCTTAAGATCCAGTTATTCAGCTAGCTATGAAAATTATACTACAGAGCAGGCGATAAAACACTATACTAGCTTTTCTGGTACGGGCTGCACCTCGACAGAAGTTGGACCAGAGAAGGCGACTAATAATATCATACTCAGAGTATGCAACAGCTACGAGCGATTAGCACCCAATATGATTGGCTATATCGAAGAAAATTTTGTAGGCTATCCTACTTTTGAGACACATATTATTTTTTATCACAAGTCGTTGGCAGCTGCTACTGATAATACAATACACAAAGCAAGGGCTGATTTAGATAACTGGTATCAAAAACACAAAAGAAAATACGAGGATATATACGGAGTATCATGCCCATTTAAGGTTTATGTACTACCACAAATCAAATCAGGTGAAAACGCGGATGATTTCAAATCCATTGCTTGCCTTTAAATAATTACAAGGATATAAATATGATAAATTTAAAACAACAAGATGCATATGAATTTCTGCAAGAAATTCCAAGCGACTCAATTGATCTTATATTGACAGACCCACCCTATGAGATATCTAAGCCGTCTGGATTCATCAGCAGCTTAACAAAGCCCGACGGTACCCCTCAGTCAGAGAGAACTTTGAGAAGGTTTGGTATTAGCTTAGATTTCGGCGAATGGGATAAGAATGAGCTAAATCTTCTTCCCTACATTCAAGAAATGTATAGAATTCTTAAGCCTTCTGGCACAATGATTATGTTTTATGATGTGTGGAAGGTCACCCCCCTCAAGAGTATGATGGAGGCCTCAAAGTTTAAGCAGATTCGTCTTATTGAGTGGGTTAAGACTAACCCTGTACCGATCAATAGCAAGATTAATTATTTGACCAATTCTCGCGAAATTGCCCTAACAGGCGTCAAAAAGTCAAAGCCAACATTTAATAGCGAGTATGATAATGGCATATATAGATATCCAATCTATCATGGCAAAGACAGATTTCACCCCACACAAAAGAACCTAAAGTTATTTGAGGAGCTGATTCAGAAGCATAGCAATGAAGATGATACAGTATTAGATTGTTTCTTGGGCTCTGGTACAACAGCCGTTGCAGCGCTAAACACAAAAAGAAATTTTATTGGTTGTGAGATCGATGATGGTTATTATAATAAGATGGTAGAAAGGATAGAGGATTACAAAGATGAACAGAACGAAGAGCAAGATTCCATTCGTAGGGTTGCACGCACATAGCGTTGTTGGCTCTCCATTCGATGGATTTGGATACCCGCAAGATCATATGGATTTTGCTTATCAGAATGGAACTAGCGCCCTAGCGCTAACAGACCATGGCAATATGAATGGTACGTCATACCAAATTCTACACGCCAGAAAGATGAAGGCAGAGGGAAAAGAGTTCAAGCCAATATTTGGTGTTGAGGCTTATTTTGTACCTTCGGTAGCAAAATGGAAAGAAGCATATGAGCAAGCCAAAGCTGATAAAAAGGAAGCTCGCCAGCTTGACAAAGAAGACGGAAAGATGGCAACTGAAGATGAGGGCGCTTCAAAAAGAAAGAATAATATTATTAAATCCAAGAGGCATCTTGTTCTTGTAGCCCAGAATCAAACTGGCTTAAACAATATTTTTAAGATCATTTCTATGTCATATCAGGGAGATAACTTCTATCGTTATCCCCGCGTAGATTACAAATTACTGGAGAAATATAATGATGGAATTATTGCCTCGTCTGCTTGCCTTGGTGGTGTCTATGCAGGTGATTATTGGGATAATCGTGATGACGGTCCCGATGCTATTTTAGATGCGATGCGCCGCACAACCCGGAAGATGCAATCTATTCTTGGAGACAGGTGGTATGGAGAGCTGCAATGGAATAACGTTCCAGAGCAGCACGAGTTAAATCAATATGTCATCCAGATGCATCACGAGACTGGTTTGGAACTTATTTCTACGGCAGATAGCCACTATCCAAATCCAGAAGCATTTAAGGATCGCGAGCTATATAAGCGCTTGGGTTTTCTTAATCGCCCCAACAAGCCGGAATGGCTAACTTCAGAGTTGCCAATTGACGTTGACGAAATGGGAATGGAGCTTTATCCAAAAAATGGCGATCAAATGTGGGAGTCATACAAGAAATATTCCGAAGAGTGTCAAACTATTTATGATGACGATCTTGTTTACGATTCGATTGTAAAGACTCATCACATAGCTCACACTCGTATTGAAGAGTTTATGCCTGACGATACTGTTCGTCTTCCAAGTTTTATTGTACCAGAAGGGCAAAATGCTGACGAAACTTTGATTAAGGCTTCGATCTCGAAACTACGAGAAGCGGGGCTTGACGGAAACAAGGAGTACGTTGATAGACTTAAGCATGAATTGTCCGTTATTAACGAGAGAGGATTCGCAAAGTATTTTCTAACAATGAAGGCGATATCTGACAAGGCAAATGAGCATATGCTATCTGGACCCGGACGAGGATCCGCAGCCGGCTCGCTTGTCGCTTACATTTTGGGAATCACACAAATTGATCCCATAAAGCATGGTCTGCTATTTAGTCGTTTTTTGCGCTCTGACGCAACAGACTATCCGGATATTGATTATGATGTCAGTGATGCTTTCGGGCTTAAGGAGATTTTGGCAGAAGAATGGGGAGAGACCACTGTTGTACCGATCTCAAACTATAACACTCTTCAATTAAGATCTTTGATTAAAGATATTAGCAAATTTTATGAAGTGCCGTTTGTGGAGGTCAACAAAGTTACAAATGTGATGGTCAAGGAGGCTACTCCAAAAGCCAAGCATGCGAATGGTATTAAGGCGGGATTATATATTCCTACTTTCGAGGAGGTTATGGAATATTCCGACAGCCTGCAATCATTTCTCAAGAAATATCCACATATTAAGACACACGTTGAAGCTCTATATGGGCAGGTTCGCTCGGTCAGTCGTCATGCCGGGGGAGTCGTTATTGGTGAAAATTTGGATAAGCATATGCCGCTTATTAATAGCGGAGGAGTGATGCAGACGCCTTGGTCAGAAGGCCAGAATGTTAGACACTTGGAGCCACTAGGATTCATTAAGTTCGACTTGCTGGGTCTTTCTACTTTGGAGATGATTCAATCTGCCATTGGTCACATTCTCCGTCGCAAAAAGGGAATAGAAAACCCGACCTATCAAGACATTAAAGAATATTACGACACATATGTACACCCAGATAAGATTGATTTTACAGATGAGAAAGTGTATAAGAATATTTTTCACAAGGGAAAGTTCATTGGAGTTTTTCAGTTCACGAATGACGGCGCACAGAGTTTTTGCAAGAGAGCAAAGCCGGAAAATTTGATTGACATCTCAGCGATTACATCTATTTATCGGCCAGGCCCGCTAAGTGCTAATGTTGACAAGAGTTATGTTAAAGCCAAGAACAATCCAGAAGGCGTACATTATGTAAATGATCTAATTAGAGAAGTGACGGAGGAGACGTCAGGATTTTTGATTTTTCAGGAGCAAATTGCCTTGCTAGCACATAAGTTGGGAAGGAATTTGACTCTTGATGAGGGCAACAAGCTTCGCAAGTTGCTGACTAAAAAGGGAACAGGAAAGGGAGCTAAAGAAAAGGAGAAGATTTATGAGAAGTTTATTGCCGGCTGTCTTGAGAAGAAGATTGATAGAGAGACTGCAAGGCAGATCTGGCAGAATTTTGAGTATTTTTCTGGCTACGGATTTAATAAGTCTCATGCTGTTTCTTATTCTGCTTTATCTTACCAATGTGCCTGGTTGTTAAATTATCATCCCGAATGTTGGGTAGCAGCTTTCTTGGACAAAGAACCAGAATCGCGAAAGGAGCTGGCTATTAGCTTAGCCAAGAAGTATGGTTTTAAGATTGAGAAGTTAAATATTAACACTTCTGGCACACAATGGGAGATTAGCGAAGACGGCAAGACGTTGATTCAGCCTTTAAGTTCGATTAAGGGTTTGGGCGAAAAAGCAATTGAACAAATAATAGAGCACAGACCTTTCAACGATATAGACGAGCTACTTTTCAGTGAGGAGATTGTTTATTCAAAATTAAATAAAAAAGCGTTAATTGCATTAACTTTAAGTGGCGCTTTGGACGAACTTGTTGACGAGAGATTTACCGGGCTGCAGCATTTTTGGGCAGCAATCGCCAATGATCGTCCAAAAAACAAAAAGAAGCTTAAGGAAAATATTGAAATGTATAACTCAATGGGAGATTTTTCTGAGAAGGAGCGCATTGAACACATAAGTTCTTTGACTGGTATTTTTCCTTTTGAATTGGTAATGAGCAATGAAATTGAAGATGCCTTGAAGAATTACTTGGTGCCTCCTCTTGGAAAATGGGACCGTGACTTAGGAGTCGCTTGGTTCATTCCCCGAGAGATTGTTAAAAAGAAAACAAAGAATGGAAAGCCTTATTGGATTGTAAATGCAATTGATTCGACAGCGACCAATACAAAGATTAGATGTTGGGGAGTGCGCGAGACCGACACTCTGTTTGTAAATCAGCCTTATATGGCAAGATTGGACTATAACGACACATGGGGTTTTTCAACAAGAACATTGAATAGTTTTAAATTATTAAAATAGTTGACAAAGGAAAAGGAATTTGTTATTGTGAGTGGAGCAAGAAGAAAAATACAACGCGCCAAGAAGAAAAGAGCTGAAAAAGAAATGCAAGAGAAAGTATTTCTTTTTGACAAGCTAGAAGATGAATGTTTAACGTGCAAGAAGGCTTTTGATAAGAAAGACGAACAACAAGTTAAAGAGTGGAGCGTAGTGGTGAGAAAGAAAGAAGGCAAAGTTAATCTTTATTGTCCTGAATGCTGGACAAGGGCGAAGAATATCATTAAAGAAGTTACAAGGAGAAGAGATGATAATTGAATACGCAACAACAAAATATGGAGTCAAGCAGCCAAGCAGGAGTAATCCATCAGATGCCGGCCTGGATGTTTATGCAAATCTGGAAGAAGAAGTCAATATTGAGCCAGGAAAAAATGAAATGATCTCAACTGGATTAAAATTTGGAATTCCTCACGGATATATGTTGCAGGTCTGTAATAGGTCTAGCATGGGGGCTAAGCGATCACTGGTTGTCGGTGCACACATAATTGATTCCGGCTATGATGGAGAAGTCTTTATTGATCTCCACAACATTGGATCTGAAGTGCAGACTATAAAAGATGGTGACAAGATTGCTCAACTCGTATTGATGCCTGTAATTTCTGCGCGCCTTCGAAAGACAACTCCTCTTAATCTTTATGGAGGTCAAGGAATTACAATAAGCTCGCGCGGCGACGGAGCCCTAGGAAGTACAGATAAACAAGCTGACAAGCCTGTCTCCAATCCTCTAAATGATATGCCGTATGGAGGATTTTAATGAAAATAAGCAAGGAGCAGTGGCGAGAAATGAATGGGTTGGCCGACTTGGATCAAGAAGACTTGAGAGGTCTCGCTCGCCGCGAAGCCAACTTAGTTGACCATCCAGTGCATTATAACCAGGGAAAATATGAAGTTATTGATGTGATTGAGGATTGGAATTTAAACTTTCATTGCAGCAATGCAATTAAATATATTTCGCGGCATGCTCACAAGGGAGACGCGAAGAGAGATATAGAGAAGGCAATTTGGTATTTACAACGCTATTTAGAGCAATTAAACAATGAGTAAGTGGTTTACCGGCTCTGGAGATGAAATACCTTTCACCGAAATCGTAGAGATTGTTAAAGAACATTCAAACAAGAGTGGCAAAATTTACGTTGGCAGCGATAGCTTCCTTCAAAAACATAATTGTGTTTTTTCGACTGCGATATGCCTACATCAAGCACGAGGTCAGGTTGGTGGTCGGTATTTTATAAAGAGAACAAAGTTTAAAGCAAACAAGTTTACAACATTGATGGTAAGGATCATGGCGGAAGTACAAGATTCAATTAACGTTGGAATGAGACTTTTGTATTACTGCCCTCAAATAAATATAGAATTGCATCTAGACGTTAGCGATTCAGAAAAAAACACAAAAACAAGTAAATTTTCTGATATGTTAATTGGAATGGCCAAGGGAAATGGCTTTGATTGTAAAATTAAGCCTCTAGCTTTCGCAGCGTCGTCGATAGCAGACAAACATTCCAAGTGAGAAAGAATGCCGATATACGAATATGAATGTTCCAAATGTGAGCACAAGATTGAGATATTGCAGGATATAAAAGAAGATGCTTTGACTGAATGTCCTGTGTGTGAAGAAGAGGGTTTGAAAAAACTTATAAGCAACTCGTCCTTTAGATTAAAAGGCACGGGATGGTACGAAACAGATTACAAGGAGAAAAAGTGAAAAAATGTTTAGCCTATGATGACGTGTTATTAGAGCCGAAATATAGCGATATTGAAAGTCGGGCCCAAGTAGAGATTGGCAATGATTTGGATGAAAACACCTACTTGAAATTGCCCGTTATATCAAGCCCAATGGATACGATTACGGAAGAGTCTATGGCCCTATCTTTGTCCAATAACGGTGCAATGGGTATTATACATAGATACAATGATATCCCGGGACAAGTTAGCATTGCCGCTAAAGTACTCTATGAAAAAGAGAATGCCAACGTCGCAGCTGCGATCGGCATGACTGGAGACTTCGAGGAAAGGGCCATGGCCCTGCGCGCCGTCGGAATAAAGGTCTTTTGTGTTGACGTGGCTCACGGTCACCATGCAGTGATGGAGAGGTGCCTCAAGACCCTTCGTGATCGCCTAGGCGAGAGTGCACATATTATGGCCGGCAATGTTGCAACTTTAGAAGGGTTTGATGCTCTATCTTCTTGGGGCGCCGACTCTATACGTGTGGGAATTGGAGGAGGATCGATCTGTTCCACGCGTTTGGTCACCGGCCATGGAATTCCAACTTTTCAAAGTCTTTTGGATATATCTAGAACTACTTATAATTCAAAGATAATTGCAGATGGCGGAATCAAAACCACAGGTGACATGGTTAAGGCCTTTGCAGCTGGTGCGGACTTTGTAATGATAGGGTCAATGCTAGCAGGTACCAAGGAGACTCCCGGTGAAGTCTTTTCTAGTAACACAGGGAAAAAGTATAAAGTATACAGAGGTATGGCCTCAGCCGACGCGCAAATCGACTGGAGGGGTAAATCTTCGACGCCAGAAGGCATCTCGACGACCGTACCGTATAAAGGAAGTGTTGAAGCTATCCTTAAGAATATTGGTGGCGGTATTCGCAGCGGCCTGTCTTATTCAGGTGTACGCAACCTGTCAGAGCTTCGATGTAAAGCAAATTTCATACGACAGACAAATTCGAGTCAACTAGAGAGCAGTACTCATATTCTAGGGAGGAAAAGTTGAAAGATCCAACAGTTCCAGATCCCGAGAATCGTAAAAAGATTATGTTTTACGATTCTGAAAAGAGACAGGCAGATTTGAGAATTCGCTTAAGATACGATGGTATGAATCAGTCTCATTTTTTTCGTGCAATGATTTCTGGATATTTGGAAAAACACCCTGATGTTATGACCTATTTGGATAAATATAGAGAAAAATATCAAGTCCAGGGAATAAACAAGCGCGCATCGTCAAAAAGGCTTGTGCGCAAAGGGGAAGATGTTAAAGAAAAATTTGCTCTTGCAGAAGATGAGATTTCAAATATATTCGATATGATAGCGGAGGAGCATCCAGATTTATGAAATGTATTAAAGAATGTAGAAAATCTAACTCTCCATGTGTAAGAAAAGATTGTCGCCTGTGGATAGATTATAAGAAAGATTTAAACTGTACTTTACAGGCAGTTGATAAGAATGGTCCATTGACACTAAGGGAAGTTGCCGATCGTTTAGGTGTCAGTTTTGTTAGAATTAAACAAATTGAGGACGTAGCTTTGAGAAAATTAGGCAAAATCACAGAAAAAGATACTAATTAATTGTATACTTTGTAAATTATCGAACTATTTAATTTAAGCACAAAACTTTTCGAAGGAGAAAGAATAATGAAAAAGCGCTTGCTTAACGAACAAACTACCAGAAGAATGATGAAGTTGGCTAATATGCCCGCCTTGGCCGAAAATTTTATCGAAGAGACTGAAGAGATGGAAGAAGGCATGGGTGTTTATGATCGCGATGACGACGAGGCCCCTCCCATTGATGATATGCCTATCGATGACGCTCCAGTCGACGACGAAGAAGCCGTTGAAGATGTGCCGCTAGAAGATGAGGCGCCTCCGGTGGATATGGCGCCCGAAGTTGGTGCACCCGAAGAAGGTAGTGAAGTGGCACAAGTGCAAGATGCTTTGGTTAATGCCTTGACCTTGCTTTCCAACTTGCCTGGCGCTAAGCCAGTTGAAGTTGAGGGAGAGGGCGAGGGTGAACTCGCCGAGCCTGTCGTTGATGAGCTTCCTCCAGAAGAGGCAGCCCCAGTTGGTGATGAGTTGCCGGCTGAGGAAGAGGCAGATGAGATTGAAGAGGAGCTAGCCGCAGCTGACATAACCCTTGAAGAAGAAGAGGTTGTCAACGAGGACGACATTATCAATGAAGTCACAAAGCGCGTAGCACAGCGACTCTTACAAGAAGCGGCAAAACAGTAAAAAGACTATAAAGATAATTGATAACTAACAAAAAAACCTGCCGCCGGCAGGTTTTTTTATATGGAGAAAAATGGAAACGGTTGATAATAACTTTCTTTTTGCATTGATGTGGTATGTGATGGGGATTTTTTCTTACAAAGTTGTTGCAAAATTATTAAATTATGGTAACATGATTAATATATATCAAGATATGCTGCTAAGCGTTCTGTCGGTGCTCAAGATGACTGATGACAACTATAGGCGCGGCAATGAATTCTTGAAGCAGGCCTCAACGCGCGCCGGCCTCGAAGAAGAATCTATTGCCCTTGAAACAGAAAACAATGAAAATGCTTTAAATATATGGCGAGAAATGGTTATAGGAGCAATTATCCTTACTTCCTCTCCGCAATTTAGACGCACTATCAAGTTTAAAAATTGGAATGAGGCAATGAGATATTTGAAATTACAAGGAGCTAAAGAATGAACTTTGCTAAAAACAAAGATAGTAAGAAAAAAGAAGCAGAACAGGAAGAAGAGCAAACACAAGCTGAGCAGAATGAAGAATCTGAAGAATTAGCGGAGCAATCAGTTGAAGAATTGACTTCTTTATTGAGCCTGCCCGCAGAAACACCGCCCTGTCGACTTACAGGGATATATGGTGAGTTAAATGAAGAGAAATGCTCTGAAGCTGTTTATAGCCTTCTTTTACTGAAGGATGCTGGTCGGATTCACGACCCCGAGACTGGGGAAGAGAGTTACGCTCCGATTGATTTTTATATTTCAACATATGGTGGAAGCGCAGCCGAGATGTTCGCGGTGTATGATATCATGCGCGACACTAGAGATGAGTGTCCTATCCATACTCATGGCATTGGAAAAGTTATGTCTGGTGGCGTACTGCTACTTGCAGCCGGAACAAAGGGTGCAAGAAAGATAGGAAAGAATTGTCGCGTGATGATTCATGGTGTTGTCTCAGGTCAGCACGGGCGCCTGGAGGATGTCGAGAATGAGTTCGAAGAAGCCAAACTGACTCAACGCTTATATTTTCGCGCACTTGCAGAAGAAACTAATATGACCGAAAAGTATTTGAAAAAGATGATTGAAAGAAGAACAAATGTTTATTTGGACGCAGAAGAAGCTGTAGATCTCGGAATAGCAGATATAATTATTTAGGAGAAATTGCCTATGGGTTGGCTTATAAACAGATATAATAGGAAAACTTCAAAACAGCTGGGCTGGACCCCGGAATGGTTCGGAGCAGAGGATTTTAATGATGAGCTAGCAGAAAAAATAAAAAATTTTCAATATGAACATGATTTAGAACAAGACGGAAAAGTTGGACCCAATACATACCGCCGCGCTTTGTTGTACGTTGAGGCCCCCGTCGAAGAGACTTTGCAAAACAAACTGCTGGTTAACGGAAAAGAAGTTACAATTGGTTGGGAGAAAGTGAAAACAGACTTGCTCCCGACAAAGTGCTATAGAAGATCTAGAAGGACAAGAAAGCCAACAATGATCGTAACTCACTGGGATGTATGCTCATCAGCGGCATCCTGCAAGAGAGTTTTAGAAAAGAGGGGCATATCGACTCATTTTGTAATTGATAATGACGGGACGATCGTCCAGCTCGTTGATCCAAACAATATTGCCTGGCACGCCAAAGGGGCAAATAATAACTCAATTGGAATTGATATAAGCTCAGCATATTATTTAAAATATCAGAGAAAATATGAAGCTTCAGGCCTAGGCCCCAGGCCCGTCTTGAGTGACAGCATTGTTCACGGAAGAAAGCTCAAACCGCACTTGGGATATTACAAAGCACAACTTCAGGCCTATGAAGTGTTGATTGATTTTCTAACAGCACACTATAATATTCCTTTGGAGTATCCAATGGATGAACATGGAAGCTTGTGTACATCTGTTTATCAAGATGCAGTTAAGGGAAAATTCAAGGGAGTCTTGAATCACTATAATTTGACTAGAAACAAAATTGATACTGCGGGCTTGAAACTAAATGAAATTATTAATTCTATTAAAGAAAAAAGGAAATAATTATATATATGAAGAATCGCATTGATGAAATTAATAGCTTGGTTGACGAATATGAAAAACAGGAAGGATTGGTAGAAAACTTTGGTCTTGAATCGCTGATGCAGATGGTGCAAGAACAACTTCAAAACGTATCTCCTCTTCTGAAAGAACAAGACGGAGCGGTCGTCTCCCCTACGGAAAAGATTGATATCAAGCTTCCTGTGCTTAAGATCTCTGAAGCGTGGGGTCGAACCGGAAATTCCGATAGAGATATTATTGAGTCATTTGCTAGCAAAATTCAGGGCGTCAGCTTAGAACAAAAACTAGCTTCTTTGAACGGCATTCTAGACGGCAAAGGAGTTGGCAAGGATGTTTCCGGTCTTCTCTCCACAATGATGATATGTGAGATTCTATCTTCGATTCTCAGAGACTTTACAGAATCAGCAGGTGGTTTTGTTTTCGAAGGATTCCTTGCAGGATTGTTTGGTGGCAAGTCAGTTCAGATTACAAAGCCAGAAGATATTGAAGGAATGGCTGCATCGGGCAAGCCAATCACAGATGTTGTCTTGAATGATAGACATTATTCACTAAAACTTCTAGGGCAAACGACCGGCGTCAAGGGTTCTTTTAGAAACATGGTCGAGCATTTTGATGCTATCGATCACGTTGTTTACTTGGATGCAAGAAGAATTGGCGGCGACAAAGGATTAGAATTTGGAGAGTTTGAAATTACACTGCCGGGATTCTTAGACGTTTTTGTCACGCCGTTCTTAAGACAGGTTACAACAAGAGACGTTGAAGTTAAAAGTGCAGCAGAATTTAAAAAACTTTTACAAAAATTAGATTCTGAAGGCAAGCCAGTTAAAACAATTGCTTTTTCGAGAGGCGGCTTTGTTCCTAGTCGGAAAACTGCAGCAACGTTTGGATATTCACCAACGGAAGCCAATTTCATAACAGAAGGGGTTTTGCAGGAAATAAGAACTTCTGGGGAAGATATGAAAAAAATCTTGTCTCGCGTAGTTCAAATGGAAGATGAAGAGCTGCAGCAGTTTGCTCCTTTTAAAATCGATCATGCTGAAAGAAAGTTTGAGAAAACAAAAGCTGAAAAATTGTTTGGCTCAATGGCTGTTGTTGACATTGTGAAAAGAACTATTGGGACAGGTGATAAAGATGCGATCATTAATTCTCTTAAACAGACACCCGGCTATAAAGGCAAACAACAGTTTGAATTTACAAGACAACAGGCAGAAGAAATTGCCAACTTTAAAGTTGTTGGTACCTTGATGGTTGGTGAGGAAAGAATGAAAGGTGTTTGGAAAGCATACGCTAAAACATTGCAAGAAGTTATCAATCCTGTTTATGGAAACTTACAAGAGTTTACAAATAATATTAATGCTTACTTACTTGGAACTGGTGGGGGAGATAGAAAGTCTAGAGGCCAACAAGCTCTTCAGGATGCAGAACAATTGAAAGTTGCAACAGATGCAGCAAT
>CEUX01024328.1_pt1 | contig 17118 bp, 22 predicted proteins | sample 531361 | NCBI WGS metagenome assembly CEUX01 (sample SAMEA2622736, study PRJEB7988) | marine metagenome | isolation source: saline water (ENVO:00002010), including
TATGCAAGAGCATTAAAAGAAATAATGTTGGAAGTATATCCAGAAACCACTAAGTTATGGGAAGAAGTATATTGGAATGATTAATCATTTAAGTATAGTTGATACGTATAATCAATTGTCATATGAAGTATCAGAAATTGTACGTAAACAAATAGAAAAGAAACCAAATTCAAGATTGATTTTACCAACTGGTTCTACACCACTTGGAGTTTATAAATTATTAACAAAAACAGAAATAGATTGGTCAAAAGTAGTGACATTTAACTTAGATGAATATATACTTAATAAAAATATAGAACAAAGTTATTTACATTATATGAAAGAAAAACTTTTTAAACACATTGACATTCTTGAAACTAATTGTCACTTTCCAGACACTTGGATACACGAAGGAACTGATAGTTATGGAAGTAATGTAGATTTGTGTTTATTAGGAATTGGTGGTAATGGTCATATAGCATTTAATGAACCAGGTTCTTCATTTGATTCACCAACAAGAATGGTTGAGTTGTCAGAAGAAACTATTAAAGATAATTCAAGGTTTTTTCCATCAATAGATGAAACACCAAACGCGGCAATTACAATGGGATTAAAAACTATTATGAGTTCAAAGAAAATAGTATTGATGGCTTATGGTAAACATAAAAAGAATATTTTGTGGAAAGCTATGTATGGTGATGTGACAGAGGATGTACCAGCGTCTATTTTACAGAACCATAAAAATGTGAGGGTATTTTATTGTGATTGATAAAATAATGATTGTAGCACATCCAGACGATGAAGCACTATTTGGTGGTGCTGAGTTATTAAAAAATCCAAATGAATATAAAGTAGTTGTATTAGATGAGTATCATAATGATATAAGAAGAAGAGAGTTTTTAGATAGTATGAGATTCATTGGTATCCACGAATATGAACACTGGACAGGTTATAAAGGTGGTGAAGATTATCATAGAGAAAAATTAATTTATGAATTATTAAGAGTATTGAGAGAAAGAGACTATACAAAAATAGTTACTCATAATGAACAAGGAGAATATGGACATCCAAGACATAGAGGTTGTCACGATGTATTAGCTCACTTGAGACCAGAAAAATTATGGTGTTTTGGTAGGGGTGAAAAGTTAGATGATGATATAATTGAAAAGAAAAGAAGATTACTTAAATGTTATCGTAGTCAAAAAAATGTCTTGGAATGGTTTAATCCTTGGCACGAGGAAATACACAAGTATCAATAAATGGTTATAGTAGAATCCCACAAAGAATGGGAAAGGTTTATAAGGGAATTTAAAAAACACGATTCCGTTGTACTTCCTATTCAATGTGATGTAAATAAACATCCAGTAGACACAAAATTGTGTCTTCTTTATATCAGATTATTAGATGATGATACGAAAGAATACGTATTACCATTTAGACATTCTGATGCTCTAAATTTAAATTTAAAATATATTAATAAGATTCAAACATCGAAGAATGTTTATACTTATGATAAAAAAGTATTATTACATTTCGTAAAGTGGAAAAGTGTATTTGATTTACAAATGTTACATTATCTACGTAAAAATGACCCGTTATTGATTGATGATATTACAACCAATTCACATCAACATTTTTATACATATTTTCGTAGGTTTAATGATATAAATTGTGTTGTACCAATTCTAAAACACGTTGAGTGGTGTAGAAAAGTTGTTGATAAAATTAAAATGGTAGCTTTTGGTAAGAAACAAAATTGTTATGAGACATATAATTTTAAAGTATTAGAAAATTTACAATATATAGAACAATTTGGTTTGATGACTAAAAATAGTGGATTGGTTTATTCGGAGTATAATCCATATACAAGCACTGGAAGACCAAGTAATAGATTTGGTGGTATCAACTTTGCAGCTTTAAATAAGAAAGATGGAAGTAGACAACAATTTGTTAGTAGATATAAAAATGGTATGTTGGTTGAGATGGATTTTGATGCTTATCATTTGCGGTTGATTGGTAATATTATTGGTTATAAATTTCCTAAAGGTTCAGTACACGAACATATGTCTAAGTTTTATAAATGTAGTTATGAAGAAAGTAAACAATTATCATTTCAATATTTGTATGGTCATATACCACAAGAAGTGATTGATGTAAATCCATTCTTTAAAAAAGTTAATACTTATATTGATAGGAAATGGCAAGAATATAAAAGTGGTAATTTCATCACATCTGATATTTATAATAAGGAAATATATAGGGAAAATCTATTTGACATGAATAAAAATAAAGTATTTAATTATCTTATTCAGTTAATGGAAACAGAGAATAATATGAAAGTTCTTTCAGAATTGATTCCAAAACTGAAAGGGTACAAAACAAAATTAATTCTTTATAGTTATGATTCTTTCCTATTTGACTTTAGTATTAGTGACGGGTTGGAGTTTATTGGTATGGTAAAGGAGACTTTAGAACAAGGTGGTACATATCCAGTTAAAATCGCAAAGGGAAGCAACTATCACGAAATGGAAGATATAACAGGAAAATTTAATGGAAATTAATTACGACAAATTAGTAAAAGAGTGGTCTAATAGATTAAGTGGAAGAGAACCAATTTATACTAATAGATACCATAAATCAGTTTTACGTGACGTAATGAGAGATTTTGGTTATCCACTTGAATTACTTGATGAAGCTAAAAAATTAAAAAAAGTACCAAAGAAAGATTATGATATTCTATATCAAATAGGAATGGATAAGTATGAAGATGAGATTATAAATGTCTATAATGGTATTTATAAAGAATCAATAATGAAGAGTGGTAGTGGTAAAGTTGCATTCAAAAGAAAAAGTTGGAAATCAAATGATTTAAAGTTATATGCTACCAAGTTTGATAAACCACTATTTGTTACAACAGCTGGTTCTGTAAAAAAGGTTAGGTCACCATATGGTGTCAGAATTTGTCAGATGAAAGTTAGTACTTCTGCTTCACCAACAGCAAAATATTTTGGACAAGTTTATGCTCTGTATAACTTTATTATATCAATGGGTAATAAAGTAGAATTAAAAGAAAAGTTACCACCTGGTATTGGTTATGAAAAAATGCAAGTAGATAATATGGTTGAAAGAATGTCTAATATGTTTCCAATGTCAGATAGTTTACCATTACAATTACATATAGCTGGTAAAGATATGGGAGTTGATATAAATAGTTCTATAAAAGTTCCTGGTTCACCAAAAGCTGATTTAGCACTTGGACAAGGAAAAACACCTAATTTTTGGATTTCATATAAACATGGTGATTATATTGATACAAGTGGTAAAGAACTACCAGCTTCTTTTCAACAATATGGTTCATTAAAATCATTTTTTACTAAGAGTTTCACTATGAAAGCAAAAGACGTTGGAATGGAAAAACTTATCAATGACTTTTTAGATGCTTGTAAATCAAAAGCAACTCACATTGTAAAAGGTGTTACTGGTATTAAGGAAGAAGATGATAAGATAATGTTAGAAACAAATGGAACTTGGAAAGAAGCTCCAACACAAAGTGCAGATATATGGGGAAAGAATTTTACTTGGGTTACTAATAGATTGAAAACAATACCTAAAACCAATTTACATATAGTTGATAAATCTGGATTTTCATATCGTAGAAATTTATTAGACGAAGGTAAATCTGGTGAAAAGATAACTATGATGTCTATCTTTGGAGAAGACTATGGAAGTGGTAAATCTGGTGTAAATAATGTTGATGTTCTATTACAAGACTCAAAAGAAATGGATGTGGCCATGATGATGAATGATGATGTTGCTAAAGGTATAAACATAGAACCTGGTAATACTGGTCATTATATGTTGAATCCAGAATTACATGGTGGTGGTGTTAAAAAGATACCTAAGTTTTCAGATGGTTACATACCATACTTAGTTATTAGATATACTGGTGAAATGAACATTGGTTGGAATGATGGTGCAGATATGTTTATTGGAGCTAGATTTTTGATTAATCCAAAAAGTCAATCCAAAGAAGGTACAGATATATAATGAGGTCTCAATTATTATGTACATTCACCAAGAGAAATAAACTCTATGATACCATAGACCTTATTATTGCTTGCCATGAAATATTATTTAATAAAATTTATGTGTTCACAAATGAGAATGACCATCATGAATTAATATGTACATATAATATAACAGGTGATTATGACTTTGCAGGTTCAGATACAAGAGATACAATTTCGTTGCATAGAAAGAAACAAACAAATAGTTTATATACAATAAATGCAATAAATACAATTATTAGACAAAAGAATGGTGGTGTACTTGATAAGACATTTCCAATTCCTTGGGATGAATATAGAAATTCACTATTATTAACAAATGAAAATGATTTAAATGTTATACCTACAAGAATCTATTCAATAGTAGATATAAAAACATGGGAAAAAGATAGAAAGTTATGATTAAATCTATCATGGTAGTTGATGACTTTTATGATAATCCACACGAAAAACGAAGTTTTGCATTAGAACAAGAATATAATGTTACTGGAAATTATCCAGGTCGTAGAACAAAATCACTAATCAACGATGAATCAAGAGATAAGTTAACTTCAATAACTAAAAGTGTTTGGGGTGGTACACCTGACTTTCCAACACACGAAGGTTCTTATCAAGGTTCTTATCAATATTGTGTTGCTTGGGAAAAATCTTGGGTACATTATGATAATTGGAATACTTTAGCTTGTGTTATATATCTAACACCAGATGCACCATTACATACTGGTACAGCATTATATAAACATAAACAAACTGGTATCACACATAAGCCAGAAAATAAACAATTATGTGAACGATTACTATCTGATGGTAGAGACTACACAAAGTGGGATATTACAGATAGAGTTGGTAATGTTTTTAATCGTGCAGTAATATATCCTGGTACAGCATTTCACGCTAGTATGGAATATTTTGGATTTGATTTAAATAATGGACGATTATTTCAAACATTTTTTTTCAATTTAAATTAAAAAAGCTCTTGACTTGTGTTGTTTTTCTTCGTATATTTAAGTGTAAAGAAGGGGAACTATATATGAAAGAAATAAAGAGTAACTATTCAAAAGCCATTGATAATCTTTTCGATGGTATCAAAAAAGATTATGCTAGTTGGGGTGGTAATTCAATGGATGATGTAACTCCACAACAAAGAGACATCAGACTTAAAATGATTGATGAGTTCAACAATGCACTTCATATTAAATCAGGTGTAAAATACGACAAGGTTATTCAAGGTGGTTCAGTATGGGGATTCATCGCTAAGAGTGATGGGATACATAAAGGAATACCACATAAAGCTGGTGATGTTTTTAAAGCGGCTGGTTGGAGAGCTCCTGCTAAATGGGCAAGGGGTAATATCTACGACCCAAATCAGAATTGGTTTCGTTGGACTGGTCCAGACTATTTAATATAGGAGTTAAAATGAGTAAAGTAAAAGATATGTTAATGGGGTTAGTATGTGTAGCTCTATTGTATATGTTAATGGTTATAATGTTTATTCTTGATGGAGCCCCATTTCATTAAAAAAAGCTTAAAATAGCTCTTGACTTTTACGATTTTTATTCGTAAGTTAAGGTGTTGATTGAGATGATATAACGATGAGTACTTTTAAAAACGAGTTGTCATCTGATTAACAACGGATAGACGGATGTTGAGGAAGATTAATCACCTTCTGAGTCTAATGGAGTTCTGAGATTGAAACAGTTGATTACTTGAGTAGGTCGTTTGAAGAGCTGTGGGGTTCGAATCCCCACCTATTCTCTAAAATTCGTGGTTTTTGTCTTTTTTTACGATAATTTGAAAAAGATGGTGGGTTGTGAGTGACTACCAATTTGGAACTCTTTCGCGTGTGTCTTTGGTGGTTTACACACTCCAAAAAGAAAACCACCATTTTTTAGGGAGAATAGAGTAACGATTGGAGATTCGACTCTACGACCACCATTAACGAGACTCGTGTACGGAACACTCCCTAAAGTTTTTTAAAATAGCTCTTGACTTGTATGTGCATTTTTAGTATATTTAGGTGAAAGTTAAGGAGAAAAAAATTGAAATCAGTAAGTTTTAAAAATAGAGATGAGATGGTGAAAAAATTAAAATCCATCAAATCTGATATGGATAAGTTCTTTAAAGAAATGGATGAAAAGATTTATGGTGATGATGAATCATCTTATTTAGAAATGAAAGCGGAGTTACATTATGGGATATAAAAACCACGTTAAATTAAATTCAGTTGGAGCTTTCTTCGACACTCATCAAGGTATTGTCTACCCTATGTTATCAGATGGTACTAAAGATTTTGAAGGTGTTGATGTTATGGTACACGAACCAGAATGGTTTAATAGTTTATCACTCAAAGATTTTGATGTTGTAGAAAAATACTTCAATAGTGAAGAATTAGACATTGAAGCTATGTTACTTGGTATGGATGGATTGACTTTTGATAATCCAAAAGATGAGTATGACTTTGATATGGCTATGAATGGAATTGAGGTTTATTAATGGAATCAATTTATAATTCATCGGATATGATAGGTATTTCAGAAGTTGGCCCTAATGTTAGGGAAATTACATTATTAGATTTATTGAGAGAAGGTGGTGCTCTAAAAGGTATTCCACAACACGAGATAGATACAATTAAAGAATTATCTATTGTATGGGAACTTGATGGTATTGATGTTAATGTGTTCCAAATATATAATCCTGAAACTGGTGAAGTTTATTGGGAAGACCACGATGAGAATTGGACAGATGGTGATGAATTAATTTTAAATAGTTTATTAATGTATGGAGAATTAGAATGAAAGTAATTGTAAAGGATAAGAATTACACCAAGAATATCTTACTTGATGTAATTAATAAATTAAATGAGATAGAAGGTCAATTAGATGACGCTTATTACTCATTACCAGAATATAACTCAAATGTTGATAGTAGGGGTTCTATAGATGGTGCTAGGAGTGATTTATATTGTTTGAGGGAAGATGTAGAAAAAAAACTTGAAAATGAAAGGTTTTAAGGTGTAACATACTACATCAGAATGTTACACTTGGGTGTATTATAATAATACACTTTAATACGTGATTTAAAAACTACTTTAACGAGTAGTTTTTTTTTAGCTAAAAATGAAAGCTTATTTTCAACAATATGTGAACTTACAAGAAATATAAATTTATTTTTCAAAAGCAGAGCAGTTTGGTACGATGCTTGTAACATATATAGGTAGAAGGGTTACTCACAAGGAGTCACCCACTTAAATAAGTCAGAGGAGAACTGAAATGTTCATAAACTTAATTAAAAAAATCAAAAGTACCAGAGGTAATTCACTTGCTGAATTTGCTGTTACTACGGCTATGATGGCTACTCTTGCAACAACTGCCGCTCCAAAGTTTGGTGGAATTGGTACTGGTGCTAAAGAAAAGAAAACAATGGCAAATATTGATAAAATTATCACAGTTGCTAATAACTTTTATAACCAAACACTATCCGATGAAGGAAAAGGTCGTTTTCCTGGTCAATCTAAATATGACTCACCAGTAGGTGGAGTTTCACTTTCTGAAGGTCAACTTACAGATGAAGCATTAGAAGTATATGTTGAAACTATTCTTGATGCTAAAGATTCATATACATCAGATTTAGGTGAGTTTGTTTATGTATTCTCACAAAGTGTAGATGATGATGACGCTTTACAAGGTGAATGGATGAATCTTGAAACATCAGTTGTATATGATGCAGATGGTGCAGTTGATTTCAAAAAGAACTTTGGTAATAGTGGTATTAAATCACCATTCCAGGATGGTTCATACACTTATTTGGTAATACCAGGAAGTGGAAGTGGTACAGATGCTCAAGCACCAGCTTTAGTAGTAATGGATACTGAAAATCCATCAAAACTTCATAAAACTTTAGTACCGTAAGACTTTTTTAACAACGGGGTAAAGATACCCAGAAAGAGAAACTAAATGAAGATAACAAAAAACAATCAAAACGGATTCACTCTAATTGAGTTGATTATGGTAATGATAATCTTAGGTGTCCTAGCGGCTGTAGCTATTCCACGATATATGGATACTATTGATAACGCTGAGATAGCCGCCGAAGATGCTGTCATAACCAATATAGATGCGGCTTTGGAAAATCATGCAGTACATGCATTGATTGAAGATGGTCGTAGAGTATGGCCTGACAACCCATTTGATGCTCTCAAAGTGAAGCCACAATCCTATACTGAGGATGGAACAAACGCTGACTCTGACCAAGAGTGGACATTTGTAGATGGTGACCCTGCGTATATAACACATCAACGTTCAGATAATTCACGTTGGAAGTGGGAATACGATGCTGGTATTAATACTGGTACAGACCAAGATACAACTGGATACTTAAATGGTAGAGAAAGTTTGACCAATGAGTAAAAAGAATGGATTCACGATGATTGAGCTAATTATGGTAATGATAATCATTGGTATATTAGCGGCAGTTTCTGTTCCACGTTTCGCAACAATAGTAAGACAATCTGAAGCGGCTTCCGAACAAGGAGTCTTGATTAGTATGGTCGCCGCTTTAGACACTTGGTCTCACGAAAGATTTGTGGAAGATGGAACAATGACATGGCCATCAAATCCATTTGATGCATTAAATAAAGTACCACCAGCATATGATAAATCTGGAACTATCTTGATGAGAGATATGAACGATAGTGATTGGATTTATACTGCTGATAATTCAGAACAATATAAAAATCATATTGTTCATAGAAGAAAGGAAGATAGTCTTGCTATTTGGCCTTACAATCCATTAACTGGTGAAATCGGATACGATGACCCACCTTACCAACCATCAGGAATGCTATATAGACCTGATGTGGAGTAGATAATGTTTAAAGCATTTAAGAAGAAAATGAACGAAGGATTTACCTTAGTTGAATTAGTAATGGTTATGATTATACTTGGAATATTAGCCGCTGTAGCCGCACCAAAGATGACTAATGTCTTACATAAGGCAACTGTTAGAGCAGAAAAAACTACAGTTGATATGATATGGGGTGGGTGTGAATCCTACGCAAGTGACAAACTCATAGAAACAGGAACAGAAGTTTGGCCATATAATCCATTAACAACATTTGGAAGAACAAGAAATCTAAAAATTAATTTAGAACTTGGAGTACCAGATGAAGATAATGAATGGCAGTTTAGTTTGATTGATGCGGGTGAACCTGCAATCTTTCATTTTAGACCTGATGATGAGATTTACTATTACACTTACGATTCTACAACTTTTGAATTAGCTGAAGAACCAGTAAGATATATACCTAACTAATAGTTATTAATATGAATATATCAGAACAAGACAAGAACGTATTAAAAGAATTAGGTTTGGTTATGGGAATATTATTCTTTGCCGGATATGTACTTTTTGGACCAGACCCAGATGCAATTCCAACAGTTAAAACACCAAAAATGGAAAACTTTGATGACCATCCAATAGTTGCTTGGTCAGCCTATGATAGAACTGGTGGTGTGTGTGTAAAGGTTAGATATAAAATACAACGAAATAAAACAAAGTTGTTTATGTTCGATTCACTTGGAACATTAGTACATCAAACACCATTACAATTAAGCCCATTTAAAGATGGTAGAGAACGAGTTGAAACTTATGTGTGGAAACTATATAGAACCGAATGGTCGGACTATATAGAACCAGGTATATATCAAATAATAGTTGGTACTCAATTTGATAAACGTGGTATTGGTACTGAAATAGAAATATTATGAATTGGACAGCCTTAGTTGTAATATGCTTAGGTGTTTGTCTCATATGGGAATTGGATGAGAGACAGACAATAAAAAAATACAAAAAGAAAAAGAGAATTGAAGAACAGAGAAAAAAATGAGATACTTACCACTTTTATTAGTAAGTGTTATATATTCACAAGTAGACGAACAAGTCTTTGTAGACCAAGGTATAGAAAGAACATCTGAATTTAAACGAGATGTTGCTTACGGACAAGATTGCGATGATACAGAATATAGAGATTATAAAGGTTCACCTGCTTGGAAAGGTTATGGTGGATGGATATCTGAATGTGATTCAATTCGTTCTGTAAACTTAGATAGAGAATTTGCTGAAAGAGAAAGAATCAGAAAAATAAAACAAACCAAACAAGATAGTATAGATACACAATTAGCATTAGCAGAAATAGATAATTTGGATTTAGATGCTATGTGGGATAATACGGTTTGGGTTGAGATAACAGATATAGAAGATACTATATATGGAGAAGTAGAACAGATTACGGCTGTTGCTGGTGTTCGTGGTGCTGAAGCAGAAGATGAAGCGTTACATCACTTATATTATAGAAGAAGTATGAAAGGGATTGCTCTAATAGACTTACAAAAAGCATATGGTAAGTTGGTGAATACAAAAGATAAACTTTTAGAGAAAGACCCAAATCATCCTAAATTAGAAAAGATAAATAATTTATTGTCACAATTAGAAATTAAAATTAAAAATACATAAATTTTTTAAAATAAGTTTATATATATTTTTGAAGACGAAGGGAGCTTAACCAATAATTGCGGAGAACAATCATGAGGCACCTTTTGTGTTTATTACTAATGGGCTGTTTGGTAGCCCAAGACTTACCAAATGGTGAGAACCAAAAACCAATAATGAAAAAACCATTTCGTTTAAGTTATGACGACATTTCAGAAATAGATACCACAGAACTTAGAGGAAAAGTTTTAGTAAAATTTTCAGTAGACGAAAATGGTAAAATTGTACAACCATATATTATAGATACATTCAATGTAAAGTTAAACGATGCGATAATAGATAGAGTTATGGCAATTGAATTTGAACCAGCTAAACAGAATGGAAGAGCAGTTATGGTTAGTTATCAATTACCAATATTATTTAAATAAAAAATAGCTTGAACGTTTTGACTTTTTGGTATATATATATATTTATAAAGTTTTTTGACAAATTGAAAATGGAAAGTGGAGAGAGTAATTAACTCTCTATGGGATTGCCTGAATAATGAGTATACTTTGAAGCTCATAAGGGAATCTACCAATGGATGTGGTGTCCGACTACCTGCTAAAATGGTAGGTTGTAAATGTCTCGTAGACATACGAATTGGAATGTACTTTCAGAACATATAAAGAACACGATTCTTTGACCTTGTTGTGAGTAAGGGTAAAACCGAAATCTCACTTTATGACCGAATAATCTAATCTTGGAGAGATAAGGTAATGGTACAGAGGTTGTACTCACTCAATGATAGTTAACCACTATTAAGAGAATCATCGTAACTGATGGGTATTAGGTACAAGGTAGAAAAATCCAAGCTGAAAGTTGTGAGTAATCGTTAATCTCACATCCCCAAATTTTCATATTTTTAAAAAGGGTTCAACCGATTTTTAGTTTCCACTATAAACAAACTTAAAAAACTACCGAACCCTTTTTTTATTGGCAAGATAAAGAAAGCTTGATGGTTTTATTTTTACACAGTATATATATTAATGTATCAAGGTTACACTTGATTAACAAATAACAAATAACAAATAATAATATGGAGAATATAAAATGGATATTAACGCAATACGGAAACGTTTAAATCAGTTACAAACAACCAATCAGCGTTCCAATAACCTTTGGAAACCACAACCAGGAAAACAAATCGTAAGAATAGTTCCTTTTAAGTTTAATAAAACTACACCCTTTATAGAGTTGTATTTTCATTATGACTTAGGTGGACGTACTTATCTATCACCAATTTCTTTTGGAAGACCAGACCCTGTTGAAGAGTTTGCCGACAAATTGAAATCAAGTGGTAATCGTGATGACTGGAGACTTGGAAAGAAACTTGAAGCTAAGATGAGAACTTTCGCACCTGTACTTGTACGTGGAGCTGAAAATGATGGTATTAAGTTTTGGGGTTTTGGTAAAACAGTTTACCAAGAATTACTTTCTATAATCGCAGACCCAGACTATGGTGACATTTCTGATGCAACCAATGGTCGTGATGTCGTTGTGGAGTTTAAAACAGCTGAAGAAACTGGGAAATCCTTTCCTACTACTGGTATTCGTGTAAAACCAAATCAGACTCCTATTTCGGAAGATTCTAAAGTTATGGAAAGTTCATTAGAGAACCAAGTTAATCTAAATGAGGTTTATAATGAAATGTCCTATGACGAGCTTACTAAAGTTCTGAATGACTGGTTGAATCCAGAAAATAAGGAAGATGATAAGGAAGAAACAGTAGAAAAAACTTCAACAAAGGAGACTCTAAAAGAGACTACAACTGTTGATGATGCTTCATCCGCATTTGACGAGTTATTTAATCGGTAATTAACCACTAATATTGGGTGGCTAGGGTTAAGAGCCACTGTTAAGAATAGAGGAACACTCCGTCTTTCTGGAACCACCCATATTTACATAGGAGATTTTATGTCCGCAAGAGACGAATTGGCTTCGGTTTTATCCACTAGCCTTAATAAACAATTTAAAAAGGATTATCCGAAAGTAGCATATTTTCTTGATGGTTCTGATGAAACACCAACTGATGTAACCGATTTTATTTCCACTGGTTCATCTATGTTGGATTTAGCTATATCAAATAAACCTAATGGTGGTATAGCAATAGGAAGAATAACAGAAATAAATGGTCTTGAATCAAGTGGTAAATCATTGGTTGGAGCCCATTTATTAGCTTCTACACAAAAGAAGGGTGGAGTAGCCGTATACATAGATACTGAGACTGCAGTTAGTAGAGAATTTCTTGAAGTTATAGGTGTTGATATAGACAATATGTTATATGTTCATTTAGAAACTGTAGAAGAAATATTTGAAGCTATAGAAAAGATAGTTACCAAGGTTAGAGAAGAAGATACAGGTAGATTGGTTACAATATTGGTTGATAGTTTAGCTGGAGCGTCTACTAAGGTAGAAATGGAAGCCGATTTTGAAAAGGATGGTTGGGCTACAAGTAAAGCTATTATCATATCAAAAGCTATGAGAAAGATTACTCAGATGATTGGAAGACGTAAAGTAGCTCTTGTATTTACAAATCAACTTCGACAAAAACTTGGTGTAATGTTTGGAGACCCTTGGACTACAAGTGGTGGAAAAGCATTACCATTTCACGCTTCAACTCGTATTCGTTTAAAGAATAAAGGTCAAATAAAAGATACTAAAAAGAATACGATTGGTATGAAGATTCAAGCTCAAGTGATTAAGAATAGATTAGGGCCTCCATTAAGACATTGTGAGTTTCCACTTTATTTTGAAAGTGGTATTGATGATGATGGTAGTTGGTTAACCATAATGAAAGAACATAATATTTGTAAAGTTGCAGGAGCTTGGTATACACTTCCAATTATTGATATGGAAACAGGTGAAGTTACTGATGAGAAAAAGTTTCAATCTAAAGATTGGTCAAAATTACTTGAAGATAAAGAATTTCGAGATTATGTTTATAGTTTAATTTGTGATAAAGTTATTTTAAAGTATACAAAAGAAGATTTGGGTATTGATGATGTGGAGATGACCGAAGAGGTGTTAGGTGACTAATGCTAAATATCTTTCGATACTTGAACAAATAAAAAACGACGGCGGTCAAGTCGAACATAACAATCCTGATGATAAAATATTGATTATAGATGGCCTGAATACTTTTATTAGAGTTTTCAGCGTTGTACCAGTTACCAATGATGACGGAGCTCACGTTGGTGGAATAATTGGTTTCTTAAAATCAATCGGTTTCGCTATTAAGATGCATAATCCCACGCGGTGTATCATAGTATTTGATGGAGAGGGGGGTTCTGACCGCCGTCGTAAGTTATTCCCAGATTATAAAGCTAAACGTAGAACAAAAATACGTTTGAATAGAGCTTATGATTGGAATACACCAGAAGATGAACACCAATCAATGTTGTTTCAGATGAGTAGGTTAGCCGAGTATTTACAATTATTACCATTAACTGTTATCTCTGCTAATCATATGGAAGCTGATGATGCTATTGGTTACATTACCAAACAGATTTTAAAGGAATCTAAAATAACTATAATGTCTACTGATAAAGATTTTTTACAATTGGTAGACGATAGAGTTTCTGTTTGGAGCCCAACCAAGAAAAAGAAATATACACCAGATGAAGTTCAAGAAGAGTTTGGTATACCATCTCATAACTTTTTGATGTATAAAATAATTGATGGTGATAAATCAGATAACATTCCTGGTATCAAGGGAGTTGCATTAAAAACAATTAAAAAATGCTTACCACTTTTACAAAATGACCAGATAGTTAGTATAGAGGAAGTTTTACAATACATCGAAGATAATGAAGTTACAAAAAATGTCAAGTCAATGTTGACAGAAGAAAATAAAAATCAATTAAAATTAAATAATGATTTAATGCAATTGAATGATGTTAATATTAGTGGAAACGCTAAATTGAAAATCAAAGACATTGTTGAAGAACCAATTCAACAATTAATAAAATTTGAATTTACAAAAATGTTTTTGAAAGATAAATTATTTCAATCATTACCAAATGTTGATAGTTGGTTATTGACTACATTCTCTACTTTGAATAAATATGCGGGGATAAGTAATGAGTGATAAGTTATCAATATATGGTACACCATTTCAATTAAAAGTACTAACATCATTATTGACAGATTTAAAGTTTTTACAAACTTCATCTGATATATTGACTGGTGATATTTTTGATTCCGATTCACATAAATGGTTAGCAGATGAAATTGTAGATTATTTTTTAAAACATAAAGAAGTACCAACACTTGATGTTTTAAAGATAGAGATAAATGAGATAGAAGATAAAGTATTACAAGTAGCTGTTATAGATAATTTAAGAGAGATTTGGAAACACATTGAATCTACCGATTTAGATTTTGTAAAAGAGAAGTGTTTAGACTTCTGTAAGAATCAAGTTTTGAAAAATGCTATATTAGAATCTGTAAATCTATTAGAGAATCAAGATTATGATGGTATTAAAGCGTTAATAGATAAGTCTATGTCTGTTGGTACTGAAAGGGATTTGGGTCACGAATATTTAACAAGTTTGGAAGAAAGATTAACAGAGTCGGTTAGAAATACTACACCTACTGGTTGGGATATTATAGATGAAGTTATGGATGGTGGTCTTGGTTCAGGTGAACTTGGTGTTATAGTTGCACCAGCTGGTATTGGTAAGACTTGGATGTTACAAGTTGTTGGAGCTAATGCTATTAAAAGAGGAAAAACTGTAGTTCATTATAGTTTGGAATTAAATCAGACATATGTTGGGTTGAGATACGATACAGTATTTAGTGGTGTAACTACATCAAATATCAAATTTTATAAAGAGGATGTACAGAAAAAGATAGATACACTTAAAGGTAATTTATATATAAAATATTATCCAACTCGTTCAGCTACAGTTCAGACTATAAACGCACATATGAAACAATTAGAAATCCAAGGTATTAAACCAGACTTGGTAGTGGTTGATTATGCAGATATTGTAAAACCACTTGGTACATTTAGAGAAAAGAGACATTCTATTGGAGATAATTACGAAAGACTTAGAGAGTTAGCAGGTGAGTTTGAAATTCCCGTATGGACAGCTTCACAAGCTAACAGAAGTGCTCTTGAAGAGGAAGTAATTGATGCTACAAAGGTGTCTGAAGATTATTCGAAAGTTATGACATCCGATTTTGTAATGTCAATAAGTCGTAAGGTAGAAGATAAAATATCTAATACTGCTCGTTGTCACGTTATTAAGAACAGATTTGGAGTTGATGGTATGACCTATCCAATGATGATGAATACTAATATTGGTAATATAGAAATTCATGAGTCTAATACTGTTGGTGGAAAACAACAACAAAAGAAGATGGATAGTTCAGATGAGTATTTAAGAAAATTAGCTAAAAATAAATACGATGATTTTAAAACTGACGATGGCAAAATGGAAGGGTTCGAATAGTTATTATCGAATCAGTATACACGAAATGAGAAAGTTTACGAGAGGTGAAAAATGAAATTTAAGTTGTCTGAAAATTTTATAAATAAGTATAAGAGGCGAAAAGCCCCTTTTGGTTTTAATGGATTAGGTGAATTGGTTTATATGAGAACCTATTCAAGAATCAAAGAAGATGGAAAAAATGAAAGATGGTGGGAGACAGTACAACGCGTTGTAGAAGGAACTTATTCAATGCAAATGAATTGGATTGAATCACATCAATTAGGGTGGAATCCGTGGCAAGCTCAAAAGAGTGCTCAAGATATGTATGAGCGTATTTTTACTATGAAATTCTTGCCCCCTGGTCGCGGTCTGTGGGCGATGGGAACGCCTATCACAGAAGAAAAGGGATTATATGCCGCCCTAAACAATTGTGCCTTTGTATCTACAAAGACACTCAAAGAAGATTATGCTAAACCATTTTGTTTCCTTATGGATGCAAGTATGTTGGGTGTAGGAGTTGGTTTTGATACAAAAGGTGCTGGAGAGATAGTAGTTAAAGGTATAGATACTGATAGGGATGAACAAGTTTATGAAATACCAGATACTCGTGAGGGTTGGGTAGAATCTTTAAGACTATTATTGGAAAGTTATTTTCATGGTCAAGCACCAATAGAATTTGACTATACAAAGATACGAGGTGCAGGTGAACCAATCACTGGATTCGGTGGTGTAGCAAGTGGTTATGAACCATTAGAAGAAGTTCATGAAGCAATTAGAAAAGTTCTTGATAAGAATAAAGGTGAACCAATTACAATCACTACAATTGTTGATATTATGAACCTTATAGGTAAATGTGTTGTAGCTGGTAACGTAAGACGAACTGCGGAAATTGTATTCGGAGACCCAGAATCAGAAGAATATTTAGATTTAAAAAATTATAAAGTAAATCCACATAGAGACCAATTTGGATGGACAAGTAACAATTCAGTATTTGCAGGATTGGGTATGGACTATTCAGAAATATCAAAAAGAATTGTGGATAATGGAGAACCAGGTTTAGCTTGGTTAGAAAATATGAGAAAGTATTCTCGTATGAAGAATGGTGGAGA